>ODAJ012189704.1_pt1 | contig 16546 bp, 19 predicted proteins | sample 1539241 | NCBI WGS metagenome assembly ODAJ01 (sample SAMN02144231, study PRJEB22623) | gut metagenome | biome: sheep rumen | host: Ovis aries | place: New Zealand
TCTCTTCTGCTCCTGCTTCTGCGGACGCCACAGCATAAAATAAAAAATGCCCGCCATCAATATAAACGGCAGAATGGCATTGGCCATGACCATCATATCGTTCATCCTGCACCTCCCGGCAATTCGTAACGTGGGTTGCGCATTTCGCATGTGAACCACACAAAATTACATAATATTTTACCACATGCAACAGGGAGTTTCAACCTCTTTCCCTAATATAGTATGCAGTAATTTGCAAAACTTTTCCGCTGCACAACAATATTCCGTAATTGCCAAAACTTTTTCGCAGCACAACAAAACAGCCGCAGAAATATCCACGGCTGTTACCAATCAAACATTACTGATCAAATATTTCCAAGCAAACGTTACTGGCTAAATGTCATGAAGCAAACGTTGCCAGTCAAATCCTATCTACTTTTCGCCAGGTCATCCAGGAAATGCTGCAGCCGTTCCTTCGTCACATGCTGCATCACCACAATGTGCGACAGTTCGCCGCCCAGCCTGTTATCCTGATCCGGCGCCAGATCATACTTATCCACGATTGCGGCAGGCGGACGCTTGAAGTACACCGTATTGGACATGGGCTCCAGCCAGGCCTTCCACCCCATCTTATCCAACTGGCCCTTCAGCCAGGCCGCGCGCTCCAGCATCCCCGTCGCCTGCTCCGTAAAGCCTTTCTCCCCGGTATGCTTCAGAATCCACCAAAGCTTCAGCGGCGAAAGGGCGGAACGGGAACAGTTAATCATAGGCATGCTGCCGTCCAGATACGTCACGTTAAAGGGATTCTGGTTGTCCATTACTTCCTTAGTGGTCAGGAAAATGCCGGCAGGCTCGTCCATGCCGAAGAACTTGTGCCCGCTGACCGCGATGGAATCATAGGGATGCACTTTGCGATTTACAGCGTCCCGGTATTTCGTAAAGGGCAGGTAGCCGCCGAACAGCGCCGCGTCCACATGACGATACACCGGAATGGACGGATGCTTCGCCAGCACTGCGTTCAGCGCATCCTGATCGTCTACGCCGCCCTTAAAGGTCGTGCCCATGGCGAAGACCATCAGCGCGGGGCGCCCCGGCTTCAGCGCTTTTTCCAGTTCTGCCGGAATCATGCGGCCATGCACGTCGGAAGGAACCAGGACCAGATCCAGGTTTTGCAGATCCGCCAGTCGCATATTTGAATAGTGGGCCGCGTCGGACACATACACCACCGGTTTCTTTCCCGTCTTTTTCTCCAGGTACTTGGACCCGAAATAAATGCCGTGGTTATTTCCGTCTGTACCGCTGAAGGAAACCAGGCCCCACACTTCTTTCGTATCAAAGCCGTAATGCGGCCCGAAGGTTTCAATGACCTCCCGTTCAAACTCCAGGGCATTCATGTAGCCGCCATGGATGTGGTACGGATCTCCGGCGTTATTGATCATCACCTTGTAAATGCCACGGTCCGTCAGTCATTTGTAAAATCCTTCCAACTGAATGTTATGGTTCAACGGGTATCCGATGTCCTTGGTCTGGCGTTACGCCACATAGTCGGCAAATTTATCGAGCCGCTCCCGGGCCAGGTCTACCGGTTCGGCGAACACCGAAGCACAGGAGAAAACCACCAACGCAGCCGCCAGACCGGCCGTTTTTTCAACAAGTTCTTATGCAACAAAATCCTCCTCCTTTTTCATTGATAGTTCGTCATTACTGTACCATGCTCAGCAGAATATGCTCGAGTCTGAGGCCGGAAGCTCGTTTTATCTTCTTCCCATTCTTAAACGCGATGGTCGTGGGAACCATCATAATACCAAACTGCTGGGCAAAGTCCGGATATTCTTCAACATCCAGTTTACAAACTTTTATTTCCGGATGCTTATCCGCTATCGAATCCAGCTCTGCTTGCTGCATACGGCAGGGCTGATCCCACAAGGCAAAAAACGTTACCAGCACAGGTCTGTCGCATTCCAGTACCTCTGCTTGAAAGTTATCCGGCGTAAGCGAAATGATATTTTCCTTAACTGATTCCATTTTATCCCGCCTTCCTCCTAAACTTTACACTTCCACCACGCTGCCGGACGAAATATAATGCAGCCTGTCCCCCATCTTCTGCTTCAAGAACTTATACTGCGCCACCCCGGTGCAGTGGCCCGTGTAATATACCGTGTCAAATCCGCAAAGCGTGTCCGCCGCTTCCGACAAAAACGCCTGCCCGGCTTCATCCAGACTTACTCCCATGAAATGAAACCCGCCGAACAGCACATCCGGGCGGAACCAGTTTGTGATATTGATAATGCCCTTATGGGAGCAGCCGCTGAACAGATAACGCCGCCCATCTTTCTCAATCAGCAGATACTGCTCGTGACGGAAATCCTCCGGAAGAAGAACGCCGTTCCGCTTCACCGTCATGCCGTTGGTCTCAAGGGGGTGGATGCGCTTTTCCCCGTTACAGGTGAACAGCGTGACGCCCTCCGCCAGCTGCCGCGTTCCGTCCGTCAATACGATGCGGTCCGAATTTCGCAGCGCCGGATCCACGCCGATATCTCTCCCCTCAATGTTAAAATGCTCTTCGAAAGCATCCTTCTGCACGTACACCGGTGCTTTTTCATTGCACTGCAAAAAACGCAGCAGCCCGCCGCTGTGATCATAATGCCCGTGAGACAGGATTGCGATATCCGCCGTTCCCAGATCCACGCCCAGCTTTTCCGCGTTATCCGCAAACGCTTCGGAAGAACCGGAGTCAAACAATATGTTTATCTTTTTTGTTTCAATAAAAAGGCTCAGCCCATGTTCCGCGGCATACCGCTCCGCGCAGGCGGTGTTCTCCATCAGCGTCGTAACTTTCATGACTCAGCACAACCTCCAAATTATATCAGGTCAACCTACTTCCCTACTTTTTCCCCGTTCAGGATCACCACGTTCATGGGTTCTGCCTTCACATCCGCCCACACGTTCGCCTGAATATACGGTTCCGATTTCAGATACTCTTCCAGCAGTTCCCGGGTGGCGAAATCGATCACCATCACAGAACCTTTCATCTTCCCAGCCTCGTCCAGGATTCCACCGGCGCAGAGAATTTTTCCTTTCAACCGGGACAGATTCTGCAGGTGACGGGGCCGTACCTCCATCCGCTTCTCCAACATATTCGGTCCATCATAGGCTGTAATTACAAACTGCATAGCGACATCCTCCTTTTAAATTTAATCCGCAAAAAAACTGACTTCTTTACGACACTTACTTCTATCAAAATTTCTCATCACCATACAGGTTAGGCCCTTCCGTACCCTTAAAAAATTGCGGATAAATATTCAATACGAGAATTGTGATTACACCGAGCCAGCGATTTAAACAGCACAAAAAACCATAATCACACTTACTGATCCGTTTTATCGTGATTCTCTTTCAACTTACTTCTTCCCCAACACCAATCAATTCCCTAACAGCCAGGAAAACGCTTTCGCCGTTCTTATATCCGGCTCCCTAAAGTGGTTGCCTCGGTTCCACTCCAGCACACATTCAACTCCCTCTTCGCCCATTCCCACGGCCCTTCATATTTTACGCTTTCGGTCGCAATTGTTGACGCAAATGTAAGAGCCGCTTTAAAATCAAGCTGCTTATGATAATAGGCAAAACAAAACGCACCGTGGAAAATATCCCCGGCCGCCAGGCTGTCCACACAGGGTACGGACGCTACGGGAACCTCGCCGTCGTCCAGACGAATCGGCTTCTCTCCCCTTGTCATGGCCTTTTGTGCGCTCGCACATTCCTGAACGGAAAAAATGTCATGGTCCGCAGGATCCCTGAACTCTTCGGAAGAAATGACAACACTTGCTTTTTGAAGAAACGCAAGAGTCTCTCCCTTCCAGGAACCCGCATCCACTACAATTTCACAATCACAGTTGCGAAGAACCGCTAACGAAAGTTCCTGCTGGTTCAGATCAAACAGGCAGAACGCAGGCTCATCAAGTATTGGCACATTAACTACTTTATATTGGTTCTGGCCGCTGAAAATCTGCCTGTCGCCGTTCCAATCCACAGCGATGGCCGCCACGGCAGGCATGGCATCGTCCTCTGTACAATTGACAACGGTCACGCCAAATTTTTCCAGCGTTTCTTTTATCACGTCCGACTCCGCCGTGTTACCAAGACAGGTGACCAGCGTAGCGTTTCCGCCCAGCAGTGAGTAGGTGATCGCCGCATTCGCCGCCGGCCCGCCCACGAGCCTCGTGAAATGATTTGTTTTTACTTTAGAATTCTTCTGCGGATGGGAATTGACATAAAAAACATAATCCATTGTTGTCAATCCCACAAAATACCCCCGGGGACTTTTTTGTAATTTCGATTCCTCCATTTTTAATACCTGCATAGCCCCACGTCCTTCTGCAACGGAAACCTTAACTGTAATTGTACAAGCGCTTGCAAAGAAATAACTCATTTCCAAACATAAACAGCAACCAGCACATGTACCAGCATAACAACCGGCACGCCGAACCGGAACAACGGCTTTAACGTTTTGTGACGGAACACAAGCATGCCAAGGTATGCGCCGACAGCGCCCCCTGCCGCAGCCAGTCCCAGCAGCACACACTCCGGGACACGCCACCAGTGGTTGACGGCTTTCAGTTTATCCAGACCGTAGACGAAAAAAGTTATGATGTTGATGATAGAAAACACGTATAGCATAGCTAACCCACATTACTTTTTAATCCAAAATATATCCTTACTATAGTATTTTATCACATAACCAACTCTATGGACAGGTTTATGATTGTCAAATCATACTACACTATTATTAGATATTATTCGTCAACATTACGAACAAGTTAGTATATAAAAGAAATCTTTCTTCCCTCGCAAATTCCACAAACATAAAATTGCCTGTCACATATTCCGTTTTACAATTCTTCTTCATAATCTTCACCCGCCACTCCCATGACAGGCCAACACAATTCCCAGGTACATAATCGCTATGATCCCATTCCAATACTGTCTCTTGTGGACATACTCCTCACTCTGCTCTTCATCGTACAATCCTTTTAATAAACCGACAACCCCCGTGCATCCCAAAACCGCTCCAAAAATCGCCAGAGGGCTGACAGCAATACTTTTTACAATACTGATAAAAGCAGATTGCATTTCTTCCCAGTGAAACAGCACAAATAGCCCGGTCAGCAAAACGGTGAATGCGCCTGCCTTTTTTGTATTGCTTACCATGCGTATGCATAAAAAAATGACAAAAAGAGGAAGCATGCAAGCAATAATATAGTTTGCGTAAATGAAATCCGCTCGTATGCCGGTAACTTCCGGATTTGTCGCCATAAACGGAAAAAAGTTGCGCATCTGGCAGCTCCTGTAAAACGTCAATCAATCATTGTTGTTTTTTCTTTTCTTCCTGAATTGCGTTTCTCTTTCGCGTCCACTTGTTAATCCCCAACAATTTATGACGTCGGGGTCCGTATCGCTTTTTAAATTTTAGTGACTCGCGACGTTCAGATTTTAGCATGATTCTCCTTCGCTGTATCTCCCAATATAATATCTTTTTATTATTTTTTTAATTTTAAAACCTTGAGAAAAATGGTACATAGTTTATGCAGAACCAGCCCAAAGCCGTTACCAGCAGTACATTGAGAACTGTCAGCCGCAGGCCCTTGCGGATCTGCAGCCCGGCATCCAGTCCGTAAGATACCGGAATCGCACGGGTAGAAACCGGCAGAACATATGCACAGTTCACCGCCACTACTGTAAGTAACATATAGGGCACCGGGTTCAGTCCGATAGCCTGGGTAATGCTGATGACTACCGGCAGCGCGATAGAAGCGGCTGCCGTATTGCTGGACAGTTCCGTAAGAAAACAGCCAAACGCTGCAAACAGCGCAACGGTTCCCAGTCCGCCGGAAGGCCCGCTTGACGCAATTAAAGCCGTCAACTGCTTTACCGCCCCGGTTTCAATCAGCATGCGTCCCAGGGCCATGCCGCTGGCAAAGAGGAACATCATGCCCCACATAACATGGCTCTCCGCATATTTCCAGTCCATCATCACTTCGTCATTCTCATCACGCAGCACAAACATCAGAAGGCCTAACGTAAGAAATGAATAGGCAGGTTTCAGTCCGGGCAACAGTTCCGCATAAAGGGGGCGGAGGAACGCCAGCAGCGTAGCCAGCACAAATAATGTCAGCCCTATCTTTTCGCCCCGCTTCAGCGGTCCGAACGCTTCGTTCAGCTTTTTAAAATAGGAAGCAGATCCGTTTAAATCCTGTGTAGTGCGATTGACCTGCCAGAGAAAGAACAGATTTAAAAGAAAAACCAGAAACAGAATCGGTACGAACCGCAACACCCAGTCCACATACATGAATTCATGTCCCGTAAGCTGCTCCATGTAGGCAATGGCTACCAGATTCGCCGCGCCGCCGATGGGAGAACCAAAGCCGCCGATGCCGCTGCCCCAGCCAATCGCCAGCAGAATCGGCGCGGATTGCCGGACATCCGGTTCTTCCCCGCCGTTCACAAACTTCAGCATGGCTGCCGCAATGGGGCAAAGAATCGCCGCTACTACCACGTTAGGCAGAAAGACGGAGAGAACTACAGAAGCTCCCAGCCACGCTACAATCTGCTGCCGCATGGACGTGCCGATACCGCATAACGCTTTCACGGCCACACGCCGGTCCAGACCGGTACGGCTCCAGGTCAGACAAATCAGGTCAGCCCCCAGCAGCAGCACTACGATTTCCGAAAAATAATTACTGATTACGTGCCCGCTGGGAATCAGATTCAATACTGCATTGACGGCAATCGGCAACAGCGCCGTCACCGCAATTCCCACCGGACGGAATACCCACCACAGCGCCATCCAGGCCGCCATTCCCAGGGCACTTGCCGCCGCGCTGCCAAACGACTGCGCCGCAAGCCGCAGCAGTAAAAATGCCAGCGGCCCTGACAGCAATGCAAAATTCCGTTTCATATCCGAGTTCACAAATATCGCCTCCAAAGCGTTACGGAAATACTAATTCCTTCGTCTCTATATTGTCTGTTTCTTTCTAAGACCATCAAATCAAAATAGCCGTGGATGTTGAAGTTCCACAGCTGTTGAATCATTTTCTGTTAAAAATCAGGATTTGTCAGTGTGAATACGAATGAATCAATGTTTTCTTACCCATTCATAAATTCCACATAATCACCACATACGGACCGGCAATCTGTATAGCAGAAGCCGCCACCCGCTACATTTTTCAGCGTGTTGGCATCAAGCTCAACGTCGACCAGCTCCGCCATAAACGCTTCGGCTTCTTCCCGGGTCAGTTCAAAACCGCCGGTCTTTGCCAGCGCAATCAGTTCGTCAGCATTCTTGCATTGCATTGCTTTTGCAACCATTTCTTTTGTGATTTCGTTTTTGTTAATCGACATTGTAGGATCCTCCTCTAACAGTTATCTGTAAAAATCCTTTTATTATTATATACAAGACAGGTTCATCAAAATTGACGCTGATGGAAAATATTTTTTGATTATATCATATGGCAGGATTTTCATAAAGTCAAAAAGCTGCGTCGCATGGCTCACAGCAAGGTTGCAATGATTTTAATGGCAAGCCGGTCAGTTTGTGGTGCTGCGCTTCCCTGACTAATCGTGCAAAAGACTTTCTAACGTTTTAAACAATACATCCGGTTCTACCGGTTTACACAGGTGCGCATTCAGGCCTGCCTGCATACTGTGTTGTACATCCTCATCAAAGGCATCTGCCGTTAACGCTATGACAGGGATACTCTTTGCATCAGACCGGTTCATAGCCCTGATCCTCCGGGTCGCCTCCAGTCCGTCCATTTCAGGCATCCGCAAATCCATCAGAATCGCATCGTAATTACCCTCTTCATGTTTCGCAAACATTTCTACGGCAAAACGCCCATTTTCCGCGTGATCCACCTGTATCTCACGCATGGAGAGCACCATCATCATGATTTCGGCGTTTACCGCGACATCTTCCGCTAACAATACTCTGCGGCCTTTGAGATCCGTTGTCTCCTGGACAAGTTTCGTATTCTTCTTTTCGAAAGCCTTCCTGAACTCATCAAGCACCCCCCGGAATCATGAATGGTATTAAGGGACGCAGATTCGTTTTGCAGCTGTGCGTAAAGCGTATCCAGTTCCTTCTCCCGGCTTATTTCGATCGTCACGCCCCTGAACTTCACCGGCTTCCCCTCCGCGTCCCGGTACAGTATCCCTTTGCTGCGAAACCACCGGGTCGAGCCATCCTTTCTGCGGAAGCGGAATTCATAGCCTTTTTTGCACATGATGTCTTCATTAAATGCATTGACGGTCGTATCACCGATAAAAACCTCCCGGTCTTCCGGGTGAATGCCCCGCACAAATGATTCGATTTCATCCGGAAAGTCACTCCGGTCACTATAGCCCATCAGCCTGCGGAATCCATCGCCCCATTGTACGGACGCCACAGAGCCGTCAGGCGCATAATTGACAACCCAGCTTCCCGCCTTTGTCAAATCGGTAAGAAGACGGTTTGTTACGGACAGTTCTTCTATGATGAGCCTGTCTTTCTCATCGTTTATCCCGCTCATAAATGACTCCCTTCATCCGGACCTGCTTATCCGGATCCCGTCTGATGCCTATTACAATATGATGCTTCCTCTCGTCTTTACGGCTTGCATAGAATAAGAGATTTCATTTATATAAACACCGTTCGGTTATCGTTTCCCAAAGTGATATCCATGGTCCTTTTTTCGCTGAACATACTATTATCTTAATTATAACAAAACAGCCATAGAAAATAAACACCGTGTCTGTTGAACTAAATCGAAATTTTGTGTGGTTTTCTTTTTTGTAAAGCAAAAGAGCAGGGACTTGCTTGCATTTAACTACTTATTTGTTATAATCATACTAAAGAATGCAACCGGATTGAGGAGGTTTTAACGTGAGTTTAATCGAAAATTTTGTGCAAAACCATGTTGACCTTTTAAAGCGTAACGACTATATCGATCCTTCGCTTTATAAAGAATATGGCGTGAAAAGCGGATTGCGCAACGAGGATGGCAAAGGAGTCCTTGCTGGGCTTACGAACATTTCCCAGATAATCTCGGAGAATATTGTTGATGGCAAGAAACAGCCCTGCGACGGCGAACTTTGGTATCGCGGGCACAGGATCAACGGGCTGATTGAAGATCTCGGAGACGAACTGGCTCTTCTCGAAAATATGGAGGCCGTGGCGCCCGGAATTATTGCCAAAGCCCGGAATCTGCCGCAACCGCCCGATCCCAACATCGATTTTTACAGCGGCGCCCTCTATTATATGCTCGATGTGCCGCCGTCACTCTTTATTGCGTTTTTTGCCATCGCGCGTGTCGTCGGCTGGTCAGCACACCGGCTGGAAGAGTTAATCACTTCCAACAAAATCATTCGTCCCGCTTATAAGTCTGTTATGAAGACAGAAGCCTAAGAAAAAGCAACATGCCGCAGTCAGGATTTAATTCCCGGCTGCGGCGTTTTAATGCGGAATGCAACCTGTCGTTACGGGTGTAAAAAGGCTCGTACCTTTTCACAGAATTATCTGTAACAGGACCGCTCCATGAGCATTGCATGACCAGCCCTTTCTATTTACTTCCACTCTTCATGGCGCTCACCCTTGTCGTCAAACCAGATATGCTTGTCGCGCCGGCTTTTATCCGGATAAATCCAGAAAATATTTATATGCCGCCAGCCTTTCGCATCGTAGGTCGTGACGCTTTCCCGGTAAAGAGTTTGTCCGTTAATGACTACGTATCCGTATTCCTTGCCATACTGCTTCCCATCCTTATCAAACCACACAAGCTCTGTATCTTTGTCGCCTCGGGGCGTGAAAAACGTATACTCTTTATGAAAAATCCCCTTTTCATCATACCAGTACCGTATCCTGGATTTTGCCGACAGCGCCGTCGAAATCGTATTCTCTCTTGTTTCATCAGGAGACGTGATTATTTCATGCTTATTCCCTTCCCTGTCATACCAGGTATGCATTACAACCTCGACCTGTTTGGAGAGAAGGCCTCTCTCGTCCTTGGCATAGTGGTAGGAATTATACTGCTCATGGAACAAACCGTCCTTATCATACCAGTTCTTCGGTGAATAGCCTGCCTCCGACACAAGTCCCATGCAGAGGCACCCTGCAAAAAATACCGCCGCGATGATAAAACCCGTAAGATTTTTCAGAAGAATATTTCCTACTTTCATAGTTTGTCACCTCCGCCATTCGTTTTCACTTGTAAAAACATAAGGATAATGATATGATAGGCACATTGCAAAGCAGATAAATCTATTGCAAATTATATTCACAGAAAGAAGAAATACTATGTACACACCGGAACACAACACCAAAGTCAGCGGCAGCGCCCTGCTGCCGTTTGCAGTTTTTATCGTCATCTACCTGGGCGCGGGCCTTATCCAGCAGGCCCGGGGAGTGCAGATGGCCTTCTACCAGTTCCCGTCGGTAACGGCTATGTTCTTTGCGGTCATCACCGCTTTCGCCATGACCCGGGAACCCTTCAACAAAAGCATACACATCTTTTCCAGGGGCGCGTCCAAAGAAGACGTTATTACGATGCTGCTCATCTACGTACTGGCAGGCGCATTTTCTGCCGTAGCCGGCGCCATGGGCGGGCGTGATGCCACGGTCAACCTGGGGCTTTCCGTCATTGCACCACAGTACCTGACAGCCGGCATGTTCATTATCTCCGCTTTCATGGGCACCGCTACCGGCACCTCCATGGGAACCATTGGAGCGATCGTGCCGATCGCGGCAGGCCTGGCCGATAAGGGTGGGCTTTCCATGCCCCTGATGGTTGGCGCCTGTATCGGGGGCGCCATGTTCGGCGACAACCTTTCCATGATTTCCGACACCACCATCGCAGCCACCAAAAGCCAGGACTGCGAAATGAAGGATAAATTCCGCCTCAACTTTTATATCGCCTTGCCTGCAGCCGTCCTTACCATGCTCATTCTGCTGTTCATCGGGCGTCCGGAACACGCGGTGAACATCGCCGGTCTGGCCTTTGACCCGCTGAAAGTATTGCCTTACCTGGCCGTTCTGCTCATGGCCCTCTTGGGAATGAACGTCTTCCTCGTACTGACCTGTGGCATCTTTCTGTCCGGCATAATCGGCATGCTGACAGGCAGCATCGATCTTTTCATCTTTGCCCAGAACATCTGGAAGGGCTTCACCAGTATGGACGAAGTGTTCTTCCTGACCCTGTTCTGCGCAGGCATGTCCGAACTGGTGATGCACAACGGCGGCCTGGCCTGGCTGGTGCAAAAACTGCAGACCATGATGAAAGGCGCCCGTTCCGCACAGCTTGGCATCGCGGCGCTGGTATCCCTGACCGACTGCGCTACCGCCAACAACACCGTAGCCATCGTCATCAGCGGAAACGTGGCCAAAGAAGTCAGCCGCGCCTACCGGGTGGATCCAAGAAAAACCGCATCCCTTTTAGACATTTTCTCCTGCATCGTGCAGGGCTTTTTGCCTTACGGGGCTCAGATGCTCAGCGCCACGGCGCTGGTCAACGCCTACTACGGAACCGGCGAAGTAACCTCCCTGGACTTCATCCCCTACGTGTGGTACTGCTGGCTGTTGCTCCTCTTCGGCTTGCTGTCCATATTCTTTCCTTATGCGGATGGAGTGATTCGAAAAAAACCGTGGAACTGGGAATAACAGGACTCATTATGAAAAAAATCAATCTTCCATATTGCAGGTTATTTTTTTCCTTATTTCTATACATAAACAGCGACAAGCATATATACTACCGTAAAAATACCGGCACTTTCAGCCGCCTCTGCTTTACCTCTGCGGCTGATAAATCGTTCCGCCCTTCTCCATATAGTTTCTAAGCGCCTGCTCGCCTAACTCCCGCTCAATGTTTCCGTACACGGTGATGCCGCGCTTCTTAAACTCTTCCAGCCATCCGGGTTTGAAACCTTCATCAAACCCCGTAATCCTTTCCACGGATTCGGAAGGCACACCGTAATATACTTCCCTTATGCCAGACCACATAATACCGCCCATACACATGGAACAAGGTTCAGAAGTTGTGTAGAGCTTCAGGTTAAACGGGCCCAGGTCATAGGTACCCAGCTTTTCCTCCGCCACCCTTATGGCATTCATCTCCGCATGATTATGGGAACACTTGTCCAGCGCAACCGTATTGGGCATCTTTGCGACCAGATTCCCCTCCGCATCATAGATTGAAGCCAAAAAGGGGCCGTTTCCCCGCTCCGAAAGATCCTCCAATTCATGCTGCAGCGCCGCTATAATCCGCCGGGCCCTGTTGATCTTTGCCGCATCAGGTTTTTCGTTGGAAACGATATCAGAAGACGCAAACGTAGAAACAGGCAGCGACATCAGACCTATACACAGAACACCCGCGTTACGAATCAACCTGCTGATTTTCATTTTCATGTCGGCGATTCTCCTTTCCAATTACATTTTTGCTGAATTACATTTTTGCTGATTTTATTTTTGCTGAATTATTTTCATTTTTATCTTGACTATAACGGAAAATGGCAATATTTCCTTTTTGTATTATTCTGCCAACTTTTACAATTCCAGCAGACTATAGCAGGCCTCACCCGTCTTCATACATCCTGCTTATCTGCCGGATTTCCTCTTTCATGCGCCGGACGACGCTCTCCGGCCCTATGATCCGTACGCCTTTTCCTAGCGCCATGATCCAACCCAGGAACTGATTGCTGACCGCTACGTTCACAATCGTGCGGAAGTGGGTTTCATCCACCTTCTTGACAGGCATATCCTTACCAAACCGGTCAATCAGGACCCCCACCATCCCATTCTCCGCCTCCAGCGTGACCTGTATCTCTTCGCCGCCGTACATACCGAACAGGCTCTTAGTGTACCGGGGCATGTTGAAAGCCTTGAACTGTTCCTTCCCTTCCCGTTTCTTGTTAACCAGTGAAATACGAAGCATCTTGTCCACCCGGTAGTGCTTGATCTTCTCGTCTTCCGCATCATAGCCTACCAGATAATAATTCTCGTCGTCCCACATCAGGCCCCAGGGACTCACCTGATACCACGCGCCGCCCTTCCGGAGCTCCATCTCTTTTTTTAAGTTCCACTGGAAGTACTTGAACTTGATCTGACTGCCCGTACCGATGGCTTCATGCAGTTTATCTACATTAAAATAAATACTTTCGTTCATGGCCTTGACACGCCCGGAGATGATGACCTGCCGCTGGAGCTGCCTCGCCTCATACTTGCTGACCATGCCCTCCAGTTTCCGGATCAGCGCATTGGATTTCTTGTCCGTGATGAACTTGGCTGACTGCACGGAATCCACCAACAGTTTGAGTTCCGGCAGTTCAAAGTCACGGTTGCCGATGTGGTAATAGTAGCTGCGCTGCATCTGTACGCCGATGATATCCACCCCGAAATCACGCAACAGTTCAAAGTCCTGGTACAGCGTCTTCCGTTCCGCGTTCACCCCGTAGGCATGCAGTTTGTCCACAATCTGCGGCAGCGTAAGCGCATGTTGGTCATCCGTATCTTCGGTAAAAATCTTGACGAGATACAACAGCTTCAGCTTCTGGTTATTGATTGCCATCCGAAGTCACCTCCATATGATAGAAGCACGGAGATATCTTTGTAATCCAGTATATCACGGTTTGAGGTTTCGTAGAGAAAAAGGGGGTTCAATTCTTCTGATGTTCTCCAATTATTTTCTCCATCCAGACCATATTATACCAGCGGTTGAATTTATATCCGCAGTTATGGAACCGGCCAACCTTAGTATAACCGAGATGACTGTGAAAATGCTCGCTGTTCCTGGTCAGATATTCATCCTCGGTGACGGGATCCGCTATACAGGCGTACAAGTTCAGAATGCCCGCCTTTTTTAACGCAGTCTCAAGCGCCTCGTAAAGCATTCGGCCGTAACCGCGTCCTTTTGCATGTCGTTCAACATAAATGGAAACCTCACAGCAATGGTCATACGCGGCCCTGTTTTTAAAAACACCGGCATACGCATACCCCAGAATAACTCCCTTCTCTTCCAAAACGAGATAAGGATATCTTTCCAGCGTGCGGACGATTCGCCCCTGAAACTCATCCAGCGACGGCACGTCAAGCTCAAACGAGATTGCAGTGTTTTTTACATAGTAAGAATAGATTGCAAGAATTTTTTCAGCGTCTTCTTTTACAGCGTTACGAATCATAATTACCGCCTTGTCTTTCAAAATCATAGCAAGATTTGTATGCGTAACTCCAATTCTCTTTCGTTACAGTTACCATACGTAGTACGGCTCGTCTCCGTAAGCCTTCTTAAGAAGCTCGCGTGCTTTCTTCGAAGGATCGGAAACGCATTTCCATTTGTCCTTTTCTATGACCATGGTGTCTCTTGTTTTGGTGTTATATTTCTTCCACCTGACCCCTTTGACAGAGGGATCACCCGTCCTGGCAAAATTTACCCACGACTCCTGTACTTTGGCGGCGGTCCGGGGATCCACCTCTCCTGCGTATATGTCTTCCTTACGATTGTTGAATACATAAGCCAATTCAACCGCGTGGACAGCACTCTTATACATATTGTCTCTGGTCGAAGGAACCTTCCACAGATAGACCCGGACATCCCCGCCTGCATCCGAGAAATCGTCTGCAAAATCAAGGATCTCGTATCTCCACATTTCTGACACGAACCCCGACTTGGCAAGTGCTTCTTTTACTTTCCTGTCACCTGCATATTCCTCAGGTACAAGACTCTCTTTATATTTGATCAGTTCTTTAAGGGCGGCTTTGCCTTCTTTATTTGTACCTTTGGAGGCTTCCTCGTACTTGGCATCCATATCTTTTACCCAGGCATCAAATTTTTCTTTTTCGGTATCGCCCTCGGAATCCTCCTTAAAATAATTCCATTCATCTTGATTGGAACCCATGATTATCTGCACTCCGCTCTTAGCGGCATCTGCAAAAGCCTTGTCCAGATCCTTCGGAATGATGTCGTCGTCAATAACGAGATAACAGTTTGCATCAGCCAGATTCTTCTCGCTGTCAAGCTTCATCCATTCCTCTCCAGAGATCGCCATGAGTTCTTTCATGTTTTTGGCGCCGGATGCTTTCATGATGAAATCGGCGTACTTCTGCGCTTCTTTTCTGTCACGGGCAACCATCTCTCCGCTTTGGGCAATGACTCTTCGGAACAGGCCCCTTGCCTTCGGCGAAACAGCCAGCGCTGTCACAGACCAGCTGCCGGCTGATTCTCCAAATATGGTGACGTTATCAGGATCTCCGCCAAATCCGGCTATATTCTTTTGGATCCATTGGAGCGCGGCGATATGATCCCGTAACGCAAGATTAATGTCCGTATATTCCCCGCCGCCTTCGATCTTTGAAAAATCCGGGAATGCCATAAGACCAAGACGATAGTTGCAGGTTACCAGAATTACGTCATCATGCGCCTTCGCAAAATTATGTCCATTATACATAGGGTCCGTGGTTCCGCCCCATCCATAGGCGCCTCCATGGAAAAAGACCATCACAGGCTTTGGTTCTTTAGAAGCAATGACCCTTTTATTCTCCCAGATGTTCAGTGTCAGACAATCTTCGCTTTTAGGAGAATAGGATGCTGGTTCGGAAGCCCATTCATACTGCAGCGCTGTGTATCCGAAGTCGTAACATTTGATTTCGTCGCCGCTTGGATCCGGAGCCTGAGGCGCCTTCCACCGAAGTTTACCTACCGGCGGTTTTGCAAAGGGTATTCCTTTGAAAGATACGACTCCCTCTTCAGACTGCCCAAGCATTACACCGTTTTCGCAGACGACCTTTACCGGATCTTTTACCTGCGTACGTTCCCCTGACCCGCCTGAAGACAATGGAGCGCTATATACTGTAAACCCGGACAAACAAACCACAAGCACAGCAGAAACTATGAGCCATCTGATAATCTTATTCACCATAATCTAACCTCTCCCATTATGCTAATTCAACTATACAAACTATTTCTGTAATCACTCCGTCTTTAACCGTAAAGATAAGGCTCCCGACTTCACTATTGTAAGAATGATGTTCCGGTTTATCGGCACTCTGGAACGATGGGCCCAATATTTTTTTCATCTCAGCTTCTTTCATTCCAACGGTAAGACCGTCCGGTGTTTTCCAACCGTTTTTCCCTGTAGACTCTATTTTATATAATCTCATTTCCTTGCTTTTACTCAGCATGATAAACGATAATTTGACCGTTTTACCATAGTAGGCATACACTTCGTAATAGGGTTCCGGGAACAGCACATCTCTTTTAGGATTCTTGGTACGATGTACTTTGGTAGGTTCGCCATGTATATTACAAACCTGCTCATAGTTGAAACCGGATGTAAGACCACCTAATCCGATATGCGCTGGATCATTAATGTTGTAAAATTCCGTCGATGTTTTCGCAAAGGCAACGGAACTCATTAGTATCGTCAAAAACACAGCCAAAACACGTAAAAGCTTCTTCATTGTAATTCCTCCACAAAATCACGCTTTGTTTCAACAGTTGCATTTAACACACCGGCTAATATTGATATACCTTGTTCAGTGTAAACATAT
>ODAJ012096957.1_pt1 | contig 16534 bp, 17 predicted proteins | sample 1539241 | NCBI WGS metagenome assembly ODAJ01 (sample SAMN02144231, study PRJEB22623) | gut metagenome | biome: sheep rumen | host: Ovis aries | place: New Zealand
CACGGTGTTTTGAATCTCATCCTTCCTAAGAAGGACAAAGAGAAGCTTCCCGAAAAGAAACAGATACTCATCGAAGGATGATGTTAAAATAGGCCTGCGGATTTCCCGCAGGCCTTATTTCTCTTATTCAATATTGGTCATTTTCTGAATATCTCATCAAAGCAGGCATCTTCGGAGTCTTTTCCCTTAATCGTTCCGACATACGTCCAATTCCCTACTATCTCGATATAAACTTTCAACTCCCGCATTTTATTGCCCTCTCTCATTTAGCTCAACATCCAGGCCCAATGTATTTGCAACCAAAAGAGCCTTTTCGAGTTCTATTGTTTTCTTTCCGTTTTCCAGATCCGAAAGAAAGCTTATACTAACACCCAAAAATTCAGACATATCTTTCTGAGTATATCCCAACTGTTTTCTTCTGTTTTTTACAGCTTCGCCAAAAGTTTTTGAATTAGTGATTTTCATAAACACCTCTTGGCCGTACGGCTTAATCATTGCCGCATGTAAAAAATTAGCCGTACGACTCATTTCCTTAGATAGATTATATAATGAGCCGTACGGCTAAGTCAATGACGTTCATGATTTTTTTGCGGTTATCCGCATTTTTCTATCAAAGCACCGGAAGTGTAGTCCAACGCATCGGAGAATTTTTTGGTCTTACGGAACCTGCAAATACAGTAAGAAAGGAACAATCCATTGCTCGACAAATCAGGAACATCAAGTCAGCTTATCCGGGCGCCATCATTTTACAGGAGGCATTTACCGGAACCAAAATGGACCGGCCGGAATGGAACAAGTTAAACAAAAACTCTTTTACTCACTTTCCAAATCTAATACCCTTTTTACTGAGCACCTCTTTCTGCCGGCCCTCATCATTTATATTTATTCCGAGAAACTCATTAAGTTCTTCTTCTGTAAACTGCTCACCTGTAAAAGTTTCATCACATGCCCCCAATGGCATAAACTCAGGTTCCTCCATCTCGTGCTCCGCATAAATAAATCCGTCTGAATCTATGTAAACATAGTCACTACCCATAGCCCAACAATACATGTTCCTCCATACTACATTTATAGTTTTATCTGTAGACGTATCGGGAGTATTTGCATCTTGCTGCATTTCCGAAACATCCTGTTCCTCGGTAATATTTGTTTCAACGATGAGCTGTTCCGAACTGTTTCCGCCTGATGAAACAGTTCCACCGGTGTTTTTAACACCACAGCCTGCTAACATCACAGCCAAAGTACAAGCGATTATTGCAATTACAGATTTTTTCATGATTATAAATCCTCCTGTTGGTATTATTTCATCCGCTCATATAATATACGAATCATACCCGGGGATTTTATGGGTCTACCACTTGCATCATTACATGTTTATCACAGAAATCGAAAAAAGCACAAAAAACCCAGATTTTATCTGGGTTTCTACGAGAGCGATAGACGGAGCTCGAAGATTGACAAAACCTGCAAACCCACATAAATACTGCATTTGCGATATGCGAAAATCGAGGGACGGCACAAGGGACGACAAAAAAATCAAGTAAAATTTCTGAAAAAGGAGGACGGAACAACATCATCGAAGTCCCTTATACTTCATCAAATGTCATTTGTTCAACATTCTTTTTAAATAAAAATGTCATTTGTTCAGTATTTTTCCCGTATAAAAACGTCATTAATTCACTATTTTTGTAGCAGTCTTGTAGCAGTCAAGAAAAGTGGATGCTTAGATACAATAAACAATATTTGATTACCAAACTTCTAATGCTTATAATCTGAGGAAACTTCCATAAAGGAACGATTTCCGACAATATAATCAACATAGGCCTGTTCCGGATCTTTTCCATGAAACACTTTGCAAAGACCACACATATCACAATCAGCAATACACGGGTATTTTTCCTTTATAAAAGCCCTGCGTTCTTCTAAAGATGATTCTTCTATTAATGGTGCATCAGACATAATCTTTCCTCACATGATGTTTCTTCCCTGACGATATTTCTCCATATATTCTGCATTAATTTCCTTAATCTCGCGCTTACCATCAATATAATCCTGATAAATATCCCATGGCGAACCGCCGCCCAACCAGCAGGAAGAACAATTCTCACATCCTCCTCCGCCACAATCCATGGACTCCTTAATAATCTGTTCCCGTTCTTCTTTTGTCGTGTCCTTAATTAAAATAGATTTCATAAGCACCTGCTTTCCGGCAAATCACTGCCCGGCTTCCATCTCTGCATTAATAGTATCTTCGCTTGAAGCCATAGCCTTAAGCGTCATCTCAAGAAGTTTGTCGAGTTCCCAACCAAGTTGTTCTGCACCACGTTCGATTACCTCTCTCGAGCATCCGGCAGCAAAGCCTTTACTCTTGTATTTTTTCTTAAGAGATTTCAATTCCATATCTTTTGTGCTTTTAGACGGTCTCATAAGTGCGGCTGCCCAGATAAGACCTGTTAATTCATCTGCCGCAAACAAAACCTTTTCCATCTCATGAATCGGTTCAACATCAATTGTCACACCACATCCGACAGTTATTCCATACCCATGCGAGCATACGGCATGAATAATATCTTCCCCGACTCCACCATCTTTTAGCAGCTCTGGTGCTTTTAAACAATGCTCTTCCGGATATAATTCAAAATCAATGTCGTGCAAAAGTCCGACTATCCCCCAGTATTCTGCCTCATCGGAATACCCGAGTTCATTTGCATACCATTTCATAACGGCTTCTACAGTCAATGCATGCTGAATATGAAAAGGATCTTTGTTGTATTTCTTCAACAGTTCAAATGCGTCATCTCTTGTAATCATTTCCTTTACCATCCCTTTCTTTATCCCATTTTAACATAAGTGGGCAGCATGAAATATATCACACTGCCTTCTTACTTAAGCTTCTTTTTTCAATTATTATCTATCAATAGTTTAATAACGTGTATTAATCGCCAACCTTTTTGATATAAAGTTCAAAAGTTCCGTCACCGTTATCATTTTTATTGACTGGTGCAATATTGGCATCGTTGATGTTTTCTGCATGTAATGGTGTTGTAAATACTGTTGAAGAATCAGAAGCATATACAGCAGAAATAGCTCACATAAGAAACAGTTAAGAATTGAACAGGTTTCTCTTAAAGAATATTTTTTTAAGATGTGTTAGTATTCGCAATGAGAGGAATATTAAGAAGGAGGACATTTTATTATGTGTTTTGGATTCTCTTATATAGGTTTGATCTGGATCATCATGCTTCTTGTTCCAAATATCATATGGACTAAGAACAAGCCTGCTGACTATGACAGATATGTGGTTAATGAGAATAAGGTTCTGCTTGTATTGGAAAGAGCAGGCGAGTTCATTGTCACACCGGTGGCACTGATGTTCTCAGACTTCAACTTTAAAGGTTGGAATTTCTGGGTTACAGTGCTTCTTGTTTCGTTCTTATGCATGGTTCTTTATGAGATCTTCTGGATCCGATACTTTAAGAGTGAAAAGGCAATGAAGGATTTCTACACAGGAATTCTTGGAATTCCGGTCGCTGGAGCCACGCTTCCTGTTGCTGCATTTTTACTTCTTGGGATATATGGTGGAAACAGTCTGATGATCTTTGGTTCAATCATACTTGGAATCGGACATATAGGAATACATCTTGCACATAAAAAAGAAGTATGTGGATCAAGTCCCCAAAAACACATTGTTCTAAGGATACTCATTGCCATACCCAAAGCAATCTTTTTCATAATTCTGACAGTTGTGATGGCTTTTTTTGTCATCACGATCATAGGAAGAAATATAAATCAGGTTAAACGTGCAATTGACTATAAGGGTGGGATAAACAAATCAGAATATATAATGCTTAACGATCAAGAACAGTATATCTTAACACTTGGTCATGATACATCAAATCCTGTCATCATAAGCCTTCATGGAGGACCGGGTGCGCCTTCCACCATTGCGGACTACTGCTGGCTTGATTATCTGACGGATGATTATACCATTATCTCCTGGGATCAGAGAGGCTGTGGCAGAACATATTATCATAATGTGAAAACAGATCCTGATAACAGTACGGTTTCTTTTTATCAGGCCGTTAACGATCTGGATGCGTTGGTAGATTATGCCCGTGAAAAGTATGGTCAGGATAAAGTGATCATTATGGGGCACTCATACGGAACTCTATTGGGGAGCCAATATGTACTCGATCATCCCGAAAAGGTTTCGGGTTATGTAGGGATCGGACAGGAAGTAATAGAAGAAGGGCTGTATGCATATAAGTATTCTTACGAGGATGCTTTAACCAAGGCAAAAGAAGCCGGTGATGACACAACAGAAATGGAGAAAGCATATGAGAAACTTGTAGGTGAGCCGACAGTTGCAAATATGTCCGCACTGGATTCTATCACGGCTGCTTATCATCCTGTTAGTGTAACGGAAGATGTATCTACAGCAGCAACGTTCTTTTCGCCATATGCCGGAGTTGATGATTTCAGGTGGTATTTCCTTATATTGTCAACGATGCTTGGCAATACCACATACGAAGATCTGCAAAAACCACTGATAGATTACTTGCTTGATTTTAATGCATATAAAAGAAGTACCGATTATATAGTACCTGTGCTTTTTATATCCGGTTCAGAAGATTGGTCATGTCCTGTAGGACCAATAAAAGAATACTATGAAGTTATAACAGCTCCGAGAAAGGAGTTATATCTCGTAAACGGATGTGGTCATTCTCCGCAGGGGCAGTTACCTGAGGAATTTGCGAATGCTATAAAGGCGTTTTTGAAATAGCTTTTAATATAACGCACTAGTGAGCAATGGGGGATGAAGGCATGCATGTTTTTGAATGGTGGTGCGGAGAATATCGTCCGTTAGAAGAATTAATAGCGGAGATGGACGAAGTGAAAAAGAACAACGGGGAATAGTTTGATAACTCATATTGTTTGGTTCCTTCTGGAATACCTTCATCCGATCGGGCAAAGATTTTGGGACAATCCATTGAAACAAATGAAAAGTATTATACTTTTGAACGCCTTGATTACTGTGATATCGCCAGGGAAAAGATATTAAACGCAAGAAAAGCGGAACAAAAAGATAATCAAAATGAGGATTAAAACGTCAGCTGATGACAAACTGATGACATTTGGCAAATAAAAAGCCCCGCAAACTCAGTGTTTATGGGGCTTTCTGCGAGCGATAGACGGGGCTCGAACCCGCGGTCTCGACCTTGGCAAGGTCGCGCGTTACCAACTACGCCACTATCGCATTTTGCTTGACTTTTTTAGCATCTTGCCGTCAGCAAGTAGTATATTATCATCTTACAGGATATTTGTCAACTACTTTTATTCATAGGGGCCTGCCTTGTCACAGGCCCCTTTTTGTCCGATTCATTATTATAAATTTTTAAGAATATCCTCCGTACAGGTCTTTAGAATGACATCTCTCTCCGGCAGTCCGATCTGTCTGTCCGCGTAATCGATAATCCTTATACAGCCGAGAAGCTGCGCCATTTTTGTAACTTCCCGCTCCTCTTCCCCCGTGTTTTCCAGATAATGCTCCAGCGTTCTTTTCCAGAGGCGGTTTGCGGTTTGAACGTCGATTCCGAGAAACTCGGCCGCCTTCGGGGAAATGCAAGGGAATTCCATATATGAATTATAAATCGTTGCCATTTCAAAAATCGGGTCACCCGCGCAGAGCGTATCCATATCGATCAGCATCAGCTCATCACCCGTAATCAGAATGTTTTTCAGGTGAAAATCCGCATGCAGAAGCGTATGGCTCTCAGACACATTTTCCAATAATTTCAGTAGCTTATCGCAGGCATCCGCGGGAAGATATTTTCTAAGATTACCGATCCATCCGATTGTCCGCTCCTTCATGTCGGAGAGTTCTCCGGGCATCACCTCGACACTGTGAATCCGGTTCATAAGTTCCACGGATTTGGATACGAAATTTTCAAAATTTTCATCCGATTCTTTAATGTAATCCGCGGCGGAACGGGCATTCAGCATTTCATAAACCACTCCGTAGCGATCCCCCACACGAACAATATCAAAGGAGATTGCCGTCGGAAGTCCTTTTACAAAAGACCATCTGGCAAGCTGTTTTTCCCTCTGGATTTCCTCCATGGAAACAGTCGGACGATACACTTTTACTATGGTATCTTCCGCTATACGATAGACTTCTCCGTGAGCGCCCTCTCCGATTTTTTCGGCGCTGTCTGTGCTTATTTGTCTGTATTCCATAAGCCTCTCCGTTATATGCGATTCACTCTTACCCCACCAGTTTTCCGCTGTTTTAACTCTTTTTCGGAGGTTTTCCGATGAGTTTTATGATATCCTCTCCGGTTGCATCGGGAGAGTATTCTCTTACTCTTTCAAACAGTCTTTCCCAGGATTGGTACGGTGTTTCCGAATAGGCCGACGTCACCATTTCATACCCCCACAAAGCTTCGGGAGGCACCAAAACGGATACCGCCATACCGTACTCTTCGCCCTTTTTGCTGACCTTCCTGCGAAAATCGGCTGTAACCAGATATGTCTGCATCTGCAGCGACGTAATCACGCCGGGGAAATTTTTCTCCCCGCCCTTACCGAACCCGGTCTCTTTTTTCAGATCCGTGGTAAGAATATCTTTTATGGGATATAAAAGATCTCCGTCATCATCGCGTTCCGTCAGATAATCCATTATGATTTTCTCTCTGCGCATGGCAAGACCGTCTTCCCAGCGGGCATCAAAATCATAGCCTTCGCGTCTGTAATTTGCAAAATAGGCAAACCACTCCGTGCTGATAAAACCGGCCCTTCCGCCGAAAAACTTGCCGTAGGCCACTTCATGCTTAGAAGCGATAATCTCGCGCCACTCCCACGGATCATGCCTTGTATCGCCGGTCCACCAGCAGTCGGTTCCCACATGTTCCTCCACGGAGAATCCTTTTACCTCATTGGAAAAAAGAGGCAGGAAACCTGCCTCTTTTATATACTCTGTCAACTGTTTCCACGTTTTAATTCTGTTCGGATCGTTATGCCGCACTCCCTGCGGGATCCACTGACCATTCTCGACTATCATGTTTTATCCTATCGGTTCAAAATCGGCTGCACCGTGTTTGCAAAGAGGGCAGACAAAATCATCCGGCAGCTCGTCACCTTCGTATACATAGCCGCAAACCTTGCAGACAAAGCCTTTCTTGCCTTCGGTTTCGGGCTTCGGTTTTACGTTCTTCTGATAATAGGTGTACGTCATGGTCTCTGCCTTCGTAATCACTCTGGACTCCGTAATGGAGCAGATGAACATGCCGTGCGTGCCGAGATCCACATAATTCTCAACCTTTAAGGAGAAGAAAGCGTTGATATACTGCGGCAGGAAGCGAAGTCCGTTGTCGGAACGAAGTTCTTCCACATCCTTTAACTTGTCCGTGTTGCGGCCGCTTGCAAAACCGTATTTTTCAAATACGGAGAACGGTGCTTCCACGGAAAGGCAGTTTACGTTCATAATGCCGGTCTGCTGAACAACATGGTGCGTATAGTTGTCCTTGTTGATTGTTACGGCAACGCGGTTCGGGCTGCTGGTAACCTGTGTAACGGTGTTTACGATGCATCCGTTGTCTTTTTTGCCGTCACTTGACGTAACGACATATAAACCGTAACCGATGCTGAAAAGGGCTCTTAAATCGTTCTTATCGGCGGTCTCAGCCTTTCTTGCCTGATACTCGCCGCAGAACTCTTCGGCAAGTGCCTCTAACTGTGCGGTGCTTTCCTCATTCAGCGCGGACTTGATATGTACAACGTTGTCCGCAAAGGTAAGGTTTTTGCAGCCTTCGAGTTTGCCCTTCATCACCTTTGCCGCAAGCGGTGCCCAGGTTCCGTTTTCAATCAGACCGATCTTCTTGTTGGAGAAGTTTCTCTCGGTCAGATGGTCGATGAATTCGCGCATGAATGGGAAAATATCCGTATTGTACGTTGTCGTGGCAAGAATGATTTTACCGTAGCGGAACGCATCTTCCACAGCTTCCGCCATATCGCAGCGGGCAAGGTCGTTTACGACAACCTTCGGGCATCCCTTGGATTTTAAGAGATCCGAAAGCTTCTCCACTGCCTTTTTGGTATTGCCGTATACGGATGTATAGGCAATCATGATGCCTTCGGTCTCAGGCTGGTAGGTTGACCAGATCTGATACAGTCCGAGATAGTATCCGAGATTCTCGGTAAGGACGGGTCCGTGAAGAGGGCAGATGGTCTGAATATCAAGTGCGGCAGCCTTCTTTAACACGTTCTGCACCTGTACGCCGTATTTGCCGACGATACCGATGTAATATCTTCTTGCCTCGCAGGCCCAGTCTTCTTCCACGTCGAGGGCACCGAACTTGCCGAATGCGTCTGCGGAGAATAAAACCTTATCGGCAGAATCATATGTCATGATTACTTCGGGCCAGTGCACCATGGGTGCTGCCACGAAGTTTAATTTATGCTTTCCGAGATCCAGAGTGTCGCCTTCCGCAACCACTACCTGACGGTCCGCAAAATCCGTTCCGAAGAACTGTCCCATCATGACGAATGCTTTCGCGGAAGAAACAATCTTCGCGTCCGGATACGCTTTTACAAAGTTTACAATATTCGCGGAATGATCCGGCTCCATGTGCTGAACCACGAGATAATCGGGTTTTCTCTCTCCCAGTGCCTTCTCTAAATTATCCAGCCATTCGTGTGTAAAATTGCGGTCCACGGTATCCATTACCGCGATTTTCTCATCCAGAATCACATAGGAATTGTAAGCCATTCCGTTCGGAACATCGTACTGTCCCTCAAATAAGTCGATTTTGTGATCGTTTACCCCAACATAAATGATGTCATTTGTAACTCCCATAAGTCCTCCTTTTCTTTCCCGGCGCGCTTTCCGAGCCGGTGAACATGTAATCATTGTATCATAACGCCGGGCTTTTATCATCCGGCATTTCCGTTATCGCGTTACATTTCCCTTCGGCAGTTTCTTCCCGGTCAGTTTCCCTCAGGATTTATCCTCTGTAGGGATAATCAGAAGGGAACGGTCGAGAATTCCGTGCATGCAGGCAATTGCGATACCGTAGTTCACAATGGGAACCTTCTGTTTTACCGCAGTCTGCACTCTGGACTTCATCTGCGCCTCGTTTAACATGCAGCCGCCGCAGTGAACGACTAAAGAAACACCGGTTAAATCATCGGGGAATTCCCCGCCGGACGTAAAACGGTAATTCAGTGTTTTTCCGGTATACTCTTCTATCCAGCCGGGCATCTTCACGGTACCGATGTCCTTGCACTGTCTGTGGTGTGTACAGCCTTCGGAAATCAGAACCGTATCACCGTCCTGCAGGGTCGCAAGGGCCCTTGCTCCGATAATCTGCTGTTTTAAGCCGCCTTTGTATCGTGCCATCAGAATCGAGAATGAAGTTAACATAATATCTTCCGGTGTATCGGCGGATACTTTTTCAAACGCCTGAGAATCGGTAATAATCAGTGCCGGTTTTTCTTTTAGTTTACATAACGTTTCTTTCAGATCGGTATCCTGGCAGGATATGAATGCAAAATGGTGATCTAACAGTTCCCGCATAACAAGCTGCTGCGGCAGAATCAGCCTTCCCTTCGGTGCGGACTCATCCACGGGAATCACCAGTACCACAAAATCACCTTTCTTTAAGAGGTCCGTTACGACAAACTTCTCTTCTTTCTTATTCTGTCCGGCAAGGGCACCGATTCTTTCTTTCAGTTCATGAATTCCTTCTCCGGTAAGGGCGGAAATATAGAATTTTGACGGATTCGTCGCACTGCTTCCGGTTAAGTCCGCTTTATTGAAAACCGTCAGATACGGAATTTCACGTTCTTTAAACAACGCTTCGAGTTCCATATCCTGCGCGGTCATTCCGATTGTCGTATCCACCACCAGAATGGCAATATCAATTTGTCTTAAAATCTCCCTGGTCTTCTGCACACGGAGATTTCCGAGGTCTCCTGCATCGTCGTAACCCGGAGTGTCAATAATAACAACCGGTCCGATGGGTAACAGCTCCATGCTCTTTTTTACCGGGTCCGTCGTGGTTCCCTTTACATCCGAAACAACGCTTAAATTCTGACCCGTAACGGCATTTACCACACTCGATTTGCCGGCATTGCGCATGCCGAAGAATCCGATATGAACGCGTTCCGCGCTTACCACTTCATTCAATCCCATTGTAAAACTCCTTATAAAAAAACTACACTTGTAGGTACCTTATATGTAACTACAGGTGTAGTTTATTACGTTACAATCTCGCCTTTCTTATATCAGAAACGGAAGTCTCTCCGGTTGGAAGAACGGATATCCTCAATATTCTTCTTCGCGATTTCTCTTGTCTTCTCTCTCGGGATCTTCTCCAGTTCCTTTTCTATCATTGCATAACCGACTTTTTTGGTTTCGGGGGATGCATAATCTTCCAGATATTCGGCCAGTGTCATCAGCGCATTGGGATGACAGCAGTTCAGAATCTGTCCGGACTTGCAAAGTGCCATGAAACGGTCGCCGGTTCTGCCTTCCCTGTAACATGCGGTACAGAAGGAAGGAATATGTCCGTTCTCCATCAGCCATCTTACCACTTCGTCCAAAGAACGCTGGTCGGATACGTCAAACTGCTCGGTATCGTGAGGACGCTCCTCGGGGGTATATCCCGCATAACCGCCGACGGAAGTACGGGAACCGCCGCTGATCTGGGAAATGCCCAGATGCAGAACTTTTTCACGAACCTTTTCGTTCTCTCTGGTGGAAATAATCATTCCGGTGTAAGGCACCGCGAGACGAATGCAGGCAACGATTTTTTCAAAAATCTCATCGGAAATTCCGTTATCGAATTCATCCGGATTGATGTCATCCGCACGTTTTAATCTCGGAACGGAAATGGTATGCGGTCCGACACCGTGTACCGCTTCTAAGTGCTCGGCATGCATCAGAATACCCGCAAATTCATATTTATAAAGTTCAAGTCCGAACAGTACTCCCAGGCCCACATCGTCAATACCGCCTTCCATGGCTCTGTCCATGGCCTCAGTATGATAATTGTAATCATGCTTCGGTCCGGTGGGATGAAGCTTTAAGTAGCTTTCCTTATGATAGGTCTCCTGGAAAAGGATGTAGGTTCCGATTCCCGCTTCATGGAGTTTTCTGTAGTTCTCCACGGTGGTTGCCGCGATGTTTACATTGACACGGCGGATGTCGCCGTTTTTATGATGAATGCTGTAAATGGTGTGGATGCATTCAAGAATGTATTCAATCGGGTTGTTTACGGGATCCTCGCCGGCTTCAATCGCAAGACGCTTGTGGCCTAAATCCTGCAGTGCGATAACTTCCTGCCGGAGTTCTTCCTGCGTTAATTTCTTACGCGGGATGTGTTTGTTCTTTAAATGATACGGGCAGTACAGACAGCCGTTTACACAGTAGTTGGAAAGATAAAGCGGTGCAAACATTACGATACGGTTACCGTAGTATGCAAGTTTGATTTCGTTTGCAATCTGATAAATCTTTTCCTCCACTTCGGGAATATCACAGGCAAGCAGCACACTCGCTTCTCTGTGGGTCAGTCCGGTACAGACATATCCTTTGTCCTGTTTCTTCGGACGCGCTTTCTCCAGAATCTGATTGATCAGTTCCAGATCGTTCTTATGCTCCTCGGCATAAGCAAGGGTTTCGCGGATTTCTCCATCATTGATGAATTCATCCGCGATTAATGATTTAGGGTTATATACAGCCATTTTATTTATAAAGTCCTTTCAAAAAATCAACTTTATTATTATAGCACTAATTTCTTACTTTAGCATCGCAAGAATATCATTTTTTGTGGTAAGACCGATCTTTTTTTCCGCAACCTGCCCGTTTTTGAAGACAAAAATCGACGGAATGCTCATAATACCGTACTGTGCCGCCAGTTCCTGCTCGTCATCGACATTTACTTTGCCTACTTTATAAGATCCGTCGCTCTCTTCCGCGATTTCGGATACCACAGGTCCGAGCATTTTGCAGGGACCGCACCAGGGCGCCCAGAAATCCACGAGAACCGGTACTTCGGATTTTAAAACTTCTTCTTCAAAATTGCTTTCGGTTAACATAACTTCGCTCATGACGTTCCTCCTTTTCTTTTTAAAAAACATCTTCGCCTCTTTTCCTGCTTCTGAATTCTGACTCACCGGGCTTCTTTTTGAATTCATTCTCACCGGCATATTGACAAAAACTTATCAATGTCATTACGTTCATTATGGCATTTATTTCGAATTTGTAAACAGTCAGACGATCGATTTCACAGTAATTTAAGAATAAAACAAACCTATCCTCGAATAGAACAAATCTATTCTGCCGATTTTCGACCTTTCCCACATCTGGTATGATTAACGCTTTCTTTAATAATTCGTCAATTATTGACCTACGCGGTCATAAATGTAAAATCATCCCGAAAGAAACAAGATTCTTATTTCTTCGGGATGATATCTGTTTTACCTTTTACAAAACATCCTGTTTTCAATATCTTGTAATGTAATGCAGGCCTTACTCTGGAATCAACCTCTGCTTTGAGCAGCTACCAGACTCTCGCCGCAGTACATTTTACGAAGCTTCGGCTTCTCGATTTTACCGGTCGGGTTTCTCGGAATGTCCGCGAAAATTATTTTATGGGGTCTCTTGTAACGGGGCAGCTGATGACAGAACTCATTCACCTGATCCTCCGTTAAGGTATAACCGTCTTTCACTTCGATGATGGCTGCGGTAACTTCGCCGAGACGTTTGTCGGGAATACCGATTACCGCAACGTCCTTGATTGCCATGTTGCTGCGAAGGAAATCTTCGATCTGAACGGGATAAATGTTCTCTCCGCCGGAGATAACAACGTCTTTCTTACGGTCTACAAGGAAGATAAAGCCGTCCTCGTCCTCCTGTGCCATGTCGCCGGTAAAGAGCCAGCCGTCTTCCAGAACTTCCTTCGTGGCTGCTTCGTCATGATAATAGCATTCCATAACGCCGGGGCCCTTTACGGCAAGCTCGCCGACCTCGCCTCTTTTCACGTCAACTCTGTTTTCATCCACGATTCTGGTCTGCCATCCGAAACCAGCCTTGCCGATTGCGCCTACCTTATGGATGTTCTCAACACCCAGATGTACGCAGCCGGGTCCGATGGATTCGGAAAGACCGTAGTTGGTATCGTATTCGTGGTTCGGGAACACTTTCATCCATCTTGCAATCAGGCTGGGCGGAACGGGCTGTGCACCGATGTGCATCAGTCTCCACTGGGAAAGCTCGTAATCTTCCAGTTTAACCTCTCCGCTGTCGATGGCATCCAGAATATCCTGTGCCCAGGGAACCAAAAGCCATACAATCGTACACTTTTCCTTGGAAATCGCATCCAATATTACCTTCGGCTTCGTTCCTTTTAACAGAACTGCCTTGCCGCCTGCAAGTAAAGATCCGAACCAGTGCATCTTTGCGCCGGTATGATATAGGGGCGGGATGCAGAGGAACACATCATCTTTGGTCTGTCCGTGATGATTCTGCTCCACTTTGCAGGAATGCACCAGACTTCTGTGCTTATGTAAAATCGCCTTCGGGAAACCTGTGGTTCCGGAGGAGAAATAAATTGCTGCTTCATCATCGTCCGTCAGATGAATCTGCGGAGACTGGCTAGACGCATTCGCGGTAAGTTCCGAATAGGATTCCGCAAAGGTCGGGCAGTTCTCACCGACATAGAATAAAAGGCGGTTTCTGGAGATTTTTTCCGCAATTTCCTCGACACGGCCGATGAATTCCGGTCCGAATACCAGAATGTCAACATCCGCAAGGTTTAAGCAGTATTCGATTTCGTCGGATGCATAACGGAAGTTTAAAGGAACCGCAAGCGCACCGGTTTTTAAAATACCAAAGTAAATCGGAAGCCACTCTAAGCAGTTCATTAAAAGGATGGCAACCTTATCGCCCTTTTTCACGCCCCTGGAAATCAAAAGGTTGGCAAAACGGTTTGCTTTCTCTTCGAATACGTTCCAGGTAATCTCTCTGCGGTAGTGTGTGGTGGGATTGGGCTCAATCAGCTCGTATTCCTTCCATGTCACTCTTCTGGTTTCCTGAATCTCCGGATTGATTTCCACCAGGCAGATATCATTTCCGTACAATTTGCAATTGCGATCGAGAATCTCTGTAATCGGCATCTCTACATCTCCTAATCCATTTCCTGAATTCTTTATTAAAACCGTTTGCGGGATATCAAACCCACAAATAAGATTATGCTACTTTAAAGCGCAAAAGTAAACCCTTATTCCTTGGAAAAAACAGTTTTTATGAACTCCGCACGCTTCTTCGGGCAGAGGTCTTTCGGGCAGTTTGCACAGCGAAGCGAAGCATTGGTTCGCTCCAAAAATCTCTCCGGATGCAACCTAAAAGCAATTTCCCAGACTGCGGTATATGCGATTGCCACGGCATTTAAAACCCACGGAATGATTCCCGGAATCACAATTAAGGGAAATACCAGAAAAATCGCATCCCAGTTATAGATTCTGCAGACACTGCAGCAACGGTTACGCATCACGAATTTATAAGGGCAGAACAGATTGACGCAGATCATGTCCCCCACAAAATACGCCATGGTCACTAAAAACATTTCGGACGGTCCGAAAATCTTCGTAAAATAAAGTACAAACCAGACGGCGGTAATCACCGCGTAGAGTATAAATCCGCGGACAGCCTGTCCTTTTAAGCGGTCAAGCTCCCTGTAATCTTCCTTTGTAAGTTTCGGACTTTCCGCATAGTCCCGGGTGGGACGGAATGTGGATTTGAAATGTTTTTTCATTCCGATCGGGAAAATTTTCAAAGGAAAGAACCGGATTATAAGAGAAAAGAAAAGAATCCCCGCGAATACGTACATTCCCTTCCATTTCGGCAGAAACGTCAAATCCAGAAGGCTTTTCTCTCCCAGGTAAACGCCGAAGCAGTAACAGGCAATCATAAAACGGATTACCAGACGCAGTGCGGCCGGTTTATTGAATTCCGGGCGTCCGTCCCTGTGACGTTTCGTTTTCTTTTTCTTTTTTTGTTCTGTTTTATTCTCTGTTTCTTTTATTTTATCTTTCATTAGTGTCTTTTACGGATTCCCTTTAGAAAAAGAAAAGCCAGGCCAAAGCCTGGTTGCTTTTTTCCTATGGGTTCTTCTTAGTATACCGTGATTGTTTCGATTACAAGCATAGACTTATAGTCCACGTTCGCCTTCTCAATTTTCTTTCTCATTTCCATTTCGTCTTTGCACTTCACCGCATTGGTAACATCCGGTGTCATATAAAAACCACGGAACAGCTTCTCTGCTAAATACTCGTCGGTTTTTGTATTATGTGCAATGTAGAATTCCCCTGCTGCCATAATGCATTTCCTCGATTATATTTATATTTGTCAAATTTATATTTAGAATGTATTTTGTCACCTTTTATTATATCTTTTACAGGCAAAAAGTCAACCAAACGAAATGCCATATTTTGTTAATTTTCGTACACATTTACGGCAACTCTTTACTTGCAAGGCTTCTTTGCATTTGTTAATATTGTAATTGGTTTTTTTAACTACATTATTACTATTTGGAGGTAAATATGAGCGAGGCATTACATCCCATCAAAGAGGGAAAAGTACGTGAAATCTACGATAACGGCGACAGTTTAATCATGGTTGCAACCGACCGGATCAGCTGTTTTGACGTGATTTTAAACAATATCGTAACCAAAAAGGGAACGGTTTTAACACAGATGAGTAAATTCTGGTTTGATTACACCGAAGATATCCTTCCCAACCACATGATTTCCGTGGATGTGAACGATATGCCCGAATTCTTCCGTCAGGAGAAATTCGACGGAAACAGCATGATGGTGAAGAAACTTACCATGCTCCCCATTGAATGCATCGTTCGCGGTTATATCACCGGCAGCGGCTGGGCAAGCTACAAGGAAAACGGTACCGTTTGCGGCATCACCCTTCCCGAAGGCTTAAAGGAATCCGACAAGCTTCCCGAGCCTATCTACACTCCTTCCACCAAGGCGGAAATCGGCGATCACGACGAAAACATCTCCTTCGAGCAGTCCATCGACGTACTGGAGAAAATCTATCCCGGTAAAGGTCGGGAATATGCAGAGAAACTTCGTGACTGCACCATCGCTCTTTATAAGAAATGTGCGGATTATGCTCTTTCCAAGGGCATCATCATTGCGGATACCAAGTTTGAATTCGGTCTCGACGAAAACGGAAACATCGTCATCGGCGATGAGATGTTAACTCCCGACAGTTCCCGTTTCTGGCCCCTCGAAGGCTACGAAGCAGGTCACTCCCAGCCCTCTTTCGACAAGCAGTTCGCAAGAGACTGGCTCAAAGCCAACGAAGGTCACAACTGGACCCTTCCTCAGGACATCGTGGACAAAACCATTGCAAAATACCTGGAAGCTTACGAGAAGTTAACCGGCAAGCCGTTGGCATAATTCGGACAGCATTTCCGGAACCGAATCAGATAATCAGACAAAATATAAAGGTACCCAG
>ODAJ014785272.1_pt1 | contig 16524 bp, 13 predicted proteins | sample 1539241 | NCBI WGS metagenome assembly ODAJ01 (sample SAMN02144231, study PRJEB22623) | gut metagenome | biome: sheep rumen | host: Ovis aries | place: New Zealand
CATTCTTCGAGCCAATCTACGCCAACCTTGTCACGACTTTCCCAAAGAAAAGCGTTTACTTGATCCTGATGAGCAATCCGCTTCAGCCAGTTCACCATAAAACCAGGAACGAATTTTGCTTTCGGGCCCATTTTGCCTTTCAGAATCTCATCAATGTCGATTGTCTTCTCTGTAACAGCAGCCATTTCTCTTCATAATTACACTAACAAGTTGCAAAAATAGCACATTTCTTTCAAATATGAGCAAGAATTAAAGAAAAAAGATTGTTTTTAAATGTATTTTATACACAAAACTGGGGAAAATCAATAAAATAAAGTTAAAATCCAAAAAAAGTGGGGAAATGTGGTGGGAAGTGGGGAAAAATGCCTATCTTTGTAACCGCAATTTTATTAAAGATGTACGTATGCGTTTTTTAGGGAACATAGAAGCTAAGACTGACGCAAAGGGGAGAGCCTTCCTGCCAGCTACTTTTCGCAAGGTGTTACAGACATCTGGCGAAGAGAACCTGATACTGAGGAAGGATGTTTTCCAGAAATGCCTTGTACTCTATCCCGAAAGCGTATGGAACAGCCGACTAGACTTACTGAAAAGCCAGTTACACATCTGGAAACACGACCACCAGCAAATGTTCAGGCAGTTTGTTTCAGAAGCAGAGGTGGTGAATCTCGACGGCAATGGCCGGTTCCTGATTTCCAAACGTTTACTGAAGAAGGCTGAAATAGAACAAGACATCCAATTTATCGGCATGGATGATACAATTGAAATCTGGTCGCCACAGTATCTGAAACAGACACTCCAGACTGAAGAGGAATTCGGCAAGGAATTTGAAAATATAATGAATGCAAGTGATGCTCTATGATAAAGACTGCAGAGACATACCACACTCCAGTACTCCTTCAGGAGAGCATCGACGGGCTTGATATCAAGCCCGATGGTGTTTATGTTGACGTCACTTTCGGCGGAGGGGGACATAGCAGGGAAATACTGCGAAGACTCGGTCCTGAGGGACATCTATACAGCTTCGACCAAGACGAAGATGCCGAGAAAAATATCATCAACGATGATAGATTTACCTTCGTCAGAAGCAACTTTAGATATATCCGGAACTGGATGCGGTACTATGGGGTAGAGCACATCGACGGCCTTCTGGCTGATCTCGGTGTCTCAAGCCACCATTTCGACGATGAGACTCGCGGCTTCTCATTTCGTTTTGACGCACCACTCGACATGAGAATGAACAAGCGTTCAGGCCTAACTGCTGCAGAAATCCTCAACAACTACGATGAGCAGCAGCTCGCTGACATATTCTACCTATATGGAGAACTGAAGAATGCACGAAAGATAGCCGCAGCTGTCGTGAAAGCCAGGACCGAGAAGCCTATCGCTACCACTGGAGACCTGATGCAGACGACTGAGAAGCTGTTTCTGCGTGAGCGCGAAAAGAAAGAGACGGCCAAACTCTTCCAGGCACTGCGCATCGAAGTGAATCATGAGATGGAGGCCCTGAAGGAGATGCTCAATGGCGCCCGAGAGTCACTCTGCCCTGGTGGCAGGCTCTCCATCATTACATATCACTCGCTCGAAGACCGCATCGTAAAGAATATCATAAAAGCAGGAAATCCAGAGGGTAAGGTAGAAAAGGACTTCTTCGGACGCTCAGAAGCACCTTTCAGACAGATAAGCAACAAGGTTATTGTACCCGACGAAGAAGAACAGGAACGGAACCCTCGCAGCCGCAGCGCCAAACTAAGGATAGCGGAGAAAATATAAGATATGACAACAAAAGACGACATAGAACAAGAGCCTCAGAAAACATCAAAAGAGGATGTTATGCTGAAAGGAGAGGCTTCCGAGATGAAGGAACAGGCCAGGAAAGCCATCCAGATTATCAAGGAAAAGGCCAGCGAGGAAGACCCCAAGCTGACACCGGCCCTGACGTTAAGGACCATCCTTGGTGGCGACTTCCTAACGGCTGATATGGTACGACGCCAGATATGGCTCTTCGTACTGATGGTCGTTTTCTGTATTGCCTATGTAGCCGTTCGGTACCAGTGTCAGCAGGACCTGCTTACCATCGACAGACTGGAAAACGAACTGCTCGATGCCAAGTACAAGGCGTTGACCAGTTCGAGTACACTGACAGAGAAATGCCGCGAGAGCCATGTGCTTGATGCGTTAAAGCAAAACAAGGACAGCCTGCTCCACATTGCTGATCAGCCACCTTATATTATTAATGTACCCGAATAAAGAATAAACAGACAGAATGAGTAAGTTCAAAAGCGATAAGGTAATGCCTCGCTACTTCGCCATCGCAGTAGTCATGACACTGATTGGTTTTGCCGTCATTGGCAAGGCAATGTATATCATGACTGCCCAAAAGCATTATTGGACGCAGGTAGCAGACCGACTGAAGCGGGACAGCGTCAGTGTGAAACCGATTCGCGGTAACATTCTCAGCTGTGACGGCCAACTGATGGCCAGTAGCATTCCGGAATACAAGATTTATGTCGATTTCCAAGCAGGAAACAACGATTCCATCGGCATCCGCAAGAGAGACTCTATCTGGGCAGAGAAGATTGACAGTATCTGTATCGGACTGAATCAGATATTTCCCAGCAAGACAGCAGCAGAATTCAAGGAGAAACTTCTGGAAGGCAAGAACAAAGTCATGAAGAACGGCATTGCTGGCGCACGCCACTGGGCAATATGGCCGCGCCGCATCGACTATAATACGTTCTGCGAAGTCAGGAAACTGCCCATATTCAAGGAATCCAAAAACAAGAGCGGCTTCCACTGGGAAGAATTCAACTCACGTAATCATCCCTTCGGCACACTCGCACAGCGTACGGTCGGTTCGATGTTCGGTGCCAAGGACAGCGCGAAAAACGGTCTGGAGCTGTCATTCGACTCGCTGCTAAGAGGCACCAACGGAATCATGCACCGTCGTAAGGTCCTCAATAAATTTATGGACATTCCTGTTCAGAATCCGATCGACGGCTATGACATCGTCACAACTATCGACGTCAGCATGCAGGACCTGGCCGAACGTGCACTGATCGACGAGCTGAAAGACCCGCAGGTGAACGGCGAGATGGGCGTAGCCATCCTGATGGAAGTCAAGACAGGCGATATCAAGGCTATCGTAAATATGACGCGGGGGGCCGATGGTGAATATCATGAGATGGTGAACAATGCCATCAGTTATCGATGCGAACCAGGCTCTGTCTTCAAGGTCGCATCTTTCCTCGTTGCCCTCGACGATGGTGTGGTAGATACGAGTTTCGTCATCCATACAGGCAGTGGCGTAATGGAGATGCACGGACGCCCCATGAAGGACCACAACTGGCGACGCGGCGGATATCAGGACATCAATGTGGCCCGTGCACTTGAAGTCAGTTCCAACATTGGCGTCAGCTACGTCATCGACAAGTTCTACGGAAGCAATCCCAGGAAATATGTTGAAGGCCTCTATCGCGTCGGCATTCATGAGGATCTGAAAATCCCCCTCGTCGGCTATCATACGCCCATGATTCGAATGCCGGATACCAAGACCACCGACCGCGCCAAATACTGGAGTAAGACGACACTTCCGTGGATGAGCATCGGCTACGAGACGCAGATCGCACCTATAAACACGGTTTCATTCTACAACGCCATTGCCAACAACGGCAAGATGATGCAGCCACGATTCGTCAAACAAATCTTGAAAGACGGACAGGTGGTGAAAGAATTTGAACCGGTCGTCCTGAAAGAGCGCATTGCGAAGCCACAAACCATCAAGACGATGCAGACCATACTGGAGCACGTCGTCAGCCAAGGTCTGGGACGTAAGGCCGGATCAAAATCCTTTAAGGTGGCAGGTAAAACTGGTACAGCACAGGTGGCCGACCAGTATGGTGGCTACCATTCTGGGACGACACGCTACTGGCTGTCGTTCGCCGGATACTTCCCGGCAGACGATCCACGCTATACATGCATCGTCTGCATTAAGAAATCCGGACTTCCCGCCTCTGGTGGTGGTATGAGCGGTGTCGTTTTCCACCATATCGCTGAAGGTGTCATGGCACAGAATCTGAAACGCAGCGTCGATGACGCACGCGATACTACATCTGTCCTTATTCCCGACGTAAAGAATGGCAACATTCTTGCTGCCAACTACGTACTGAAGGGATTGGGCGTGAACGCTAACCACGACTGGGGTGGTTCCTATGTCGAAGGAAATCCGGTCTGGGGCACGGCTGTAAGACAAGGTAAGAACGTGTCACTCACACATGTCAATACGGCTAAGAACACTGTCCCGAATGTCATAGGCATGGGCGCCAGCGACGCTGTCTATCTTCTAGAGAGCACGGGTGTGAAGGCGCGCCTGAAAGGCAGAGGAAAAGTTAAGTCACAAAGCATTCATGCCGGTACGGCTGCTAAGCAAGGCATGGTATGCGAACTCGTCTTGGAATATTAAAAAGATTAAGATATGAAACTAAATGAACTGCTGAAAAATGTTGAGGTTCTCAATATCCTTGGTAAGGATGACATTGAGATTACTGGTGTCAATATCGACTCTAGGCGCATTGAAGATGGACATCTGTTCATTGCCATTCCTGGAACACAGACTGACGGACACAAGTTTATTCCGAAAGCAATCGAACAAGGAGCTACTGCAGTCCTATGTGAATATTTCCCCAACAAACGGGAACCGGGCGTAACATACATCGCCGTAGATTCAACCGAAAATGAAGTCGGCAAAGTGGCTACGGCTTTCTACGGCGACCCTTCGAGGAAACTCAAGCTTGTCGGCGTCACCGGAACGAATGGCAAAACCACCATCGCCACCTTATTATATAATATGTTCCGTAAGTTCGGTCATAAGTGCGGCCTGCTATCGACCGTATGTAACTATATCGAAGACAAGGCCATCCCAGCTGACCACACCACGCCCGACCCAATCGAGCTCAATCATCTGCTGGCTCAGATGGTGGAGGCTGGTTGCGAATATGCATTCATGGAGTGTAGCAGCCATGCTATCGCACAGAAGCGTATCGGCGGACTGTATTTCGCAGGTGGCATCTTCACGAACCTGACACGCGACCACCTGGACTATCACGGGACGTTCGAGAACTACCGTAACGCAAAAAAAGCATTCTTCGACGGTCTGTCAAAGGATGCCTTCGCCATTACCAATGCCGACGACAAGAATGGTGCCGTCATGGTGCAGAACTGCAAGGCCCAGATCAAGACTTACTCGACCCGTACCATGGCCGACTTCAAGGCAAAGATCATCGAATGCCATTTTGAAGGCATGTACCTCGACATCAATGGCAAGGAAGTGGGCGTACAGTTTATCGGCAAATTCAATGTCAGCAATCTGCTTGCAGTATATGGTGCTGCCGTCATGTTGGGTAAAGCACCTGACGACATTCTTCTCATTCTGAGTACGTTGAAGAGTGTCAGCGGACGCCTGGAGCCCATCCACTCCCCGGAAGGCTATACTGCAATCGTAGATTATGCTCACACACCGGATGCGCTGGAAAACGTACTTAACGCCATCCACGAAGTGCTTGATGGGAAAGGAAAGGTCATCACGGTCTGCGGAGCCGGAGGCAACCGCGACAAAGGCAAGCGCCCCCTGATGGCACAGGAAGCCGTCAAACAGAGCGACAGAGTGATTATCACCAGCGATAACCCGCGTTTCGAGGAACCGCAGGACATCATCAACGACATGCTCGCAGGACTTGATTCAAAGCAGATGAGAAAGGTCGTGAGCATCGTTGACCGCCGCGAGGCCATACGCACAGCATGCATGATGGCAGAGAAAGGCGATGTCATCCTGATTGCAGGCAAGGGCCATGAGGACTATCAGGAGATTCAGGGGGTAAAGCACCATTTCGATGACAAAGAAGTTGTCAGAGACATTTTTAATATTAAATAAGTAAAGATATGCTGTACTATCTGTTCAGGCTTCTTGACCAATACAATATTCCTGGATCACACATGTGGTCCTACATCTCGTTCCGTGCGATACTGACGCTCATATTGTCGCTGCTGATTTCCGCATGGTTCGGTGAGCGTTTCATCAAATGGATGAAACGCAAGAAGATTTTTGAGACGGAACGCGATCCGAGCATCGATCCCTTCGGAGTAGAGAAGAAGGGCGTGCCTACCATGGGTGGCATCATTATCATTGTCAGCATATTGGTACCAGTCCTCCTGCTCGGACGTATTCGGAATATCTACCTGATCTTGATGATCGTCACCACAATCTGGCTTGGATTCCTCGGATTCCTCGATGACTACATCAAGATCTTCCGCCGCAACAAGGATGGACTGAAAGGGAAATGGAAGATTGTCGGACAAGTCAGTATCGGCTTCATCGTAGGGCTTACGCTCTGGTTGAGTCCCGACGCTGTCGTACGCGAGAACGTCATTGTAAAACAGCACAATCAGGAAATGGTTGTCAAACATAAGAGTGAAGCTGTCAAGTCACTACAGACGACAATACCTTTCATCAAGAACCACAACCTGAACTACTCTGATGTGATGGCCTTTTGTGGGAAATACAAAGTGGCTGCCGGCTGGCTGCTCTTTGTGTTCATCACCATCTTTGCCGTGACAGGCGTGTCCAACGGTGCCAACCTCAACGACGGCATGGATGGCATGTGTGCCGGAAATTCTGCTATCATTGGTATTGCACTGGGCATTCTGGCCTACGTCTCGTCACACATAGGCTATGCCTCCTATTTCGATATCATGTACATCCCGCAAGCCGAGGAACTGGTGGTCTTTCTCTGTGCCTTCGTCGGAGCCATGGCCGGTTTCCTGTGGTACAATGCCTTCCCGGCACAGATTTTCATGGGTGATACCGGCTCACTGACCATCGGCGGCATCATCGGTGTCTGCGCTGTCATCATCCATAAGGAACTGCTGTTGCCTATCCTGTGTGGCATCTTCTTCGTCGAGAGCCTCAGCGTCATCATACAAACCCAGTGGTTTAAGATCCAGAAGCGCAAGGGCAAGCGTGTACGTGTATTCAGGGCAACCCCGATACACGACGCCTTCCGCAAACTCGACTCTCAGTTGGATGCTACGAGCACTTACATCCTCAAAGGCTGGCCACGGCGACCGTTCCACGAGTCTAAGATTACCATCCGCTTCTGGATTGTTACCATCATCCTGGCAGCATTAACAATCATAACATTAAAGATAAGATAGAATATGAAAAGAATCGTTATATTAGGAGCAGGAGAGAGCGGCGCTGGAGCCGCCGTCCTCGCCAAAAAAGAGGGCTTCGACGTTTTCGTGTCGGATATGTCGAAGATTGCCGATAAATACAAGAAGATGCTCGACGACCGACATATTGAGTGGGAAGAGGGTCATCACACGGAGGAGAAAATCCTCAATGCCGATGAGATCATCAAAAGCCCGGGCATACCAGAGACTGCACCGATGGTCAGGAAAGCTATCGACAAGGGGATCCATATCATCAGTGAGATTGAGTTTGCAGGACGCTATACTGACTCCAAGATGATCTGCATCACAGGGTCGAATGGAAAGACTACGACAACCTCGCTGATCTATCATATCTTCAAGGAGGCTGGCTATGATGCCGGACTGGCTGGGAATATCGGCAACTCACTGGCCCTTCAGGTGGCAGAGGATCCGCATGAGTATTACATTATCGAACTCAGTTCCTTCCAACTGGACAATATGTACGACTTCCGCGCCAACATCGCCATCCTGCTGAATATTACCCCCGACCATCTCGACCGCTACAACTTCGAGATGCAGAACTATGTTGATGCCAAGATGCGCATTATCCAGAACCAGACGAAGCAGGATGCCTTCATCTATTGGGCCGACGACCCCATCATCAAGCGCGAACTGGAGAAATACGACATCAAGGCCATCCAGTATCCCTTTGCGGAACTAAAAGAGAAAGGGGTTATCGGATATATCGAGGAAGGTCAATACAAAATAGAGAAACCTGAACCTTTCAACATGGAGCAGGAGAGCCTCAGCCTTACGGGCAAGCATAACATCTACAACTCGCTAGCTGCCGGTATCGCCTCTGACGTGGCTGGCATCAAGAAGGAGGAGATTCGGAAGAGCCTAAGCGATTTCCCGGGTGTGGAACATCGTCTGGAGAAGGTATGTAGCGTACGTGGCGTACAGTATATCAACGACTCCAAGGCCACGAATGTCGATGCCTGCTGGTATGCCCTGGAGGCCATGAAGACCAAAGTCATCTTGATCATTGGCGGCAAAGACAAAGGCAACGACTATGAGCCTATCAAGCCGCTAGTCAGGGAAAAATGCGCCGGGCTGGTATATCTCGGTGCTGACAACCAGAAACTGCACGACAATTTCGACAGTCTCGGCATCCCTGTGCGCGACACGCATTCCATGAAGGATTGTGTTGCCGCATGCTATGAGATGGCAAAACCTGGCGAGACGGTCCTGCTGAGCCCGTGCTGCGCTTCTTTCGATCTCTTCAAGAACATGGAGGATCGCGGTGAGCAATTCAAGGAACTTGTACGCAACCTTTAGATATGAACAAGAAAATCGGCAACCTCTTCAAAGGAGACAAGGTCATCTGGATGGTGTTCTTCTTCCTCTGTATGATCAGCATCGTCGAAGTATTCTCGGCTTCGAGCAACCTGACGTACAAGAGCCAGAACTACATTGGTCCCATCGTCTTCCACACCATCACCATCTTCATTGGTGCGGCTATGGCTGTGGTGACACTCAACATACCATGCAGATATTTCAAGTTGATGACGCCTTTCCTACTCGTCATTACTGGCATCACACTGCTATGGGTTCTGGTCGGCGGTGAGTCAATCAATGGCGCCAATCGCGTCATCTCGCTACCGGGTGGCATCACGTTCCAGCCCTCTGAGATTGCCAAGGGTACGATGGTCTTGATTACGGCCCAGATCCTAAGTGCCATGCAGCGCGACGACGGTGCCGACAAGAAAGCATTCAAGTATATCCTCTGGATAGTCGTTCCAACAGCCGCGCTGATTGGCATAGAGAATCTCTCCACAGCGGCACTGCTCTGCGCAGTTATCTTCCTCATGATGTTCATTGGCCGCGTGCCGATGGTGCAGCTGGGCAAGCTACTGGGCTTTGCCGGCGTGCTCATAGCCGTCTTCCTGACAATGGTCTTCACACTGGGAAGTATCGGAGAGACTGATGAAAACAGCAAGCAGACTGTCGAGGCCGTGGCCAACAATGGGGAGACAGACACAAAGGTGATTAAGGGCGGAGGTGTCTTCCACCGTTTTGTCACTTGGCGCAACCGCATCATCAAGCACATCGACAAAAAGGAAATCGCACCCGACGAATACGATCTCGACAAGGATGCACAGGTAGCTCACGCCAACATCGCCATCGTGTCGAGTAATATCATCGGAAAGGGGCCGGGACAGTCCGAAGAACGGGACTTCCTCTCACAGGCATTCTCCGACTTCATCTTCGCTATCGTCATCGAGGAACTAGGCATCGTCGGTGCCGCCTTTGTCGTATTCCTCTACATCGTTCTGCTATATAGGACGGCACGTATCGCCAGCCAGTGCGAGAACAACTTCCCGGCTTTCCTGGTCATGGGCCTCGCCCTGTTGCTTGTCTTACAGGCTGCCTTCAATATGCTCGTCGCGGTGGGCATCGCACCGGTGACAGGACAGCCGTTGCCACTCATCAGCAAGGGCGGTACATCGACCATCATCAACTGTGCCTACGTCGGCGTGATACTGAGCGTCAGCCGCTCAGCAAAAAAAAGAATGCCAAAAGTAGCGCTAAAAGAAATATAATTTGTAATTTTGCACGCAATAATAAAAAGACAAGGATGAAAGAACTGAGAGTCATCATCAGCGGTGGTGGAACTGGTGGTCACATCTTCCCCGCAGTGTCCATCGCCAATGCCATCAAGGCTCTGCAGCCTGAGGCGAAGATCTTATTTGTTGGCGCACTGGGGCGCATGGAGATGCAAAGGGTACCGGCAGCAGGCTATGAAATCAAGGGCCTGCCCATCTGTGGCTTCGATCGCAAGAACCTGTTCAACAACGTTAAGGTACTCTTCAAGATCTGGAAAAGCCAGCGCATGGCAAAACAGATTATCAAGGAGTTCAGACCGCAGGTGGCTGTCGGCGTCGGCGGCTATGCCAGCGGCCCGACACTCAACAAGGCGGCAGCCATGGGCATCCCCTGCCTGATTCAGGAACAGAACTCATACGCTGGTGTCACCAACAAACTGCTTGCCAAGAAGGCTGAAAAAATCTGCGTCGCCTACGAGGGCATGGAGCGTTTCTTCCCGGCAGAGAAGATTATCCTCACCGGAAATCCGGTCCGACAGGCTCTCCTGGATACAACGATCTCACGCGAGGACGCCATCAAGGCACAGGGACTCGACCCTGCCAAGAAGACCATATTACTCGTCGGGGGAAGCCTCGGCGCCAGGACGATCAACGAGAGTGTACTCCAGCACCTTGACCTGGTGCGCTCGTCTGATGTCCAGTTCATCTGGCAGACGGGAAAATACTATAGCGCCGAGATAGCAAAGCGACTGGAGGGAATGGACATCCCCAACCTGAAGGTCACCGACTTTATCACCGACATGGGGGCTGCCTACAAGGCTGCCGACCTCGTCATCAGTCGCGCCGGTGCCAGCAGCATCTCCGAGTTCTGCCTCATCGGGAAACCGGTGATCCTGGTTCCAAGCCCGAATGTGGCTGAGGATCACCAGACGAAGAATGCACTTGCACTATCCACCAAGGATGCGGCTATCTACGTGAAAGACAGCGAAGCACCGTCAACGCTGCTCGAACTGGCTGTCAAGACTGTCAACGATGACGCAAAGCTCAAGTCTTTGAGTGAGCACATCTTGAAGCTCGCACTTCCCGACTCGGCAAAAATCATTGCCAATGAAGTGATCAGGCTTGCAAAAGGAGAATAATTTAAATGACTATGGATTTTAAGGATATAAAAGCAGTATATTTTGTAGGAGCAGGCGGCATCGGCATGAGCGCCATTGCACGTTATTTCCTGAAAAAGGGACTTGTCGTGGCTGGCTACGACAAGACGCCTTCCGACCTCACACACCAGCTTGAGAAGGAAGGCATGATGATCCACTATGAGGAGAGTGTGGAGGCTATACCCTATCCCTGCAAACAGCAGGGAAGCTGTCTCGTCATCTATACACCGGCCATTCCGGCAGAACACAAGGAACTTGTCTTCTTCCGTGAGAACGGCTTCGAGATCATGAAACGCGCACAGGTGCTTGGCATACTGACGCAGGCTCACAAAGGGCTCTGCGTCGCTGGAACGCACGGCAAGACTACAACATCCACCATGTGTGCCCACATCATGCATCAGAGCCACCTGGACTGCAACGCCTTCCTCGGCGGCATCTCCAAGAACTACGGCACGAACTATATCCTCTCCGACTCCGACTACGTTGTCATCGAGGCTGACGAGTTCGACCGTTCCTTCCACTGGCTCCGCCCGTGGATGACAGTCATCACCTCTACCGACCCCGACCATCTCGACATCTATGGCACCAAAGATGCCTATCTGGAGAGCTTCCGCCACTATAGCGAACTGATACAAGAAGGCGGTGCGCTCATCATCCATCGCGACCTCGAGATGAAGGAGCATCTGCAGGATGGTGTACGGCGCTATGACTATAGCCTCAGCGAAGGTGACTTCCATGCCGAGAACATCCGTATCGCCAACGGCGAGATTACATTCGACTTCATTTCGCCCATCGAAAGCGTCAAGGACGTACAGCTCGGACAACCCGTTCCCATCAACATCGAGAACGCAGTGGCCGCTATGGCAATGGCCCAGCTCAACGGCTGTACGGCAGAGGAACTGAAATACGGCATTCAGACATACAGAGGGGTTGACCGCCGCTTCGACTTCAAGATCAAGACTGACAAGCTGGTCTTCCTCAGCGACTATGCCCACCACCCCAAGGAGATCTACCAAAGCGCACGCAGCATCAGGGAACTCTACAAGGACAAGCATATCACCGCTATATTCCAACCCCACCTCTATACGCGGACACGTGACTTCTACAAGGACTTTGCCGAAGCACTGAGCCAGCTCGACGAGGTGATCCTCACGGAGATCTATCCTGCCCGCGAACTCCCCATCGAGGGTGTTACCTCCAAACTCATCTACGACAACCTCAAGCCCGGGGTGAAAAAGGAGATTATCCGCAAGGACGACGTACTCGACCTGGTCAAGACTCGCGACTTTGAGGTGCTGATCGTTCTGGGAGCTGGCGACCTCGACAATCAGGTCCCGGAGATTACGAAACTGCTGAATAGCAAATTGCAACTTTCAAAATAAGAGAACAATAACATGGCCATCAACTGGAAGAAAACCATCTTTATAGTATGCGACATCCTCATTGCCGCCTACTTGTTGTTGGCCATTACCGCATTCAACAAGCCAGGCATCACGACAACGCACTGCACGGAGGTGAAGATCGACATTGAGCAGAATGGCACCATCGCCGGCTTCATGAATGCCAACGAGATCAAGCGCATCCTCATCAGGGAGCGTGTCTATCCCCTTTCGTGGAACATGGATGACATCAGTGCGCGCAAGATCGAAGAGTCACTCCAGAAAAGTCCGTTCATCGAGAAAGCAGAGTGTCATAAGACTCAAACCGGACATGTCTGCATCAGGGTCCGACAGCGCATTCCCGTCGTCAGGGTCATGGCCGACAATCAGGACAACTATTATGTCGATACACACGGCAGCATGATGCCCGAAAGCCGCTATGTAGCCAACCTCATTGTCGCAACCGGCGTCATCAGCCGCAAATATGCACAATCGACACTCACGCGCATCGCAAGCCTGATTCTGAAAGATCCCTTCTGGAAGAATCAGATTGTACAGATTAACATCTTGCCCGACAGCTCGGTGGAGCTAGTGCCGCGCGTAGGCGAACATATCATCTACCTCGGACCGCCAATCGATGTGGAGAACAAACTGGAGCGCATGCGGAAGTTCTATCTCTATGGCCTCAACAAGGCGGGATGGAACAAGTACAACTATATCAGTGTGGAATTCAACAATCAGATTATCTGTAAGAAAAACAAGAGAAAGAAATAAACATCAACGAAGATGGCAGCAAAGGAATTTATCGTAGCAATCGAACTAGGTTCGTCTAAAGTGACCGGTATCGCGGGACAAAAGAATCTCGACGGCAGTATCCAGATACTTGCCATGGTAAAGGAGAATTCTTCCGCTTTTATCCGTAAGGGTGTGGTCTATAACATCGACAAGACTGCACAATGCCTCACCAGCATCATCAAAAAGCTGGAAACCCAACTCAAGACAGAAATCCGACAGGTGTATGTGGGAGTCGGTGGACAATCCATCCGCAGCGTCAGGAACGTAATCGCCAAGGACCTCCCCAACGAGACCATCGTCACACAGGACATGGTGATTGAGCTGATGGATGCCAACAGGAATATGACCTACCCGGATCAGGAGATACTCGACGCTGCCGTACAGGAATACAAAGTGGGCTCTCAGTTCCAGATCGACCCCGTAGGTATCCAGGCTACACGACTGGAAGGCAACTTCCTGAACATCCTCGAACGGAAGGCCTTCTACAAGAACCTGAACAAGTGCTTCGAGACAGCTGGCATCAACGTGGCTGAGATGTACCTCGCACCGCTGGCCCTGGCCGACAGCGTATTGACGGAGGCAGAGAAACGCTCTGGCTGTGCGCTCGTCGATCTCGGTGCCGACACGACCACCGTGTCCGTCTATTCCAAGAACATCCTGCGCCACCTGGCCGTCATCCCGCTCGGCAGCAACAATATCACAAAAGACATCGCCACGCTCCAGATGGAAGAGAGCGACGCCGAAAGGATGAAACTCAAATATGCTGCTGCCTACACGGATAACAATGACATCGACAACGACCTGAAGTATTCCATCGATCCCGAGCGCCAGATAGAGAGCCGGAAGTTCATCGAGATCGTCGAAGGACGCCTGGAGGAGATCATCGAGAATGTATGGTATCAGATTCCCTCGGAGTATTACGACAAGCTCCTGGGCGGCATCATCCTGACGGGTGGCGGCTCCAACCTGAAGAATATCGAGAAGGCATTCAACAACCACACGCACGTTGACAAGATACGCGTGGCGAAGTTCGTTACGCAGTCTGTCATCTCCAGCAATGAGGCCATCAAGGCCCACGACGGTACGATGAACACCGTACTCGGACTGCTGGCCAAGGGCGACATCAACTGTGCCGGCGGTGCCGTTGACCCGAACGGTGATCTCTTCGGAACTCCCAAGCAGGCGACAGCCGCGGGCAGCGATCCGCGCACACCCCGCACAGCCGGTGAGATTCCCGCTGGCGTGGTTCTTACCGCAGCCGAGAAGAAAGCTGCAGAGGCCGAGAAGAAGGCTGCCGAGGAGACCAAGCGCCGCGAGGAGGAAGAGAAAGAGCGACTGAGACGCGAGGAAGAGCTCCGCGAGAAAGAAGAGCAGGAGCGTATCCGCAAGGAGAACAGCACGTGGAACAAGCTCGTCAGAGGTATTAAGAAATTTGGTAAAACCATCGTAGAGGAGGAATAAGAATATGGAAAATAACAACATACAGATTCTCGACTTCGGAGCACCGGAGAGGGAACACAGCATCATCAAAGTGATCGGTGTAGGCGGCGGTGGCGGAAATGCCGTCAACCACATGTATCGTGAAGGCATCCACGACGTTACGTTCGTACTTTGCAACACCGACAACCAGGCACTCAACGACTCCCCCGTGCCTGTCCACCTCCAGCTGGGCAAAGAAGGCCTCGGCGCAGGCAACAAGCCGGAAAAGGCCCGTCAGGCGGCAGAAGAGAGCATCGAGGATATCCGCACGATGCTCAGCGACGGCACGAAGATGGCTTTCATCACCGCCGGTATGGGCGGTGGCACCGGCACTGGCGCCGCTCCCGTCATCGCCCGTGTCAGCAAGGAACTGGGCATCCTGACAGTGGGTATCGTCACCATCCCCTTCCGTTTCGAGGGCGACCGTAAGATCGACCAGGCCCTCGACGGTGTCGAGGAGATGTCCAAGCACGTCGATGCCCTGCTGGTCATCAACAATGAGCGCCTCCGTGAGATCTACCCCGAGCTCTCTGTGCTCGATGCCTTCGGAAAGGCCGACGACACACTGAGCGTCGCAGCAAAGTCCATCGCTGAGATTATCACGGTCCACGGACTCATCAACCTCGACTTCAACGATGTCAAGACCGTACTGAAAGATGGCGGTGTCGCCATCATGTCAACAGGCTACGGCGAGGGCGAGGGCCGCGTCAAGAAGGCTATCGACGACGCACTGACCTCACCGCTGCTCAACGACAACGACATCTTCAACTCCAAGAAGATCCTGCTCAGCATCACCTTTGCAGCCTCAAAAGACGGTCAGCAGTCGCTGATGATGGAAGAGATGAACGACGTCAACGATTTCATGGCCCGCTTCGGCAACGACTTCGAGATCAAGTGGGGTCTTGCCACCGATCCCGAGCTGGGCAAGAGGGTCAAGGTCACCATCCTCGCTACGGGCTTCGGCATCGAGAATGTCGATGGCATGAACGGCCACCTGAAGAAGCACAGCCAGGAAGACATCAACCGCATCGCCGAGGAACAGGAGAAGATAGCACAGCGTCAGGACCGCCGCAACCGCTACTACGGAGGCGAGGGCACCACCAAGCGCTACAAGCGCCGCCCGAACATCTACCTGTTCCGTCCGGAAGACCTCGACAACGACGATGTCATCTCGGCAGTAGAGTCAACGCCTACCTACAAGCGTACACGCGATATCCTCGACAGCATCAACAGCCAGGCAAACGGCGACCTGCTCAACGGCACCGCCGACAACAATGCCTCCCCTGATGCCCACGAGCCCATCCAAGGCATGATCCGCTTCTAAACAAACTACATATATAAAATGCCCGCCTCCGGTCATGGAGGTGGGCATTTTCTTATAAAAGGCCTCGTACTGGATCAATCCATTTGATTTTGAGTAGTATGTGCGCTACGAGGCCTTGAGTCTTGTCTCACGACAGAACTATATATTTTATCTCTCAATAGGCGTGTTCGTCGTGTACAAAGATCGTCTTGATGGTCAGCCAGACGATACGGATGTCCAGCCAGATGCTCCAGTGCTCCATATACCAGATATCCCGCTTCACGCGTCCCTCCATCTGCCAGAGTTCCTTCGTCTCCCCACGGAAGCCCGTCACCTGTGCCCAGCCCGTCACGCCCGGCTTCACAAAGTGTCTCACCATATACTTGTCGATCAGCTGCGAGTACATCTCCGTATGAGCCAGCATGTGCGGTCTCGGGCCAACGATGCTCATGTCCCCCTTCAGCACGTTCCAGAACTGGGGCAGTTCGTCGATGTTCGCTTTCCGCATGAAATTGCCGAAGGGATATTTCCGAGGGTCGTCCTTCGTTGCCTGCAGCCGGTCTGCATCCTTGTTCACGTGCATCGAACGGAACTTATAGCAG
>ODAJ012147348.1_pt1 | contig 16522 bp, 15 predicted proteins | sample 1539241 | NCBI WGS metagenome assembly ODAJ01 (sample SAMN02144231, study PRJEB22623) | gut metagenome | biome: sheep rumen | host: Ovis aries | place: New Zealand
CTGCCGGCGCTGAAACACGGGCTGGGACTTCTTCGCGGGACAGACGACAACTGAAAGGAGACAGATATGAAAAAGTTGATAACATCTTTGGCAGCACTTGCCGTAGTACTCCCGCTTCTGACAGGCTGCGGCGGAGGTTCCGCGGCGCCTGCGCAGAGCGCGGACAGTAAAGAGGAAGAACAGGAAACCGCGCAGGAGACGGTGCAGACTGCTGAGCAGGATGCGGCTCAGGAGACAGCGGCCGGGGAACCGGTCGAGATCCAGGTTTTCATCGCCGCCAGCCTCAATACGGTCATGCAGGATGTGAAGGCCGCTTACGAGGCGGAGCATCCCGGCGTCACAGTCGTTCTCAATGCCGACAGTTCCGGAAAACTCCTCACACAGATCGAAGAAGGTTACGAATGTGACGTATTCTTCTCCGCGGCACAAAAGCAGATGAATACACTGCAGGATACGGACGGCCTGGTCGTGGATGGAACAAGGCACAATGTAGTCAACAACCAGGTAGTAGTGGTCACGAGAAAGGACAGCGGCACTTCCGTGACGGGACTGGCGGACATCGGCAACGCGGAGAGCATAGCGCTCGCGGACGGCAGCGTGCCGGTCGGCCGCTACACGAGAGTCGCCATGACGGCGCTCGGCATGCTTCCCGAGTCGGAGGATCCGTCCGCTTATACGACGCAGGAAGTGAGCGACGCGCTGGGCGGCGTCGAGATCTCGGAGCAGTCCAACGTCTCCAAGGTCCTGGCGGCGGTCGTCGAAGGCTCCTGCGAGGTGGGAACGACGTATTATTCCGACACATACGGCTATGAAGACGAGCTGGATATCCTCGAAAAGGTCCCCTATGACCTGACGGGCGATGTCATCTATCCGATCGCGCAGGTTCAAAATGATCTGGCTTCGGATGCACAGAAGGAAGCCGCAGCTCAGTTTGTGGAGTTCGTCGTCTCCGAGCCGATGAAGCAGGTGTTCGAGGGTTACTATTTTGACACAAACGTCGAGTAAAAAAGGGACAGACAAGTGAGAGAGCTGATCGAAGCCGCGAGGACCCTTGACTGGCGTCCGCTATGGATATCGCTTAAGACCGGTGTGCTGGCCACTGCGGTATGCTTCGTGCTGGGAATTCTGGCAGCCTGGAGAGTCATGTACTGCCGGGGAAAGCACAGGTCCATCCTCGATGCGGTCCTGACCCTTCCCATGGTCCTGCCGCCCACTGTGGCGGGTTTCTTCCTGCTGCTCTTTTTCAGCAGGAGGAGACCGTTGGGGATCTTTTTGTTCGATCACTTCGGCATCAAGATCGTACAATCGCAGGTTGGCTGCGTGATCGCGGCTTCGGTCATCGCCTTTCCTCTCATGTACAGGAGCGCGCGCGCCGCATTTGAACAAGTGGACATCAATCTTCTGTACGCGGGAAGAACGCTCGGGATGTCGGACCCGGAGATCTTCTTCAGGGTGATCCTGCCGTGCGCAAGACCCGGGATCACGAGCGGAACGGTGCTGGCCTTCGCCCGCGCGATCGGGGAATACGGCGCCACGTCCATGCTGGCCGGCAATATTCCCGGAAAAACGGCGACGATTTCGCAGAGGATCGCAATGGTCATTCAGGACCAGGACTACGTAACGGCCGGCATCTGGGTCACGGTCATGCTGGTCATTGCGCTGATCGTACTGCTGGCGATCGGACGCATTTCGCAGAGAAAGGATGCCGGGCGGGGAGAACAGCTATGGAAATGAAAGCGTCATTCCGCTTAAGTGCGGGAGACTTTTCACTGCAGGTACAGATGGATACCGCGGACAAAAGAAACGGAATACTGGGCGCATCGGGCTGCGGGAAATCCATGACGCTGAAGGCGCTCGCCGGGATCCTGACGCCGGATGAGGGAAGGATCGAACTGAACGGCCGGGTCCTGTTTGACAGCCGCGCCGGGATCAACGTTCCTGCCAGGGACCGCGGGATCGGCTATCTTTTCCAGAGTTACGCGCTGTTTCCGAACATGACCGCAGAGCAGAATATCGGCGCGGGCCTGCGCGGGGACAAAAAAGAGACCCGCGCAAAGGTCTCGGCGATCATGGAAAGGCTTCGTCTCACGGACCTCTTCGGGCGTCTGCCGTCCCAGATGTCAGGCGGCCAGCAGCAGCGGGTCGCGCTGGCCAGGATCCTCGTGAGAAAACCGGAAGTGATCCTGCTGGACGAGCCCTTTTCCGCGCTGGATGCGTATATGCAGGATGCCATGCAGCAGGAGCTCATGGAGATCCTCTCGGAGTACGACGGGATCACCGTGATGGTCTCTCACGACAGAGATATCTTATATCGCTTTTCTGAAAAGCTGTTTGTGATGGGGAAAGGATGTTTTCTGCGGGCCGGGACCGTGAAGGAGATCTTTGCGGAGCCGGTTTACACGGAGGCGGCAATTCTGACAGGGTGCAAGAACATCGCCGGGGCGGTGCGCAAAGACGATCACACGATCGACGTCACGTCCTGGGGGATCACACTGCATACGTCCTGTATTTTGCCCGCGCAGTTTTCCTGCATAGGTTACAGGGCGCATGACTTTGTGCCCGTTTACGGAGGGCGCAGGGAGAACTGTATTCGATTTGCGCAGTTCGAAAAGGCAGAGCTTCCGTTCGAAGTGAACTATTATGTGGCGCCTGAGAAAGAGGAATGGAAGAGAGGGGAAATGCTGTCCTGGTTCGTACAGAGGGAGGACTGGCCGCTTCTTAGAGAGAAGGGACTGCCGGATTATCTGCAGCTGCAGGAGGACAGAATACTTTTTCTTCGGGAGGTTCTATGAGACTGGAAATGACACATTTTGACGAAGAGGGCAACGCCCGCATGGTCGACGTATCGGATAAGGACGTGACAAAGCGCACGGCTGTGGCGGAGGGCAGCATCCGCATGTCAGGGGAAGCCTTTCAGGCTGTCATGGAGCACAGGATCGCCAAGGGAGACGTGCTGACGGTCGCCCAGGTGGCCGGGATCGCCGGCACCAAAAAGACGTCGGAGCTGATCCCCATGTGCCACCTTCTCGCCCTGACCGGCGCCGGCATCACGTTTGAGACGGATCCGGAGGAGTGCCTGATCAAAGTGCGCTGCACGGCCAAAACGACGGGGCGCACGGGGGTGGAGATGGAAGCGCTGACCGGTGTCAGCACAGCGCTGCTGACGATCTACGATATGTGCAAAGCCATTGACCGCAGCATGCGGATCCTGGATATACATCTGGTGGAGAAGGACGGCGGAAAGAGTGGGCATTTTGTCCAGTGACATGCAGACGCAAAGGCCGTGAACAGATTCTTATAGCGGCGCCTTATTACGGATCATACCGGCGGATCGGAGTCCTCTTGATCGGGGTTCGGTCCGCTGCTTCTTTTTATAGAAATTCTAAACTTTTTATAATGAAACTGTGAAGAAATGGATAAAAGGGCGGACGTTAAACCGCTGACTTCTATCCAAAATCAGAAGAAAAAACTCATCAGCGCTTTACTCTGCGCAGCCATGACAGCATCCCTGGTAGCAGGCTGCGGTCTTTCCGGCGGCAGTGCAGCATCCAGCAGCGAACCGGCAGCGGTAATGATGGCTAGAGAAAGCAGAAGTATAAAGACCTTCATTTTCGAGCCGATCGACAGGCCGAGCCAGTAGCTGTTCATCCTGGACAAAACAAATACCTCGTAGGAAAGGCGGCGGATTTCGGTAAAGAGTCTTGCATTTTTATACAGGATTATGACATAGCGGAAAAGTGTATTCCCAAAGAGGGCAGGTTCGCGAAAGCATATGTAAATTATTAACAAATGTTCATAAAAGAATGTTACTATGTAATATAAAGCGGCGCAAAATCCTGCTGAAGTCAGTTGTCAGGGGAGAAGATCGTGAATAACGGTGATAATGATAAACATACTATAAGAGATAAATGGGAGTCCGCAGTTCTGCTGCTCCTGCCGTTTCTGTGTATTGCTTCGCTGCTGCGGAGCTGCGGAGGCGCCAAGAGGGAGGAAGCTGCGGACATGGCGCCGCAGACGGCCGCCGCGCAGCAGGTCATGGCCAGGGAGGCGGGGCAAAAGACAGCTGTCCGTCAGAATCCCTACAATCCGGAGAACTTCGTCTATGACGAGGAAACCGGAACGGTCTCCTATAGCGATGACAATTACGAATCCCTGCAGGGGATCGACGTCTCCGACCACCAGGGGGAGATCGACTGGGAAGAGGTCGCGGAGGCCGGCTTTGAATTCGTTTTCGTCCGCGTGGGCTTTCGCGGCTACGGAGAAGAGGGGACCCTCAACGAGGATACAATGGCCATCGAATACATGCAGGATGCCAAGAAGGCGGGGCTGGAGGTAGGCGCTTATTTCTTCTCTCAGGCCGTCAGCGAGGAGGAAGCGGCGGAAGAGGCGCGGTTTGCAGCCGGGATCATTAAGAGATCGGGCGTCAGCCTGGACCTGCCCCTTGTCTACGATCCGGAGCACGCGGGAGGAAGCGCCGGCCGGGCCAATCACCTGTCGAGAGAACAGGTGTCAAAAAACGCGGCGGCCTTCCGGGAGGCGGCGGAGGAGGAGCTTCCCTGCAGAGTGGCGATCTACACCAATCTCTATTGGGAAAACACATATTTTGACGTGGATACCCTGAACAATTTCGAGATCTGGTACGCGGACTATGCGGACACGCCCCAGACCAACTGCCACTTTACCTGGTGGCAGTATACGGAGAGCGGCTATGTGCCGGGGATCAGGGGCAGGATGGACCTGAATCTTTGGATCAGGCGGATCGATTGAGAGACAGGAGAAGGCCGGATGACTTTTATTAAGTACGTGTTCTCATCGCTGTCGTCATGCGCGCTGGATCTGGGGCTGTTTGCGCTTTTCTGCCGCCTTTTCAGGGGGCGGGTAATCGCCTACGCCGCTCTTGCGACTGTGATAGCGAGAGTCATTTCCGCCATTTATAATTACTGTATCAATTACAAGATCGTATTTAAAAGTACGGAGAGAGTGAGTACTTCCGGCGTGAAATATTTTGCCCTCGCATCGGTCCAGATGGCGCTGAGCGCTGCGCTGGTGACGGCCGGGGTCTTCGCGCTACCGGGGATTCCGGAGACGGCGGTGAAACTGCCGGTCGATACGATCCTGTTTTTTATAAGCTATATGGTGCAGCACAAGTACATTTTCCTCGGATCTGACTAAGAAGGAGCGGGGAGAAATCATAACCGGTGAAGAGAAAGGAGCAGCTATGGCATTTTCTAAGGATTTTCTGTGGGGCGGCGCAGTGGCGGCACATCAACTCGAGGGCGCTTATGATGTGGACGGAAGAGGTCTCAGTGTCAGCGACGTGATGACAGGGGGGTCCAACAAGGAGGCCCGCCGCATTACGGACGGCGTAGCGGCCGGTGAAAACTACCCCAATCACAAGGGGATCGACTTCTACCACACTTATAAAGAGGATGTGAAGCTGTTCGCGGAGCTCGGGTTCAAGTGCTTTAGGACCTCCATTTCCTGGAGCCGCATTTTCCCCAAGGGCGACGAGACGGAGCCCAACGAGGCCGGTCTTCAGTTCTACGACGATCTCTTCGACGAGCTCTTAAAGTACGGCATCGAGCCGGTGATCACGCTCAGCCACTTCGAGATGCCCTATTACCTGACGCAGGAATACGGCGGCTGGACCAACCGCCTTCTGGTGGACTTCTTTGTCCGCTACGCGCTGTGTGTTATGGAGCGCTATAAGGACAAGGTAAAATACTGGATGACCTTTAACGAGATCAACAATCAGTCCAATACCGCTGTGGATATTTTCGGATGGACCAACTCGGGGATCCGCTATTCCCGGCTGGACAACCCGAAGAAGGCGCTCTATCAGGCAGCGCACAACGAGATGGTGGCGGCCGCGATCGTCACAAAGAAGGGACATGAGATCAATCCCGATTTCAAGATCGGATGCATGATCGGTTTTGTCCCCTACTATCCCTACTCCTGTGATCCCGACGACATCATGCAGGCCGTCGAGGCCATGCACGAGAGATATTTGTTCTCCGACGTCATGTGCCGCGGACATTACGGCGCATATGCATATAAGGAATGGGAGAGAGAAGGAACGGCGCCCGTCATGGAGGCGGGAGACAGCGAGATCCTGGCGCAGGGAACCGTGGACTATATCGGCTTCAGCTATTACATGACCAACACGGTAAAGGCTGTGACGGAAGCAAAGGGAACATCCATCGTCGGCGGCAACGCACATTCCGTGCCCAATCCCTATGTAAAGGTATCCGACTGGGGCTGGGCCATCGACCCCGTGGGCCTTCGGTATGCGCTGAACGCACTGTACGAGCGCTATGAAAAGCCCATGTTCATCGTCGAAAACGGTCTGGGAGCCTATGACAAACTGGAAGACGACAAGAGCTGCGACGACAGCTACAGGATCGATTATCTTCGCGCGCATATCGAGCAGATGAAGAAAGCCGTCGAATATGACGGTGTGGATCTCATGGGATACACGCCCTGGGGCTGCATCGACGTGGTCTCCTTCACGACCGGCGAACTGGCCAAGCGCTACGGATTCATCTATGTGGACCTGAACGACGACGGCAGCGGCACGGGAGCGAGATACCGCAAGAAATCTTTTGAGTGGTATAAGAATGTTATAGCCAGCAACGGCGAAAGACTGTAAGAGGATCGGGAAATTCTATGATCACCAAAAATCAGATATGGAAACTTTACGGAACTGACTTCAAGGGTATGACTAAGAAACTGCTGGAGGAGACGGAGCTGGCCTCTCTGATCGGGGACAAAAAAGCGAGGATCGGCATTAAGCCCAATCTGGTCACCGCTTCGCCGGCTCAGTTCGGCGCGACCACCCACCCGGAAGTGGTGGCAGGCATCGTCGAGTACCTGCAGGAAAAGCACTTTGAGAACATCACGATCGTAGAGGGCTCCTGGGTCGGCGACCGCACGTCCGAGGCCTACCGGTACTGCGGGTATAAAGAGCTGTGCGAGAAATACGATGTGCCGTTTGTGGACGGACAGAAACAGAAGTGGCACAGCGTCGACTGCGCGGGCATGAAGCTGAATATCATCGACGCAGTGGAGAACATTGATTTTCTGATCAACGTGCCGGTGCTCAAGGGCCACTGCCAGACCCGGATCACGTGCGCGCTCAAAAACATGAAAGGGCTTCTTCCCAACACGGAGAAGTCCCGCTTTCACCGCATGGGTCTGCACAAGCCGATCGCGCACCTGCAGGCGGGGATCCATCAGGATTTCATCGTGGTGGACCATATCTGCGGCGACCTCGATTTCGAGGAGGGAGGAAATCCCGTCGTGCGCAACTGCGTGATGGCGGCGCTGGATCCGGTCCTGGTGGACAGCTATGTCTGCTATCTGATGCAGTACGCGCCGGACGACGTGCCCTATATACGGATGGCGGAGAGACTGGGGATCGGAAGCGCGGACCTTTCAAAGGCTCAGATCATCAACCGGGGCGGATTCAATGGATATAAGGGACGCGAGATGGAGGAGGATCTTCCGAGAGAAAACAAACTCCTGGAGGTCTCCTATGCCGTCGACGAAGTCGATTCCTGCAGCGCCTGCTACGCCAACCTGGTCGGCGCGCTCTGGGGACTGCGGGAGGAGGAGCTTCTGGAGCAGCTGAAAGTGCCGATCGGCATCGGCCAGGGAATGCAGGGCAAAACAGGGCGCCTTGGCGTGGGCAGATGTACGAAGGACTTTGACGTGTGCATCATGGGATGTCCGCCGGACGAGGACAAGATTTACCGGGAACTGAAAAAGTATATACTGCAGCAACAGTGAGGAGGGGCTTGCTGCACCGGACAGAAGAGAGGCGCGTGAAGATATGGTCAAATCCAATAATCATAAGCTGGCGCTTTTGTATATGATGAGGGAACTGCTGCAGAAGACCGACGAGGAGCACACCCTGAATGCGACGGAGCTGATCGAAGCGCTCGCCCGGTACGGCTGCGCGGCGGACAGGAGGACGATCTACAGCAACGTGGAGATCCTGCAGGATTTTGGCGTCGACGTGATCAAAAAAGAGAACGGGCAGGGCTACTACATCGGAACAAGGGAGTTTGAGCTTCCGGAGCTTAAGCTGCTCGTGGATTCCGTGCAGTCCTCCAAGTTCATAACCGAGAAGAAGTCCAGAGAACTGATCGGCAAGCTGATGGAGCTGACGAATGAGTACAAGGCGAAGCAGCTCAACCGCTCCGTATTCATCAGAAACCGCATGAAGACGGGAAACGAGAAGGTCTACTACAACGTGGATACGCTGCACGAGGCCATGAACCAGGACCGGCAGATCCGCTTTCAATACGGCGAGTGGAACCTCGGCAAGCAGCTGGTGGAGAAGAAGGGCGGCAGAGAATACCAGGTCAGCCCGTGGGCGCTCACCTGGGACGACGAGAACTATTACCTGATCGGTTTCGACGAAGCGGCGGGGATCATCAAGCATTACCGGGTGGACAAGATGCTCAGGATCGGAATGACCGGCCGGGAGAGGGCCGGAAGGGAGGCCTTTCAGGATTTTGACCTGGCCGCGTTTTCCAGAAAGACCTTCGGCATGTTCGGAGGCCCGGACGCGGAGGTCACGCTGCGGTGCGAGGACCATCTGGTCGGCGTCGTGATCGACCGCTTCGGCAGGGAGACCGCCGTCGTTCCGGAGGGGGAGAAGCATTTTCACGTGCGCGTCACGGTTGCAGTCAGCCCCCAGTTCTACGGATGGGTCACCGGCATCGGAGCCGGGATGGAGATCGTCTCTCCCGGGGAAGTGCGGGAGGGCTACCGGGAGTATCTGCGGAACATTGTATCCAAGTATGAAGAAGAGTAGAAGGGCAGCCATACACATTTGGGAGGAAGTTGATGGAAAAAACGTGAAGTTGTCCATAAATTGACAGATTGCGTCCATGTACAAAAACGACTTCACAGGATAGACTTTACTTAACTATGGAAAACAAGCTGCATATAAAGTAGACGTGCACAAATGAAAGATTTTAAGGGGACGTTTAAGTACCAAAAGGTGCGGAAACGTCCTTTTTTCTTGCCCGGAAAGGCCGCCTTCGCTTCCGGCGGCGGGCGGCTCTCTGCGAAGATCCGTTTGTATTCCACACGTCAATGTGATAAAGTGTATATAATTATGCGGAATTTCCGCACTCTGAAATACAAAGAGGTAATGAAATGCACAAAGAATTTCTTATGGGAAACGAAGCGATCGCGCTGGGCGCCCTGGCTGCCGGCGTGAATCTGGTTTCCGGCTACCCCGGAACGCCTTCGACGGAGGTTCTGGAGACGATCGCGAAGAGAAATCCCGGCAATGTATACGTGGAGTGGTCGATCAATGAGAAGGCCGGCATGGAAGTGGCGGCAGGCGCAGCCTACACGGGAGCCCGTGCGCTGGTGACCATGAAGCAGGTGGGACTCAACGTGGCCTCGGATCCCCTGATGAGTCTGGAATATATCGGCGTCAAGGGCGGCATGGTCGTTCTCGTGGCGGACGACCCGGGACCGATCTCCTCCCAGACGGAGCAGGATACGCGGACATTCGGAATGTTTTCCAAGGTCCCGGTTTTTGACCCGGCATCGGTGAGCGAGGCCTACGAGATGATCCAGGAGGCCTTTGACTATTCAGCCAGATACGGAACGCCCGTCTTCTTCCGCGCGACCACGCGCGTGGATCACGGATACGAGGCTGTGGAGGTCAAGGACCCGGAAGAATACTATGTGAATCCGATCGAGGGGTTTATCAAGGATCCGTCCCGCTGGGTCATCTTCCCCAGACTGTCCGTGAAGAATCACGCGCTGATCGAGAAGAGAAACGCAGAGCTGAAGGATGTCTTCTCGGAGTATCACCGCAATCAGATCCTGGCAGAGCCTGAAGGACCAAAGACCGGCCGCAAGGGCATCGCGACCCAGGGCGTCAACTTTATGTATACACTGGATTCCCTGCACGGGAGGAATGCCCGCGTCCTGCGCGTGGCGACGCCCTTCCCCTTTCCGGAGAAGCTGGCGCTGCAGTTCCTTGAGGGACTGGAGGAGGTCCTGTGCATAGAAGAGCTGGATCCCGTGATCGAGCGGGCGCTGACCTATATCTGCGGCAAATACGGGCTCTCCGTGAAGATCCGCGGCAAGCTCACCGGCGATATTCCGCCTTCCGGCGAGAACTCGATGGAGATCGTCGGAGGAGCGCTGGACAGCTATCTCAGTCAAGCGACGGAAAGGCAGGGAACCTGCGGAGAGGAGCTTCCCGCGCCTCCCGCGCTCCCCGTAAGGCCTCCGGTCCTCTGCGCGGGATGTCCTCACAGGGCGTCCTTCTACGCGGTCAAGGCCGCCATGCGCGGACAAAAGACCATCTACTGCGGCGACATCGGCTGCTATACGCTCGGAAACGCGGCGCCTCTGGATATGTGCGACACCTGCCTCTGCATGGGAGCGGGCATCGGTATTGCCCAGGGCGTGGGACATATCGAGCCGGATACCAAGTGCTTTGCTTTTGTGGGAGACTCCACTTTCTTCGCCTCCGGGATCACGGGCACGATCAACGCCTTTTACAATCAGGCGGACATGACGCTGGTCGTCCTGGACAACTCGACGACGGCTATGACCGGCCACCAGCCTCACCCGGGAACCGGGCGCACGGTGATGGGACAGATCGTGGAGAAGGTCAGCATCGAGAGAGTGCTCAGAGCGATCGGGCTGACCGTGGTGGAGACCGTGGATCCTCTGGATCACGCGCTTTCTGTGGAAACCGTCAGGCGCGTGGCGGCGGAGCCCGGCGTCAAGGCCATCATTTTCCGCTCTCCCTGCATCGCGATCACGAAGCCCAAGGGGCACTCCCGCGTGGATCCCGACAAGTGCATCGGCTGCCAAAAGTGCATCCGGGAGCTCGGATGTCCGGCTGTCATCCTGGATGCGGACGGCAAAAAAGCGAAGATCGACACATCCATGTGCACGGGCTGCACGCTTTGCGAGCAGGTCTGCCCGGTGAACGCGATCTCCGGAGGGACTAAGAACGATACTGCGAAAGGAGGCCGCCATGAGTAAAAATATCATTTTGTGCGGCGTCGGCGGGCAGGGCACTATTTTGGCGTCCCGGCTGATCGCGACGGCGGCCATGGATAAGAATATTCCGATCAAGACGGCGGAGACCATCGGCATGGCACAGCGCGGAGGAAGCGTTTTCAGCCATCTGCGCCTCGGAGAGGGGACCAATTCCCCCCTGATCGGGAAGGGTGAAGTGGATCTGATCATAGGGTTTGAGCCCGGCGAGACCGTGCGCCAGCTGCCGTTTCTGAAGAAGGGCGGGGCTGTCGTCGTCAGCAGCCGGCCGGTGATGCCGGTCAGCGCCATGATCGGCAAGTCCTCCTATGACGCGGAGGCGATGATCGGATATTTGAAGGAACACGTGGAGCATCTGACGATCGTGGACGCGGACAGGGCCGCAGAGGACCTGGGATCCGCCAAAGTCCTCAACGTCGTACTTCTGGGCGCCGCCCTCCGCAGCGGAGAGCTGGGCCTTGCAGAAGAAGACCTGGAGAACGCGATCCGGGAGAAGGTTCCGGAGAAGTTCCTTGCGTTAAATAAGAAAGCACTGGCGTGGAGCCGGGAATAAGGAGGGATAGAACCATGCAGATTAACGAGAAACAGCTGGCACAGGTGAACCATCAGATCCAGCGTCTGATCGCGGCTGACAATTTCTACGGAAAGCGCCTCAAGGCGGCAGGCGTAGACCACGTCAGCAGTGTGGAGGACTTTCTGAATCTGCCTTTTTCCGAGAAGCAGGATCTTCGCGAAGCCTATCCGCTCGGACTGATGACCTGTAAGGAAGAGGAGGTCGTCAGGATCCACTCCTCGTCCGGCACGACCGGCATGCCTGTCATTATCCCTTATACCGCCAAAGACGTGGACGACTGGGGCGAGATGTTCAAGCGCTGCTATGAGTTCGCGGGCATTACCAAAAAGGACCGCATTCATATCACGCCCGGATATGGTCTGTGGACCGCCGGCATCGGCTTCCAGAACGGCTGCGAGAAGCTCGGCGCCATGGCGATTCCCATGGGACCCGGCAATACGGAAAAACAGCTGCAGATGATGATGGATCTTAAGTCCACGGTCCTGTGCGCGACGTCCTCCTATGCTCTTCTTCTTGCCGAGGAGATCGAAAAGCGCGGCATTGCCGACAAGATCCACCTCAAAAAGGGCGTCATCGGATCCGAGCGCTGGGGCGAGAAGATGCGCAAGCGCATTTCCACAGAGCTCGGCATCGAGCTGTACGATATTTACGGACTGACGGAAATCTACGGGCCCGGCATCGGCATCAACTGCAAGTATGACACCGGCATGCACTACTGGGACGACTATATTTATCTGGAGATCATCGATCCGGCAACGGGTAAGAATGTCCCTGACGGCGAGTGGGGCGAGATCGTCATCACGACGCTTGTCAAGGAGGGTGCTCCGCTCATCCGTTTCCGCACCCACGACCTCTCCAGGATCATTCCGGGCGAGTGCCCCTGCGGCAGCAAGTTCCCGCGCATCGATGTGATCACGGGCCGAAGCGACGACATGATGAAGATCAAGGGCGTCAACGTATTCCCCAAGCAGATCGAAGAGATCCTGGGAACCTTCCCCGAGCTCTCCAGCGAATATCAGATCCGCATTTCTCATCTGGACGGCAAGGACAGTATGCGTATTTATGTCGAAGCCAGCGGAAGCAACGACTTCAAGGCTCTGCAGCAGAAGATCGCGGCAGCGGTCAAGAGCAAGATCGGATTCACGCCTATCGTCTACGTCGTGGAGCTCGGCTTCCTGCCCAGGAGCGAGAAGAAGTCCAAGAGGGTCATTGATGAGAGATTTCAATAACCAAAAAATGCGAACCTCGTTTTGAATTGGTATAATAGCGGCAAAAAGGCAGGCGCGGGTGCCTGTCTTTTTGCTATACTCTATTCAGTATGCACTAAGGTTTTACAGCAGGAGGTTTCAGAATGAGAATCTGCCTTTTAAATGAGTCTTTTCCGCCGGTCATCGACGGAGTGGTCAATGTCATGATGAATTATGCCGACTATATGAGGCGCGATTTCGGCGCGCAGATCGAGGTCGGCACACCCAGATATCCGGATGGAAAATATGATAACTATCCCTATAAGGTCGTCGCCTATCCCAGCTTCGACACCAGCTCGCAGACCAACGGCTACCGCACAGGCAATCCGCTGGTCGGCAAGGAGGTCTCCGAGCTGGCGGACTTTAAGCCCGATATCATTCACTCGCACGGGCCCGCGTCCGCGACGGTCGTAGCCAGGCTCGTGCGGGAGATGACGGGCGCGCCGATCATCTTTACCTATCACACGAAATATGACATCGATATCCGCAGAGCCGCCAAGATCAACCTGCTCGCCGAGGAGACGATCAAGGCCATGGTGGGCAATATCGAGGCCTGCGACGAGGTCTGGACGGTCAGCGACGGCGCGGGACGGGCGCTCAAGGAGCTGGGTTTCCAGGGAGATTACCGCGTGATGAACAACGGCGTGGACTTTGCCAGGGGCCGCGTGGACGCGGAGACAGTGGCCAAAGTCACAGCCGGCTACGACCTGCCGGAAGGCGTCCCCGTCTTTTTGTACGTCGGCCGCCTGATCAATTACAAGAACCTGCCGATGATCCTGGACGCCCTCAAGATCCTTTCGGACAGCGGGCAGGATTTCCGCATGGTATTTGTGGGAAAGGGACCGGACAGAGACGAGCTGGAGAAGAAAGCGGCGGAACTGGGCCTTATGGGCGGGAGAAGCGCGGGTTCCGAGCAGCTCAACGGCCAGGGGCTGGGCCTCAAGGCCGCGCCGGGCGGCAAAGTCTTCTTCACCGGCCCGATCTACAACCGGGACGATCTGCGGGCCTGGAACACGAGGGCGGACCTCTTCCTGTTCCCGTCCACCTTCGATACCAACGGACTGGTCGTGCGCGAGGCGGCGGCCTGCGGGCTGGCCAGCGTGCTGATCAAAGACTCCTGCGCGGCGGAGGGGATCACGGATGACCGGAACGGATTTATTATCGAGGAGTCGGCGGAAGCGATGGCCGCTCTGCTGGGAAGACTGTGCGGGGACCTGGATCATGTCCACGACGTCGGACAGCACGCTATGGACGAGATCTACCTATCCTGGGAGGAGTGCGTAGCCAGGGCCTATGAGCGCTATCAGTATGTACTGGCCAGAAACAAGATCGGAGCTATGCCCCACCACAAAAAGCAGGTCACCGACAAGATGGTCAGTTTTGCCGCCAAACGCATGGAGGAGCAGGACAAACTGCGCAAAAAGCTGCATACGCTGGCCGGCGATATGCGCGGCAAGGCGCTGGAGATCCTGGACACTTCCCTCCTGGAGAACCGGGACTCCGCGAAACTGCACTGGAACGACATTGTTGAAGATCTGTGGATAGAATTAGAGGAGCTCTGGAAGAATTGAAAAAGCAGTTTGATTTCCGCAAAATGTCCTTCTACCAGATCTGGATCCGGAGCTTCTGCGATGGAAACGGAGACGGGATCGGAGATCTGTACGGCGTCTATGACAAGCTGGACTATATCAAGAGACTGGGCGTGGACGGCATATGGTTCAGCCCGATCTATCCTTCGCCCAACGCGGATTACGGCTACGACATTTCCGATTATAAGAATATCCACCCGGACTACGGGACGCTGGACCAGTTCCGGAAAGTGCTGGACCGCGCCCACGAGCTGGGCCTGAAGGTCCTGCTGGATCTCGTGATCAATCACACCTCGGACGAACATCCCTGGTTCATCGAGAGCTGCAAGGGCCGGGACAACCCCTACAGCGACTACTACATCTGGCGGGACCCTCTGTTCAAGGGGGTGGAAAAGCTGCCTCCCAACAACTGGTACAGCCAGTTCGAGGGCCTTGCGTGGGAGTACAACGAGGAGAGAGGGCAGTACTATCTGCACGTTTTTGCCAAAAAACAGCCGGACCTCAACATGGACAACCCGAAGGTGCGCGAGGAAGTGAAAAGCATCATGCGCTTCTGGCTGGACATGGGCGTGGACGGCTTCCGCGAAGACGTCATCAACTTCATCTCCAAGGTGCCGGATCTGCCCAACGGCCTTTCTTTTCTGCCGGTCATCAACGGCCTGCCCTTTTACAAGGACGGACCCAACCTCCACAGGTATCTGGAAGAGTTCCGGGAGGTGGCGAAGGAGTACGGCGCCGTACAGATCGGGGAGGCCCCTTTTACGACGGTTCCGACCGCGCTCACCTATATCGGCGGAAAGAACCGCGTTCTGGACCTGCTGATCCAGTTCGACACGATGTTCGCGGACTGCTTTATGACCGAGTATGTCCACCACGGCTTCTGGCTGCGCAAGTTAAAGCATGCCTTCCGCAAATGGCAGTACGGGCTGCAGGGGAAGGCCTGGCTGGCCCTGTATCTGGAAAACCACGACCATCCCCGCGTCGTGAACCGCTACGGGAGCCTGCGGTACTGGAGAGAGTCCGGGTCCATGCTGGCGGCCTGCTATATTTTGCAAAGAGGAACGCCTTTCCTGTATCAGGGGCAGGAGCTGGGCATGACCAATATCGCGCTCAATTCCATTGACAAGTATATCGATGTGGCGGCCAAAAATGCCTATAATTCCTTCTTCCTCAAGGACTCCGTCGAAAGGCGGCTGGAGCGGATCCACATCTCGACCCGGGACTCGGCCAGGACGCCGGTGCAGTGGACGGACGGGCCGAATGCCGGATTTACCACCGGAAAACCGTGGTTTTATGTCAATCCCAATTATTCCTTTATCAACGCGGAGACGGAGGAGCGGGATCCTCTCAGTATTTTGAACTTCTACCGGAGATGTCTTTCGCTTCGCAAGAGCAGCGATACGCTCCTTTGGGGGACCTTCCGGGAGTATTTCCGGGCCAGCCGGAAAGTGTATATGTACGAGAGAAAGTACGCGGAGGGCGGCAGGACCGAACGGATTCTGGTGATCAGTTCCTTTTATGCGGACGAACTGGCCTACCGGCTGCCGCGGGGCTATCAGGCCGCCGGCGGGAAGCTCCTGCTCGACAATTACATAACGGAAAAGGACCTGCGCAGCGGAGCTTACAAAAAGGCGGCGGACCGCCGGGGCGGGAAGGACAGAAAAAGAGCGGGCGCCATGGGACATCTGCGTCCCTATGAAGTGCAGGTGTGGCGCTTTTGACAGAGCGAAGAAGAGGATGAAAGAGACGGTTTTACACGACTAACAAACTGTGCTAGAATAGGCAGAAGTGAGTTAGGAGTGTAGAACTGCAGATGAGAAAACAAGTACGAAAGAGAACAAAGAGAGTATTGGCCGCAGTGATGGCGGCGGCTTTCATGGCGGCGTTATGCGGATGCGCCGGCGCCGTAGAAACGGACGCGTCCGGCGGGGCGCAGACGGCCCGGGAGGCGGAACGCATGGATTCCGGAGAAAAACGGGATCCGCAGGAGCTCATGACCAGGGAGCTCTTTGCCATGGATACGTATATGAGCATAAGCGCGTACGGTGAGGACGCGCCGGCCGCGC
>ODAJ012092451.1_pt1 | contig 16521 bp, 12 predicted proteins | sample 1539241 | NCBI WGS metagenome assembly ODAJ01 (sample SAMN02144231, study PRJEB22623) | gut metagenome | biome: sheep rumen | host: Ovis aries | place: New Zealand
GGCTGCACTCGCACAGTCAACATCGACCTGTGGAACTACTGGCACTTCGCCTTCATCGGCGCTGTGTGCTACTTCATGACTAATTCTATAGCATGGGGCTTCTTCGCTGCTATCGTTTGTTACATCATCACCCTCGTGCTGGCTGATGTCACAGCTAAGAAATTCCAGAAGTTCTATCCAGGCATGGACGGCATCTCTATCCCACAGCCATTCTGTCAGGGTTTTATGCCTTTCGCTGTGGTAATCAACAAGGTGCTCGACTACATCCCAGGCATCAACAAGGTACACATCGACTCTGAGGGCATGAAGAAGAAGTTCGGTCTCTTTGGCGAACCACTCTTCCTTGGTGTGCTCATTGGCATCATCATCGGTTGCTTGGCTTGCCGTGACTGGGACGAGATAGTAGCTAATATTCCTAAGACCCTTCAGATAGGTATCAAGATGGGTGCTGTTATGGAGCTCATCCCACGTATCACCTCACTCTTCATCGAGGGTCTGAAGCCTATTGCTGAGGCTACCAAGGAGCTCATCGCCAAGAAGTTTGGTGAGGACAAGGAACTCTACATCGGTATGTCACCAGCACTCGTTATCGGACATCCTACCACTCTCGTGGTATCATTGCTCCTCATCCCTGTAACCCTCATTCTTGCTGTGGTATTGCCAGGCAACCAGTTCTTGCCACTTGCTTCTCTTGCAGGCATGTTCTATGTATTCGTAATGATACTGCCTTACACCAACGGCAATGTGCTCCGCTCATTCATCGTGGGTCTGGTTATGATGGCTATCGGTCTGTATTTCGTAACCTGGATGGCTGGCGACTTCACCAGTGCTGCTCACACCGTGGCTCAGATACACCCAGACGATAAGACCGTTCAGGTGCCAGCAGGTTTCCAGGCAGGTGCGCTCGACTTTGCTTCAAGCCCACTCTCTATGCTCATCTATGCTTGCGTTAAGTACATCTCTTACATTGGTGCAGGCATCCTCACCATCCTTACTTGCGGACTCGTGGTTTGGAACAGAATGAGAATTAACAAGAAGTAAAAATTTAGGAGTTAAGAGGAGTTAAAGGAGTTAACGCTCGCAGAGCTCGCTAAGGAGTTAAAGACAATACCTGAGCGCCTCAACAGTAATGTCCCTCTAACACCCCTTAACTCCCCCTTAATACCCCTTAACTCCCCAAAAATAAAAAGAATATGAAAAAGATTTTTGCAATCGCTATGCTGGCAGTATCTCTTTCAGCCAGCGCTCAGGAGGCCGACCGCTACGTTGGCGCTCAGCACGTTAAGTTCCAGACAGCTTGCCATCCATGTGATGTCAAGCACTATGACACCAAGAAACTGCGTGAGCGTTTCGTGATGGAGAAGGTGATGGAGGCTGACTCTATCCTTCTTACCTACTCACACTACGACCGTTTCATCTTTGGTGGTGCAATGCCTGTCACCAAGACCCTGAAGCTCGAGAACTTCTGGGAGCTCGGTCTCGATGTTGACAAGAGCATCAAGGAGAAGTATTTCCTTTACAATCGTGAGATAGGTATCGTAAACTGCGGTCTTGGCGATGGTGTGGTAATCGTTGACGGTAAGGAGTATGCCCTCTCTCCAAAGGAGGCTCTCTACATTGGTCGTGGTCACATAGGTAAGGATAAGGACGTAAACAAGGTTGTTGAGTTCCGTTCTAAAGACCCAAAGAACCCTGCTAAGTTCTACCTCAACTCAGCCACTGCTCACCAGCACTACAAGACCCAGTGGATTACCCTCGACGGACGTAAGGGTTCGCTCAAGGCAGCTGTTTGGGGACCAGTAGGCACAGTGGAAGAGGCTAACAACCGTACCGTTTACAAGCTCATCGTCAACGATGTGCTCGAGGAAGGTCCTTGCCAGCTCCAGCTTGGTCTCACCCAGCTCAACCCAGGTGCTGTGTGGAACACTATGCCACCTCATACTCACGGTCGCCGTATCGAGGCTTACTATTACTTCAACCTGCCAGAGGGTCAGACCATCTCTCACGTAATGGGTCAGCCTCAGGAGTCACGCAACGTATGGCTTCACAACGAGCAGGCTATCATGTCACCTGAGTGGTCTATCCACGCTGCAGCAGGCACTTACTACTATACCTTCATCTGGGGTATGGCAGGTGAGAACCTCTACTACAACGATAAGGACAACATTCCTGTGATAGATATCAGGTAAGACTCACCCCCAGCCCCTCTCTTGCCACTTCGTTAGAGAGGGGAGGTATATGAAAGGTCTTACTAAAATATAATGGTTGCTACCAAACAGTAGCAACCATTTTCTGTAATATAGGAAAACAACAATTCTGTTGTAATTGCTCCCCTCTCTTCAAGAGAGGGGTAGGGGGTGAGTCTCTCTTTCTTTATTCCGGCTTCTTACTGTCCATACATATCGTTACTGGTCCGTCGTTCTCTAATGCCACCTTCATGTAGGCACCAAACTCGCCAGTTCCTACGGGCTTGCCAAGGTCTTCTGACAGTTTCTTGACGAAAGCCTCATAGAGCGGTACGGTGATGTCGTGACTGCCAGCCCTCAGGTAGCTGGGTCGGTTGCCCTTCTTGTAGCTTGCCCATAGGGTGAATTGCGACACCACTATGATGTCGCCCCCTACGTCCATGATGCTCTTGTTCATCACTCCCTGTTCGTCGTCAAACACTCTCAGGCCTGTTATCTTTCTCGACAGCCAGTCTATGTCCTGCTGAGTGTCGTCATTGGCACAGCCCAGCAGCACTAGGAATCCTTGTCCTATCTCTGACTTGAGGTAGGATGTTCCGTCGTCGTTTACGATACTTACTGATGCCTTGTTAACTCGTTGTATTACTGCTCTCATAACTATGAACTGTGAACTATGAACTATGAACTGTTAACTATGAACTATGAACTATGAACTGTTAAAACCTCCTTCCTATTGAAGCATATACCGACCAGTTAGAGAAGCGGCCAGAAGTGTTCTCGTGTCCGAACTTGAAGGTGTTAAACTGTCCGTAGGTGCGCACAAACCAGTTTTTCCAGTTATACACCGCTGCTATGCGTCCGTCAAAGTTCACCCTCACCTTATTAGGTGTCTTGGTCACATCGCCGTCGCCCACCACTATGAAGTCGTCTGGGTCGAGCGATTCCTGTTCCTCTATTGGTACATCGCCTTTGTATTCAAACTCGTATCTGTACAGTTTGGTTCTGTTGTATAGTGTCAGCATAGGCATCGCCATGACGTTTATCACCAATCCGCGCGCTGGCACCCAGTTGTATGCATAGCCCACACCTATGCTTGCCTGGTCCACCTTTATCTTGCCCACACCCTGCATCACGAACAGCATCGCCACGTTGTTTGACGATTCGTAGTTGGTTCTGGCGTGGAAGTACATAGCTCCAGCTATCAGCGAACCTGCCGAGCGTCTCTGTATGAGCGACGGAGTGTATGCAGCCAGGTATGAGAACCTCTTACTATTAAATATGTAATAGCCGTCTATGAACATCGTTCTCACGTTTATCGGCTCGTCAATCTTTGCCGAGGTAGTCTCGTCCATCGCCTCGTCTTCAAACTTGCCCTTGAACGATACGGTTGGCGTATCACTGCTGTAGTTGGTTATGCTGCCGTTTATGGCGTAGTTAGAGCCGCTGAAGCTGAGCGAGAATATCGAACCCTCGCCGTTCAGAATCTTGGAGTATCCTATGCCGTAGCTTCTGTAGGCTATCGCTGCACCCAGCGATGTGGCGGCATTGTTGCTCGTCTTGGCAGTCAGCAGTCCCTCCAGTCCTGCTAAGTTCCAGTCCGTCTCCAGTTTCAGCGAGGCATGGTTCACCGTTGTGGTCAGTTCGGCAGTCCATTCCTTCTCAGGCACATCGATGTATGCAGAGTCTATGCCCTTCACGGTGGAGTAGTCCATGTAGTCCTTCACCCACTGTATCAGTTTGGGCAGTTTGCGCTTCTGTTTCGTCTGGTTCTCTTGAGCCGCAGCAGTCATGCTGAGCATGAGCAGTGCCATGGTGTATATAAAAAGGTGTTTCATGTTCATAAGTGCAAAGGTACTAATAAAATTTGATAAAATAGGTTTGAAATACATAACAAACCCTTTGGAGTGTTAACGAAGGTTAATGCAATAGGGAAAAATAGAACAAAATATACGCATATAGTATAAGTTGTAGTAATTTTGCACACCGAAATCAAAAATGTGCAAAAAACGTACATTCAGGATAGCAAGATTATAAAGTATAAAGGATAAAGTATAAAGTATAATGGATAAAGTATAAAGTGTAAAGTATGAAAAAGGTACTCTTACTGTTAGTTGTATTCAACTTTCAATTTTCAATTCTCAATTTCATCCATGCTGGTGGCATGATGACCAACACCAACCAGAATGCAGCATTCATTCGTAACCCAGCGCGTGACGGTGCCATAGGCATCGATGGTGTGTATTCTAACCCTGCTGGTGTGGCTCTCATGCCTGAAGGCTGGCACATGTCGCTCAACTGGCAGCTTGCCTGGCAGCGTCGTATTGCTGAGACCCAGAATCCTATATTCGCAAAAGATGCCAGCAACGGTGGCAGCGACAGCAAGCACTATCGTGGTGTAGCAACAGCGCCATTCCTGCCTTCTGTACAGTTGGCTTACAACTGGAAGAAGTTCTCTTTCCAGGCATCAGGAGCCGTTTCAGGTGGTGGTGGTAAGTGTACCTTCGACAGCGGTCTGGGCTCATTCGATGCAGCCATAGGTCGTGTGTGGGTTGGTATGCTCTCACCAGTAGCTAATAATCTCAACAACCTCTTCAGTGCTTACGGACTTCATGCCAAGGCACCTGTATCTACAGGCTACAGCAGCAATGGCTTCATGGAGGGTAAGCAGTATTACTTTGGTGGTACCATTGGTGCAGCCTATAAGATAGTTGATAAAGAGAACATCAAGGTCAGCGGCTATGCAGGTGTGCGTTTCCTCTATGGTATGGCAAGCTACAAGGCAGAGATAAAGGATATTAAGGTGCATACCACTGACGGTGCACAGCCTCTCGCCTCTTACATCAACAACATCAGCAACTCCATCTACCAGGCAGGTGTAGAGGCTGCTATGGCAGGCAAGACAGAAGCCGTGCTGGCAGTCACCAAGGCTGGCGAAGTACTCTCACAGCAGTCAGGTCAGCTCGCTAAGTATTATAATGGTGTATATCTGCAGAGCGACCAGAACGGCTTCGGCGTATGTCCTATCATAGGTCTCGACGTGAAGTATCAGTGGGTAAACTTCGCCTTCAAGTATGAGTTCCGCACCAAGATGAACATGACCAACAGCTCTACCGTCAAGGAGGCAGGACTCTTCTCAGCAGTCAACCAGTTTGTCGATGGCACCAGCGTGCGCGAAGACACTCCAGCCCTGCTCACCCTCGGTCTTGAGGTTGAGCCTCTCAAGGGTCTGCGCTTCGATGTTGGCTACCACCACTTCTACGACCGTCAGGCAAGGAAGACCTACTTCGATGCCAACGGCAACCGTCACGACGACAAGAACCAGATGCTCTCACACGGTACTAACGAGTGGCTCGTTGGTGCAGAGTACGACTTCGGCAAGGATAAGCGTTGGACCGTCTCAGGCGGTATTCAGACCACCAACTACGGCAACACCGATGAGTATATGAGCGACATCTCTTTCGTCACCAACTCATGGAGCTTCGGCACTGGTGTCAAGTATAAAATCAACGACAAGATGGCTGTCAACGTAGGTTACTTCCAGACTAACTACCGCGACTACAACCAGGCAGCCGACTATCGCGATGCAGCAGGTTCCAACAACCAGTTCACCCGTCGCAACCGCGTCTTCGCTGCAGGTCTCGATATAGATTTTTAAACGATACGGCGCAAGCGCCTACGATACGCTTCGCTACGATACGTGGCTAAAGCCACTACGATAACAACACAATAGGCACTGCCCCTTTTCAGGGCGGTGCTTTTTTGGGTCATTTTGTTACTTTTTTTGGTCATTTTATCACTTTCTTCTTATCATTATTTGCAAGTTTAAATAAAAAGGCGTAAATTTGCAGCGTGAGATATGTCTGATGGACTATCGACAATAAGGAGATTATGAACCTATATGTAACTAAAACACAAATTATTATGAAAAAGACTAACCTAAATTCTTGGGTGGCAATAGTCCTTGGCAGTGTTGCTCTGTTCACTACCTACAGCTGTACTGACGACGACCTGGCAAATAATGATACCACTATAATCCCCACCAACGTTGTTGTTGACCCTAACGTCGACAAGTTGCAAACCAGGGTGACTGCCAATGTGCCCACTGCTGTGCTCAGTACCTTTGATGACAATTCTATGGGAGCAGCCCTCGTGCGCCGTCTCCCTAACACCACTAACTCCATACAGAGTGACACCAAGATGATACTCATCAAGGGCGAGGACATCAAGGGTCGCCCTCTGACTGAGTGGATTGAGGCAGCAAGGATGTACCTCAAGGGTGGCTACATAGCAGTAGAGAAGCCTCATAATGCCCATCTCGTTGAGGTGGCTAAGCAGTTGTCTGAAAAATTAGAGCAGGCTTCTCACGATGTGTTGAAAGAGAGTGGACACATTACAATCACTCCACCTGAGCAGGTGTCCAGTAACTCTATCAACATTGATGCTGAACGTATGGGCGCCCGAATTGTCAACATCGCTACGATGGCTGGCTCACGAGCTAATGCCAGCAGCGAGGCAGTTGCCGAGATGGTCGTCTTCTCTCCTATGGGCTTTTACCAGTGCAACCCTTATCAGGGCGCAGTGGTCCATTCCTCACACTCAGATAAAGATGGAGAAGAGGTAGAAGAAGATAAGATATCCAATCCTGACTATACTCAACTCAGCAGCGGCTTGCTTGCCGACGGAGTTGCCGAGTGGTTAAACTATCAAGGCAACAGAACAGCCGTTTCTAAGAGCAGACTTCTCTCTAAGGCTGACGGTCAGGGTTCTATCAACGAACTGATGAGCGCCAGCGAAGAGCATTACTATAAGAACCACCTGTGTGCTCAAGATTGGAATGGAACCTGTCGCGAAAAGCCTAACGCCTTTACTGAAATCATCCGCGTGTGGGGCAGCCACAACATGACAACCAACAAGGACTATTACTTCGTAGAGCAATCTGCGCTGTCAGCCATTGGAGGCGAGCAAGAGGGCGATGACCGCTTTGATGTCAACAAGACCCTTTATGCAGGTCCTTACAAAGAAAAGGAATGGATAAAAGCGGATTACGACTATAATGGCAAGCATTACAAAGCATACTATGGTGCATGGTGGGAGCGTGGCACCTACACATTGAACCTCGTTGGTTCAGGCACCATAAGGCTGGAGGATGCACTGCCTACGACAGACAACAATAACACCAGCACATCTATAGCTGTGGGCGAGACTCACACTCAGACCAACACCATCGGATGCTCCTTAGGCTTTTCAGGTTGGAATCTTACAGGTAGCGCCAACTACTCTCACGGATGGACTGACGGCACCACCTATACCATGACCTCTACCACCAATGCCAAAGAGATAACGGTGGAGAAGAACACTGATAATAATAAGGTTAAGTGGTTCTATGAGAACAGCCAGAAGATCTACAGTTCTTATGATTATGACGATAAGCATATGATGGCTTCAGCGGCTGCCACCACTGACGTGAACGTTGACAACCAGGCATGCTGGTCTGTAGAAAATCCAGAAGGAGCATACACCCTTGAGGTCACAAGCGACTCATGGACGAGGTGCTTATATTCCGACAAAGACGGCCATAAATATAAATGTCGTCAAGATTGGTCGCCAGATTCAGAGAATAGTAAATATGAGCTCATCATCCCTAACCGTGCCGAGCAGACATGGCACATGGACATAACCTTCCCCGAGATAGGTCAGGAGGGTTATAACCGTATAAAAGGAGAGCTCACCCAATACATGAAGGAACAGTTCCCAAGCCTGTATCAGACAGAGGTAAAAATTGCCGACCGCACAGAGGAGAGCGAGAACACCATCAAGATATTGGTAAACCAGGCTGATAATGTGCTCCACAACACCGATGGCGGTCAGACAATGCGTGAGTATGCCCTCGACCTCGGCATCTCTCAATATACTATCAAGTGGTACACCATCGACGGCAAACATAGTAAATATGAAGTGACAGTTAAGGCAAAAGAAGAGTAAGCACATGAAAACGATAAGATTCTCGCCATCCCTTGCCAAGGGATGGCTTCTTGCTATAATGCTCATGATGGGTGTAGAGGTGGCTATGGCTGATGCTGGTACTAAGAAACTCTGCGCCTATGTGGCATCTGATGGCAAGTCAATGACCTTAGTGTTCTGTAATCCTGACGACACCCCGCCATCAGGCTACAGCAGATACGTTTACGATGGAGGAAACAACTGGAACTCATCCTTCTGCGAGACAGTCCAAAACTGCACCATCGATGCTTCGTGTCAGGACTTTGACGGCACAGAGCTCAAAGCCCTCTTCTGGGGGTGCACAGCGTTGGAAGGGATAGCTTCTCCAGAAAACCTGTGCACTGCAAACGTGGAGAAGATGGACAATATGTTCTACAACTGTTCGTCGCTGACATCGTTAAGCCTTCCGTATAATGAACAGCATCATGCTTGGGATATGTCGAAGGTAACGAGCATGATAGGCATGTTTGAAGGTTGTAGCAAGCTGGGCGCTATAGACCTCAGTGGCTGGAACACCAGCAACGTAACGAAGATGACACAGATGTTCCAGGGCTGTGCAGGCTTGAAGAAGATAGACATCAGCTCGTTCAACACCTCAAAAGTAGAGAGCATGGTCAGCATGTTTGATGGTTGCACTCAGCTGCAGACCATCTGGGTAGGTTCTAAGTGGAGCACCGCTGCAGTGACTGGTAGCGGACAGATGTTTCAAGGCTGCAGTGCTATAGTAGGAGCAGACGGCACTACATACAACTCTGCCAACACCAGCGCTACATACGCCAAAGTGGGCGATGGCGGCTATCTCAGCAACGGACTGAAGACTCAGGCGGTTGAAGGCAGGCGATGGATGACATTCTATGACGACGAGAACTCCTATCAGCTCTATGACTTCAACGACCTTAAGGTTTACTCGGCAAAGTATGATGCAACCAATTCGCGCCTGATACTGAAGAATGAAGGCAAGATTATACCCAAGGAAACGGCTGTCATCATCATGGGCAGTGATGTAGCAAACAATGAATATGCCAAGATGTTTGTCACCACAGAAACTAAGACGATAAGTGATAACGACCTGAACGGTTCAAACTTAGACTATTCCGTACAGAAGCTCAAAAACATTCTGAGCCAGAGTGCAGGTGCGCCGTATGGCTCAGGTGAGATATATGTGATGGGTGTGACGAGTAAAGGCTTCGGCTTCCACAGGTACACAGCAGAGACCTTCCCTGCCCACAGGGCATTCCTGTATCTGCCATTACCCCCACCAGCCTCTAACGCTATCACTATCTCCTTCAACGATGCTGTCACAGCCATAGAAGAAGTACAAGGTACAAGGGACAATATACAAGGTAATGACATCTGGTACACCCTTAACGGCATGAGGCTTCAGGGCAAACATAATGCCCCTGGCATATATATAAACAATGGTAAGAAGACAATAGTAAAGTAGGGAGGCTCACGTCATGAAAAGAATATATCAGAAACCAGAAATAAAAGCCGTAAGTATCGTTTTGCCAAAGCTGCTCGGCGATGATAGTATGACAATTCCCGTAAATACCGAATCGGAGGACGAGATCAACAATCCTGAGGACGTTTGGTAACCCCATGTGAATTTAACCTTCAGGTACTCAATAGGCACCACCCCTTTTCAGGGCAGTGCCTATTTTCTTTGTCACCTTGTCACTTTCCCCAAAACTTTGGGGAGCTCACCGCCAGGTCATATCCCAATTCTGCATATGTTCGCATCGAGTGTACCTGAGCAGCATTGGCGCCCATCTCCACTCTTGTCATGGCGAGCAGGAGCTGTATTACGAGGTCGCGGTTCTTGAGGTCTATCTCAGTGTCATAGTCCACAGAGAAGGGCTCGCTCTGCCTCACGCCCATAAACTGCCTTACAGCCTTGATGTACTCCACAGTGTTGTTCTCACTTCGTGGTGCCCAAGTCTCTATGATAGCGCCCATAGTCTTGATGCCTCGCTTGCGATATGACCTCAGTATCATCACTGCTGCACGATAGCCGAAACTGAATGCTGCGAACACTACGAAACCTCCATGACCCTTCAACTTACTGCCAAACCAGTTAGTCTTCCTGTCATATCTGATGTTCAGGGGGTTGCAGTTGCGATATGCTAATGTCTCGTTGAAATATACTTCTTTATTCTTTCTTGCCATAGTAAAACCTCCTTATTGTCTTATTGTCTTAATGTCTTATTGTCTTCTTTTTTCCAGTGCTGTTTGTCCACCTGCTCTACCCATCCGTCATTTTTCCATCTGAGGATGATTTTCAGCAACGATTGTCTTGACAGGTCGTTACGCTTCAGGGCGGCGAGGTCGTCGAGGGTGAAGGCTGGTGGCAGCTGGTCGAATACGGAGTGGTTGGCACCATATCGCTGACACTCGCTCTTGGCATCCACATACTCCTTCTCCAAGGCTTCGCCAAAGGCGCTTATCTGCTGGTCGAGGGCATACTGAGCCATCATCAGGGCAAAGTCTATCGACCCCTTCCCCTCCTTGGCAATTTCTAATTCCTCATTTCTAATTCCTAATTTTTCCTGCTCCAGCAGGTAGTGTATCACCCCGCAACGGAAGCCTATCACAGCGGCACGCTTGCGGTAGGTGTCCTTCACGCGGTCTATGTCCTTGGCAGCCTCCACGCGCTTCTGCTCCACCCATTTCTCTATCGCCTTCCTCAGGCGAGGGGTGTCTATGAACCCCGTGCAGCTTCTGAGTCGGCTCACAGCCTCCTGTATGCGCTGCTCGTCAAGGTCAGAGCGCTTGCCGTATTTAGGCATCTTCTGGAAGGCAGAGTCGGGCATCTCGCTGATGAGCATACGGCTTGACAGACCGTTCTCTATATTGTCCTGCTTGAAACACTTGCGCAGAGCTCCGTTCGTGCCCAGCATGGTCCAGTTGTAAGCCACCTTCACCATGCCGCTCTCAGCCTGGTCGCTGTTGTAGTCCTGACCCCATTCGCCCTGGTCGAAGGAGAGGCGGTAGATGTCGTACTTCGACGACCACGAGCCTGCTCCGTTGGTCTTCCTGAGCGTGTCCAGCTCCTCGCCAAAGGAATATAAGGTATGTCCGCGCGAGTTCTTCATGCGCTTGAGCAGGGTGGAGCAGCTCACCGTCACGGGCACCGTCCTTATCAGCACCTTAGGGTCGTCAGGAGCCTTCTCGTTAGCCTTGCGAGCCTTCTTCTTCTCCTTCCACTCCTCCTCGCGCTTGCGGGCAAGAGCATCCTCCTCCTCCAGCTGGCGCTTCCACACGTCCACGGCGTTCTTGCACACCGACTTGCCCGATGCCTGCTCGCCCCTGATTATCGACATCAGTCCGAGCTTCATCCTCGTGCCGTCGCAATACTCCACCTCCACCTGGTCGGCATAGGCTGCAGCTATAGGCATCACGGCGCAGAGCACAGGCATCTGCATCGGCTTAGGCACACCCACGAGTGATTCCTTGAGGCCCAAGGGCATCTTTTTTAATGAAGAATGAGGTTCCGAGCTCTGCTCGCCTGAGAGCTTCGCTCGAAGAATGAAGAGTGAAGAATCATTTTCCTTCCCGTTATCGTTCTTGCGCTCCAGTAGGTGCTCAGGCGAGCAAGCTCGGAGCCCGTTCCCGTTAGTCATTGACTCTACTATCTGGTCCATCACCTTCGAGCCCTTGGCAGGCTCCTTGCAAGCCGAGTTGATGATGCCCTGCAGTTCCTGCTCCGACAGTCCCAGTCGTGGCATCACCTGCATGAGCACCTCCTGACGGTTGTCGCAGATAGAGCGCAGGTTAGCCGCCAGCTTGTGCAGCTTCACGTTGCGCTCGCCCTCCTCAGGTTCGCCACCCGTGCGCTTCCAATACTCAGCGATAATCTCTGAATAAGGTATGCCCTTGAAAGAGAGGGACTCACCCCCAGCCCCTCTCTTGGAGAGAGGGGAGGAATTACCATCCGTTGATGGAGTGTTGTTCACAGAAATTTTACTGTCATTAGCAGAGGCATTCTGTTCCCCTCTCTTGGAGAGAGGGGTTAGGGGTGAGTCTTCAAATATTTCCTCATCGAGGAAAATCAAATCTTCGAGACAAGTGGTAAAGAACACCCTCGTTATGTCCTTTGCTCCCTCGTCATACTTCACGCCCAGCAGGTCTGAAGCCCACTTCAGGTTCTCCTCCTGAGTCATCTCAGCCTTGCGCTTAAACACTAAGTGGTAGCCCTCGCCCCTTGCGCTCACCTCGAGCATCAGCAGACCCAGCTGCACCTTATTATTAAGCACGCGCTGCTTAATAGCCTCCATCTCCTCTGGCTTGATGTGGTCTATGTCCATGCCCACAGTGGTTGACATGGTCTTAGTGCCCTTCAGCGAGCCGTCAGGGTTAGGCATGCAAGAATAGTTCATCTGCACCAGGTGGCACTTCTCCTCCGTCTTGCCTTCACGCACAGCCTTCAGCAGAGCCTGCTGCTTAGCACTGTTGCGCAGATTCATGTACTCCTCACGAGTGAGGACTGGGCGCATCATCTTAGCGCCGTTCTGATAGTATATTACGTATGCACTCATGGCTCTTTAGAAATTAAAGTTAAGTTGAACATTAGCGGTAATCTCTCTTGGCATCTTCCTCACCATAGTGTTGAGAAAGTCCACCCCCTCGGGTGTCCACACCTGATAGCACACGGTGCGGGGTTTGCCCTTGAGGCTGAAGCAGAAGAAGTGTCTCACCTCAGTCAGCCCCTTGTCTCGCAGCTCCTCGCTCAGTTGCCAGCGTCCGTGCTCCCTGTGCTGTATGCCCATGCCGCGGAGCAGGTTGTTGAACGATGTCACGTCCATGCCCCAGAGTGCTGCCACCTGTGTAGCCGTGAGGCAGTCCTCGTTCTGGGCGTTAGTCAGTCTGAGCGTCCTGCCCACTATCTCGTAGGCACGTTCCACTATCTCCTCGTCGGTCAGCCTCCTGCCCTCAGCATCGTGGGTGGGAATGTAACCTCCCGTCATCCTTATCTGAGGAAGCACCTCCGCCGTCACCCACCTCTTGAACGCCTTTGCCTGAGGAAGCTTTGAAGCAAGCACCAGGCTGTACATCCCGCTCTCGTTGATGGCGATAGCCCTAGACTTGTAGTTAGAACCAGTGTCGGGAATCACGACGGTGGTTTTGTCCTCACCATCTACATGTCTGTTCAGCGCATCGCGAGTATTGCTGTACCCCAGCGCCGTTGCCACGTCCTTGCCTACAAAGAAAGGCTGACCATTCTCGCTTGTCATCATTCTGAGGTTGCCAAACACCTCGTGGTTGAATACCTGAACCTCCGTAAGGTTCACCTTGTTAACTTTTTTATTCATTGTAAAATTGGTTTTTAAGCGAGTCTTCATAAGAGAAAGCAGCTTGAAGTTTGAGCTCATTTCATCCGGATGCCTCTCCTTGCTCACCTTTTTCCAACTCAATGATTAAAAAAAATTGAACTGTTTGTCCTTCGACAAGTGCAAAGGTACGACAAGATACAAAAAAAAATACACAACGTTTGGCTTACGTTGTGTATGTTGTGTTATGTTGTGTGTAGTATGTTTTTACCTATTAGAAGATGGTATCGATTTCCTCATAACCATTGGGTTCAAAGCGATAGTTAAACCTCATTGCTTCTTGTTTGGCAAACCTTAAATCCTTCTCGCCAAAAAGATTTTCAAAAGGCTTCCAAGACGTTTTTTCTCCCTTTCCTATATTAAGTTTCTTACACATCTGTTCAGCATAGTATGCAAGCAACTGTTTTGATTTAGTCCATTTCAGTTTATAACCATCAACCTCTATCAGTCCTGCCTCTATAGCCGTTTCTATCATTTCTTTGGCTTTCTCTGATGAAAGTTCCTTAGGCAACAGGTCTTCCCAACTTTTCACATTGTCTGCTCCCCCTTCTCCATATCGCTCTATCAAGAGTATGGCACTATATACCTCATAAAGCTCCCTACGCGATACCTTCAGATAGTTTATGGACATAGCAAGCTGGTCGTGGTTATGATAGTCGCGGAGCTCCACACGAGGCATCTCGGCAAACCAGCCTTTAAGACTTTCTATCACCTCGCTTTGAGCCTTCTTGCTGCTTGTCAGGTACTCTTCAAATTTAGCATACAAGCCATCCTCTTTCTCTGCCTGCTGGCTGAGTTGACCCAGCTGCTGCTCAAACACCTTACCCAGCAAATTCTCATGCGTACGATGAAAATCACCTTGCGTATCATACAGAGTATCGCGAGCTTGCTCTAACTCCCGTTTCTGCTCATCCGTAATGCTTAGTTTTAAGGCCTTGGCTACCTTCTTGTATATATGGTCACGCCATAGGTTGTCGTCCTTGCTCAGCGACAGTCTGGATAGCGGCAGGTAAACATTCGTCATTTCTATCAGTTCATCCACATTATCCTCCTTTACCAGCAATCCATCCAGTTTAAGCGCCACAAACTGAAGCTGGCGTTCCTCTTTACTGAATGGCATGATCAGCTCACGTGGCAACACACTCTCGGGCAAGCATCGCTTTGCCTCAGCTGGTGCCTGCACATTGTCAGGCGCATTAGGAATATCTATGGTAAAGGTAAGGTGACCGTCATTGCCACAAACCACGGCTTCGCAATGTCCGTTACTGTCAAGCAAAGGCATCACCTCGTCGCAGCATTCATGCTTTATATAGCCACTATGACGATATTTGATATATACCGCTATTGCATTTTCATCGATAGGATTATCAGGCTCTGCAACCAAGGTTACAGGGGTGCCATCCTTCAGCCCCCCGAGAAAATCCTCTGCAGCCAGAGTCTTATCATCAAGAGTCTGTCCCTCCATCTGGTATCTGAGCCCAGTCACTTCATATCTTGCCATAAATTATGTTCTCTTCTTTTCGTTTTTTTTGATTTTTTCAGTTGAGCGTGTTGCTGTGCCTTACCCCTCTGTGCTGACAGCCCTCGCCATCTCTTCTGCCATAGCATTGAGAGCCATGCAATCGGCACGAGTGATGTGGCGCTTGCCCTGATCATACTGCCAAGGGCTCAGAATCAGCAGACGCCCTGCAGCACAGGCATCAAATAGAGCATCTGTGGGCTTGTAGTAATCGCGGAAGCCATTGTCGGCGAGCAGAATGAAGGGCAGCTGCTCGGCAAGCAGCACCTGCATCACCTGCTTCTCATGCGGCGAGATAAAAGGCGATACCATCACCACTCCCCTGCGAGCATCAAGCACACGGCTGTTCATATAGTCGCGCAAAGGCTGACTGTCGCCACGCTCAGCGGCGCTGACCCACATACGGCGCACGTGCACAGCATCATAGTGCTCTGCATGCAGCAGGGCTATATTACCCACGCCATCATAGCTGCGGCCAGCTATCCCGATGCCTTTCTGCACACTGAAGAATCCAGGCATCAGGCGCTTCGTTGCCAGACGCTGGGGGTTCATATCCAAATAGCGTATCGTGTTTTGCAGCTGGGAATAGCGGCCCATCGGGCGTATGAAGGGCATCTCAGAAAACAACGGCAGCAGGCTGTAATAGGCATCGTTGCCCAGCTCTGCGCAAAGCCCCGCAGCCAGCTCCTGCAGCCTGGCACTTCCCTCTTTCAGCCCCTCCCGAGTAGTACTCGGAACAAGAAAAGAAGACCCTCCTTCTTTGCTCAGGCTTTTCTGTAGCCCTCCTTCTTTGTTCAGGCTTTTCTGCAGTCCTCCTTCTTTGCATTCCCAGCCTTTGCCTTGGTCTTTGTTCAGGCTTTTCTGTAGCCCTCCTTCTTTGCTCAGGCTTTTCTGCAGTCCTCCTTCTTTGCATTCTCCCCGAGTGGTACTCGGGGCTATCCCCCTCTCCTGATACGAGCAGGCACGCCCCAGTTTCTTGACCCCCTGCCAGAAGCCCCTCACCAGCGTCTTTATGCCCTGCTCCATAGTGCAGCGCACATACACCACCGCATGCAGGTGGTCAGGCATAAGGCAGAAATGCAACACCCTCGCCTCAGGATGATAATACGGAATGCCCAGCAGCGTGTCCACCAGCGCATCACCCAAAGCAGAGCGCTGCACTCTGGCATTGGCGGGATTGTCGTCAGGCACTGCCAGACGTCCCAACACAGGCTGCCTGCTTGGCACCGTCAGCGTGATATGATACAACGCCGCACCCCTCCATGCTGTGCCTGGCTCCTGCCATTGCCATTGTTCCTGCTCCATCATTGCTCTGCTTTTATACACCCCACAAAGGTAACACTTTCTTTTGACACTGAAAAATCTGCAACGCCTTTTTTCAAGTTAATATTTCAAAACGAAGACAATAAGACAATAAGACATTAAGACATTAAGGTGGTTGCAACATACAGACGGCAAGTATCAGGTGACACATTGTAAAAATATCATA
>ODAJ011562861.1_pt1 | contig 16520 bp, 21 predicted proteins | sample 1539241 | NCBI WGS metagenome assembly ODAJ01 (sample SAMN02144231, study PRJEB22623) | gut metagenome | biome: sheep rumen | host: Ovis aries | place: New Zealand
ATTTGGTAACGGGCATGGTCACGGAGTTTACGGAACTGCAAGGCGTCATGGGGCGCGAATATGCAAAGCTCGACGGCGAGGCGGCTGAAGTTTGCGCGGCGATTGACGAACACTACATGCCGCGGTTCGCGGGCGACGCTCAACCTAAGACGACGGCGGGCAAGGTTCTAAGCTTAGCGGATAAGATTGATAACATCGTGGCGACGTTCAGCCGTGGACTCGTCCCGACTGGTTCTCAAGACCCCTTCGCCCTGCGCCGTCAAGCATTGGGTATCGTCAATCTTTTGAGCGGGGCGCGTTGGTCGCTGTCAATCCGTGAAGTCGTCACCTTGGCAATGGACTTGCTCAACATTACAGACGAGACTAAGCGCGATAAGATTCAAGGTGACGTGGCGGACTTCATGCGGCTAAGGATACGCAACGTGCTGAGCAACTCGACGCGCTATGACGTAATCGACGCGGTGATTGATGACGTGGACGACGTGTTTGCCGTGACGTTGAAGGCGGCGGCTCTCGAACAGTTCCTTAAGACCCCCGACGCAACAAAAACGGTTCAATCGTTCGTGCGCGTGAGTAATCTAGCTAAGAAAGCCGACTCGGCGGAGATGATTCCAGAGCAATTCAAACTGGACGCGGAAAAAGTTTTGCATGGCTCCTTCGCGGCAATAAAGGTCGCAATGGACGAGCTTATCGCTAAGAAAGACTACCTCGGCGCATTGGACGTACTCAAGAAACTTTCCACGCCGATTGATTCGTTCTTCGATTCGGTAATGGTCATGGACGAGGACTTGACAATCCGGAGCAATCGTCTCGCGCTGTTGAAATCTATTGACAACCTGCTAGCGAAAATCGCTGACTTCGGAAAGATTGTTCAATAGGCGGCAGGGAAAATAGTTTTTCGTGTCGAATTCGCATTAACCAAAAATAAGCGCGAAAAATTCAAAAGGAAGAATGATTATGAGCACAAATTTATTTCTCGAACTCGGCGAAGACTCTCCATTGAGCCGAATCAAAACTTATTTTGAAGCCCTGCAGCACTCTGCGGACGAATATCTTTTCGTCGTAGACATGAGCACAAAGCAAGTTATGCTGTCGAAAAACTTTGTGCGCGACTTCAATTTCCCCGACATTCTCGTTGATGACCTTGCTGGGCTCCTTACGCCTTTTGTTTGGCACGACGACCGCGAGCTTTTGGAAGATGCACTGGCTAAGCTCGAAGGGGCGACGCCGGGCGTAGAAATCTTTTGCGAGTTCCGGCTCCTCAATCGCGACGGCGAATATGGCTGGGTGTCGTTGCGTATGACGGCGGGTGCGGACGAGTTTGGGCAACCAGAACTTATCGCGGGCGTGATTGCTCGCATGGACGTGAAGTTGAAAGCCGATTACGTCACGGGGCTTTTAAATCGAAACGCCTTCTACGTCGACTTGATGAAGGAGCTTAACAGCTCGCCCGATGCTCGCGGCGCGGTTATCTTCGTGGGGCTGGATAACTTCCAACTGATAACCGAGACTTACGGCTATGAATTCGGCGACAATGCTTTAAAGCAACTCGCGCAGGACATCATGAACATCTTGCCGCCGGACATCCGCCTTTACAAACTCGATAACGACATGTTCGCCTTTTACGTCTCGGACGTTTATCCCGAAGAGATTGAGATTATCTACTCCAGTATTCAGCTGTGCATGCGCGAGATTCGCAACATTGAGGATACAATCTTCTGCACGGCGTCGGCGGGCGCGGCGTTCTATCCCGATGACGCAAGCGACGTGATTAACCTGACGCGCTATGCTGAAGTCGCGCTGGAGTTCGCTAGGCAGAAGGGCAAAGACCAAGTCGCCTTCTTCGACGCGGCTTACTACGAGCGGTGGCGTTATGATATTGGCATGCAGAACCTTATGCAGAACTCAATCGCTCGCGGGTGCGAAGACTTCTTCCTTTGCTATCAGCCGCAAATCGACGCTAAGACGGGCAAGCTCTTCGGCGCGGAAGCTCTCTTGCGTTGGTACGATAAAGATGGTTCCGTAGTCGCGCCCATGCAGTTTATCCCGCTCTTGGAACGTTCGCGCATGATTATCCCCGTCGGGCACTGGATCATTGAAAACGCCGTCAAGACTGCTAAGCGTTGGCAAGAGTTCATGCCGAGCTTTGAAGTCAGCGTGAACATATCGCTTTATCAGCTGGAGGAGCAAATGTTCTATGACTTCGTTAAGGACTGCATCGACCGCTACCAAATCAATCCGAGTACGCTGGTCTTCGAGCTGACAGAGAGCAATAAAGTTTACGATTGGGACTTCGTCAACAAGCAATTTAACGCGTTCCACGAGCTTGGCATAAAGATTTCGATGGACGATTTCGGCATGGGCTACGCTAACCTCGCCTTTATGAAGAATTTCCACTGCAACCAAGTCAAGATTGACCGTATGTTTGTCATGGACGTTTTGAACAGCGAATACGACCGCAATATCATAAAGTACGTTATCCAAATGTGCCACGCCAACCACATGGAAGTTGTTATCGAAGGTGTGGAGGACGAGGCAACCTTTATTTTCCTGCGCGACGTGTGCGACGCGGACATCATTCAAGGTTTCTACTTCGGCTACCCCGAAACGGAAGATGTTTTCGTTAAAAGGTTCAATAAGTAAGGCGGTGTGTGTTATGAGGAAAACTATTGCGGCTCTCGTGTGCGGCGTGATAATGTTAAGCGCGTCTTTATGTCTGGCGGCGGTCGACGGAGGCAAGATTGCCCTCGGTAGCATTTATCCGGGCATGAGCGAACAAGATTTGTTTAACGCCTTCGGACAGCCGACTTATCGCGACGGCGACGACTGGACTTATCAGACTTTCCAAGTTGAAGTGGAGCGCGGCAGGGTTGAACAAGTTTCGACGCGCAGTGAATCAATCATGACCCCCGACGGCGTGCGCGTGGGGCTTGCGGCTACGGCTCTTAATTCGACCTTCGGCAGTGCGGATAAGGTCGACCGCGACCATGACGGCGAAGAGTACGAATACTACAGCACCGACGGCACGAAGAAAATTGAGTTCAAAGTTGTAGGTGGTGTCATCGCGAAGATTACTTGCAAGCTCAGAGATTGAACAGATAGAAAAATTTACGGCGGCTCAAGCCGCTATTTTTTTTGCCATTGTCCCCGCAGGACACCAAAGCCCAAACGCGCTCTGCTAAAATCCCAAGCAATATAACTCATAGTAAACTAAATGAACCGTGGGAGTCTTCCAAAATATTTTGTGGCATGTGAAAATTAAATAGGGTGAAGAAAATGTTGGAGCCGAAAACAGAAAAGCTTTATCAGACGATAGGCAGGAACATCTACAAATTCCGTGTGCTGAAACATTTATCGCAGGCGAAGCTTGCGGAAAGGTCGAACGTGAGCGCGGCTTATATCAGCCAAATCGAATGCTCACGCTTGCACAAGGGCATAACTTGCACGGCGATAATGAGGATTGCGGAGGCATTGCAGGTGCCGGCTTGCGTGCTCTTGGCGGAGGAAGCTTGCCCGAAATATTTGCAGTGCTTAGAGGCAATATATTTTTTCGAGGAGGAGCTACGCTGAACGATTATTATCCTTATCCTTGCGAGCGTTGCGGGGCTTGTTGTCAGCATGTCGATTTGATTGACGCGATGAAAAGTTTCGACCGAGGCGGCGGCGTGTGCAAATATTTGACGGCGGATAATCTTTGCGAAATTTATTCCGAGCGACCGCCGCTTTGCAATGGCGAATACGTCTACAAAAATTTTTTCTCCGACATGACGATTGAAGACTTTCACGAGATGATTTCAAAGCTTTGTAAAAAGTTGAGGAAGGTGGAGACTTGAAAAATTATCTGAAGAAGTATCGAACACTGGACGAGCGGAACTTGCAAGCAGTCAGGCAAAATATCGCGGTGTTGCAAAGCGTCGGAGCATATCCGAAGAGATTCGATTATCCGCTAACGTTGCAGTTCGAGCTAACGGGGCAATGCAACTTGAAATGTAAGCACTGCTACAATCGTTCGGGCGACGCTGACCGCGAAACGCTAATGACGCCGGATAAGTGGTGCGAGCTTGCGCGACAGATTGTAACTGACGGTGGGATTTTCCAATGCATAATCTCCGGCGGCGAACCGTTGCTTTTGGGCGACAAACTCTTTGACATAATGGACATCCTCCACGATGACGGCACGAGCTTTGTCGTCATCTCGAACGGATTGTTGCTCACGAAAAAATTTGTCCGCCGCTTTGCTAAGTATCGTTACTTCTGGTTCCAAATCTCGCTTGACGGTTCGACAGCCGAGCTTCATGACGAATTCCGAGGCGTGGAAGGCAGTTTCAATCGGGCAGTGCATGGAGCGTTGGAGATTAGCGACGCAGGCATACCGCTTGTCATTGCGCACACCGTCACGCCGAAGAATTTAAATCGCGTCGAGGACATGATAAATCTTTCCTATCAACTCGGCGCGAATTCGATTATTCTCGGTGACGTGATGCCTAGCGGTCGCGCTTATGAGCACGCGGAGATTATCTTGAGCGACGAGCAGAAGAATATTCTCTATGGGCAGATTGAAGAGCTTAGCAAGAAATACAACGGCAAGATTGTTATTCAACGTTCGGCGGAACTGAAAATCCAAATGGAACGCTACATGAGCGAAGTCAACGCGGGCGGCATCATCAGACCCAATGGCGACTTCCGGATTGATTGCATGGCACCTTTCACGATTGGCAATGTGCTTAATCAGTCCGTCAAAGAGATTTGGCTGGCGAAGGGCGTTGACGCTTGGCAATCTGCTGACGTGAGAAATTATATAGCTTCAATCGACGCCGCGCAGACTTCAACGATTATGAATCACGTTGATAAGGACGTTGCACTTTAAGGAGGTTTTATCGTGAAGGAAAAATATTTGTCTCCGATGATTCTCAATTCTAACCTTGCAGAGTTGTCGACAACTAAAAATGGACTTGGTGTTCTACCCGTTCTCGAAGCCATAACTGCTGCTGCAAGTGCCGGATATGTTTTGGGTAAAAGCCTAAAAAAAGTTTTTGGCATGACTGATATTGGCGAAAAGTTTTCGACTTTGACGGCGCGGAAAAATTTTGAATTGATTTGACGGAGGCGAAGATTTTGGTTTTTGCATGGCTTGAAAATAAAATTCCTCAGTGTTCGTTCGTCAAAAAGCGCATGAATGACGACATATTAATAATCTGCGCGGAGAACTTGTCGATTTATTATCTGAACTCAACGGCGGCAATGTTCATCGAGCTGGCGGACGGCAAGTCAACGGTCGGCGACATTAAGCATAAATTCCTTGCCCGCTACGACGTGGACGAACGCGAACTGGAAAAAGATTTCGTCGAGATGATTCGCGACCTGCAGTGGAAAAAAATTTTAACGTTGGAGTGATTTTTATGAAACCTTACAAAAAGCCGATAATTTCTTCTCACGTGAGCGTTAAGGGAGTTGTGCCGCTTGCAGGATTAACGCTTGTCGAAGTTTTAGCAGGAGCCGCTGCTGTTGCAGGCTTTCTTACAGGTATGGGCGATGACGATTTTCATCCCGAACACACACGCACTTTGACCGAGCGTAAAAATTTTGCTTTGGGGTGATTTGCTATGGAACTTTACAAGAAACCGATTATTGCAGACAGAAACTTCTTATCTGGAATTATCCCCGCTCTGGTCGGTCCGGTTGTTGGTCTTGTTAAAGTGGGATTACCTATAATTTTCGTCGGTGCTCCGTTGCTTTCTAAAAAAGGAAATAGTATCATTGATTCGGCACACACGAGCGCATTGACGGCGCGGAAAGATTTTTCATTGGCATAGTTGAAAGGAGCGGTATTTATGTTTTTGGCTAACCTCACACGCGAAAAGCAGGAAGCCTTCTTGAATTTGGCTTACACGATGGTTTATGCGGACGGTAGGCTTGACGCGGCGGAGAAAAAACTTTTCGATACGTACAAGCTTGAAATTGAAGACGCGGACTTGAGCAAGGCGCACGCGGTTGATTTTGCTAAAGGGCTTGCGGCGTTCGATGATTCAAGCGCAGAAGAGAAAACGGGCGTTTTCTTTGAGCTGTATGCAATCGCGCTGATTGACGAGGCTTATCCCGACGAAGAAAAAGTTCTCGTCGACATGATGCAGAAACGTTTCGGAATCACTGACGCAAAGATGCAGGAAATGCGCGAGGGCTTGAAGACTTTGACTGACGCCTATGCTAATCTTGCCAAAATCGTTAAGTCGTGACCTTGAGGAATTGAGCATGGACATTAAACAAACCGACGTAGAGAAATACGGCAGTAGCTATTCGGAAGACGGCTTGTGGAACAAAATCACTGGCACGGCTAAAAAGGCTGGCTCCAATCTGATTTATGAAGTCTTGCAACTTTTCTACGTCGCACAAAATCCAAACGTCCCGATGAAAATCCGGGCGGCAATGGTTGCGCCACTCGGCTACTTTATCTCGCCCGTCGATTTAATTCCCGATTTGGCTCCCGTCGTCGGCTATACAGATGATGCCGCAGTTATTGCCATGGCGATTGCCTTTGCTCACGCTTACATTGACGACGACATCAGGCGCAAAGCTAAAGAAAAGCTCGTTGCCTTCTTCGGGCAAGGCATTCTTAAAAATCTATCTTGAGGAGGAAGTTTGTATGGGTTTTTTGGAAGAATTAGGTAAAGCGGCTCTTGAAGGTGTAGCTGAAGGAATAAAAAAAAGTCAGCAACAGCGAAAGGCTCAAGAGTGGCAAGATATTATGCGCGAATTCATAGCTCATGAACGTGAAATTCAATCCGAAGGCGAAAAAGGCGATCTTGATGCTATTCAGATGCTTACAACCGTCTATTATCGGCAGGGCGATTATCAAAAAGCGGCTTATTGGGGGCGCAAGGGTGCTTCCTTCGATGATGAAATTTGTCTTTATATGATGGGTGAGACCGCCTATGCGCAAGAAGATTACGACGCCGCCGCAAATTTTTTCGAGAGAAATGTAAACGTGAATGGCAATATCCTCTCGGCGACGGCTTTGGGCAATATGTATCTCGGCATCAAGGATTACAATAACGCCAAATATTATTTCGATTTTGTTTTGCGTCGCGACAAATCCAATAGCGAAGCGGCTTTCGGACTTGCCGTTTGCAAAATGGAAGATGAGGATCCTTATTTGGAGGACATCGAAGAACTTATGCAAGTCGCCGCGAGGAGCGATAATCATTCGACACGCGACGCCGCTCAACAAATATTGCAACAGATTCAAGATGAAAAAACTAAACGCGCCAATCAAAATAATTGCTTCGTGACGACGGCGGTTTGCGATAGCTTCGGCAAGGCGGACGACTGCTACGAGCTGACGGCTTTTAGAAAGTTCCGCGACGGTTGGTTGAGTGTTCAGCCCGACGGCAAAAGTTTAATCGCCGAATACTACGCCATTGCCCCGCGTATCGTCGCCAATATCAATCGCCTCACGGACGCCGCGCAGATTTACAAAAGTATTTGGCAGAAATATCTTGAGCCGTGCTTGCGTTTTATTGAACGCGGCGATAATCTCTCCTGCAAGAACAAATATATTGATATGATTCGCGAGCTGAAGAAGATTTACGATTAAAGCTTTTGGGCGGTGATTATCTTGTTTGATATGTTGGGAGCCACATTCGGCGCGACGTTCGCGGGATGTCTCTTTTTGGTTGGGACTGCGGGCGCGGCGATGTATTTCTTCATGGGGCGCAAGCACGACGAGGAACGCCATAAACAAGAAGAGGAGCGGCGAACGATTTCATTTCAGCAAATGCAGACGATTATTACCGAGGAAATAAAAAATGTCCGCGAGCTGATAACTGTCAGAAAAAATTTCACGTCGGAAATATCCTTTGCCGATGATAAAAAAATTCCTTTCCTTGAAGTGCACATGCCAGGTAGCGACAGGAAATTTCTTATGGATTATTCTGGAACGATAACTTGCGGCTGCGACTTAGCGGCGATTCGTTTTATGCGAGACGAAACTACTAACCGTGTAAAAATAATCGTGCCGCCTAGTCAAATCCTCGACATATATGCAGACGTGAATTCGTTCAAGATTCATCACCAATCCGAAGGAGTCTTTGCGGATAACATTAAGCTTGAGCATCAAAAAGAAATGGTTGCGGAAGATTTGGAGGCGCACAAACAGCTTGCCTTGCGCGAGGGAATTCTTGAACGAGCAGATGAAAACTTTCGGCAAATACTCGCAAAGATAATCTCAAAGCACGAATTGAATCAGAGCTTTAATATCGAAATTGTCCTTAGGGGCAACAGTAGTACAAGGGTACTCAATGCACCGTAAAAGGTTAAGAAGCGGTTCAAGTGAGGAGGAGTTCACTTGTTTATTGCAAGACTTAGCAAGGAGCAACAGGAAAAGTTTTTGAACTTGGCGTACACGATGGTTTATGCGGACGGGCGGCTTGACGAGCGCGAGCAACTGTTCTTTGCGGGCTACAGCGTTGAAGTTGACTCGTCGATTGACATGACGCAGGTTCACACGGTCGACTTTGCGGAGACGTTAGCGGCGTTCGATGAATGTTCGACAGCTGACAAGCAGAAAATTTTCTTCGAGCTATACGCAATCGCTTTGGTCGACGAATCCTATCCCGAATCAGAAAAAGTCCTCGTCGAGCTGGCAAAGGAGCGTTTCCAAATATCCGATGACAAGATGGCGGCAATGCGTGCGGCGTTTGAGAATTTCTGCGACGCTTACAAAAAACTCGTCAAGGTCGTAGTTGAATAGGAGGTCGATTTCATGATACCAGCAATATTGGCGGCAGGCGCGGCACTAGCAGAAGGCGTAGCGGCAATCGGAGCCACGGGAGCCGCTATAGCGGGCGGAGTCACAGCGGCGGGATTAGGCGTTGCGGCTGTAGAGGGCGCGGCGGCTTTTGCAGGCGGACAAGTTGCTAAAGCGGCGGCAGGTGCAATTTTACCACGAGCAGCAGTAGGAGCGGGAGCTGCTGGTTTGGGCGGCGCAGTCGCAGTAGCGGCTCCGTGGGTTCTCGGCGCAGTGACTGTTTGGCAATTAGGAAAGCTCGGTTGCAAACTCTTGGACAGCAAAGACGACGACAAAAAGAAGGAGGGCTAATCATGACTGCACCAAAAGAAACGCCGCCCAAAGTTGATTACGTCGAAGTCGCAAAGACTATGACAAGCTTTGCGGTGGCAAATCGCTTACCCTTGCCTGGCTTAGTAAACATTCCGCGAGTCAGTCTTTGGTCAGCTGTATTTGCGTGGTGCATGGCTGTCCCGCAACTGGTCAAAGGTATTTTCAGCGGCGACAAGAAATAAGGCAACAAAAAAGCGCGACTTCCTCGACTTGAGGTTGCCGCACTTTTTTTATCTCTTAGTGCGCTTCGGTGAAACGATTATATAACGGTAAGGCTCCTCGCCCGCGCTGTGAGTTTCGACGCGCTTGTTGTCTTGCAGGACGGTATGAATAATCTTGCGCTCGTAACGATTCATCGGCTCAAGCTTAACCTCGTGATGAGTCTTAATCGCACGCTCTGCCACGCCCTTAGCAAGCTTAATCAGGGTCTGTTCGCGGCGTTTGCGATAGCCTTCAACGTCCAAGATGAAATGAACTTTATCTTCCGCGTTCTTGCGATTAACCGCCAAGTTCAAAAGGTATTGCAAGGCGTCGAGTGCCTGTCCGCGTCTACCGATTAGAATTCCTAAGCTTTTGCCGCTAAGCTCAATCAGGCAACCTTCCTCGGCGTCGTCTTCGATTTTCATTACGACTTCCAAGCCCATCGCCGCGAAGACCTCATGCAAGAAATCTTCCGCCGCGTCAATGATTTTATCGCGGTCGAAGGGTTCAGCTTCCTCCTCGACAGGCGACGGCTCCAAGATAGGTTCAATCGTCGGCTCCTCATCTTGCACAGGTTCTTCAACCTGCTTTGGCTCCTCGATTACGACTGGCGGAGAAACTTCCTTGACGCTAGCGCGAATTTTTGCGGGGGTCTCGCCGAATAAACCAAATAATCTCTTCGTCGGCGTCTCAAGAATCTCAATATCAAGCTCGCTTTTATCAATGCCCAGTTCCTCCGCCGCCGCTTGAATTGCATCTTCGACCGTTTTGCCGGTCTTTTCTATTACATTAGGCATTTTTAGTCGCCTCCTTGTCGTCAGTCTGTCTATTAGTCCACCACTGCTGAATAATCTGGACGACATTCATCGTCACCCAATAGAGCACCAAGCCCGCCGGGAAGTTCAGACTTATCCAGCCGATAAACAACGGCATAACCACCATCATGATTTTCATTTGCTGATTGGCTTCGCTCGTGTTCGACATCATCTTTTGCTGAAGGAAGGTCGTAGCCGCCGATAAGAACGGCAACACGTAAAGCGGGTCAGTCTCGGATAAGCTCGGCAGCCACAGGAAGGACGGAGCCGCCCCGCCGTAGTCAAAGCCGTAGAGCGTGTAGTACATGCCCATTAGGATTGGCATTTGAATCAGCATTGGCAAGCAACCCGACATGGGATTTGCGCCTTCCTTCTGATAAAGCTCCATCATCTTTTGCTGAAGCATCTGCGGGTTGTTCTTGTATTTCTCTTGAAGCTTTTTCATTTGCGGCTGAATGCGTTGCATTGCCTTCATTGATTCGAGTTGCTTTTTCGTGAGCGGGTAGACCAAAACTTTTATTAGCACAGTCAAAAGGATTATCGCCAAGCCATAGCTGGGAACGCCGAGCATTTCCGTCAGCGAATAGAGCGCAGTCAGCACGGCTGACATAAGGTTTTCTATCGGCTCAAATATGCCGTCAAAGAGTCCGGGTTCTTCCAAAAAATCACATCCTTTAGGTTAGGGGACAGGGTCATAGCCGCCTTTGCAAAATGGATTGCAGCGCAGAAGTCTTTTCAGCGTCAACCAGCCGCCACGCGCCCAACCATATTTTGACATCGCGTCTAGGGCGTAAGCTGAGCACGTCGGCACGAATCGACAACACGGAGCCTTCAGCGGCGACAACCAGCGTTGATACGTCTTTATTAAGGTTATTAATAATCTCGTCATAGAAGTTTTGCTTTCCTGCACAGGTCGAGGAAGGCTTTTTCGGTGTCTTTCAGCTTAGCAGAGGTCAGGAACTTCCTTCCGATAAGAATCAGTGCACAATCGCGGCGAAGAGAATTTTTATTCAGCCGATAAGCCTCGCGCATGAGCCGCTTAACCCGGTTGCGAACGACTGCGCCGCCGAGTTTCTTGCCCGCCGCGAATCCGACTTTGCCATTGTACCTTTCATCGCGCACGACGAGTAAAACTAGCGCATGATTAGCGAACGCTCGCCCACGTGAATGCACCGTGTTGAAGTCGTGCTTGCCACGAAATATTTCGCCTTTGCTCAAGTTGAACATTAACAATCCTCCGCCGATAAGCTAAAAAAAAGGTCACTCCGATTAGTGACCTGTCGCACCCTCAAGCTGTAAGCACTTTCCTGCCACGAGCGCGACGTCTTTTTATAACAAGCCGCCCGCCCTTAGTTTTCATGCGTTCGCGAAAGCCGTGCGTTTTTTTGCGCCAGTGTGTGTTTGGTTGAAAAGTTCTCTTCAAGCCTAGCACCTCCCTTTAATAAAATAACAATGCCGATTATAGACGAGCCTTTTTTTTGTGTCAAGTAAATCTTATGAAGGTTGGCGGCGTGGCGAAGTCTTCATGCATTGGGCGCGGCGTCTGGAATAAAAGCCCTCGCAAGTCCGTAGCCAACACGTCGAGTAGCAAAATCTTCTGGTAAGGGGCAAGGAGTCGGCGTCTCTCGTAAAGGTCGCGGCGATTTAGATGCTTCGTTAGTTTCGTGACGACGGGCGCGGAGATTTTCCTTAGAAGTGCTCGCCCGCGTTCGTTGAAGGCTAAAACCCTAGCGCAAGTCGTCGCGTCTAGCTCAGCAACCTCCTCCGTCGTCACGTTCAGCAAGAAGTATAAAAGCAAGCGTTTGATTCGGCTGGCGGTGTAGCGTCGACCAATCAGAGCCGTCACTAGCTCGCAGAAGTTCTTAGCTGACTCCGCGTTGAGTAATCGGAACTCAAGCCCTTCAGTCATGCCGTAGACTTTTCTAAGCTCGTCGACGCGGACGGTTAAGAGTTTGGCGATTATCGGGCGGAATAAAAATTTTTCGTCGACGGGTTCAGCTGTGCGCAGGGAGTCTAACGTTTCAGCAGAGACACAAGCGGAGATTTTATCCCACGGCGGCGACTCTTGACGGACTGCCGCACGGATTGCCGATGCGCTGGAAAATCTTTCGTGCAAGGTCAAGTTGTCGTAAGCCGCTCCGACTCGTTCGATTATCAGCGGGGAAATCTTTTCGGGCAGGGCGCGCAGGTATTCTATCGCTAGGATTGTGTTGGGTTGTCTTATAAGACCTTCGTCGAGCCTCGTGACGCCTGATAAAATCTTCGTGACTGCCGCCGCGTAGCTCGTGCCCTGCGACATGAGCCGCCGCAGTTCTTCCGCGAATGATTCTTCAGCGAACGCCGCCGCCGCTAGTCTCAAGCTCTTAAGGTCTGCAAGCTCCGCGCCTAATGCTAGCGTATCGACGACGCCTAAACTTTCTAGCAATCGAACTCCGCCCCGTGCAAAGTCCTGCGCACTCCGAACCGCACTGACGAACGGCAACTCAAGCACCAAGTCGACGCCGCCCAATACCGCAAGCCTTGCCCGCGTCCACTTGTCGAGGATTGCCGGTTCTCCTCGTTGCGTGAAGCTCCCGCTCATCACCGCGACGACCTCCGCCCCGCTGACTTTTTTTATCTGCGCGATTTGATATGCGTGCCCCGCGTGAAACGGATTGTACTCCGCGATTATTCCCACTGCCAACGCGCTCACCTTAACCGAAAGCAATCTGCATTGCGTTGCTACGTCTGCCGAGCCACTCGAAGAACTTTTCCTTAGGCACGACGCCCGCCTCCAATTTAATGCCCGTGATATTTTTCTCCACGGCAAGCCACGTAACCGCGCCCGTCGAAAAGTCAGCGTCGCCGCGAACGGTAGGATTCTTCTTCAGGTTCAATACGCCGTCTTCCAAAGTCCAATAAACATTCCTGCCGCCGTTAGCACGCCAGTCGCCGCAATAGCAAAATTTGAACGCCATATCGCCAATCGTCTTGACGCTCGCGGGTATCGTCAACAGCTCTAAGCGTCGGCACTCAATGAAGGCACGCGCTGATATTTCCTCGACGCCGTCTTCAATGATAATTCTTTGAATGTCGTTGAGGCTGTCACGCCACGGCGTCTCCTCGTATGAATAAGCTTTTATCTCGCTCACACCGCCAACCGTCAGCGTCTTGCCCTCGACCTTCCAACGCAACTGATTGACTGGTTGAGAAGTCGTCTTAACTAGCGCGGACGGAGGTGTTGGCTTGATGATTGATTGAGGTATCGGCGCGACGGAGTAGGGAACTAGCTTGGCATCGTTGCCCATCGTTAAAATTTTTTCAAAGCCATGCCCCGGATAATGAATCTCTTTGAGACTCGAACAACCTTTAAAAACTTCCTTGCAAATGGACTTGACTCCGACTGGGATTGTTACGCTCGTCAAGCTCTTGCAATTCATAAAAGCTTTTTTGCCAATGTTAGTGACGGAGTTGGAAATTATTATGCTCGTCAAGCTCTTGCAACCGCTAAAAGCTTCTTTGCTAATGGTCGTGACGGAGTTGGGAATTATTATGCTCGTCAAGCTTGTACAATTCATAAAAGAAAAACTGTAAACGGACGTGACGGAGTCAGGGATTGTTACACTCGTCAAGCTCGTACACGTATTAAACGCACTCTTGCTAATGGTTTTGACGCCATTATTAATAATAACTTTCTTGATGGCTTCAAGGTGACTGCGCCAAGAAGGACGATTCTCCATGTAGCCCGTGCCGCTGATTGTGAGTGTACCGTTATCGAATTGCCATGTTAAGTTCTTTCCGCACTTGCCGCTATCCATTCAGACCGCCTCCCAAAATTTTTTATCGCAGACATTGTAGCTTGCCCGTGGGAAAAAATCTATCGCCACGGAAACATTTCAGCTGAAATTCTTGCAACGATTTATCAAATGGTGTATACTGCGCGGCAGATGACAAAAATGAAAACAATCTGACGAGGTGAACGATTTGACTGGTTCTAAAGCAAAGAAAATCATCGCGGCGGCAGTGCTCGGAGCCTTCGCGATTTCAATTCCTATGACGGCGGACGCCCGAATCCATGACCCGAAGGTTGAGACTAAAACCGTTGAACACAAGCTCCCGACCCTGCGCGAACGCGTCGCCGAAACGATGAGCATGTACAGATTGCCCGAAAGCGTGGAACTCTTCGACGAGCCGCAAAACTTCTTCGTGCCGCAGACGCTCTCGACCGCTGACACTTCGATAATCGGCACGCCCATTGCCACTCAAGCTCAATGCGTCCGCTACCTGCTACGCAACAATCCCAACCCGAATTTGAAAGTCTCGGCGGAAGAGATTGTCGCTTACTACTACGAAGAGGGCGCACGCGAAGGAATTCGACCCGACGTGGCTTTTTGTCAGGCGTTAAAGGAAACGGGCTTCTTCCGTTATGGCGGCGACGTTATCCCCGAACAAAATAATTATTGCGGACTGGGCACGACAGGCGGCGGCGTCAAAGGTGAATTCTTCGCAACGCCTCAGCTAGGAGTTCGGGCGCACATTCAACACTTGCTCGCCTATTCCTCGACGCGCCGACCGTCAATGCCCGTAGTCGACCCGCGCTATGGTCTCGTCAGGCAAGCTTACGGCTCGCGGACTTTGGGCACGTGGCAAGACTTAAACGGACGCTGGGCAGTCCCCGGCAGATATTACGGGCAAGAGATTCTGTCGATGTTCCGAGATGTTTTAATTCAGTAGGAGTTGATTTACCGTGGCAGATAAGAAATTAAATTGGGCGGTGCTTGGCGTCGGTGTCATTGCCAACGAGATGGCGCAAGCCCTCCACAAGCAAGGCAAGACTTTATACGCCGTAGCCAACCGCACGCACGAAAAAGCAGTTGCCTTCGCCGAAAAGTATTCCGTCCCGAAGGTCTACGACGCGATTGACGACCTGTTCACCGATGATGCCGTTGATGTTATCTATCTGACCACGCCGCACAACACGCACTATCCTTTTATGAAACGCGCCCTTGAGAACGGAAAGCATTTGCTGGTTGAAAAGTCAATCACGCTCAATAGCCGCGAACTCGACGAGATGATTGCCCTTGCCGCTGAAAAAAATCTGGTGCTAGCCGAGGCAATGACGATTTGGCACATGCCGCTTTATAAGACGCTGTGGAATCAGATAGCTCGCGGCGACTTCGGCAGGGTGCAAATCATTACGCTCAACTTCGGCTCGTTCAAACCCTATGACATGCGCAATCGGTTCTTCAATCTAGACTTAGCGGGCGGGGCTTTGCTGGATATTGGCGTTTATGCCTTGTCAATCGTGCGCTCGTTTATGACAGAGAAGCCGACGGAGATTTTAAGTCAATGGAAGCCCTCGCCGACGGGTTCCGATGAAATGTCCACGATACTGCTAAAGAACACTTGTGGGCAAATGGCGACCGTCGCGCTGGCTATGCACTCCAAACAACCTAAACGAGCCGTCATCAGTTGCGAACGCGGCTATATCGAGATTATGGAATATCCCCGCGCAGAGAAGGCAATTTACGTTGACGCGGCGACCGGTGCTGTTAAGGAAATCTTCGCGGGCGAACAGACCAACGCACTTTATTACGAGCTTGAGGACATGGAGCGGGCAATTAATACTGGCGACGCCTCAATCATGCGGCTCGACTTCTCAAAGGACGTAATGGACGTTATGACTGCTCTAAGAAAGAATTGGAACTTGCGCTACCCTAACGAAACTTGGTGACCCTAAATGATTGAAAACAAAATGCAACGCGGCTTAAAGAACCGTCACTTGCAAATGATTGCGCTGGGCACGGCGGTCGGCACGGGCTTATTTTACGGCTCGACGGCGACGATTGCCCTAGCTGGTCCTTCTGTCTCGCTGAGCTATCTGGTCGGCGGGATAATTATTTTTTTTATCGTGCGTATGCTCGGCGAAATGAGCGTTGAAGAGCCGGTGTCGGGTTCTTTCAGCTACTACGCCGCAAAGTATTGGGGCGAATTCCCCGGCTTCTTGGCGGGCTGGAATTATTGGTTTCTTTATATCCTCGTGAGCATGGCTGAACTTTCCGCCGTGTCGATTTATCTGGGCTACTGGTTCCCCGATTTGCCTAAATGGGTCGGCGTGCTCACGTGCTTGGTGATTATTACGGTGATTAACCTCGTGACGGTCAGCGCGTATGGCGAGATTGAATTTTGGATGGCATTCATTAAGATAGCCGCGATTATCGGAATGATTTTGCTCGGCTCGTATTACATTGCCAGTGCCTCTGCCACCCTTCCCTTCCCTCAAAATTTTGCTAACCTATGGATTCATGGCGGTTTCTTCCCGAAAGGCGCAGAAGGTTTCATAATGTCGTTAGCTCCGGTGTTGTTCAGCTTCGGCGGCATTGAATTAATCGGAATCACGGCGGGGGGGG
>ODAJ012058158.1_pt1 | contig 16520 bp, 17 predicted proteins | sample 1539241 | NCBI WGS metagenome assembly ODAJ01 (sample SAMN02144231, study PRJEB22623) | gut metagenome | biome: sheep rumen | host: Ovis aries | place: New Zealand
GAATTCCATCTATCCTTCCTTTTTAGTTAAAAAAAAGACGATAAAGAAGGAAAATTTATCCTTCCTTTTTAGTTAAAACCAAATAAAGAAAGAATTTCTTCCATTCTTTCTTTTATTTTTTTTGAAGTATTGAATTGTATGGGTCTTTGCCGTAATAGCCTGAATTACTTGTTAAACATTGATAAATGATGATTACATTAACTTCACCGGTTTATTATGTTAATCATTGATTTTAGGTTAAGGATAGTCTTGAGGTAACGTTATGCAATATGTATCCATTTTTTTATTTAAAAAAGATGATTTGTGCCGACACTCTTTTGTTGTAAAATTCATCGAGTAATACATATTGCTAATCATGTATTATTTAGTTCTATCAGAAATACTTTAATAAATAATCTGTTAAAAATCTTATTTTTAAATTGAGTTAAAAGGCCTTTTGAAGCAATTAATACCTTAACAATGTTATTTTACAGAATAGTAATAACAATATTTAAATAAGTATTAAGACATAATATTACTGATGTTCATTTAATCAATTATTATAAAAAAGTAATAATTAATTTATAGGATGGCATTTAAAAGTATTAAATGCTTGAAATAAAAAGAACATCACAAAATAATTAACTAAAAAGGAGGTAAAAGATGGAACATAAAAAAGTTATTGGTTTATTCTTACTGGTACTGTTTATTACGCTTAGTGCAGTAACAGCAGCAGATACGACAGCCGATTCAAACAGTACGATTACAGCAGCAAATGATCTGCAGTCAACTGATGCTGATGTTCAAACAACATCACAAATCGATAATACACAGACATCGACGATGAATATTGGCGTAAACTATGAATACGAGGATGACTCAGAAATCAATCCAACGGTAACTGTCAGTGACAGTGACAAGAACAAGTTAACATCAACAAAAACATACGATGATAATCTAGACTTCTACTACGTTTCAGTAGATCATAATATGGATGAATCAATTTTTAATGTTTCAGTAACCGCTCCAGGTTATATTCCACAATCACAAACATATAAACTAAACACTACAAAAAGTTTAGTGTTTAATTTAAAGGCAAGCGACAGTTATAAATTAGGAAGAACCATAACTGAAACTGCCGATAAAGAATTAAACTTCGCATCCGCTGATGACGTATTAGTAATTACAACAGCAGGTGTACCAAAATACAATAACCAAACATCCGAAGACCTGATGGAAGCAATACTAAACTATGCTGAAGATAAGGTTAGCTTCGGAAAAGGTAACATGATAATGTTAAGACAAACTGCCGTTGATCCAATCGACACATGTTTTGTAGTGAAAAAAGGTAACTCATTAACTGCAATGGTATTCAATAACGCTTCAACAAAATACTCATATCTAGGAACCATATCTGAAGATATGACTAAAGAAGAATGGAATGCATTCTACAAAGCAGTTGGTGGTGAAGATTCATATTCCTTTGCAAGTATAGCTAACGGATGGAATCATAACGTTACCCAATTAGTACTTCAGGAAGCAGGTTTCCACGGACACATCTGTGAAGGAACCCTAGGTGGATTCAGTATAACAGAAGCATTAATGCAATATTACCCACCTATCCAGGAAACCAGCGTACCATTTGCAAACCCTGGAGACTTAACATCATACAAAGTATTAGGTGTACCTGGAGATTCAGCAAACGATGCTGTATTATTCTTCTTAGATGCAACCGCAGGTAAAAGTGGATATGTAGGATTTAATACAACATCCACAGGTGCTAACAGCAACATGATCGGATTTGTAAGATGGATGGATGGAACCGTCAAATACAATGAGGATACAAATGCCTATGAAGTAACCAAACCTGGTTCAGGTACATTAATTGTCATGGAATATGATTCCGAAAACAACAAAAAACAATTCCAAGAAGAAACCGGAATTAATCCTGATGATGGAACATTAGAAGAACTAAAATATAATTCATGGTGGATTGACAGAATAAACACAAATCCAGGTAGCCTAGTAAACATCTTAGTTGAAAAAGACAATCTAAGTGAAGAAGATTACTACTACCTAATCGGTTTAAACAATCCTATAACCTACCCATCTGCAGTAGCAACCGCATCCAATGCCGGTCAAGTACGTATCAACGCTACTGAAGCTCATGGTTTAGATTACAATTATATTCTAGGATTGGACTTACCAAATGCCACACGTTCCAATGTCGTTGCAGCTCAGGGAACAAAAACTTACAATGATTTCAAAAAGATTGGAAAAGATGCAAGTTTACTGGCTAAAAAATATTTCAAAGAGGAATTAGGTGTTGAAATAGAAAAGGACATGCCTAACTTTGAAGTATTGACCACAGCCGGATATACTTTCCTCGATCAACAAAGTACTGCAGCCGCATGGGATGGTATTACTGAAGTATTCGGTTCAAGACTAACAAGAGAAACATTATTACCAAACCACAGGCCAATGTGGAAGCCATTATGGTTTACGTTCGTACTCAAACAGGATGATGGACAACTGATGGCATTATATATGAGGTACAACAATAACAATGGCACATTCTATGTAGGTCAACTGAATGGAAGTCACATCAACAACATCAACATTGAAACATTAAACAACTCAGAATTATGCAGTCAGTTAACCGCTACAGCATTCCCTGATGGTAATTGGTTTAACATCCAAAGTCTGACCAACGTATGGGCAGAGGAATTACAGTTTGATCAATTCTTGACATTCCTATTCCACGGTCATGCATGTCCGGGTGTACAGCCGGGATTCTTCATGAGCGAGTACATACAGGAAAACTACCCATTAAGTGAAAATGAATCATACTTCTACATAGCTTCAAGTATTTATTGTAAAGATGACAGTATAGAATACCTACTTGGTATATCCCCAGGTCTAGGTAACTATATGGATCAAAAGCTTGTAGCATCAGATGTTGAATCTGATTATGTTGACGGAGCAACTGAAGAAGGAGTTCTAGTTGTCTGGGACGATGAATTAAAAGTCGGTAAAGCAGTGATTATGAACTTCAAATGGGCAACCATTGATACAAGTGATTACGTAACTTCAGATGCTAAAAGAGCAGCACAAATACAGGCATACGTTGATTTATATAAAGGAAAAATAAATCCAAATCTCAAGGAAGGAGTAACTATCGAAGGTACCGAAACAAGATGGATTACAGAAGATGAATACAACATGTTGAAATCCGGTTCAGGTGATGAATTAAATGCAATTTCATTCATCCAAAGCATTGATAACAGAACTAAGGATGATGCCATAAGGATGTCCAATGCAAATAATAACCAATCATCTGATAACGGCAACACGAACACTAATACCGATGACAACAATACAAACACGAACAATAACAATCAACAGAACAACAACCAACAAAACAGCAACAACAATCAAAACACGAATAACCAAAACACAAACTACAACCGTCCATCAAGTTCAAGTTCAAGCAGATACAGTTCACCAAGCAGTTCATCAGCAACACCTAATACTGTTTCCGTAGGAACTACAGCAGCAGCAACAGCTGCATTAGCTGAAGATACACAACAGTCCAATGAAGAATCACAGGAAACTCCAGAATCTTCAGAAAGTCCACAACCAAACAGTGGTAAAGCTTATGAAGTAAGCCAAAACACACCAACAAGCAACAATTCAATGAACATATTATACTTCGCAGGTTCATTAATATTAGTTGGTGGATTAGCAGGTTACGGATTTATGAGATACAGAAAACAATAGATTGAATAAATTTAAGAAAGAATTTCATTATTCTTTCTTTTTTACTACTTTTAGAGGTGTTAATATTAGATTTAACAAATATTTATTATTGACAATCATTTTTATTACTGTAATATCATTCTCTATTGGCAGTAGCTTTGCTCATCCAGGCCATGCTCATGAATATGTTGAAGAAGTATCCTCCTCATCAAGCAGTTCATCATCAAGCCATTCACAGGCAAGTTACAAGCCATCCAGCAGTTCATCACAGAAACAATCATATTCATCATCCAGTTACAGATCAAGTTCTAAAAGCAGTGGCTATCAATCATCATCATCAAATAAACAGTCCCCCACCACTACAGCCCGTAGTAGCAATAATCAAGAATCACAACAGCCAACTACTGCCGACAACATAACAAGCAACAATACAACCAATTTAACAAATACTAGTGATAATAACACCAATAATACAAACATTACCAACAATTCAAGTAATAACACTTCAATAGACAACTCATTATTTTCAATTGAAAACATAATCATATTAGCATTGAGTCTTATTATAGGATTTTTAGCTATTGTTTTGATTGATACTATCAGAAATAGATAGGAGGTTTTATATGCATTTACCTGACGGAATAATTCCATTAAATCAAGCAATAATTTACTGGATTATAAGCATAATAATCATTTCAATAGTGTTTTATAAATTCTCAAAGGATGAAAATAAAGAAAAGACGATAGTTCAAATAGCAATATATGCAGTTTTTACTACAATAATCTCTTCTTTATCAATACCATCACCATTGGGTTTACCTATACATTTTTTTACAATACCATTACTAGTATTTCTTATAGGCCCAGATAATGCCTGCTTTGTATCTTTCATAAGTTTACTAGCCCAAGCGTTACTGTTGGGAATGGGTGGTATAACATCATTTGGAGCTAATTTCCTAATAATAGGTGTTGTAATAATCATATCTACCAATGCAATATATGAGTTATTTAAAAAGGTAAATGTCCAATATGCCATTTTCATTTCAACTATGATAAGCATTTTACTTGCAACAATGGCACAGATAATTGTATTATTATTAAGTCAGACCATGACGTTAATGGCATTACTTTCTACATTAGTACCGTTTTATTTATTCATTTCAATAGTTGAAGGAATATTAACAGTAATGATAGTTAATGCTGTTGACAAAATTAAACCAGAGTTATTGAGAATACAGGTGAAAGAATGAAAAATAGAATAATCAATATCCTAATAATATTTACCATACTCCTTGCTACTATGACAAGCATTTCAGCCCATGGAGTGGATGTGACCAGCGATAAGATGGTTATTGCAAATGACAGCAATGGTCAACAGGTAAAAGATATTGCAGATAGTGAAAACATCAACATTAGTGTTTATAAGTTTACTTCAAAAGAGGAAGTGGCTCATCAACTGGAACACATGCTTAATAATTCAAATAAGTATATTCTCGTTGTAAGTTATCAGGATACCGCACAGGAATTTCTTAAAAGTCATCCAGAAGTATCTGACAGATTAATCATACTTGAGCAATATGATGAGAATTCATTATCTGAGAATATGAAAAAGGTAGCAGATAGCCAGAATAATCAGGAATCCAACTTCAATATTCTTATTATATCCGCCATGGTAATTTTAATCGTGCTAATGATAGGTGCTATTCTACTACTTAAGAATAAAAAATAAATAATGGAGATTATAATGAATGTAATTAGTGTAATCTGGCAGATAAGTTTTATTTCAATGATTCTAGCATTTGGAATAGAAATCGGACTATCTTCAGGTTTAAGTAATTTAAAAAAGAAATCATTCGCTATGCTGTGTGTCGCCTATTGTGGTGGAATCTTTATTTTTACCGAAATACTGGCGTTATTTACAAAAAATTCAATAGATGTGCTTAGTGATTATGTCAGCATAATCTATGGATTAATGGCAATAGCAATGATTTTTGGTGCTTATAAGATTATTCAAAAATATAAAAGGAATGACCATATATTTGACTGTGTAAAAATAGCGAATATAGTGACGATACCATGCTGCATCATTTCAATGGCAATGAATATGTTGGTTATTGAGCCAACTATTGATTTGACTCTGTATCGATTAAATCTTTATTCATGCATATTATTATTAATAATCATGCTAATTTGTTATTTGATGTCCAAATATATCAACATAATCAAAAAACCATATCCTATATTGCTAAGTAATTATATGCTGGTATTTGGAGAATACTTTGTATTTACTGCATTGTTCTTGCCAAATATCTCAACGGCATTACAAAAAACAAGCAATATTACATTATACTCAACAGAGTACATGTTTATGTTTATAATACTCATTGTTGTACTTCTAGTATTCGGTCTGTTGCTGAATGCTAAAAAATCATTATTAAAATAAAAGGAGGCTAAAACATGAATACAACTATACCATATACAAATTTAATAACGGGAACTATGGATGTTATAAGTCAAAGTTTAACCATACCTGTTTTAATAATATTGTCAATAATGTTCATTATAACAGTAGTAATGTTGGGAATGGTTATCTCCGAGTACACATCAAGAAAGAAGGTTTCCGTTGAAACTATTAGTAAACTCATTTATGATATCAACAACGCGATTTCAATATATGAATTAGAGACTATAGTAACTAATTCCGAATTGCCTAAATCACAGAAGGATGTTTTGAACAATATTATCCAATCCCACACGCTTAGTGAAACATCACGTGAAGCATTGGCAAGAAGACTTGTTGAAACAGAAGAAGAAAAAACCGAAAACACTCTAAGAAAAACCGACATCATAACCAAAATTGGGCCAACTTTAGGATTAATGGGAACCCTTATTCCAATGGGTCCTGGTCTTGCAGCCTTAGGTGCTGGAGACATTACAACACTTGCCCAGTCACTTACCGTTGCATTCGATACTACTATTGTAGGAATCGGTTCCGGAGCTTTAGCATATGTACTATCAAAAGTACGTAGAGGATGGTATGAACATTACTTATCCGACCTTGATGCTCTTACAGATGCATTGCTTGACAAAATGGGGAGATTATAATGGTTAGAAAAAAATCTCGAAGAAGGAGAAATAATAATCATGAAGAGGATCCTATGGCCGGTACTGCCAACTTGGTTGATGCAATGCTGGTTTTGGCAGTCGGATTCTTAATCTTCGTTGTAATAAGTTGGAATATGCAGAGCGTTGTATTTTCCGATATGACCCAAGATCAGAAACAGGAAGTTATGAATAAGATGAAGGATGCCTCAGAGATTACTCAAGGACAGGAATTGGATGATACACCACAGAACATCAATAGTTCAGGCAGTGGTTATCATGAAATGGGAAAAGTCTATAAGGACTCGAATACAGGTAAGCTGATAATGGTTGAAGGTTAAAAAATATTTTATTGATTTTACTGACAATACAATAACTTAACCTTTAACCTCTTTCTTTAAAATCCTTTTTCTTTAAAAAAAATCCATAATTTTAAAAAAAATAAACCCCTTTTTTTATTAATGTTCAATAATATTAAATAAAAATAAACATTGATTAAGCTTTTTTTTATGCATTAAATCTCAAAAAGAAAATAATTCGGAATATGACAAACTATTAATTATTTAAATTACAAATAATTAAACATAATAAATTATGGAGGAAAAAATTAATGTCAGAAAGTGTTAAATGGAATAGTACTTTAGGCTTTCTGTTAGCAATGATTGGTTCGGCTGTAGGTCTCGGTAATATATGGAGATACCCCTACATTGCATATACCAATGGTGGAGGAGCATTTCTCATACCTTATATCATATCAATTATAATCATGGGTATACCTTTATTATTCATTGAATATGGTGCGGGATTTAAGTTTAAAGCTGGAACAAGTAAAGTTATAACAACCATAAATAAAAAGTTCGAAGTTTTAGCATGGTACATCCAGATAATACCATTTTTTATAATGACATATTATTCTTGTATCGTTGCATGGGATCTGATATATATACCTGCAAGTATTACAAAAAGTTGGGGTGCCAATCCGGATAATTTCTTTATGAGTACCTTATTGAATAACATTGATGGATTTGCAGGATTAACCCACATATCATTATACGTATTGATAGCTTTAGTATGTATATGGTTTATTGCATGGTATATTTCACACAAGGACATTAACAATGGTCTTGCAAAAGCAAACAAGATTCTAATACCATTATTATTTGTTATAATGATTTTCATAGTATTCTATGCATTAACATTACCTGGAGCTATGATTGGTGTAAATTCATTCATTACACCTGATTGGTCCTCAATTACCAAACCGGATATATGGTTAGCTGCTTTTGGTCAGATATTCTTCTCACTTAACCTTGGTCTAACCATCGTATTAGCATATGCCAGTTACTTACCGGACAATGTGGATATTCCAAAAAGTGCTCTTCAAGTAGCATTTGCAAATTGTGCATTTGAAGTATTTACGGCCTTCGGTGTATTCGGTATTTTAGGTTATATGAGTTCTACCAGTGGTATAGCATTAAATGAACTGGTAACACAAGGAACCGGTCTTGCCTTCGTAGCATTCCCTCAAGTATTTAATGTTATGGGAATAATGGGTATCATTATTGGATTCTTATTCTTCTTATGCATTTTATTTGCAGGAATAACATCTACCATATCCTTGATTGAACCAATAACTTTATCATTGACCAACAAGTTTGGATCCGATAGAAAACATATGACAACTTTAGTTTGCATAGCAGGAGCAGTAGTTTCCTTTTTATATGCAACAAGCTGTGGAAGTACGATTATAGGATTATTTGACGGATTTTTAAGTCAATTTGGATTATTGTTAAATGGACTTCTTGAGATAATCATTATCGGATGGATCTATGGTGTAGATAATCTATTGGATGGTTTAAACAAGAATGCTACAATACTACGCTTAGGTACTCTCTGGAAGATAATGGTCAAATATGTAATACCAATTATATTAATCGTTTTATGGATTACAGGTATGAAAGATTTGGTTACATCAGGTGACACCTTTGCATTAACTATGCAATCAATACTTATAGCAGCATTGATAATCATACCAATTATCTTAACTAAACTACCAGCAAAAGTTGATGATTTCTAAATCATCAGCATATTACTTTTTTTAAATATTTACCCAGTCTCATAAAATCATTATCTATAAAAAAATAAGGGCATTAAAAATAGAATTATGTCCAATCATGAATCAAATTAACATTAAACCAAATACTTATTTTGAACCCGGATAATCCATATTAAATCCCAAAATACATTTACAGGATATTATTTTTTAATGAGGATAAACTCATCAAATAGCAACGATATTCCACTGAAATGTGAGTGAAAATTAATTAATAGCAAAGTTTAATATTTAATTAAGATATAAAAATTAATAGGTTAAGCAATTTAAAAATGAAATATATCTTATTAATTCAAATTAATTTAAATATATATTAACTGAAAAAATAAGTAATGGTAGGATATCAATTACATAATTCTTAAGATAAGAACAATATGGAGAGATAATATGGAAATAGACAATATTTTAGATGCATTAATAATGGATGGCGTTGAAGAGATAATCCAATACTGTAACTGTACCTATGATGATGAACAGTTAAACTTCAGACTAATTAACGATGATATCGGAGTAATTGATGAAATCGAATATGAAATTTCCGAAGATGAATGGTCTATGGATTATGATATGGAGAACGCTAACGAAAAAGTTCAGATGATGATTAATGCCATTGACAAAGCTCCTTTCGAGGTATTTCACAAAAGTGATGTGGGTGCAAAATTAAAGTTAAACCATGAAAGCATCAAAGAACAGAACATTCCAAATCACCTTAAAACCGAGTTTTATGTTGATGAGGAAGGACCTATCGAATTTACATTGGTAAAAAATGTCATAAAACTTGAATAAAAACAGATACTATCATTTAAAATATAAAAAATAAATGTCAAAAAAAGTAGTTGATTAGGTTATTGTACACCTAATTCTTCTGCTAGTTTATCTAGCATTGACTTTGAATTTTCTTCTTTTTCTTTAATTTTTCTTAATTCAGGTGGCAGTATCAGATGCAGTCCACAATTTGGACATTTGACGTTTTGTCCACCGCAACCCATTCCACAGTCACAGTCTCCTGCTTCCGTATGATCAAATTCACATCCACATATGTCGCATTTTAACATCATTTCTTTCACATCCTGTTTTATAACCATCTTTTTTTTCTAAAGTAGAGGATTGTTGTTGAAGTTATTATGATACACAATAGTAATACCATTGGGTAACTCCAGTAGAAATCCAACTCGGGCATGTATTTAAAGTTCATTCCATACCATCCAACGATAAACGTTAATGGTGTGAAAGTAGTGGTGATAATGGTCAATATTGTCATTATATGATTCTGTTTAATATCCAAGTGCATTTTATATACATCTCTAACCTGCATTGTATAATCTCTAATTGCATTGGACATATCTTTTAATCTTTCCACCCTGTTTAGAAACATTCTGAAGTACCTTAAGTTGTGTTCTTCAAAGAACCCATTTTCGTTTTCTTCAAATAATTCTGCCAAGTCCAATAGTTGTTCATAATGATTTCTTAAATCCCTTATATCAGCTCGAATATCGTTTACTCGTTGGGTTGTTATTTCTTCATCATTGAACACTATCGCATCTTCCATTGCATCCAGTTCCTGTTCATATTCTTCCATTAATCTAAAATCATGTCTTATGATTTGATTTAGAAAGTCATACATGAATCTTTCCAAACTTGGTAGTCTCCATTTTTTTCGTCTTTTAATTTTTCTTATTATTTTTCTTGCTTCTTGACTGTCATCTATGAATACTACGCCTTTTTCATCTAAAGCAAATGCAAACTTTATTTCTTCACCTTGAATATCATCTCTTTTGGGTATAAAAAATGTACCGGTAATCGAATCATAGTTTTCTTCTGCCTTTGTAACGTGAATATCTGTAGTTTTGGGTTCAAAATCGATACCCATTTTGAAGATATTTTTCTCTTTTTTCCATTCGGTTGAATTGATTAAAGCCACATATTGTTTATTGGAGCTTAATAATTCCTCTTTAGTGCAGTTTTCTAAGGATTGATCGATTATATAATACATGATTATACCCCATTATATATTATGATATAATATATGTTTATACTGTTATAAGAAAATTTTGATAAAATAGCAAGGATATTTTAACGGACATTGAAGCATCCATAAAAGATTAAGATATAAAAAAATCGTTTAAAAGGTTTAACTATTATAATATCAATAATTATATGAAAAGAGATAAAAAAAGAGACATAACTTAAGATATTCGATGAAAAAAGTGTTGTTTTCATTAAATAGGATTACCGGTTTATTTTATTTTCTTGAACTTAGCTATCCTATTGTTTCGTTTTCTTAGAAAGGGAGAGATTAACGTTATGAATATGGGAGAATATTTTTTCATTTGATTGGTTAGATTGTATTCTTCAATCAGTTTATATTCAGAACATAACTTTTCAAAATCAATGCTGTTTTCTATTCCCCACCGAAATACTGCCCCTGTTGTTCTGGTAGTGTCATGTACTTTTTGGTTTTTTACCATCCACATGCTCATCAATTCAATCAAAATTTCGACATTTTTAAAGTTTTGGGATATTTGATTAAATAATGATTTTACCTCATTCTCTTCCAAGTACATTAAGAAACCTTCTGCTATTATAAGTACGTTTTCTTTGTTTTCTATTTCATCAATCCATTTGAAATCCAATGCTGATGAGGCTATATTATATACTCGTTCATTTTTTTCTATCAGCTTTTCTCTGAGTTTTATGACATTTTCAAAATCTATGTTATACCATTTTATCCGTCCATTGTCGACTCTTGTGAATCGGTCATCCAATCCACATGCTAAGTTTATTATGCTTGCATCCGGATTGTTGTTAATATATTCTTTAGTTTCCCTATCCAGAATAACCGTTCTTGCAGAACACCCCCAGAAATTCATTTTATTTGTTGATTGTTTGAATCGTTTTTTAAAATCGTAATCCAAACTGTCGATTATTTTTACTGCAGTGCTATCAACGAAGTCGGGATCATTCTTTTTACTTTCTATTGCTCTTGCGTATAATGGAACCAGCATCGTTTCGCTTACAGCACTTAAATCAACTTTTTCTTTCATATTTTTTCCTCCGTTTTGATTATAGTAATAGGTATGTTGTATTAAATATATAAATTTAGGCATACCTAAAAATTAATTAAAATGATGATTTTAAATAAAACATACCCCCGTAAAAAAAATAAGAACTATGAAAAAAATACTTCATCAATTAATAAAATAATAACAGACAAATTATATATACTTAGGAAAACATATTAATATATAGAAATTTAGGTGCGTCTAAAAGTATAACTTTTAGAGGATTTCTATTAAAAAAATATTATAAAAAAAAAATATAACGAGGCGATAACATGGATGAAACTACTCAAAAATCAGTTATTACTGCTGTTGAAATTATAATATTACTTCTAGTATTATATATAATATCAGAACTCATAACAGGATATTTAGACTCCCTTGAGACTGAATTAATAATAACAGCATTAAAATCAACACCATTACTAATATAACCCCAACATAACCTTTTTTTATTAAAAAAATTACCGGTCAAATGATTATTTATTGATGACGTTAACATCAACACCATCACAATCAGTCAATGAAATGATACAATTATCCTTACCCAGTAAATTCTCTTTATATGAAATACCATATTTTTTGAATCTTTCCACTATTTCATCAATGTCATTTACCGTAAATCCTATATTATTCAATCCATATTCTCCGGATGAATCCTCAATTAACTCAAGATTCATATTTCCATCACTTAACATCACAACAGAAATATTATCGGAGTAATACTCATCTACAATGTCCAAACCCATTATTTTACAATAAAAATCCCGTGATTTGCTTATATCCTTAACCTTGATTGAAGTGTATTTGATATTCATAGAATCCCCTAACAATAATCATTATAAATATCTTTTTAAAAATAATTATATATAATATTTGGAAGTAAATTTATGACTAATGATAACGAAGATTTAAAGTTAATTGTTAAGTGTACCGATGAAGAAAAATATGGAAAATTATACGGACTGAATAAGCAAATACCTGAAGAAGAATTAGAAAAGGCAAAAAAATACATGAAAAACTTTGCTCCCGTAGATTTTCCGGACATCATGAAAGTCAGCGGTAACCCAAGAGGTTGGATGTGCACTTATGAAAACGCACCAAAAGTTGAAGAGGCACTTAACATCACTGAAACTCTAGCAAAAAGAGAAAAAGAACAAAAAGAAAAAAGAAAATATTACGATGAAAACAGGAAGATGAAAGAGGAAGCCCAACTTAAACTTGAGGAGATATTCTTCAGTGCACCAAGACCTCCACAAAAATTAAATATTTTGCTTAAATTTGCAGATATTGTATATGATCCTGCCAATAGTTTTAGAGACAACAGTTACTATGGCGGAGGTCACTTATACATCATTCTCAAAAACAGCATTTGGTATATAATGAACAATGGTAGGGAAGAAAATAATTGGAACATCAACAACATTGAAATAGATAATGCCGGAGGAGCCGTAGGCTTTAAGGTAGCTTATTCGGATGAGATTCATAATCTTATAAAAATAGTAACAGAAGAGAATATCTATTCGGGTGAAACGCTACGTGAAGAGGATATGAATCTTTCATGCGGATTAGGATAAAACGTTATTTATACTTTTTTAGAGGGACATGTCCAATTAACTGCCCTCATCTTCTTTTTATATTCTCAAATTGCTTCATGTATTCCATGTACTGATTTTGTAATTGTTGATTTCGTATACTGTTGATATTTTCAGAATGTTCTTTCTCATCAGGATAGACCTTGGAACGATTATTGGAGTGATTATTCTTATTTTTAGAGTATCTGAATCGTTTTATTAGAATATTGTTATTTTTTCTAAGTTTCTTAATCTGATTTTTATATTTTAAAAGAGATGTTTTTAACTTTTCTTCATTTTCAGTAGCTTTCATGTAGATTTCTTTGTATTCATTTGTTTTAATAAGGAGGCTTTCATTTAATTTTTGATTTTCCCTTGATAATTCCAGTACTTTATCCTCTAAGTTACTTAATAATTCATTATATTTTTCATTATCTTCCAGAGATGTTTCATACTTGCCCATCAAGTCATCGTATTTTTCATCCAGATCTTGAATATTATCTCCAAGATGTTTGATATCTTTGGAAAGTGTTGAGTTTTCCTTAGTTAACTCCTTATTTTCTGCTAAAAGATTGTCAATATGAGCTGATTTACTTGATAATTCATCATTTAACTCTTGTATTTTTTTTGTATCGAAGTTACCTTTTGAATCAGACAAATAATATTGCGTTATCAAATCGGTTAGAGTGGGACCTATCTTACCATACGTTTTTCCTTCTACGACCTCAATCTTATTGATAAAATCGTCCCAAACTTCCTTATCGACACTTATTGAAACTTGTTTAGTATTTTTACCCATCAAAACTGCCCCTTTTAAAGTTCAAAAAAATAAAATAGAAAGTATTTTAAATTCCACCGTCAACGTTGTAGTAATCCTTTAAGAAAAATTCAATATTCTCCTGACTACCTGTAAATAATATTAAATCATCTTCGATTAGTTCAAATTTAGGACTGATTCCCAAAATTGTCTTATTATCTCTAATTATTGCCGTTACTGTTAAGTCATGTTTTTTAAATTCGTATTCATCCAATTGTTTTTTGTCTTTTACATATAACGACTCTACCATCAAATCGGTTAAATTTTCATTTAATTTAGTGGTTAATTCATCAGGAGCCACTGATCTGAATTCGTAGTAATTATCCGACCTGAGCGTATCAATCGTATCGGTTATTTCATCAACATCCTTGTTATAGTAGTCCATTAGTTTTGTAAATATTACAATACTTGTTTCAAACTCTTCAGGAATTACAACATCAGCCCCCGCAGCGTAGACCTCATCCACATTTTTAAGATATCTTGTTCTTACGATAATATGAATATCCGGATTTAATCTTCTAGCTGCATCGATAGTCGTTAATGTGCTTTCATAATTTGAAGTGGCTATTATTATACAATTTGCATCATTAATCTTTAATTCCTTGAGCACGGACTCGTTTGATGCGTTACCATATATTATTGGTAGACCCAACGCTTTTTCCTTTTCCACAATCAACGGATTTAAGTCCACAATTACATATGGTATATGGTAATGGTAACATGCCCTTGAAAGATTCTTTCCGTTAACTCCAAATCCTACTATTATAACATGATTTTCCAATATTTGTGATTGTACTTCCTCCTCTTTAATCATAGACAACTCTTCATCAACCTGGAAGTAAGGTATTCTCTTAAACAGATCCACGATACGTGGCGTTATATTTTGTAGGAATGGCGTTGATGACATGGTAATAATACTCACGGCTAAAAACATTGTAAATAACTCATTAGTCAATAATCCATGGGTTATTCCAACACCTGCAAGTACAAATGAAAATTCCCCAATCTGTGATAGTAATATTGAGATGGCTATTGTAGTACGTATAGGTATCTTCAGCACTTCACCAGTTATTAATGTGGCAACGAACTTAAGAAGTAATACAACAATACTGAATGCTACGATTAATAGGATATTTTGAATGAAATAGTTTACATCAATCATCAAACCAATTGATATTAGGAATATGCTCATGAATACATCCTGGAACGGTTGGATGTAACCCAATGTTTGATGAGCATAATCGGTATTGGAGATTATTAAACCAGCAATAAATGCACCTAATTCCGGAGATATGCCTATAGCAGAGGTTCCGAATGTCGTACCTAAACATATAAACAGTACAAGAAGCATGAATAAATCCCTATTTTTGGTCTTTGCAGCTTCTTTAAGTGCTCTTGGAACTATAAATAATCCTACCACCAATATTATAAGCACTAATGCAACCAGTTTGGTCAATATTTGTGGTAATAATGCAAGATTTATTGATTCACCACCAAGCAGCGGCGTTAATAATAATACCAATATTACTGCGATATCCTGAAATATTAAAATACCCAATGTAACTCTTCCTTGAAGAGTATGGGTTAACTGTTTTTTCTGTATTAATTTCATTACTATAGCAGTACTGCTGAAACACACTAAAAATCCTAAAAATATTGCCCTATTTAATGGCATTGCACATAATGACAATAGCATCACAAGAAGGGTTGTGATTACTACCTGCAACAATCCTCCAACTATTGCATAATGTTTTATTGACGAGAATTTCTCTATCGAAAATTCCAAACCAATAATGAACAATAAGAAGATTACTCCTAACTCGGAGATTTCTGTTATCAATGATGTGGAGGTAATGAATTGTCCTAAAACAATACCTGTTAAAAATAGTCCAATCATGGAGGGAAGTTTTAGCTTATTAAAAATTAATAATATCACTACTGCCGTAATCAATATTATCGACATACTTTCTAATAAATACAAATCCATATTAAAACCTATTGTAAAAACATTTTTTAGTTACTAATATATTTGTTAATTCGAAATAATTAATATAATGGTTTAGGATTTTTAAAACTATATTTGTAATTATTTGAAAAAATAGCGTATCAACATAAAA
>ODAJ014768836.1_pt1 | contig 16516 bp, 16 predicted proteins | sample 1539241 | NCBI WGS metagenome assembly ODAJ01 (sample SAMN02144231, study PRJEB22623) | gut metagenome | biome: sheep rumen | host: Ovis aries | place: New Zealand
GGAGAAGGAGGGATTTGAACCCTCGCGCCGCTATTAACGACCTGCACCCTTTCCAGGGGTGTCCCTTCGGCCAGCTTGGGTACTTCTCCAAATTGCTCGAATCCATAATCACTATGAACTTTTCATCGGGATCACTCCCGACAGCGAAAATGATTATATCAGAGCCCGCACAAAAAAGCAAGCCCTAATTTATCATTTTTTAGCGGAGAGGATGGGATTCGAACCCATGCGCCCCGAAGGACAAACGGTTTTCAAGACCGCCTCGTTATGACCGCTTCGATACCTCTCCAAAACACACCATTAAATGTGCGACATTTAGTATAGCAGAAAGGATTTCATTTTGCAACCGCAAAATAAATTACTCGCTCCTCACCACCGCCGAGAGCACATACTGACTCTTCTTGAACTCCTTCTGGCTGATGTCCTCCAGCCGGATCAGGTCCACGTCCAGCCACAGCTCCTCCGCCGCGATCAGAATATGCGAGAACAGCACCCCGAAATTGAACTCATCCCACCGGCTCATGATCGCCACCGGCTGCTTTTTGGCAAAGAAATGAATTCTTCCGTCCGTCACCACGAACCGCCAGGGCTGGGTGTTCATGGCCGACGGCGCAAGCCTCGCCGCCTCAAGGAGCTCCCGGATCACCCTCTTCGGCTCCTCCTTGCTCGCGCAGAGCTTCGACATCGGAAGGCGCTTTGCGTCCACGCTCCTCCGGGAGAGACTGCCCTCCGGCTTCCCGAAGGCCATCATAATCACGAATTCAAGGCCGTCGCGGTTTCTCTTCTTTCTGGGGACCTTCGCGCTGCCAAGGAAGCAGCTTCCGAGGCCCAGCGTGTGCATATAAAGGCTGATCTGCTCGCAGATGCAGCCGGCGTTCATCTCATATTTATCTTTTTTCTCGGAGTACAGAGCCAGGTAGTACGGCGCGGCAATGCCGAAAAGACCCTGAGGGCCGTGCTTCCTGTCAATGTTGTCCATGATACCGATTTCTGTTTTGATTCCGGGAAACAGTGAGGGCACCTCCTCATAAAATGTGCCGATTTTCGCCAGCAGCTCGGGCTGCACCGGTTCCCAGATGTATTTTCTCGTCGATTTTCTCAAAAATAACGCTTCATATAAATTCATGTCTACTAGTTTAACGCAGACCGGGCCGTATTGCAAGGGATGCAATTATAAAATTCTTAACAAATTTGTAACAAAAAAGGGGCGGATTCTCCGAAATTTTTTCGGGACGGTTCTCAGCAAAAAAAGCTCCTCAATCGAGATTGAGAAGCTTTTTCGCAAGAACCGTCCCCGGAGATATTCCGGAGAGTCTGATTATTTAATCTTGCAGATCCATCCCTCCGGAGCCTCAAGACGGCCCATCTGGATGCCTGTCAGCGTGTCATAGAGCTTCTGGATCTTCGGTCCCATCTGCTCCATGCCGCTCGGGAATGCGATCTCCTGATCACCGTTCACGATCATGCCGACCGGGGAGATAACCGCAGCCGTACCGCAGAGGCCTGCCTCCTCGAACTCCGGAAGCTCGGTGAGCGGAATCTCGCGCTCCTCGACTTCCATGCCGAGGTACTTCTCCGCGACGTACTCGAGCGAGCGGCGGGTGATCGACGGAAGGATCGTCGGGGACTTGACCGTGATGAACTTGTTGCCCTTCACGAAGATGATGTTCGCGCCGCCGGTCTCCTCAACCAGAGTTCTGGTTCTCGAATCCGGATACAGGTTCTCGGCGAAGCCCTGCTTGTGAGCCTCAACGATGGCATGCAGACTCATCGCGTAGTTCAGGCCGGCCTTGATGTGGCCTGTTCCGCGGGGTGCCGCACGGTCGTAGTCAGCGATCTTGATCTTGATCGGCTTCGCGCCGCCCTTGAAATACGGGCCGACCGGCGTCACAAGGATACGGAACTGGTACTCTTCCGCCGGCTTGACGCCGATGACCGGGTTCGAGCCGAACATGTACGGACGGATATAGAGCGTTGCGCCGGAGCCGTAGGGCGGAACCCAGGCTTCATTTGCGAGAACGACCTGCTTGACAGCCTCGACAAAGCGATCCTCCGGGAAGACCGGCATCTCCAGTCTGGCAGCGGAATCAGCCATACGGGAAGCGTTCAGGTCCGGGCGGAAGCAGACGATGTGGCCGTCCTCGGTCTCGTAAGCCTTGAGGCCTTCGAAGACAGACTGCGAATACTGCAGAACGCCTGCGCACTCATTGATCACGATGTTCGGATCGTCGACGAGCGCACCGTCATCCCATTTTCCGTCCTTAAAGTTGGAGACATAGCGCCAGTCAGTCGCCATGTAACCGAATCCAAGGCTGCCCCAGTCGATATTTTTCTTTTCCATAACAATAACCTCCGTGTATGTGCCCGGTATGAAAATGAAAACCGGACTCTATTTTACTGCATGTAAATCATTATAATACAAGGATTTTCAAAGTCAATAAAAAATCTAAAGTGAAAAGAGGACGGTCCAAAAACCGTCCTCTCATCCGTTTACTTATCCGCGCGGCAGATCCCGCGCCATGCTCTCAATCAGCTCCCGGGCTTCCTTAAAATTCTGCATATCCTCTGCCGAGAAACGAAGATTGTAGTGATAATTTCTCCCGCTCGGGTCCGTGATCTTCACATCCACGATCGTGCCTTCGCCGAACGCGGCCGGATAGACCGACTTCCAGAACGGCACCAGCTTGGGATGAGCCGCCGAGAAGCGGTCCCAGAAACCCTTGAGCCGGAAAAGATCCATCGGATTCATCAATGTCTCTCCCTCCTGCCTCAGTCCCTGAACAGGCGGATCTTCTCCGCTGCCTGGACCTTTACACTGTAGATGATATACGGGATGATCTCCGTCATCGTCGAGGCGCCGCTCGAGATTGCCTGGATTGCCCCCTGGGCCGCCGCAATGTTGAGATCCGTCAGGATATTGATCTTGTTGACGCCGGAGGCGATGGCTTTCCGGAAGGCATTTTCCGAGAGTCCCGAGCCTCCGTGTAGGGTCAGCGGAACATCCGCCGCCTCGGAGATCCCCCGGATCCGGTCAAAATCGACCTTCGGCTGCACCGCATAGGAGCCGCGGGCCGTGCCGACTGCGATGGAGAGCGCATCGACATGGGTCCGCTTCACATACTCGCGGGCTTCATCCGGCAGGGTGAAGCCGTCCTCATCCAGCTCGCCCGTCAGCTCGGAGGCATCCGGCACATGGCCGAGCTCTGCTTCAACCGAGGCGCCGAAAACATGAGCGGTGTGGGTGAGTTCCGCCACTTTTCTGACATTTTCCTCGAAATTCTCAGCCGAGCAGTCGTAGTCGACCGAGGTGAAGCCGGCCTTCAGGGCCTCAATGCAGCCGTCAAACGAGCAGCCGTGATCATAGTGAACGGCGACCGGTACTTTGGCATTTTTTGCCATCGGGAGTACAAAGGAGATGAACTCCTCCATCGGACAGATGTCCGAAAGCTGCTCGTCATATGCCAGTATGACCGGTGCGTTCAGCTCCTCGGCCGCCATTAAAACGCCGCGTGCCATCTCGAGGGTAAGGGTGTTGAAATGTCCCACCGCATATTTACCCTCCCGGGCCGGTTCCAAAATTTCTTTCAGATTAACAAGCATATTGAGCCTCCTTTAAGTTTGATCAATGGTGGAAAAGTCTGATGCCCGTAAATGCCATTGCCATCCCGTACTTGTCGCAGCACTCGATGACAGCGTCGTCGCGGACCGAGCCGCCCGGCTCCGCGATGTAGCACACGCCGCTCTTCTTCGCGCGCTCGATGTTGTCCGAGAACGGGAAGAATGCGTCGGAGCCCAGGGACACGCCGGTCTGGGTGTCAAGCCATGCGCGCTTCTCTTCCGCCGTAAAGACTTCCGGCTTCTCCTTGAAGATCTTCTGCCACGCGCCGTCGCGAAGGACATCCATGTACTCGTCGCCGATGTAGACGTCGATTGCATTGTCGCGGTCCGGGCGCTTGATGCCGTCGATGAACGGCAGGTTAAGGACCTTCGGGCACTGGCGGAGCAGCCAGTTGTCGGCCTTCTGGCCGGCGAGGCGCACGCAGTGGACGCGGGACTGCTGGCCGGCGCCGACGCCGATGGCCTGGCCGTCCTTCGCGTAGCATACGGAGTTGGACTGGGTGTATTTCAGGGTGATGAGCGAGATCACGAGGTCGCGCTTTGCATTTTCCGGAATGTCCTTGTTGGCGGTCACCACGTTTGCAAGGAGATCGTTGTCGATCTTAAGCTCGTTTCTGCCCTGCTCGAAGGTGATGCCGAAGACATCCTTGTGCTCCAGCGGTTCCGGGACATAGTCCGGATCGATCTCGATGACCGTGTAGCCGCCCTTCTTCTTCTCCTTCAGGATCGCGAGCGCCTCATCGGTGTAGCCCGGAGCGATCACGCCGTCGGAGACCTCGCGCTTGATGATCTTCGCGGTGGAGGCATCGCAGACGTCGGAGAGGGAAATGAAATCCCCGAAAGAGCTCATGCGGTCAGCGCCGCGGGCTCTTGCATAGGCGCATGCGAGCGGAGAAAGCTCCTCCATGTCGTCCACAAAATAAATCTTTTTCAGCACATCGGAGAGCGGAAGGCCGACAGCCGCGCCCGCCGGGGAGACGTGCTTGAAGGAAGTTGCCGACGGAAGACCGGTCGCGCGCTTGAGGTCGCGGACAAGCTGCCAGCCGTTCAGTGCGTCCATGAAGTTGATGTAGCCCGGGCGTCCGTTCAGGACTTTGATCGGCAGATCACGCCCGTCGCTGACATAGATGCGGGAAGGCTTCTGGTTGGGGTTGCAGCCGTATTTCAGTTCAAGATCTTTCATTTTTCTTCCTTTCTTATTGAGAAGTTACCTGTTCTTGTTGACGATGCGGGTCTCGTAGGTTCCGTCTTCGATGTTGATGTAGCGGACAAACAGGGATACCTTGTTGTCCTCGTTTAAGGATGTCCAGATGAGGTCGGTGGTCTCATCGATGTCGTTTCCGACTTCGACCGGGATCGGCTCGCCTTCAAAGCTCGGGATCGGGCTGCCGTCATCGACATAGGTGCTGATGAAGTGGCCGATTCCTGCCAGTGCGGGAGAATAGGAAAATGTAAACCGATGGTCCGCCTCGGGATCGCCGTCCGCGCTCTTCAAGATGGACAGCGCATAGTTGAAGCCGCCTTCCACGAGATGGATCACGCCGGAGATGCGCGGTGTCCAGTTCGGGCCGTCCGGCTCATAGCGGCGGGTGCGAAGGGACTGTTCGAAGGTGAGCTGGCTGTCGAGACCGTCATAGATCGTGTCGGTCTGGTTGCCGTTCGTGACGATCGTCTTGCTGCCGAGTACGCGAACGGGTGCGTAGATGATGAGGCTCGGATCGACCATCTTAGAGGGGTCGAATGCTTCCGTGCGGATGCCCTGTCCGTCCTCAACGAAGATACGATTGCGGGAGTTGGCGCTTCTGCCCATGATGAAGTAGGCAGCAACGGCTGATTTTCCGTCAGCCGAGCGTCCGAGCATGATTCCGCGGCCCGGATAGGTCTTTGACTTCAAGAGTTCTCCAAGATTCTGTTTTTTCATTTGCTTATCCTCCTTGGGGGCACTTCAAGATATTCTAAGGGAATGCCATAGAGTTCGGAAAGAGCCATGAGATCGCTGTAGCGGATCTCTGTCGCTCCGGACTCCCAGTTGATGATCGTCTGCTTGTTTCTCTTTATTGCGCGGGCTGCCTCTACCTGCGTCAGCCCCGCATTCACCCTTGCTGCTTTCAGTTTAATCTTTGGAAAGTCCATTATCTATCCCTCTTTGCCCATTTTCCTTCGATAAATCCATGGTAATCCATTTGAAATGGATTTTCAAGAAGAATAAATGTGTTTTTAAACCGAAAGACATTCAAGTCAGCCGCCTTCCCCATTAAAATAGAAGAAGATCACAAAGTCAAGAGGCATTTTATGGATAATATGGAGCACCGAAAGGCAATCCTTTCCGAAAACCTCATACGTTTTGTCAAGGCCAACGGCTTGACCGAGATGGAGGCTGCAAGGCAGGGCGGATTCAATCCCCAGACCTTTTACAGCTGGATCAACAAAGTCTCCTACCCCGGTCCCGAGAACCTGATTCGTCTCGCCGAGCTCTTCCACTGTCAGACCTTCGAGCTGACCGAGGAGAAGTGGTACGTCGATGAGCGCAAGCGCTTCCTCACCATCGGCGCGAGCGACACGCTCACCCTCTACGACACGAATCCGCATTTCGCCGCCTGGTGCCGGATCGGCACGACCCTGGCAAAGACCAATCGTCTCGAGGCCTATGTAAAAAGAATACGTGAAGAGATGAAATAAAGGATATAACCTCATGGCAGGTCATATCCTTTTTGTACATTTTCTGTCTATTCTCTCTTCACAGTAACTATCAGCCCATCCACATTGTTGCCGGATACGGTGTACATTCCTTCCGGTTCCTCGATTTCCATCTCCGCTGTAAAGAAGATATCATATGTCCCGTCATCGCATGTGACGGTGAGCGGCTCATCTTCCGACGTTCCCGCCCTTAAAAAATCAATATACTCCTCAAGACACAGGTTGTGCGCTGTCATGTAAAATGCGTGCGGCATCCCGACATAGCGGAAATGCCAGGCCTCATTGGAAATGCCGGTGATTGCCGTCTTATCCTCCGCATAGCGCCTCACAAACCCGAAGTGCTGGCAGTTGTTCCGCATCCAGACCGCATTCTGGCTATCGGAAAATGATCCCTGGGACCCGTCCGGATAAAAAATTCCTACATCCACTGCAAGTCCGGTATGGTGCTCGCTGTACCCGGGAGTAGCGACATACTTCTTCGCATAATCCTCCCCGTAGGCCGCCGTGATCTCCTCCATGACGCCCTGCTGGTACTCTTTCGTGCGGTAGGCCGATGTGATGCCGGTCTCCTTCGTCCCGATCGCCTCGTCACAGGCCGCGATCATCGCATCGAGGTGCGGCAGAATCCGCCCGGCGACCGAGAACTCCAATTTGTCCACCTGGTAGTAGAAGCTCTGGTTCTCCCGGATGTTTTTGATGTCCAGCGTGTCCGCGTTGGCCTCGAAGTCAAAGGGGTAAGCGCTGTTGACAAGGACGAGGTCGCCCGTGTGTATGTCCTTTTCGGAAAATGAAAGGCGCACAGGCGCCGGCGTGCTCTCCGCCGGGGTGGTCTCCGGGGCGGCCGTCACGGACGCGGTGCTGCTCTCGGCCGGCGGCAGGGTTTCATTTTCAGCGGGCTTCTTCCCGCCGCAGGCGGTGATAAGAAGCACAAGGGTTAAAAGAAGCGCAGAGAGTATCTGCGCTTTTAAACATTTTTTATTGTTCATTGTCAATCCTCGAAAAACTGGCGCATCTTCCGCATCTTGATGTCGCGCTTCATGTCATCGTCTTCAAGCTGCAGGTAGATGAGCTTTCTGTCGTTGGGCCGCACAAAGACATAGGGCTTTCTGGCCGGGTCGTTGGCGGAGTAGTCAAGCACCGTGTAGCCGTGCTGGAATGCGTCGAGGTGATGGGAGCCCAGCGGTGCGATGCACTCGATGTCGATGAGGCTCAGGGAGTCCTTGTGCTTGCGGCTCTGCTTGGAGAAGACGGCGTCGATGTCCATCTCGCCGTTTGCGTAGGAGTACTCATACTCGAGGTCGAGACGAGGGACGTAGAAGTAGCACACGAACAGAAGGACGATCCCCACCATCAGAAGGAGCGGGGAGATCAGGATCCCTGCGATCACGAACAGTCCGGTAAGACCGTAGATCAGCGGCTTCTGGAACTTCTGCCAGGCCGTGGCGTTTCTTTTTACAAGCAGCTCTTCATATACATCACCCATAATACGATACCTCCATATATTACATCATACCACAGATTGAGGAGGTGTTCAAGGGAGGGTTCCTGGGAATTCGGAAATGGGGGGCTCTCCGCTGACCTTCCGAAACCGAACAGCCATGCCAGCTCGATTCCGCAGGTCTTCGACCTGCTTCATCTCGCTGCGGCTGGCGCAGCTCTCCGCTGACCTTCTCCGACCTGTCAAGCCGTGCAGCTCGATTCCGCGCTTCGCGCTTCATCTCGCTAGGCTGATCGCCTGCTCTCCGCCGACCTTCCGAAACTGAACAGCCATGCCAGCTCGATTCCGCGAATCGAAGATTCGCTCCATCTCGCTGCGGCTGGCGCCGTATATAAACAAAAACGAAACCCCGGGTCTGCAAGCAAGCTTGCACCCGGGGATTTCGTTTTTATTTATGCATGGCTGTTCAGTTTCGTCACATCATCCCCCCCATGCCTGCGCCGCCGGCCGGCATCGGAGGAGTCGGCTCCTTAATCACGGAGACCGCGGACTCGGTCGTCAGCAGCGTAGCCGCGACGGAGTTTGCATTCTCAAGAGCGGAGCGTGTCACCTTGACCGGATCAAGGATCCCGTGCTCAACCATATCGACATACTCGCCGGTGAGAGCGTTGTAGCCGATGCCGTTGCCCGCCTCGCGAACCTTGTTCACGATGACGGCGCCCTCCTCGCCCGCATTGACTGCGATGCGGTAGAGCGGAGCCTCCAGAGCCTTCTGGATGATCTTCGCACCGGTCTTCTCGTCGCCCTCAAGGCTGTTCACCAGCTCGGTGAGCTCGTCGGCAGCATGGATGTAAGCTGTGCCGCCGCCCGCGATGATGCCTTCCTCGACAGCCGCGCGGGTCGCGTTCAGAGCGTCCTCCATGCGGAACTTCTTGTCTTTCATTTCCGTCTCGGTCGGAGCGCCGACGCGGATAACCGCAACGCCGCCTGCGAGCTTTGCGAGGCGCTCCTGCAGCTTCTCACGGTCGAAATCGGACTTGGTCTCCTTGATCTGGGCCTTGATCTGCGCAACGCGGGCCGCGATCTCATCCTTGTCGCCTTCGCCGTCGACGATGATTGTATTTTCCTTCTGGACCTTGACGGACTTCGCGCGGCCGAGCTGCTCGAGTGTGACGTCCTTGAGGTCAAGGCCGATCTCATCGGAGATGACCGTGCCGCCGGTCAGGATCGCGATATCCTTCAGCATCTCTTTTCTTCTGTCGCCGTAGCCCGGGGACTTGACAGCGACAACATTGAAGGTGCCGCGCAGCTTGTTGACGATCAGGGTCGTCAGAGCCTCGCCCTCGATATCCTCGGCGATGATGAGCAGCTGTCTGCCGCTCTTCACGATCTGCTCGAGAATCGGAAGAAGGTCCTGGATGTTGCTGATCTTCTTGTCAACGATCAGGATAAACGGCTCCTCGAGGTTCGCCTCCATCTTCTCCATGTCGGAGCACATGTAAGCGGAAATATAGCCGCGGTCGAACTGCATGCCTTCGACAAGGTCCAGCTCGTCCACCATGGTCTTGGACTCTTCGATCGTGATGACGCCGTCCTTGGAGACCTTCTCCATCGCGTCTGCGATCATGGCGCCGATCGTGTCATCGCCCGCGGAAACCGCTGCGACACGCTCGATCTGCTTCTTGCCGCTGACCGGCTTGCTCATTGCAACCAGGGACTTGACGGCAGCGTCGGTAGCCTTCTTCATGCCCTTTCTCAGGATGATCGGGTTGGCACCTGCAGCCAGGTTCTTCATGCCCTCCTTAACCATCGCCTGAGCGAGAACCGTAGCGGTCGTTGTGCCGTCGCCGGCGACATCGTTGGTCTTGGAAGCAACTTCGCGGATGAGCTGAGCTCCCATGTTCTCGAAACCGTCCTCAAGCTCGATCTCCTTCGCGATCGTCACACCGTCGTTCGTGATCGTCGGTGCGCCGTAGGATTTCTCCAGAACAACGTTTCTGCCCTTCGGGCCGAGCGTTACGCGGACAACATCCGCCAGTTTGTCGACGCCAGCCTGAAGAGCCTCTCTTGCCTCTACACCGTATTTGATATCCTTAGCCATGATTTAGTCCTCCTCCACAATTGCGAGAATGTCGTTCTGGCGGACAACCGTATACTCATCGTCGCCGAGCTTGACATCCGTGCCTGAATATTTCGAATAAATAACCTTCTGACCGACTTTGACGTTCATAACGACTTCCTTGCCGTCGACAACGCCGCCCGGCCCGACAGCGATGACTTCCGCCTGCTGCGGTTTCTCTTTTGCCTGGCCCGGAAGAACGATTCCGGAAGCTGTAGTCTCTTCAGCCATGAGCTGCTTTAAAACGACCCTGTCGCTTAACGGTACAAGTTTCATAATATTGCCTCCTTGTAAGAATTATCCTCTTTACTTGTCTGTTAGCACTCATTTGTTTGGAGTGCTAACATCTATCGAGTAATATACATCGTCCCCCGGCAATTGTCAATAGTGTTTTTCAAAAAATAAAGACCGGCAGCAGATGCCACCGGCCGTGTCTTCATTTTAAATCACTTCTTATCCTTGCTTAATTTCAGCTCATCGAGCTCCTCGAAAATGTAATCATTGAGCACCTTGATGTAAGTCCCCTTCATGCCCGAAGAGCGGGACTCGATGATGCCTGCGCTCTCGAACTTCCGGAGCGCATTGACGATGACCGATCTCGTGATCCCCACGCGGTCCGCGATCTTGGACGCGACCAGGATGCCCTCCTTGCCGCCGAGCTCGTCGAAGATGTGGGTGATCGCCTCAAGTTCGGAGAAGGACAGCGTTGAAAATGCGGACTTCACGATCCCGCGCTTCCTCTGCTCCTCCGCATTCTCCTCGTCGACCGACCGCATCATCTCAAGTCCCACGACCGTCGTACCGTACTCGCTGACGATGATATCCTCGATGTCGAAGCCCCCGTTCGAGCGGTAACAGAACACCGTGCCGAGACGCTCGCCGGCGATATCGATCGGGTTGATGATCGCCTCGTAGCCCTTTACGGTTTCCGGTTCAAAGCCGAGGGTCATGAGGTTTACATTTTCCTTGGTCGAGAGGACCCCGAGGAACCGCTCGTTGAGAAGCGGATCGATGAACTCGCCCACCTTGTCCGAGAGCAGCTCCGTGAGCTCCGGCACTCCGTTGCAGATGCCGACGCCGAGCACCTTTCCCTTTTTGCTGATGACCAGAATGTTGGCCCCCAGTGTCTCCACCATCACCTGACAGATATCGTTGAATACCACCTTGGAGCTGCTTGTCGTATGGAGCAGCTTATTGATTTTACGGGTCTTATCCAGAAGTTGAACGCTCATTTTTTGCTCCTTTCTCCTGCTGTCGAACGCATTAACATAAATATATAGACATACCAACCATTATTATTCATATTAACACAAAAATACCACCAAAACAACTATTTTGATGGTATTATCTGACTTTATTTAAGTTATTTTTTCGCGGTACCCGCAATTCGGGTCCGAGCACACCAGATTCGGACCTTTTTCGGTCATGTACTTCCCGCATTTCGGGCAGGTCTTGCCGCTCGGCTTCGTCCAGGAAATGAAATTACACTCCGGATTGTTCTCGCACCCGAAATAGCGCCTGCCCTTCTTGGTGCGCTTCAGCACGATCTCGCCGCCGCACTCCGGACATTTGACGCCGATCTTCTCGAGGAAAGGCTTCGTATTCCGGCACTCCGGGAAGCCCGGACATGCCAGGAACTTGCCGTGCGGCCCGTACTTGATGACCATGCGCCTGCCGCAGTTCTCGCAGATGACATCGCTCTCCTCGTCCGCGACCTTAACGCGGTCGAGTTCGCTCTCCGCCTTGTCCACGGCCTCCTTGAGGTCCGGATAGAAGTTCCTCACGATGGTCTTCCACTCGATCTTTCCGTCCGCGACGCTATCGAGCAGAAGCTCCATATTCGCCGTAAAATGAACATCCACGATCTGCGGGAACTCCTGACACATGATCCGGTTGACGACCTCGCCGAGCTCGGTCATGTAGAGGTTCTTCTGTTCCTTCGTGATGTAGCGGCGGGCGACGATCGTCGTGATCGTCGGCGCGTAGGTGGACGGGCGGCCGATTCCGAGCTCTTCCAGCGTCCGGACCAGCGAAGCCTCCGTGTAGTGGGCGGGCGGCTGAGTGTAGTGCTGCTCCGGCTTGAGCCCGGCCAGCGTGAGAGCGGTCTCCTTTGTAAGGCTCTCCGCACCGCGGCTGCCCGAGAATCTCTCATCTTCCTCCGTCATGTAGACATCCATGAAGCCTGCACTCTTTAAGTTGGAGGAGGACATCGTGAACATGTATTTTCCGCCCCGGATCTTTACGGAGGCGGTGTCGTAGACTGCGTTCGCCATGCGGCTGGCCGTGAAGCGCTTCCAGATCAGCTGATAAAGCCTGAACTGATCCCGGGTCAGCGAATCCTTGACCATGGCCGGCGTGCGGCGGATATCCGTGGGGCGGATCGCCTCGTGGGCATCCTGTGCGTGCGAACCCGCTGCGTTCTTTCCTGCATTTTCCCCGATCGCGGCCTCTCCGAAATTCTCCCGGATATAGTCCGCCGCTGCCGCCGCGGCCTCCGCCGCGATGCGCGTCGAATCGGTTCTTAAATAGGTAATAACACCGACGGTACCCTCGCCCTTGATGTCAACGCCCTCGTAGAGCTGCTGGGCGATCCGCATGGTCTTGGCCGTCGCAAAGTTGAGCGTCTTGGACGCTTCCTGCTGCATCGTACTGGTCGTGAACGGAAGCGGCGGTTTCTTCTGCCTCTCCGAGTGCTTCACCTCCGTGATCTCGTAGGAGACGCCTTCCAGCTCCTTAAGGATCTGATCGACCTCCGCCCTGGAGGCCAGACTCATCTTTTTGTCCGTCCCGTAAAAATGGGCCGTAAGCGGCGTCTTTCTCCCAGGAACCGTAAAATCCGCGTCGAGCGACCAGTACTCCTGGGGAATAAACGCTGCGATCTCGTTCTCTCGGTCCGCGATGATGCGGAGCGCCACCGACTGGACGCGGCCTGCCGAAAGGCCCCTCTTTACTTTCGCCCAGAGAAGCGGCGAGATCTGGTAGCCGACCATGCGGTCGAGCACACGGCGGGCCTGCTGCGCGTCCACCAGGTTCATGTCGATCCCGCGGGGGTTCTTCAGAGAAGCCTTGACCGCGTTCTTCGTGATCTCGTTGAAGGTGATGCGGCTCATTTTCTTCTCGTCAAGCTTCAGGGCCGCGACCAGGTGCCAGGAGATCGCCTCTCCCTCACGGTCCGGGTCGGTTGCGAGATAGACCTTGTTCGCGGTCTTCGCGGCCTTGCGGAGCTTGGCCAAGAGCTCGCCCTTGCCCCTTATTGTGATATATTTCGGTTCGAAATCGTTCTCGACATCGATCCCCATCTGGCTTCTCGGCAGATCCCTGACGTGCCCCATCGAGGCGATGACCTCATAGTTTGAGCCGAGAAACTTCTTGATCGTCTTCACCTTGGCCGGCGACTCGACGATGACCAGATTCTTTGCCACTTAACTTACCTCCTGCAAAAATGGACGCGGCAGCCCGCGTCCGGTATATCGGAATGAACTATACAATAAAGTTTTTTCTCTTGCAAGAGGAAAATGAAAGGATTTTCCACATTTTAATAGTTTTTCACAATTTCACGGTGAGATTTTGGGCATATTTCACAAAATGCAGGGGCCAACGGATATGGGGACGGTTCTTTTTTGCGCTGAAGGGCCTGCCTCATGTCCCCATACGTCTTTTGGGGCACATAGAAGGACCGCCCGACGGGCGGCCCTTTCAGGTTCGCGGTATGTATTTATTTCACTTCTCCGCAGGTCGAGCAGCGGGTTACGGTATGTGTTACGGCGTCATGATGGACGGTTTTGTATTCCGCATCATGATGGATAGTCTTGTATTCCGCATCGTGATGGACGGTCTTGTATTCCGCATCGTGATGGACGGTCTCGTACTGGGCATCATAGTAAACAGTGTAACCAAGTACGCGAAAATCATTGTGCCAGCCTCCGTGTCCCCACAGGGGGCTGTCCTTCGGCTTGCCGGCCTCTTCCCATGCGTATGCCATATCAAGGCTGTGCCTCAACCATTTGTCGCTCGCTGTTCCCGGGTCGCCGCCCAGCACGTATCTTTTCCCGTCGATGACCTGCCCGACAAGGGACAGGTCTTCTGTTTCGACCACATCATCGTCATCGCAGAAAAACTCGCCGCATGTGTTACATGTGCAACCGTATACATAGATCGGCTCTGCTTTTCTTGCCCCATCGGGGAGTTTAGTTGCGTCAGGCCCGATTTCTTCGGTGTAGGCATCCCTGACCAGGACCTGTTCATCATAAGCCTCCATAACGAGTTTCTTCTCGTCATAGGCTTTCTTGACGAGAACCTGCTCATCATAGGCTTTCTTGACGAGAACCTGCTCATCGTAGGCTTTCTTGTCGATCACGGTCTCCGTGACCCAATTGTGAACGTGGCCCGGCGCCACCCGCATCCGATAATTATAAATGAAGGTCACGATCTGCGCCCTCGTGCAGGAATCGTTCGGATGGAATTTTCCGTCGCCCTTTCCGTTCGCTACCCCGGACGCAGAGGCCCAGCTCACCGACTCGTAATACCACTGGCCGGATCTCACATCAGGGAAGGAACGGCCCGCACCCTGGGACGGCTTGTAACAGTTATCGATGTGCTCAGCATAGTTCCCGAGCATAGTCACGATCATCGCTCTGCTGCAGACCGTGTCGGGGCTGAAAATCGGTTTACCGTCCACTGTGCCGTAGCCCGAGGTGATATGATTGTTCACCGCCCAGGCGACCGCGTTGTAGTACCAGAGGGAACTGCTTTTCACATCGGCAAAGGAGATGTTCGCCTTGACTGAGGGTCTGCCCGCGAAATTATAGAGAAATGTCACCGCCTCCGCCCTCGTGCAGGTCTTATCCGGCAAAAAATATCCGCCCCTGCCGGACGTGACCTTCTCATCGATCGCCCAGACGACGGCGTCGCGGTACCAGGCATTTTTCGCCACGTCAGGGAAGGAGGTTTGGGCGGCTTCCGTTCTGCGCGCGGAAAGGAAAGAGAGGACGACGATAAGAAGAATTGCAGAGAGTTTAAAAAGAAGGTTGTTGGTTTTTTTGTTTAGCATGCTGCGCCTCCTGAATGTAAAAATGACAAGGCGTCCCAGGACAGAATTTTTCTGCCACGGGGGTGAATAACCCTGTCGGCTTCTCGTAAGGACTCATTTGTCCTTATGTATTTATTATACATGCGGTTGCTTGAAAAGAACAATACAATTTCATAAATATGCCTTGCTGAGGACTTTGACATTCCCCAGACCTTCAGCGGCTTCCGGAATTGATGATCAATCGATTACTATATTTTTCAATTTGTTCTTTGGGTATGTAAAAGGACCGCCCGGCAGGCGGCCCTTTCATGTTCGCAGTATATATTTATTTCACAGCTCCGCATGATGTGCAGCGCGTCACGGTATGCGTCTCAGCGGCATGATGAACGGTGGTATACTCTGCATCATGATGGACGGTCGTGTATTCTGCGTCATGGTGGACGGTCTTGTACTCCGCGTCATGGTGAACGGTCGTGTACTCCGTGTCGTGGTGAACAGTCTCGTAAACAGGATCATGATGGATGCTGCCTGTCTGTACCGGCTCGACACTGTAGCTTGCGCCGCCTTCGGCTCGGTGCGCATCTATGCAATGATCTTCAATCTCATCGCCGACCTGTGTCGTATACCCACACCGGGCACATACAAAAAAGCCTTCATACACCGGTTCATCCCACGCACCCTCGACCTCAACCTGCTCATCCCAGGCATCCCTGACCTTGACCGTTTCGTCCCAGGCATCCTTCGTTTTGACCTGCTCATCCCATGCATCACGCACCAGGGCCTGCTCATCGTACGCATCCCTGACCTTGACCGTCTCATCCCACGCGGGCTTATCAACGATCGTATCCGTCACCCAGTTGTGGACGTGCCCCGGCGCCACCCGCACCCGATAATTATAAATAAAAGACACGATCTGCGCCCTCGTACAGGAATCGTTCGGATGGAATCTCCCATCACCCTTTCCGTTCGCCACCCCGGACGCAGAGGCCCAGCTCACGGACTCGTAATACCACTGACCGGATCTCACATCAGGAAATGAACGACCCGCGCCCCGGGAGGGCTTGTAACACTTATCAACGTTCTCAGCATAGTTCCTGAGCATCGTCACAATCATCGCCCTGTTGCAGACGGTATCGGGGCTGAATATTGCTTTCCCGTTTACGGTGCCGTAGCCCGAGGTGATATGGTTGTTCACCGCCCAGGCGACCGCGTTGTAGTACCATAGCGAACTGCTCTTCACATCGGCAAAGGAAGTGTTCGCTTTAACCGAAGGCCTGCCCGCGAAATTGTAAAGAAATGTCACCGCCTCAGCCCTCGTACAGGTCTTGTCCGGCAAAAAATATCCGCCCCGGCCGGACGTGACCTTCTCGTCGATCGCCCATGTGACGGCGTCGCGGTACCAGGCGCTTTCCGCCACGTCAGGGAAGGAGGTTTGGGCGGCTTCCGTCCTGCGTGCGGAACCCGCAACAAGAAAAATAATGAGCAGAACTGCCGTGAGCTTCAGTAGAGGGTTTTTGATTTTTGTGTTTTTCATGCTGTACCTCCCATAATTAAAAAATGACAAGGGATCCTCACGCAGACGTTTTCTGCGTTGGGATCAAAGAACCCTGTCAGT
>ODAJ011697060.1_pt1 | contig 16513 bp, 12 predicted proteins | sample 1539241 | NCBI WGS metagenome assembly ODAJ01 (sample SAMN02144231, study PRJEB22623) | gut metagenome | biome: sheep rumen | host: Ovis aries | place: New Zealand
GGTAAGGCCAGAGCAGCCAGAGAAAGTAAATTTGCCAATACTCTTCACGTTGTTGGGAATGTCGAAGGAAACAAGACTAGAGCAACCAGAGAAAGCATAATCTTCAATACTTGTCACGCTGTTGGGAATAGTGACGGAGGTAAGGCCAGAGCAGCCAGAGAAAGCAAATTTGCCAATACTCGTCACACCATCAGGAATAACAACGTCTGTGATTTCCGTATTATCGTCACTATAAAGATGATGAGAGTAGTATAACGGATTAGCTGTATTATCACCAAAATAGATTCTACACCATGCTGCGATGTCCTCAACGAATACTTTTGTAAGGCTTTTGCATTCATAGAACGCACCTTTGTCAATACTCGTTACGCTGTTGGGAATTGTGACGGAGGTAAGGCTATAGTTGAGGTAGAAAGTTTCTTTACCAATAGTCGTCACACTATTGGGGATTGTGATAGAGGTAAGGTTAGAGCAATCATAGAAAGCAGCCTCTCCAATAGTCGTTACGCTGTTGGGGATGGTGATAGAGGTAAGGTTAAGGCAACTGTGGAAAGCAGATTCACCAATAGTCGTCACTCTGTTGGGGATGGTGAAGGTGGTAAGTCCAAAGCATCCATAGAAAGCACTATTACCAATACTCGTCACATTATCACCTATTACATATTTTTTTACGAAACTGCCAAAAATATCTATCATTCTATAATTTGAGACAATAGCATTAGAATTTAGAGTAACAGAGATAAGGGCATCACAGCGTTCAAAAGCATTATTGCCAATACTCGTCACACCGCTGCCGATGGTAATAGAAGTAAGTCCAGAGCATCCATAGAAAGCACGATATTCAATACTCGTCACGCTGTTGGGAATTGTGACAGAGGTAAGGCTAGAGCAATCATGGAAGGCATCTGAACCTATACCCGTCACGTTGTCGGGAATGGTGACGGAGGTGAGGCCAGAACAACCCCAGAAAACACCACTGGCAATACTTGTTACGTTGTTGGAAATGGTGATAGAAGTAAGACCAGAGCAACCAGCGAAAGCATCTGAACCTATACCCGTCACGCTGTTGGGGATCGTTAAAGAGGTCAGGCCAGAGCATTTTCGGAAAGCCCATCCTCCAATAGTCGTCACGCTGTTGGGAATGGTAACGGAGGTAAGGCCAGAGCAATCGTTGAAAGCCTCATAACCAATGTCCGTCACACTGAAGTTTGAATTATTGTAGGTAATATACGAGGGAATTGTAATGGCACCCTTATAGGCCTTTGTGTATGCCCCTAATGAGGGCACAGACGTTACCTTAGCCTGATAATTATCCTCATCTAGATAATAGTACAAACCATCTACTTTGACCTTTGTAGTCCCCCAATCCGCAAATGCTTGTAGTCTCACCATACTAAGCAGCAAGATTAGAACAAATATAAGTTTAAATTGTTTCATAATTGTTATTTTTCAAGTTGTTATACTTTTTGTAATTTATAGTATTCAAAATACTTTTTATCATTCTGACACTTGAATAACAGGATAGATATCAATATCGTTATTCTCCGTTTTATTGAAATAACCGCTAATATTTCTGCGAAAAGTCTGAAACTCGTTAGAAAACTTTACATCAATCTGAGCATTACCGTTGAAAGAGTAATTATATTTCTTTCCTATATCAGTACGGAAATCTCCTTTTATTGGAGGATAAATACTCATACTAGAAATCTTTGCAATTTCTAGTGTTTTACTACCTTGTTTAAATAATAGACGATGAGTAATCTTTGCTTTCACCAAAATTTCGAGTGTCGGTTCTTCTTTTGGTGTAGAAGATTCTTTACCATCTTTTTTTTCTCTAACTCCACCAACAATATTCATATAGCAAACAACTATTTTTGCCTATCGCTCCCCCAACTTCGGCGGTTCAACATAGTAATAATATGGAAAAAAAAGGGCGCGGGAGAAACTTTCTGTCACTTATCCCATCGTCCCGGCCTTCGCATTGCCACTCAATTGAGATAAGCAACTCAGCCGGCCCACGCCATTGGGTATTATAGATAATGCATATAGCCAACAAGTGGCATACATTGGAGTATAATACACCTTACGTGGACGCTTCGTTGCTATTATCTTCTCATTGAGTTTCAAGTTGCGAAGTTGAGACGAAAGAAGATAACGTTCTGAAAACGTCCTTCGAGGCCTGCCTTACAAATGGCTTGTGGCCTCTGTTCCATCGATGTCTTGACGTGTCCAGCCACACGTGGTCCGGCCTTGTCAGCTGCAAAGATATATAATATAATTGTAACTTCCAAATAATTCACGGAAAAAGTATTAGGACTGGCAATCGCCAGCCCTAATGGTAGCAGGACTAAATCCTGTTATATTCATTAAGGATTATTCGCCCTCTTTCTTGTACTGTATGGCCAGCATGGTAAGATCGTCGCTTTGGTCGGCCTCACCGGCAAAGAAGTGGACAGCAGCCATCATGCGCTCAATGAGGGGTTCTGGCGAGACGTTACCTGCTGCTAGTTGCTCTTGGGCCAGTTCTATGAGGCGCTCATCACCAAACTGCTGATGGTAGATGTTCTCGGCCTCGTTCAAACCATCGGTGTACAAGAAGAGGGTCGTTTCCGGTGCTATGGTAACTTGCTGGACGGTGAAATCCCAGTCAGAATAGACACCTATGGGCAGGTTTGGATCGCACGGTAACACCTCGACACTCTGTCCTATCAGCAACGGAGAATCATGGCCGGCATTGCAGTAGGTAAGAACACCTGTTGGTAGGTCGAAAACACCCACAAACATGGTGACAAACATGTTCATATCGTTGCCTTCGCTCATAGACTCATTGAGAGCCTTGGCGATGATATTGGGAGAAGGAATATGACTTGCAACGTTCCGGAACAAGGAGCGTGCTACAGCCATGAACATAGAGGCGGGCACACCCTTGCCACTGACATCACCAATGCAGAAGAAGAGTTTCTCGTCGCGGATAAAGAAATCGAAGAGGTCGCCACCCACTGCCTTGGCAGGTTGCACCTGGCCGAAGATATCAATGTCGTTACGCTGCGGATAGGGTGGGAAAGTCTTGGGCAGCATAGACATTTGGATGGTGTGGGCTACATTCAGCTCACTCTCTATGGTGGCCTTCTCGGTTGTTGTTCGTGTCAGCTCCTCCGTATATTGTGCCAGCGACAGCTGCATCTGCTCGAAAGTATCGCGCAGCTGATGTATCTCGTCACGGCTTTTCAGAATAGGTAGCGGAGCCTTGAAGTTACCTTTAGCCACCTCTTTAGCCGACCATGCCAGCATTCGGACAGGCATCACACCTTGTCGGATTAGATGATAGCCAACAAAAGATACGACAATGAGCGCAATGAAGATGAGGAAGAAGAGGAAACCGCCAAAAATATATCCAACGATTTTAAAGATAAGGCTCGGCATTACTATTGCTATTGTCCAATGGCACTGATCAATGGTTTTATAGAATACAACGCTTTCGCAGCCATCAATCATCATGGTTTCCATATACAAATCTTCCCAGTCTTCCGTTTCCCCTGCAACCATCTGGCGGGCTAAATGCAGATAGGTGCTGTCGTTGCTCTCCTTGGCTTTCGTCAGGATGTTGCCTTTCACAATACGCTTGCTGTCAGGATGCATCAGGTAATTGCCTTGCTGATCAATCAGGAAGGTGTAAACGTCATAGTGTGATTTCCACTCTGCAGAGTCATTCTCATGAATAGTCGTGATAGAAGGGGAATCTCTGAGCAGATCTTGAGACAAACCATTCAAAGAAACATCAACGCCCAAAACGGCTACCGTCTGACGATTCTTGTCACGTATCGGAACCATATAAGCTACTGTCGGCGTCTTATCCTTGTCATTGCTAAAGAAGGGTTTCGACCAATAGCCGCTATCTGCCTGCAAGGCTTCTGTAAACCATTTGGCATGCAGATAAGGATAATCATCACCACCCAATGTCTCGACAACGACTGTACTATCACGGCGTGCGGCATAGGGACAGAAGGCACGGCCCTTCTTGGGATAGTAGTTCTCCTTGAAACTGATGCCGCAACTGCTGATTTCCGGATTTAGCTGGACCATACGCTCCATCAGTTTCAGCATCTGGTCAGGATTATCCAAGTTTTCTTCTAACTGCGGCACGGTATTGACAGTAGCTACTTGGATGTCAGAAGTAAGTCGACGAACGCTCAGCCCTCGGCTGTCTGTCCAATCATCGAGTATTTCTCCAAAGAAGAAGTACGTTACTTCGTATCCTGCGTAAGACACGATGACGGCAGGAATACCCATCACGACAAACAAGACAAGCATGATACGCCATGTCAGTCGTTTGCCAAAGGACTTTGGGTAGGGATTGGAGGACTTCCGAAAGAATCGCTTCAGCCAATTTGGAACCATGGTGGTAATGTCTTTTGTGTTTAACCTCTGCTCAATTAAGAGAACTTGATAGTGCCCTGGAAGATCTCTTGCTGGGGCTCAGTTCGCTGCTGGGCGTCCTCACCACTGGCTTGCTGATAGATGCCATCCAGTATCTCACGGGTACGCTTGTAGGTAGGTGTCTGCTCAACAGCAGAGATAACGTCATCGTTGTCCAGGTCTTCAGAGCGGAACAGGAAGATATGTGGACGACGCTTGTAGCGCTTATTAGAGGCATCGCCGCCATAGAAACGGTTACGACGGTCTTGCAACTGGGCTTCCTTCTCCTGCTCGGCAGCAATGCGGGTAGCCTCCTCCTGCGTATTGTGACGCTGGCGATGGCTTGACATGCCGTCGACACTGTCAATGCCAAAGCCTGTAGCAAGGATAGTAACCTTGACGCGCTTGCCTAACTCGGGGTCTGTGGCCAATCCCCACTTAATCTCGAAGTCGTTGCCAAACTTACCCATAAAGTCGTTGACATCGTTCATCTCCTCCATCATGAGTGACTCCTTGCCATCCTTGCCACCCGAGAAGGAGATACTCAACAGAATCTTCTTGGAATTGAAGACGTCGTTCTCGTTGAGAAGGGGTGAGTTCAGAGCATCGTCGATGGCTTTTCTAACACGTCCTTCCCCTTCACCATAACCGGTAGACATAATGGCTACGCCACCATCCTTCAGCACAGTCTTGACATCGTTGAAGTCAAGGTTGATGAGTCCGTGGACAGTGATGATTTCGGCAATAGACTTGGCAGCTACACTCAGTGTATCGTCAGCCTTACCAAAAGCATCAAGTACAGTCAACTCAGGATAAATCTCTCGCAGACGTTCGTTGTTGATAACCAAGAGGGCATCGACATGTTTCTGCATCTCCTCTACACCATCGAGTGCCTGGTCTATCTTACGGTCGCCCTCGAAACGGAAGGGGATAGTGACAATACCGACGGTAAGGATCCCCATCTCCTTAGAGATGCGGGCTATGACAGGAGCAGCACCTGTACCCGTACCACCACCCATACCGGCGGTGATGAAAGCCATGCGTGTGCCGTCGCTGAGTACCTTTTTGATATCTTCCAGACTCTCCTCTGCGGCAGCACGGGCCTTTTCGGGGCGGTTACCAGCACCAAGACCTTCTTTGCCAAGTTGCAGATGGACAGGCACTGGCGAATCGTTGAGTGCCTGGTTATCGGTATTACAGAGTACGAAGGTGACGTCGTGAATACCTTCGCGATACATGTGGTTCACGGCATTACCGCCACCGCCACCAACACCAATCACCTTGATGATGCTGTTCTCCTTTTCGGGTTCTCCGAAGTCGAGCAATATATTGTTGTCCATATTTCTAAAATTATCAATTGTCAATTATCTATTCCCAGTTATTACTCTTCGTCTTCAACAATCTTTGTCGCTGCACTCTTCAGCCAACGACCAAATTTGCTAAGCGGACTATTGCGGCGGCGCTCCTCAGCCTCTTCACGGGCCTTGGCTTCAGCCTCCTCACGGGCAATGCGTTCCTCTTCTTCCTTCTTCTGACGAGCCTCTTCCTCGGCGCGACGAATCTCTTCAGCCGTGCGGACTACACCAGCAGGTGTTTCTGTAGCCTGGCGGGCACGACGCTGTTCCGGGTTGTCATTACTTGCCAGTTTCTGCTGAGCAAAGAGATCACCATTGGGATCGTAGTCGCCACCGGCACAGTTGATGTCGCCCTTAGCCAATAGTCCGAGGACGGTATTCATGCGTCCGTCGCGTGCTGTTACCTCAGGAATCTGTGAGGTAATGGTCTGCGTTACAAACTTGGCGATACGGATTTTTTCAATGCGCGTGTAGTTCTGGAAAGCCTTCTCGATATTTTTCATATTCGAGCCGCCACCCGTCAGGATGATACCACCGAGGAGCTTGTCGCAGTACTCTTCAGGAACCTGACACCAGACATTTGCAATGATTTCCTCCAGACGACCTTCGACAATCTCGACAAACTTACGCATCTCCACCTGACGGTCTTGGTCTATGGAGTATTTCAGGTTGTTGTCGATGTCGTTATTCTCGGTATAAGCGCTGCCATACTTGTGAAGCATGTTCTCTGCGTTACGCTCTTCCATCTGAAGTGAAGCAATATCCTTGACGATATTGCTGAAACCGAGAGGAATGACAGCGAGATGGCGCAGAATGTTTTTGGAATAGACACTGACGGTGGTCGTGTCGGCCCCCAGGTCTACCAGTGCACAGCCTGAACGGCGCTCAGCCTCAGTGAGTACACTGTCGGCAAGAGCAAGGGGTGCCAGATACATCTCGGCAACGTTGATGTCGGCATTCTCGAAGCACTTGTTGAGGTTCTTATAGAACGTCTTACGCTGCAAGATATTTAGGAAGTTACCCTCAATATGCTCGCAGGCTATACCGACAGGGTCAAGTTGGTATTGGGCATCAACCTTATACTCCTGAACAGCAGCATCGAGAATCTCCTGATCGGTGTAATTGACGTTACGGTTGGAGTCCATGAGCTCAATAACCATGTCTTGCGTAACAACGGTCTCGGCAGGAAGATCCTTGGCGATGACGTTGTGAATAGAGCGGATAGACTGACCTGCAACACCCACATAAACTTGTGTGATGGTCGTCTTGAGTTGCTTCTGCAGACGATTGACAATGTTGGTCAAACTCTGAGCAGTCTTGTCGATGTTGTAAACAACACCCTTGCGGATGAACGATGAAGAGTCCTCCTTGACACAGGCCAGCACCTGGATGCTGCCGTCGAGGTTCTTCTTACCCGCAATACCGGTCATCTTGGATGACCCTAATTCGATAGCTACGATAAAATCCTTTGGCATCTCTTACATATATTTAGTTTTTTCTCTTTTTACATATAATCTGGTTGTCAAATTCGACATTGATATAGGAGTACTTGTTCCAACCGGCCTTGGAGAGTCCGTATTTATAGAACTTCTCCAGACGTTCCAGTTTACGTTCAAGGTTAGACGGACTACCAAAGTAGACGATATGGTCACCCACGCGAGGAACCATCTCTAAGGAACCGTCTGGCAACACATTGAGTTGTTCCACCTGATTGCCCCAAAGGGGTGAATTGAGGAGGAAACAACCGATATCTCTCAACACCTTCTGAGCATACTTCTGGTGAATGGCTCCCGTGGCTATTACAAGGTTACTGGCAAAGTGTGTGTTAGGCATAATGCTGCCGTGCTCGTCGACATAATAGTCGTCGCCGTTGTCGGCCTTGACACGGATGACGGGCAGGCGCTGGTCAATGATTATATTGACATGTCCTGTCTGTGTCTTGAAGCATTGGGCATCCTTGACAAAGGGGTTCTTCTTCAGTTGCTCCTCGATGACACGCACATCGACATGGTCCATCTGGTCGCCGACAGGATAGCAGCGCGCACGCTGGAGCAGGACTTTGATTTCCTCTTGGTTCAGAAAACCCTTGACAGAACCATCCTCAATATGGATATTCACCTCGCGACACACATTGATAGACTCGTCAGGGCTATTGAATGCCGTGACAGCCAGTAGGAGGTAAACAGCCAACAAGAGGTCTGCCAGGACGATTGCCGATTTTTTCCAGTTAATAGTCACAGTTCTAACGATGATAAGGGTTAGCGTTTCTCTTTCAGGATACGAGCCATCTCAGGCACCTGATTGTCAAGGTCGCCAGCACCGAGGACGATGAGTACGTCGAAGTTGTGCTGCTTGATATAGGAGAGCACATCATCCTTATTAACCATGTGCTTCTCAATACCTGGACGCAGGTTGTCATAGATAAGTGCCGACGTGACACCCTCTATGGGCTGTTCACGGGCGGGATAGATCTCTGTTAGGATGACTTCATCCAACAGACTCAGCGCATCAGCGAAATCGTGGTAGAAATCGCGCGTACGGGTATACAGATGTGGTTGGAAGATAGCCGTAATCTTACGATTCTTATAGAGTTCACGGATGCTACGGGCACTCTGCAGAATCTCCTTCGGATGGTGGGCATAGTCGCTCAGGAACACCAGCTTGTCGGTCTTGATCTTGAAGTCGAAACGACGCTCCACACCACTATAGGTCATCATGCCTATACGCAGTTCTTCGGCAGTACATCCTGCCAGCTGTGCCATCGCCATTGCTGCTATACCGTTCTCGATATTGATGGGTACAGGCTGTCCCAATTCGATATTCTTTACCGATTCGATGGGTGAGATGAAGTCGAAGGTGATTTCGCCATTCTTAATGCGGATATTCTCTGCATGGAAGTCACCTTCTGTCAGCGCATAGTCGTAGCGGCGCACACCAGCAGGCAGGTTCTCCTTCATCTCCAGACCACGGTGGATGATGAGTGCTCCCTGTGGCTGAATCAGTTCCGTATAATGACGAAAACTCTCCAGATAAGCCTCCTTCGTACCATAGATATCCAAATGGTCAGGGTCTGTTGACGTGATCACCGTCATATAAGGGCTTAACCAGTGGAACGAACGATCGAACTCGTCGGCTTCGATGACAACATAGTCTGAGTCCGAGAGAATGTAGTTTGTGCCATAGTTCTTCGAGATTCCACCGAGGAAGGCGTTACAGTCCAGATGACTCTGGTGCATGATATGGGCACACATTGTTGACGTCGTTGTCTTGCCATGCGTGCCAGCCACACACAGTCCCTTGTGCTGACGGGTCAGCGTGCCTAACACCTGTGCGCGCTTCTGTATCTCGAAACCATTCTCGCGGAAGTAGACGAGTTCCTTATGGTCAGCAGGAATGGCAGGGGTGTAAATAACCAGACAGTTCTCTGGCTTGCGACAAGTGTGAGGAATCTCGTTAACATTCTCTTCATAGTGGATGAGCATACCCTCCTTCTCCAGCTGACGGGTCAGTGTGCTTGGGGTCTTGTCGTAGCCGGCAACAACCAGGCCACGTTTGATAAAATAGCGGGCAATGGCGCTCATACCAATGCCGCCAGCTCCTACGAAATATACAGCTTTTATATCTTTCAATTCCATTGATTGTGTTGTTTTTTATTGTTCTGCAAGTTTAATGACTTCCTTGGCAATGATGTCTGCAGAGTCGGGCAGTGCCATCTTCAGGATATTCTCACTCAGACTCTTTAACTTGGCGGCATCCTGTACGGTATCAATAGCCATAGGTAATAGCAGTTTTTCTGCCTCGCGGTCCTTGACATAGAGTGCTGCCTCCTTATTGACCAGTGCCAAGGCATTCTTGGTCTGGTGGTCTTCAGCAACATTGGGCGAAGGTACCAAAATGACAGGTATGCCCAACAGACAAAACTCGCTGATGCTACCTGCTCCGGCACGACTAATGACGAGGTCTGCAGCTTTATAGGCGGCACCCATGTCGCTGATAAAGTCGGTTACAACCAAATTGTCGGGTTGGCAGTCCTTCAGACGCTCTGCAATCTCTGCACTGTAGTACTTACCCGTCTGCCAGATGAACTGGATATTGCTATGCTGTCGAATCAGGTCGAGGTGCTTCAGCACACTCTCATTTATGGTGCGGGCACCCAGTGACCCTCCTATCAACAATATAGTTTTCTTCGCAGGGTCAAGGTTAAAGGTCTTAACGGCCTCTTCACTCGTCATGGTGGTGTTGAGTAACTGCTGACGGACAGGATTGCCGGTCAGCAGGATTTTGTCGGCAGGGAAGAATCGCTCCATGCCCTCATATGCCACGCAAATCTTCGAGGCTTTCGTGGCAAGCGTTTTGTTGGCCAGACCAGCATAGCTGTTCTGCTCCTGCAGCAAGGTAGGAATACCCAGTGCATTGGCGGCACCCAGCGCGGCACTGCTGGCATAACCGCCGACGCCTACTGCCACTTGTGGCTGGAACTGGCGCAGCAGTTTCTTGGCCATGTGTTTGCTGCGCAGATAGTCTATGGCAACACCGATATTGCCCAGTTTCCACAAGGGACGCAAGAAACCACGGATAGGCAGTCCCTCGATATCGTAACCTGCTGCAGGTACACGTTGCATTTCCATACGTCCTTGTGCACCGACAAACAGTATTTTTGCATCGGGGCGCAAGGCTTTAATGGCATTGGCGATAGAAATGGCAGGGAAGATATGTCCGCCTGTACCGCCTCCGCTGATAATGACTCTTAACTCGTTACTCATATCTCTTTATTTTTCTTCTTTTTCTGATTTCTGTTTTGCCGAACGGCTGACGCTCAGGATGGCACCGATATAGGCACAGTTGATGATAGTCGATGTGCCACCCTTGGAGATGAGCGGCAACGGCTGGCCCGTGACAGGCGCCAGACCAACGGCAACCATCATGTTGAAAGTAGCCTGGATGACTAACAGCAGCCCTAAGCCCATAGCCAGGAATGCCGGGAAGTTATTCTCGCACCTGCTGGCAATACGTGCACAGCGATAGAGCAGGAAGATATACAGACTCATGACGACAAAGGCACCGATAATGCCCAACTCCTCAATAATGATGGCATAGATGAAGTCAGAGAAAGCCTGCGACAAGAAGTCGCGCTCAGTACTCTGACCAGGGCCCTTGCCGATGACACCACTCGACACGATGGCAATGTTGGCATGAGCTACTTGTGCATCCTTGTCAAGGTCATACTCTTGGGGGGAGGGCTTGGGCTTGCCAAATTTCATGATACGGCTTTTCCACGTGTCAGCGCGGTGGAACATCTTCTCAATGGCATTCTTTTTCTTCGGCTGCTGTTCCTCAACAACCTGCTCGGTCTGTGCCAGCTGTGCCTCTTCGACATTGTTGTCGTGACCGACCAACATTACCATGGAGAGTACAAAGACGACGAAGACGATGATGACGCCTGCCAACTTTGCTAACTGACGGATAGGCACTAGACCTATGAACATCATCAGATAGACCACAGCAAAGAGCATGGCAGCGGTTGACAAGTTCTCCAGACCAATAAGAAAACAAGCTGGTATCGTGATGCGCATGATCCATTTAAAGGTGTTCTTGTCGGCACCATCCTCGCGTTGCATGGCTGCCAGCACCTGAGCTACAGCCAGCACAATAGTTCCCTTGGCTATTTCGGAAGGCTGGAAGGTAAAACCGAAGAGACTGATCCAGCGTCCGGCATCACCTACCTTGGTTCCAGCCAGCAGTACCCATAGGAGGGTAACGGCAGACAGAAGTATCAAGAACGGTGTCATCAGTTTGAAGTAACGACAAGGAATATTCAAGGTGACAATGGCTACTATCACACCGACTAGAATGGTTCCAGTATGATAGACGATAGGACCGATATAATTCTGGCTCTTATAGGTGAGTCCGCTGGATGCGGAGAACACCTCGACGATGCTCACCATACAGAGGAAGAAGAAGATCATCCAGACAACCTTGTCTCCCTTGAAGATATTTCCTATTTTCTTATTCACCGTTCTATTGGACTATTTAATATTTTTCTATTGGACGATTTATAGAGCGCGGGCCAGTTCTTTAAACTGTTCACCGCGGTCTTCCATATTCTTAAAGAGGTCGAAACTGGCACAGCAGGGCGACAGCAATACCGTCATGCCCGGTTCTGCCATCTCATAGCAGGCCTGAATGCACTCTTTCATGGAGTGGGTGTCACGCACAGGGATGCCCAACGCATCGAAGTTGTCGTGTAACTTTTGATTGTCAGCACCGAGATACACTAGTCCGGCACATTTCTCCTTGACCAATGGCTTGATGGGGTCGTAGTCGTTGCCCTTATCCTTGCCACCGATGATGAGAATGGTCTTGGTCTTCATCGATTCCAGCGCATACCAGCAAGCATCGACATTGGTGGCCTTGGAGTCGTTGATATACTGCACACCACGGACGGTGCACACCTTCTCCAGGCGATGCTCTACACCTGGGAAGTCACCAAGCGACTGGCGGATGATGTCCTTCTTGATACCCGCAATATTGGTAGCAATACCTGCTGCCAGCGAGTTATAGATGTTGTGCTTACCGGTCAGACTCAGCGCCTCCTGCTCCATATTGAATGGCTCGGGCTGTTCAATGGTGTACTGACCAGCCTCGATATAACCGATAGAACCTTTCTCCTTCAGTTCTGAGAAGGGGTACTGGATAGCCTGAATGTTGTACTTCTCCAACTCTTTCTTGATGATGGGGTCGTCGTTCCAGTAGATGAAGGCATCTTGTGACGTCTGGTTCTGGATGATACGCATCTTGGCATCTACATAGTTCTGCATCTTGAAATCGTAGCGGTCCAAATGATCGGGCGTGATATTCAGCAGAATGGCGATGTTGGCACGGAAATCGTACATATTATCCAGCTGGAAAGAACTCAACTCAATGACATAGTAGGCATGAGGGTCTTCAGCTACCTGCAGTGCCAGTGAGTTACCGATGTTGCCTGCCAAACCGACGTCATAACCGGCATTCTTGAAAATGTGGTAGATGAGAGATGTCGTCGTCGTCTTACCGTTAGAGCCGGTAATACAGATCATCTTTGAGTCCGTATAGCGTCCGGCAAACTCTATCTCACTGATGATACCAATGCCGCGTTCCTTGATTTTTACAATCATCGGAGCAGTATCGGGAATACCAGGACTCTTGATGATTTCGTCGGCAGCGAGAATTTTCTCTTCACTGTGCTGTCCTTCCTCCCAGACTATCTGGTGGTCATTGAGTATTTTCTTATACTTGTCGCTAATCTTCGACATGTCACTGACAAACACCTCGAAACCCTCTTTCTTTGCGAGTACAGCAGCTCCTGCGCCACTCTCGCCAGCTCCTAATACAACTATCTTGCTCATCTTACTTTCAGTGTTATAATCGTTAATGCTGCTAATATAATACTAATAATCCAAAAACGGATAGTAATTTTCGACTCATGGAATGGACGGTGTGGCCAGCCCTTCAGAATATAGGTACTGGTGGCATCGAGCTGTGAGTCCAGACGACGGAAGGTGTCGTGGATGGGTGTGGCACGGAACACACGCACACGCTTACCCTTTTTCTTCTGTATCTTAAACCACTGGGTCTGGATGATAACACTCAGACTCTCAATGAAGAAAATGCCGCACAGGATAGGAAGCATCAGTTCCTTATGGATGATGACGGCACAGACACCGATGATACCACCAATGGCCAGTGAACCCGTATCGCCCATGAAAACCTGTGCAGGATAGGCGTTATACCATAGAAAACCAACCATTGCACCGACGAAGGCTGCCAAGAATACTACCAGCTCCTGGGACTGTGGGATGTACATGATGTCGAAATAGGCCGCATAGACAATATGCGACGATACATAGGCGAAGATAGCCAGTGCTACACCGACAATAGCTGAGTTGCCAGCACACATACCGTCCATACCGTCGTTCAGATTGGCACCGTTAGATACTGCTGTCACCACGAAGATGGTCATAAAGACGAAGAGCACCCAACCGGCAGCCACCTTGTACTTGCCACAGAACGACATCACGTCAGAGTAGTTCAGATTGTGGTTCTTGAGAAATGGGATAGTGGTCTTCAGCGACTTGACGGCCTCTGGCTGGTGCTTAATAACGACCTCCTTGTTCTGTTGAGGAACAGAAACATTCTCGCGAACAACAGCATCGGGACTTAACCACAGCGTTAGTCCGACAATGAAACCGATAGACAACTGACCGACAATCTTATAGCGACCTTTCAGGCCATCCTTGTTCTTACGGAATATCTTGATGTAGTCGTCCATGAAACCCAAGAATCCCAGCCATACTGTTGTGGCAATCATCAGTAACAGGTAGATATTACGCATACGGCCCAGCAGGATGACGGGAACCAGAATAGATACGATGATGATGATGCCACCCATGGTGGGTACACCCTTCTTCTCTACGCCAAAGGGGTCGATACTCGGGTCACGGGCTGTCTCTGAGATGTTACGGCGCTTCATCCATTTGATGAAATACTCGCCAAACCATGCCGATATCAAGAGCGACATGATAAGGGCTAATAGTGCGCGGAACGAGATGTACGACCAGATATGGGAACCTGGTATGTTGAACTGTTCAAGGAATCTGAAAATGTAATATAGCACGGTTTTATTTGACTATTAGACGATTTAATTATTTAACTATTCTCGCATTCAATTGTCCAATGAGAAAATCTCGCGAACTACCTCACGGTCATCGAAGTGATGCTTTACACCCTTGATTTCCTGGTAGTCCTCGTGACCCTTGCCGGCAATAAGGATAACATCACCCTTCTCGGCCATCATACAAGCGGTACGGATGGCCTCCTTACGGTCTACAATGCTGACGACTTTCTTCATCTGTTTCTGGTCAAGACCTGCTAGCATATCATTGATGATGTCCTGAGGCTCCTCAAAACGTGGATTGTCGGAAGTGATAATAACACGGTCACTTTGCTTGGCGGCCTCTTGAGCCATCAGCGGGCGTTTGCCTTTGTCACGGTTGCCGCCAGCACCACAGACAGTGATAATTTTTCCCTGTTTACCCTCCATGACCTCATGAATGGCATTGAGCACATTCTCCAGCGCATCGGGGGTGTGGGCATAGTCAACGATAGCGGTGACACCCTCCTCTGAACGGATAGGCTCCAATCGTCCTGCTACGCTCTTCAGCGTACTGAGGACAACAAGGATATCTTCTGGCTTCTTACCCAGCATGACGGCAGCGCCATAGACTGCTAACAGGTTTGAAACGTTGAACTTGCCAATAAACTGCACGCCAACCTCCTGACCATTGATTTCCAAATACATACCTTCAAAGTGGCACTCGATGATACGGCCACGGAAGTCGGACATGCGCTGCACGGAGTAGGTCTTTACCTGTGCCTTGCAGTTCTGCACCATCACGCTCCCGTTCTTGTCGTCGGCATTGGTAATGGCAAAGGCCTCTTTTGATAGTCCGTCGAAGAATGCTTTCTTAGCGTCCCGGTAGTTCTCAAACGTCTTATGATAGTCTAGGTGGTCACGCGTCAGATTGGTAAACAGTCCGCCGGCAAATGTCAGTCCGCCAATACGCTGCTGGGCAATGGCATGGCTGGAGCACTCCATAAAGGCATATTCACAGCCTGCCTCCACCATTTGGTGCAACAGTTTGTTCAATTCAATGGGGTCTGGGGTCGTATGGTCGGCTGGAATAGCCTCATCCTCAATGTAGTTACATACCGTAGAGAGCAGACCACACTTGTGACCGAACTTACGGAACATATTATATAATAAGGTGGCGATGGTGGTCTTACCATTGGTGCCTGTGACGCCTACCAACTTCAAATGCTTGGAGGGCTCACCATAGAACACGGTAGCTACAGGACCTACGGCGGCTTCCGTAGAAGTTACCTGTACATAGGTCACTCCAACAGCGGGTTCCTCAGGCATGTCTTCGCACAGCACAGCCACAGCACCCAACTCTAAAGCCTTGGGAATAAAACGGTGGCCATCTGTTTGTGTACCCTTGATAGCGACAAAGAGGTGGCCCATCTCTATCTTACGAGAGTCAATGTTCACTCCCGTAATGTCGACTTCGGCATTACCGACAATGGTAATAGGCTTGACGTACTTCAGCAGTTCGCTTAATCTCATATACCTTATTATATTTATATACTAATTTTATTCTAATTTCAATACACATTCACTATTGGGCACCACACTGCTTCCTGCTGACAGACTCTGGTGCTTCACCTTACCACGTCCCTGCAGCTTGACACGCAAGCCGTAGGTTTCTAACAGGTAGACAGCATCCTTCGCACCCATACCCGTTACATCGGGAATGGTCGTGTCGCTAATCTTAACCTTCGACAGCGCTATGCCATCATGACGACGTTTAGCATCTCCCCAGATGGGATTGCCGTTTGCATAGCTACCGCTCCAGTGGTTATTGGTTTTGATACCTAAGTTCGCAAGGACCTGACTGGCAGCAGCGATATTGCCTTTCTTCACATCAGGGATGATAACAGAATGTTCATCGCGGGCATCCTCTGCGTTCAACCGCAAGTGGCGAGCCATCACACCTTCGGCAATATGATGGAAGACGACACCACTCATACCGCCACCAGATGCTGGCAGACCAGTTTTTTTGATGCAGACAATACATGTGTATAGTGGGTCGTCTGCTGGGAAGAAGCCAGAGAACGAGAGCCAGTAGCGGGGGGTTCCTGAATGG
>ODAJ011870914.1_pt1 | contig 16510 bp, 17 predicted proteins | sample 1539241 | NCBI WGS metagenome assembly ODAJ01 (sample SAMN02144231, study PRJEB22623) | gut metagenome | biome: sheep rumen | host: Ovis aries | place: New Zealand
ACTTGTTTAGAGTAAGTATATAAGTGTATTTATTATAACAGTTACAAATATAGAAGTGCCTTGATATGGTTTAAGTAGACTAGTCACTTCTAGTTTAATAAGAAAAATAATAATATGAAGAACGTTAGTGAAAGATTTCTTAAAAAGAAGAAATGCTTTATAAGTAGGGGTTCTTAGCTCTGTGCAATTTAATATCGTAGGTTCAGTTATCCTCAACTTAATTGCTAAGGTTTATTTATCGCCACATCTATCTTTATCTCTTCTCGCATATAAGGAATGCTCAAAGAGTGATTAAATCCGATGTGACGTTATAGAAAAATAATATAAACTTGCAAATGCACCCTAAAATTTGTAAAATAAGGTGCATATGGAAGAAGTAACAAATAATTCAAAGCTAGAATCAATTTTTAAAAACAATGGTGGATATATCACTCGAGAAGATATAGACAACGAAGGTATATCGTCATGGTTTCTTTCTGATTTTGTAAAAAAACACAATCTAATTAAAGTAGCACCAGGTTTTTATGCAGATAAAAGTTACTTTATTGATTATTACCAAGTTCTTCAAAAACGCTATCCAAAATATATCTATGCAGGGATGAGCGCTCTTTATCTACATCATCTAACAGATAAAATACCCCTAGACTTAGAGGTTGTTGCACCAAAAGATTATCATCCATGCCGATATAAAATTGAAAATCTTGTGGTTCGTAAAATTTCAAGTAAGAAAATATATGAACTCGGAATTATTGAGATAAAGACACAGTTTGGAAATAAAGTTAAAGTCTATGATGAAGAAAGAACAATTTGTGATCTAATTAAATACAGAGATAAATATGATAGTGAAACATTTATAAAAGCTATTAAATCGTATATTCGACAAACGAATAACCAAGTAAAACTTTTTAAGTACGCAAGAACACTTAAAATTGAAGCGAAAGTATTCAGTATACTTGAGGTAATAAATAACAATGATTAACAAAGATTCTTTGAAAGCTAGAGCCAATTATATTTCGAAAGAATTAAACATTCCGCAAAACGTTATTTATAATCGCTTCTTTTTCGATGCCTTCTTATCCAGGTTAACCATTTCCCCACATAAAGATAAATTGGTGCTTAAAGGTGGCTTATATTTGTCTTCTTTATTAGGTTTAGACACAAGAGTTACTATGGATATCGACTTTTATCTAAAAAGACTGTCTTTAGAAAGAGGAAAAATCATTAAACTCATTGAGGATATTATAAATATAGACATTCAAGACGGCATATCGTTTGAAATAGTGGGATCTGAAAATATCAGATTGGATGACTTATATGGCGGTTTCCAAATCACACTCCTTGCGCGATTAGACAACCTAAGATATCAGTTTAGTGTTGATGTCGCGACTGGTGATCCAATCGTGCCTTCTGAGCAAAATTATGATTATAAATGTCTAGTGACAGGCGAAACACTTAAACTTAAAACATACAGTCTTGAAAGTGTTGTTGCAGAAAAGTTAGAAACAGTTTTATCTAAAGGGATCGCAAATAGTAGAAGTAAAGACTTTTACGACTTATATGTTTTAAGAAAAACACAATTCAGAAATATTGATAAAAACATTTTAAAAGATGCGTGGTCAAAAACTTGTGATTATAGAAGCTTCTCAATATCAAAAGATGAAGCACTTAAGTTAATTAACGAAATATCAAAGAATCGTGAGATCAACAATAGATGGATAAGTTATGGAAAGAAAGTTAAATATGCAGAAAATCTTTCCTTTGAAGAAGTTATTAATTCTATAAGAGAATGGATAGATATATGTCTTTAAAAATTCGGGGCAATTCAATAATCGGAGAAGAGAATAGTTACTCAATTGAATTGCTTTTTTATTTGTTCATTAGCGAACGTTATTGAAAAGACTAAAAAATATAAAGTAAGACTTACTTTGTAAAATTTCTTTATTAAAAATTAAACCATTTGGTTTTCATTTTAGCCCTTGACTGATATATAGGAGGGTATATTAGTTATGGCATCAAATAATCCATTCAATATTACGTTTGGCGTAAATCCAATTAAACGCATTGATCGTAATATTGAGTTATTTCAAATAATTGATACTTTTGAGAAGGAAGAGAATGGCTCTCACGTGTTTCTCATAACCGGCGCCAGAGGAACTGGCAAAACAGCACTTTTAGCTTTGTGTAAAAGAACATTTGAAGAGAAAGATGACTGGATAGCGTTTGATGTTAATCCAGAAGAAAACATTCAGAACCAAGTTGCGGCATTTATTTATAGCAAATGTAGAATGAAACGTCTATTTGTTAAAACTGAATTTAATTATTCTTTTCATGGCTTTGGCATAAGTATTGAAGGAAAAGAACCTGTTTCAGATTTAATGACCTTACTTGAAAAGATGTTTATTTATCTGAAAAAGAAACATGTTAAGGTACTTATTACGCTTGATGAAGCAACCAATAACAAAAATTTAAAATCCTTTATTCATGTTTTTCAGATTTTGTTGCGAAATGGTTATCCAATTTATTTTGTCTTAACTGGATTATATGAAAACATTTCTAGTTTAGAAAACAACAAGTCGCTAACCTTCTTGTTCCGTGCAGAAAGGATATTACTTACACCGTTAAATGTTGCCCTGATTGCAAGTTCCTATAAGGATATTTTTAAGATAGATGATATTAGTGCATATAAATTAGCAAATTTTACAAAAGGATATGCATTTGCTTATCAATTGCTTGGTTATTTATTATGGTTTCACAATAAAAATGCGATTGATAATCAAATAATCAATCAGTTCGATAGTATTGTTTCTGAAAAAGCATATCGTAAGATTTGGTCGAGTCTTCCAAATAAGGAAAAAGAGATAGTAACTTTATTGAGTGATGTGCCAGCCAGCAATCAATTTATAATGGAACAATTGAAAATGAAGAAAAACGCTTTGAGTGAATACAAAATTCGTTTGTCTCGTAAAGGAATTATTAGTGTTGAAGAAAGGGGAATGATTTCCATTACATTACCTAGATTTAAAGAGTTTATTAGAACGACCGGTGCTAATTCAGATTAAAAGTACAACAAGATTTTAAAAGTACAACAGAATTCATAAAGTACAACAAGATTTTAAAAGTACAACAGAATTCATAAAGTACAACAAGATTTTAAAAGTACAACAAAACTAACGAAGTATGACAAAATTCTGAAGGTATGACAACTTTTCGAAAGTATGACAAAAGTATAAAAGTATGACAAGTTTTAAAAAGTATGACAAAACCGCATAAGTATAACAGAATTGTAAAAGCACAACAGAATTGATAAAGTACAGCAAAGTATTTAAATTTCGGGGCAATTCAATAATCGGAGATTCAGTTATCCTCAATTGAATTGCTTTTTATTCATTAGCGAACGTTATTTAAAATATCAAAAATTATAAAGAGAGACTTACTTTGTAAAATTTCTTTATTAAAAATTGAACCATTAGGTTTTCATTTTGGCCCTTGACTGATATATAGGAGGGTTAATTATATGGACGAAAAAATATTGCCTGATATTTTCAAAATAAATCTACTAAAAACCTTATTTATGAAGTAAGAGAAATGTTTGTAATGCTTGACAGTGATATAGCGTTTTTCTTTCAAGTTGAAACAAGCCGCTTAAATCAACAGATGTCAAGAAACAAAGAGAGGTTTCAGGAAGACTTCTGTATCAAACTAAATTACAATGAATTTAAATATTTAAGGTTGCAAAATGCAATCTTTAGAGAGGCCACTAAAGGACGTAAATACACGCCTTATATGTATACGGAGCACGGAATAATCGCACTTGCTGGAGTACTAAAAAGTGATGTTGCAGCAAAAGCTAGCGTTGAGATCTGCCGGAAATTTATATAGATGCGTAAAATGCTTCTTTCTAATCATAAATTGCTAGCGGAAGTTGGTTGCATAAGGGAAGACTTACTAGAGTTTAAAAATGAAACTAACAAGAGAAATGTTGGGAATCCCTCTAAGTGGTCCAATTTATTCTGCCACAAATGTTGTTGAGCGTAGTCCGGTGGACTTAGATGAATTTATTAAACGAATGAAAAGAAAACAAAAATAAAGGAGGAATCAATTAAATGAAAAAAGAAGATGTTTTTCAAATAGCTGAAAAAAACTATGAATTAATTAATAAAAATTTACTTGAGAATATTAAAAAATTGGTTGAGTCCGCTAGAAGAGAAGCTTTCAAGAGTATAAATATTATAACTTTGCAAACTCATCGCGAAATAGGAAGATTAATTGTTGAAGAAGAACAAAAAGGTATTGCACGAGCTGGTTATGGTGATTTTATTGTTACCAATTTAGCAAAAGAATTAACCAAATTTTATGGTAGAGGTTTTTCTCGATCAAATTTGTTTGCGATGAAGAAATTTTACTTGCTTTATGAAAAAGTCCAAACACTGTCTGGACTATTGTCGTGGTCACATTACACGCTTCTTTTGCAGATAAGCGATGAAAACGAAAGGAAATTCTATGAAAGAGAATGTGAAAACTCGCATTGGAGCTTCAGACAGCTTAAACGACAAATAGAGTCCTCAATGTATCAAAGGGTTCTTTTGGCAAAATCTGACGCTGATAAAGATGAGATTATACGACTATCAAATGAGGGCATAACTTATTCCTCTCCAGAAGACGTTTTGAAAGAACCCGTTGTGCTGGATTTATTTGGAGTAAATGAAGCAAAACCAAAATATGAATCTAATTTAGAAGACGCAATTGTGAGCCACATCGAAAAATTCCTTATCGAACTTGGTAGAGGTTATATGTTTGTTGGTTCTCAATATAGAATTTCTATCGCAGGTAAGAATTATTATGTTGATTTAGTGTTTTATAACAAAATCCTTAAATGTTATGTCTTACTTGATTTAAAAATAAATTCATTAGAAGCCGAAAATATTGGCCAAATGAATCTTTATGTAAATTATTTTAAAAATGAGATTAACGATGATGAAGATAATGATCCTATTGGAATCATTTTATGCGCTGAAAAGGACAAAGTAGTTGCAAAATACGCTATGGATGGGCTTAAAAACAATATTTATGCATCTAAATATACTTATGTTATTCCTGACAAAGAACGACTAGAAGAGGAGCTCGAAAGATATTTATTAGAAAACGATTCGAAGTAAATTGATGTCAAAAAAATCGGGGCAATTCAATAATCGGAGAAAAGGATAGGTTCCTCAATTGAATTGCCTGGGTTTATTTATCGCCACATTTATATTTATCTCTTCTCGCATATCGGGAATGCTCAAAGATTGATTAAATCGGATGTGCTGATTATTTAAAATCTTACGGAATGAAATTGGCAAATCATACGGAACAAAAATACAAAATCATACGGAATAGAATTGACAAATCTCACGGAACAGAAGCAAAAAACAAAACTTTATAATGAGGAAATCTAATTGTAGATTTGTAATAATTACATTTAATGTATAAAATGATGATATGGATTTTGGAAAGAGTTTTAAATTTTATAGACAAAAAGCTGGTCTGACTCAGAAAGAGGCCGCGGACAAGATTGGTGTTAAAGACTATCAACTCGGTAACTATGAGACCAATAGAAGCCAGCCATCTCTAGAGATACTCAAAAAGATGAGCAAGGTTTATCTCGTGAGTATTGATAAAATGCTTGGGAACAATTTGCTCGCGAATAAACTCGCAAGCGAAAACCCTGAAGACGATTATGTCGATATCGATGAGTTACTCAAAAATTTGAACCAAGTAGTCAGTAAAATCGACAAAAAGAATAGTGATTAATCTGTAAAAAATACTGAAAATGTAAAAAATATAAATTTATGCTTGAATATTCACATGTGATGTGCGATTATTTTTATGTAGAAAGATTATTGAATTGGAGTAGAGGAGTGTTGATCTTTAAAAACCTAAATATTGAAATGGCAAAATCAAATTTAATATTGACCATTAGATGCTTGAAATAACTCCATGCATCATCATATAATAATGGTGTCCAGTAACTAGAGTATTGGACCGAGCGTTGAAGTTATCATCGGACCTGGCCTGTGGTAATGGAGCTCCTCGTAGGGCTGTATGTATAAACCACAACCAGGAGGTCGAAAGACTGAGAAGACATTCAAATTTGCCACCTAGCGTGGCTTTTTTTATACCCTATGGAAGGAAAAATATGGAAAATAAAATTAAACTATTCGAAGACAAAAAGATTAGAGTCGCTTGGGACCAAGAGAAACAAGACTGGTATTTTTCAGTAGTAGACGTTATTAGTGCGTTAATTGAAAAAGATTACCAAACATCGCGTAAGTATTGGAATAAACTTAATCAAAGATTAAGAGAAGAAGGTTTTGAGTCGGTGACATTTTGTCACCAACTGAAATTAAAGGCCAGCGACGGGAAAAAGTATTTAACAACTGTCAGTAACGCTGAGGGTTTATTAAGAATTATCCAATCTATTCCTTCAAAGAAAGCCGAACCTTTTAAACAATGGCTCGCGCAAGTTGGAAAAGAGCGACTTAATGAAATATCTGATCCGGAACTCGCGATGCAACGAGGGATGGACTACTACAAGAAGAAGGGTTATTCGGACGATTGGATTTATCAAAGATTACTATCCATTAAGATAAGACATGAACTAACCGATGAATGGAAGAGTAGAGGTGTAAGCACATCTAAAGAATATGCAATTTTGACAGATGAAATGTGTAAAGCTTGGTCAGATATGACGATTAGTGAATATAAAGAATTTAAAGGCCTCCATAAGGAAAGCCTAAGAGACAACATGTCTAATTTAGAGTTGGTGCTTACGATGTTGTCTGAAGCATCTACTAAAGAATTTTCTAAAACGATTAAACCTGAAAACTTTGACGAGAATATTGATGTCGCAAAACTAGGCGGGCAAGTTGCAAGAAAAGCTCGAAAAGAGATAGAAGATAGAACCAAAAAACCATTGATTGAAAGTCGCAATGCGATAGAGGAAAAGAAATAATATTCTTTTAGAACCCTAATTACCATTTTTTGTATGCTTGACTCGAATATTTAGGATAGTTAGAATAGTTTCATGTCTAAGACTAAGCGTCATGTATATTTTGGTGACATATTTGCGATCATTGTTTCACTAGTGATGTCTATATATTCAATATTGTTGACTAAGATACTTTTACTTGGTCTTTTTTATGCATTTATTGGACTATTTAGGTTAGTTATATTGATTTTAGAAATCATCATTGTGCGAAAAAATGATGAAGAAACTAAAAAGTTTACAAAGGAAAGACACATATCTAGATTAAGTGGAATATTTCTTCTATTTTCCTCTCAAATGATGTATGTGTTTATTTTAGGTCAAATAGGAATATTAGAAAAAACTATATATGCGACTCAAGCAATATTTATTGCTATACCTTTCGGGGTTTACACTATTTACAAATTTATTTCCGCATTTATCTCGCTTAAAAAAGCTAGAAGAAGTTTTTCTCCATATCGCGAGACAATATGCGGAATAAACTTTATAGTGGCATTTATTTCTCTAATACCTCTGACTTACTTCATCTTAACTTTAGTAAATTTAGTTGGAATAAATGAATTGGCGTACAATCTGACATTGTTTCTATTATGTTTATTAGTTTTCGCTTCAACCGTAGTAATCTCAATAAAGATGATTGCGTCCAGGAAAACCCCAAATCTAATTAACTAATTTATTAGTTTTTAAGCGTTTTGCTTTTCATCAATTAAATTTTAATATTTAATATAGCCATGAAAAAATTTGTACAAGGACTATTTGAAGGGGAAAGAGCATTATATGATACGCATGATGCTGAAATTATTGATTCAACATTTCAAAATGGTGAATCGCCTTTAAAGGAATGCTCAAACTTAGTAATTAAACACTGTGTATTTAAATGGAAATACCCTCTTTGGTATTCTGAAGATGTTTGTTGTAACGACACAACGCTATTAGAAACGGCTAGAAGCGGAATTTGGTACACCAAAAATATTACGATGTGCAACTGCAATATATCCGCTCCTAAAACATTTAGAAAAGCAGAGAAAGTTAAGTTATTTAATTGCTATATACCAAATGCGATTGAAACATTTTGGAACTGCAAAGATATCACATTAGAAAAAGTAACAGCGACCGGAGATTATTTTGGTCTTAATGTTGAAGGAGCAAATATCGACGATTTCCAATTAATTGGAAACTATGCTTTTGACGGCGGGAAAAACATTGTTATTAAGAACGCAAAATTAGATAGCAAAGATTCATTCTGGAACTGCGAAAATGTTACCGTTATCGATTCAATTATTGTTGGAGAATATTTAGGGTGGAACTCTAAAAATGTTACCTTCATTAATTGCACAATCGATTCGCATCAGGGAATGTGCTACATGGATAACGTTAAACTTGTTAACTGCAAACTTCTTAATACCGATTTATGTTTTGAACTATGTTCAAATATAGATGCTGAAGTTATTTCAATAATTGACTCAGTCAAAAACCCAATTTCTGGAGTTATTAAAGCAAAAGGTATTAAAGAACTTATTTTAGATAAGAAATATATTGATCCGGATAAAACAAAGATAATCCTAGATGATGAAAAATAAGAAATATAATTTTGATAATGTTGTTAATAGAATTGACACTGGTTCTTTAAAGTATAGCGAAGGGCCAAACGTTTTACCTATGTGGGTTGCCGACATGGACTATCATGTCCTTCCGGAGATTAAAGAAAGCATTTTAAAAACTGCAGAAGTGGATGCTTATGGTTATAAAGAAACATTAGATGACTACTTTAAAGCATATCAGTCTTTTTATAAAAGACGTCATAATGTTGATTTTGAAGTAGATGAAGCAATTTTCTCATTAGGTGTTGTCGCATCAATTGATTCAATATTTAGACATCACTTTAAAAAAGGCGACAAAGTTTTAGTGTTCACTCCTGTTTATCATATCTTCTTCCATTGTATTGAGAATAATGAACTTGGATTGGTGGAGCTACCTTTAAAGTATGAAAATAGCGAATACATACTTGATTTAAATGAGGTAGAAAAAGTTATTAAAAATCAAGATATTAAGGTTCTTTTACTTTGTAACCCTAATAACCCAACAGGAAATATTTACACACTTGATGAACTTAACACATTAGCAAAATTATGTTTTGAAAATAAAGTCCTTCTAATTAGCGACGAGATTCATGGAGAAATCGTTGATAACGACACCAAATATAATTCAATTTTAAAGGTTGAAACGAACTACCTACAAAATGTAGTCGCTTTGTTTTCCGGAAGCAAAGTTTTTAACATCGCTGGACTTCAATCATCACTAGTAGTGACCAAGAATAAAAAGCTAAGAGAATCAATCCAAGATGGAGTATATAAAGACGACATTGGTGAGCCAAATTATTTTGCGGTGAACGCTAATATTGCCGCCTTCACAAAAGGTGATGACTACATTTACGAACTTAATGACTATATTTTTGAAAACAAAAAGTATGTTGAAGAGTTTTTAAAAAAGAGCCTTCCAAACCTTAAATACATAAAGACAAAGGCAACATATCTTCTTTGGGTTGATATTTCTTATTACTCAAATGATTCTGTTAAATTTGCTGTAGATCTAAAAAGAAAAACAGGCTTATATGTTTCTAATGGCGCTCAATTTAAAGGCAACGGAAATAACTTTATTAGAATAAATGTTGCTACATCTTTAGCTAACGTTAAATTAGCGATGAGCAAACTAAAACAATACATTTCTGATACATATAAAGATAAATAGATGGAATATCTTTATCACCGAAAGATAAAACTAAAAAACCCACTTGTAAAAAGCAACAAAGCAATTGATGAAAATTAATTAGTTTTTAGAGCGTTTTAATAAATCTTTTATCTTGTCTAATTGTTATTTATGAATTCAACTACTGCTGTTTTTGTAATGTTGATTTGGTTTTCTTTAGTAATCGAAGCGACTCCGTCTCTTCTTTGAAAACCATAATCTCCAAAGCCAGAATGGTTGCCGCCTTCAATGACAATTTCTTGAAAAATTGCAGGGAAATTACGGGAATTTTTGTTATATTCCCCTCTATTTATGACCTTATCATTAGTGCCGTAAATTGATAAGCACTTATATGAATCATTTAATTTCTTGGTTGGGTAAGACGCTAAAAAGATGATTCCTTTAAAAGAGTTGTATTTAGTATTTGATAAATATAACGACGCGGTGGTGCCACCTAAAGAATGGCCCATCATGTATAAGTTTTTGTGTTTATTTAGCAAGGCAATTTCATTCGCAGCGTTAATTCTTAGTAGAGGAACATATAGCGGCATTTTAATAAGATATACATCTATACCTAAATGAGAAATTTCATTACAAAGTGGTGAGTAAGCGACTGGATCAACTTTCGCTCCACAATAAAATATGATTGCATCCTTATCACTACTTTTGTTATCAAAATGGTAGTAGTGTTTTGTCTCGTCTAGAGCAATAACATCATCACTTTTTAAATAACTTTTTGCGTGTTCTGTAGCTCTATAGTTAAATGCAAAGTAAGTTAGCATTAAACAATTAGTTAATAAAATTGAAGAAATCGGAATAATTATAGCTTTAAGCCACCCTTTCATCTTATGTTTCTTATTAATTAATAAGACGATTAGGATTGATACTCCAATACATATTAGTATTGCAGATATAGAAACCAGCGCATATCTCATATTAAGTTATTATAGGTAGTAATTTGATATATTCAATTGTGTTTTTATATGTGACACTTTTGTGAATCATATAATGTAAAATATTATTTGTATGGTTAAAACAATAGTTAGTGAGAAAGTTAAACCAATATTAAAAGATGCATTAGATAAGCTAGTGACTGTTGATTTTGATTTTTTAGTTATTGGTGGGCTTATTTGTCAGTACTATCTAAAAGATCACGCTAGGTTTACGAATGATATCGATATCGTTTATAACGAAGATAGAGATGTAGTTGAAGAAAAACTAAGAAAAATTTTTAAAGTTATTGATTTCGATTACAAAGAAGCTAGAGTGACTTTCTTCGAGGCTACATTTACTGCATTAGTTGAAATTAATGGCGAAATAGCTCAAATAGAAGGAACAAAAATGAGTTTCTTTAAAGAAATTAAATCTGAAGACTTTTCTTATGAAGGCACCCCTTTTAAAGGTGTAACTCCAGACTTTATGATTGCAGACAAAATTGTTTCAATGCTTAATGAACTTGAACGTCCATATAAACATTTATTAGATATTTATTCATTCTCGAGAATTGATCAGTCTCAGCTAGATAAAGATGAAATTAGAAAATACATCGATTTAGTGAATAAAGAAGAAAACACTAATCGAGTAAAACGAGGGATTAAAAAATACAATCTTCCAAACCAAATTCCTGAAAACAAAATATTTACTGGAAAAATTATTACAACTACTTTGCAGGCAAAATATAACATTACAAAAGAATATGTTATTGAAGAAGTTAATAAGTGGTTAAAAACGATATTTTAATAGTAGTGGCACTTTTGTGACACAGTTTATGATATGATATGTCTATTCCTGGAGGTAAGACAATGAAAGAAGAACTTTTAAAAGGATTAACAAAAGAACAAATTGAAAAAGCAAGTCGTTGCAAAAACACTCATGAACTTTTAGAAGCTGCTAAAACGGAAGGAATTAAACTTAGCGACGAGCAATTAGCGGCTGTAAACGGTGGTTTTTGTCAAGATAGAGGCCCAGTGTCTGAAGCTTGCCCAGATTGTGGAGCTCAAGTTGAAGGACAATATATCGAAACTACTCCAGGCGATGGCAAATATCATTTCCATTGCTTAAACTGTGGACGTCATTGGACTAAAAAATAACTATTATCTAAGTAATTACATTTCTTTATATTAACGAACGATCAAAAGTTCGTTTTTTTATGCGCAGGTGTGGTATTCTAGATATAACTATGAACGTAGTTGATGTTTATATAGTAAATACACAGCTAGTTAAAGATAATTTTGATTTTGTATTGAGTTTTGTTGATGAAAATCGCAGAATCAAAGCTTTAAAATTTGTCCAAGAAAAGGATCAACTTCTTTCTCTCGGAGCAGGATATCTAATTAAAAAACATCTTCCAAAGGAAGATATGGTGGCATCTAAGACTGGCAAACCATATTTAAAAGGTGGGCCATTTTTTAATATTTCACACTCAGACGAATACGTCATTATGGTCGTTCATAAAACACGGGAAGTTGGTGTTGATATTGAACGAATCAATGAGTCAAAACTTGATGCGATTAAGTACGTGTTGTCGGATAAAGAGAAAGATGTCATTGACACAAAAACTTTATTTTTGATGTGGTCAAACAAAGAAAGTTTAATAAAATGTTTGTCTACTGGTATTCGAGATATTAAGATTGTATCAGGACTTCCTTTGGAAGGAGTTAGAACAATTAATGGTGAAGATTATTTCACAAGATCGTTAATTTATAATAATTACTCTTTATCCGTTACTTTGAAAGGTAGCGAACCATTTAAGTTAGTTTTAAAACCAATTTCAAACTTGGAGCAATAAAAATGGAAAACTATCATCTAAGCTAATTAGAACAAGGCATCATGGGCGGATTAGTTATTTCAATCATAAAAAGTATCTTTAAAGAAACCGAATACGACTATGCAAACAATAAAAATATCTTGCGCATAAAATTCTAAAAAACAACATATTTCCTGAATATTTTATAGATTTTCAAGGATAAATACAGACTAATAATAATTCTTATAAATTGATTATCTTCAGTCTAAAAGAAGAGCCTGTTTCTAAAGATAAGAAGCAGGCTTTTAAATTGGATATAGCGGATAAAAGCTTAATAGAGGGATCTAAAAATTTATTTTTATGACAAATCTATTTTTTTAATATAAGATATTAATATGGAAAAATTATTTAAGCATCTTAAAGTATCAACTTTACAAAACGATATAATTAGGTTCGAGTATTCACCTAATGATCATTTCTCAACACAGGAATCTTTATTTGTAGCCAATAAAAAAGGTTCATTTGATGAAGTTGAATTTAGTGGCTGCAATTTCTCATTTAAAGGGTTTGAATTTTCATTTGATGAAGATAGACCTTTAGAAACCCTTACTGTTTCAAAAAATGGCAAAATTGTTTATAAATTCCACAAATTTTCTAATAGTGGAGAACTTCCTCTTCCAAATAAAACTCCTGAAATTTTTCCATTAATTGACTCACCAAGACTTCTTGTTCCTAGTGACGGATATGTTAAAGATAATGAAGGCTTTGTGCTTGAAAAAGATGTTATAGATCTATTCCTTATTCTTTGCGAAAAAGATCATTTAAAACTTAGAAGACAATTCCTTTCGCTTTGTGGTACAAATACGCTACCAAGAATTAAAAACTTCGGCTTATTTGCTTCCCGAAATTACAAGCATACTCAAAAAACTGCTATTGACACTATTCGCAAATATGAAACTCACAACATCCCGCTCGATACATTTGTTATGGATGCTAAAGAGCTTAAAGATGAGAATTACGATGTGAATGATAAATATTATTCGAACGTTGAAGACTTCTTTAGATTCGCTCATAAACGAGGCATTCAAATACTTATGGATGAACACGTTCACCCTTTGAATGAAGATAGCCATATTTTCGATAATGAAGAGATTGAATATAGAAATTCGGGACTGACCAAGTTATTTAGTAAAGGCCTTGATGGGTGGTGGTTGGATAAAATTTCTTTAAAAGCTCCAGCAAGTGGAATTCCTGCAAAATCACTTGTAAATTACGCATATTTTGACATTTCAAAGCAATTCCATCTCGGGTTTACTCTAGATCCAGAAGTTTACGAAAGAGCTTTGATGATGAATAAAGTTTTTGGCCAACTTGATTCAAGGAGTCACCTTTACCCACTTCAATGTGGAGAGCATATAAAATCAGATGAGCAATCATTAAGAAGCGAAATTATAAAGATGAATGAAGCCGCTAAAAATATGGTCGCTCATTACTCGGCGGATATTGGTGGTTTTAGTGGAGATCCTTCTAAAAACCAATTTGTTCGTTGGATGGAATTCGGCGCTTTCTCACCTGTACTTAGACCACACTCTGATTCACTTGGCAAAAAGGGAAGAGAGCCTTGGAGTTATGACAAGTCTACTTTAGAAATTTGCAAAAATTATATTTACATGCGTTATGCTTTGCTTGATGTTTTTTATACAGCAAGTTTTAAAAATATTGAATCTGGTTTAGGAGTTTGCTCTCCATTATATTTATATAATCCAGAAGATAAAAAATGTTATAAAGAAGAAGCTTCCTTTATGTTAGGAAATTCGATTTTAGTCGCTCCTGTATCAGGGGCCGAGAAACCTCACTCACTTAAAAAACAGCATTTCGTTAAAGGTTTAAGACTAACAATTTATCCAAATAAAGAATTTAAAGGACCAAAATCTTATACAAGGGTCGTTAAATCGTTTGAAGACATTAATAAATTTTATCGTTCGGTAAAAACAAAATATCCATTAGTAAAGAAGTTTTCATTCCGCTATAAAGGCGAAATTAAATTTAAGAGCGAATATCAACTTTCTCTCAAAAACGCCATAAAATCCCGGGTATTTTTGAATAATAAGCTTGTTTTTGATGATTTCTGCGATCATACTTCAGAGCTTAATGAACTTGCAAGAATTAAGAAAAATAAAACCTACAAATTGGTCGTCGAAGCCGTTCAAAGAAGAAGGCCACAACTTCTTGATGTAGTTTTCTTCAAAGTAAGTAAACCTATTGCAAAAACAAAGGTATATTTACCAGAAGGAGAATGGTTTAACATTTTCCATAGAAACGTTTATCAAGGAAAGCGATATGTTAAAGAAAAGTATAGATTGGATGAGACACCTGTGTTTGTAAAAGCCGGAGCCCTTCTTCCTTTATATAAAAAGATTACAAATACTTCGAAGCTTTCTTTTAAAACTGTAATTTATGATTACTACACTAGTAAGAAAGAGGATGTTAGAGACTTTTTCTATGAAGATGATGGTATTTCAACAGGTTATAGAATTGGTGAGTACCGCAAAAACGAGTACAGAACTCATTTTGAGAACAATCGTTACATCATTGAGTTTAAAGGAAATGCAAAAATGTTAGACGATGACCTTAAGAGCCGCGAAGTCTTCTTTAAAGCTCATGTTAGAGATAATGAAACTATCGACAAAGTTTTAATTAATGGTGAACCTATTAAATTTAGAAGACATGACCACGCAAAAAAAGCGATTCCGTTCCTTGATCCTAAATTTGCTAGAGATTCAAAGACTTTAACTTTTAAATTCAGGCATATTATTAAAGACGATTATAAAATTGAATTATTTGTTAAAGAGAAGTAAAAAATGTTAAAATTTACAGGAAAAAACGCTAAATTTACAAAAAAAGCAGGATTAATCTGTACCCCTTTTATTGCCCTTTTATTATCCTCTTGTAATGGCGGACGTGAAGTAAAATACTACTCGGATAAGCTTGATATTGATTTTTGGCATGGAGATGTGAGTTATTACGAGGATAATCATGGTGGATTTTTGGGTGATGGATACCTGCTTATTGAAATCATGTTTCCAGACGAAAAAGTAGAACATCAAATTAAAAAGTCTGAATATTTTATTCAGTACCCCCTATCTGACAACCTCAAAAAGTTCTTATATGATTCGTATGATGATAGCTTGAATGTCCCTCAATTTGATAATGGCTATTACTACTTCTATAACAGGCATGAAGACGCCAAAAATAAAGATACAGACGCTGATCTTTTTAAAACGGTTTCCTTTAATTTTACTTTTGTCCTTTATGACTGCGATGAAGATATGGCTTATATTTGCGAGTACGATACATAATTTAAATTATTATTTTAATTTTAAAATAGAGTGCTAAAATAGATTTACAAATAAAGGAGAAACAAAATGGCAGGTGCAAAAAAAGGTTATCTTGATCAAGGTTTCGGACAAATCATCAATTTGATTCTCGCTATCATTCCATTTACAAGCTGGATTCTTGGCGGCCTTACAAGAATTATGAGAGGACATCTTATTGCTGGCATTCTTCAATTAATACCACCAATCACAATTGTCTTCTGGATTCTTGACATCATCTCAATTGCTCAACACGAAGATTTAACATTCTACGCTTAATAAGCAATTATAAATAGAGCTCCGACCGGGGCTCTTTTTATTTTGTTTAATAATGGTGGTAATTATTATTTATAATGATTAACAAGACTTATTATCTATGTTAAACTTTATCTACTTATAAATTTAAGAGGTAACACTATGTCTAGAGCAGATGAAATCTTTGTTAGTAACATGAAAGAAATATTGGAGACAGGTTTTTCTGATGAAAACTTGCCAGTTCGTCCACATTGGGAAGACGGAACTCCTGCTCATACAATTAAGAAATTCTGTATCGTTAATCGATACAATCTTCAGGAAGAACTTCCAATTCTTACTATTAGAAGAACTGCTTTTAAATCTTGT
>ODAJ012146459.1_pt1 | contig 16508 bp, 7 predicted proteins | sample 1539241 | NCBI WGS metagenome assembly ODAJ01 (sample SAMN02144231, study PRJEB22623) | gut metagenome | biome: sheep rumen | host: Ovis aries | place: New Zealand
AATCTGCCTCAACATTTTTAGCTAAACGTTATGCCGGATTTGAAATCTGCCTCAACATTTTTAGCTAAACGTTATGCCGGATTTGAAATCCGGCATCATTGAATATAAGGATTTATAATCCGGGAAAAAGAAATACAGAATACAAAACAAAAGAGAAGAAGGAACAGGAGTGCCGGATTACAAATCCTTATACACATTGCAGGCGGATTGCAAATCCGCCTGAACATTTAGGGTGCCAGATGCAGGCGGATTGCAAATCCGCCTGAACAATTTAGGGTGCCCGCTACAGGAGGATTGCAAATCCACCTGAACATTTTAGGATGCCCGCTACAGGCGGATTGCAAATCCGCCTGAACACTTTAGAGTGCCCGCTACAGGCGGATTGCAAATCCACCTGAACACTTTAGGATGCCAGATACAGGCGGATTGCAAATCCGCCTGAACATGGGGGAAGGAGCTAAACGTTATGCCGGATTTGAAATCCGGCATCATCGAATATAAGGATTTATAATCCGATAAAAAGAAATACGGAATAAAAAACAGAAGAGAAGAAGGAACAGGAGTGGCGGATTGATAATCCTTATAATCATTGCAGGCGGATTGCAAATCCACCTGAACATTTTAGGATGCCCGTTGCAGGTGGATTGCAAATACAATTGAACAATTTAGGGTGCCAGATGCAGACGGATTACAAATCCACCTGAACATTTAGGGTGCCCGTTGCAGGTACTTGAAAATCCGCACATTAATGCTCAAAATGGACGAAAAACAAACATATCTCACTCTTAATACACCATCACTTCCCAAACTAATCATATACCAACTTGACTAAAGCAAAGGCACGATGGGACATCATTGCTATTAAGCTGGTTTGGAACTTCGATTACCAAATATCCTTACAACGACCGCTTAAATACTCGTTTAGATGAAAGGAAAAGTGATTACAGGCAGAAAGATGCGAATATTTTGCGACCTTTTGACTTCCTTTTTTGAACAGTAATTGGTTGAAATGAAAAGGGCGGACTGCCATATAGAATATTACGGAGGGGGCTGTAAGGTTTCTCCGGGAGCCTTGGAGCATTGTTACGGGATAGTTGTAGTAATGTTACAGCAGCCCCGTAGCATTGCTCCGGCTGCCTTGGAGAAAGTTTACGGGGGCAACTGTAATTTGCGGTTTGCCTGTGTGCAAAGGGCTTCCAGGGGGCTATGGCTTGGCAGCATGTAGATTATTCCCTTTTGCCGAGGCCCACAGCAGCCGCTCGGAAACGGTTGACTAAACGGCGGATTGCCGGTGAAAAGTATGGCTCAGACTGGCTTCCTGGAAGCATGAAATATCGGAAATAGGGTTCAAAAAGTGCTGAATGAACCATGTTGGGCTACCCTTTTATCAAGAATTTGGGAATAAAGGTGGCAGAAGAGGGCTTTCCCAGACCTGCAAAGAGGCCGTTTCAGTCCTGAAACAACAGTTTCGGGAACCTCGTTTTCAGGCAATTTTATTTTACATTCGTTGCCTTGTCGCAATTCAGCGAAACTGAGATTACCGCCACGAATGGGACATTGACACAATAGCCCAGGGCAACACCGTGGGTCACGGAGATTGCAAAGATAAACACCCAGAAAGGACAAAAGCACTACTCTCTGGCAGTTCTTTTGCCCTTTCAGGACGATGATTGTGAAATATGTCCAGCAGTCCTCAGGGCATTGCCTTGGAAGTGATCAGTGGGAACGGGATTCTGATATTGCGCAAGGGGTAGCTATTGCATATCGTAAACCACCTGCATCACCTGCTTTCCGAGCTCGTCGGCAGCCTCCATGGTGGCTGCTTCGCTGTAGACGCGGATGATTGGCTCGGTGTTCGACTTGCGCAGGTGTACCCACTTGTCGGCGAAGTCGATCTTCACGCCGTCGATGTCTGTGATCTTCTCGTTGCTATAGAGTTCCTTCACCTTGCCGAGGATGGCATCAATGTCGGTGTCGGGGGTGAGGTCAATGCGGTTCTTGGCTATCGAGTAGTCGGGATATTCGGCACGCAGCTCACTGGCCTTCTTGCCCTTCTGCGCCATATTGCTCAGGAAGAGAGCTATGCCTACAAGGGCATCGCGGCCATAGTGACACTCGGGATAGATTACTCCACCGTTGCCTTCGCCGCCAATCACGGCTCCCACCTGCTTCATCATGGTGGTCACGTTGACCTCGCCCACAGCCGAAGCTGTGTACTGTCCGCCGTGGCGCTCAGTGACGTCGCGCAGCGCACGCGTCGATGAGAGGTTGCTGACGGTGTTGCCGGGAGTGTGCGAGAGCACATAGTCGGCAACGCTGACAAGCGTATATTCCTCGCCGAACATCTTTCCGTCCTCGCAGATGAAGGCCAGACGGTCTACGTCGGGGTCAACCACGATACCGAGGTCGTACTGTCCGCTGCGCATCTCGTCCATGATGCCCGTGAGGTTCTTCTCGAGCGGCTCCGGATTATGTGCGAAGTCGCCTGTAGGCTCTCCGTTGAGCACCTTGTATTCCACGCCGAGACGGTCGAGCAGCTGCGGCAGAATGATTCCTCCAACAGAGTTGATGGCATCCACGCACACCTTGAAGCCAGCCTTCTTCACTGCTTCGGCATCTACCAGCTCAAGGCCGAGCACGTCTTCGATGTGCCACAAGTCGGCCTCGTCGCAGTTGATAAGGTGTCCCAGTTCGTCAACAGGCGCGTAGCTGAAGTCCTCGCGCTCGGCAATGTCGAGCACCTGAGCACCGTCTTTAGCCGTGAGGAACTCGCCATTGCTGTTGAGCAGCTTCAGCGCATTCCACTGACGGGGGTTGTGGCTGGCTGTGATGATGATGCCACCGTCGGCTCCAAGCGTGGTTACGGCAAGCTCAGTGGTGGGCGTTGTGGCCAGGCCGATGTTCACAACATCGTAGCCCATGCCCATGAGAGTGCCGCAGACAATATCGTCTACCATCACTCCCGAGAGGCGCGCGTCGCGCCCTACGACGATGGTCGGGCGGAACTGGTTGAACTCTGCCTTGCTACCGTTGCCTCCGTTCTGGCGTATGAAGGTGGCGTAAGCCGACGTGAACTTCACTATGTCTAACGGATTAAGGGTGTCGCCGGCCCGTCCGCCTATGGTACCGCGGATGCCGGAGATTGATTTAATCAGTGTCATGTTGCTATTGTTGTTTGGTTGTTGCTGTATGGGATTGAAGCGTCGCCCAATGGCAGTTGCCCCAATTATCAATTATGCATTATGCATTATCAATTATGCATTGACCTACAGTCCTCGCTCGTAGGTTATCTCGTAGTGGCATGGATACACCCCGGTGCTTGCATAGTAGTGGCCTTGCGTGTGGGGCACGATGATGTTCACCTTTGCCAGCTCGTCGGTTTCTTTCTCCGGGCGGCCTACGTTGATATATGAAAACGGCACGAGCCAGCCGCTCGGCACCGACGTGTTCTTGTATCTCCTATACATCAGGCTCGACCCGGCATCAAACGATGCCGTGAAGGTTCCGCTGGTGTTGCTGACCGACATCTTGTCGGCAATGGCCGACCAATCGAGCGCATTGTTTGAGAGCTGCACCGAGTCGCCGAGGATGTTGTACTCCGTGAAACGGCACAGCACGGTTGCCGACTCGCCTTTATCTATTTTCTTGCCGCATCCTTTGCTTACTATCTGTAGATAAACGCCGGTGGTAGGGAACAGCACATACTGGTTGTGGCTCACGTCGGTGGTGTAGCCTTGGTCTATGAACTGCTGTTCGCTGATAACGTTGATGCCTCGCGCAAGGATGAAATTGTAGACGGCGTTGCGCTCGCGATCCTTTTGGTCGGCATAAGTCTCACCTTTATTACAGGCTGAAAGTATCAGCAGAAAGGCTGCTGCAACAAGAAAGAACTTGGTTTGTTTCATTTCTTCTATTTGGAAATTGGTATGATTGAGGGCACCTTTACTATAAGCTATTAACAGTCTGGTGTCAAATATCGGCGGCAAAGATAGTAAAAAAGATTCAGACTGACAGCCGCCGTTTGTTGTTTTTTAGGTTTATGGCAAATAGTTAACAGTTGGCCGCGTGGCACCAGGGGGACATTTCTACAGTCTGCATCCCCACGCAACCATCATGCCAACTGCTCCTTATAGCTCAGAATGGCTTTCAGGGCCACCTGCTCGGCTTCCTCGATCGAGCAGAAAAGCTTTCCGCCGGCAGCATCCTCGTGTCCGCCGCCGTTGAAGAACTCGCGCGCCATCTTCTCGCAGTGGAAGCCGCACGACGAACGCAGGCTCACCAGCACCAGATTGGGGTGCTCGGTGTCCTCGCGAAGCGAAATCGACAGCTTCATTCCCCGTATGCGCAGCGGCTCGTTGACCAGTCCTTCGGCATCGCCTTTCTTGAAGCGGAAGCGCACCATCTCGTCCTTGGTGATGGTGAAGTAGCTTGCCTTGAGCTTCTCTACCACCTTCATCTTGCGGTAGATGACATACGAGCGCAGGCGGAGGCACTGCCGGCTGAGCGTATGGTAGACGCGATTGTAAATCAAATCCTTGTTGATACCTTTCTCTATCAACATTCCGATGATGAAATATATCTGCGGCGAGTTGCTGTTGTAGGCAAACGAGCCTGTGTCGGTCATCATTCCGCAGTAGATGGCTGTGGCACACTGGGATGTCATGGCCTCGTAGCCTCCTAACTGGCATATCAGCCTGAACACCATCTCACTGGTGCTGCTCAGCTCGGGGTGCGAGACGGTGAGCTCGGATGCTATGTCGGGAGCCAGATGATGGTCGATGACAAGCCTTGGCGCGGTGCAGCCGTCGAGCGTTTTCTGCATATATTCGGTGCGCGAAGTGGTGTTGAAGTCAAGGCAACACACGAGGTCGGCCTTGTCGAACAGGTCTTGCACGTCCTGCTGAGCCTTGTCATAGCGCTTCACTTGCTGGAAGCCCGGCAGCCAATGCAGAAAATCGGGTGCGGCATCGGGCAGCACCACTGCCACCTCCTTGCCGCGCTGACCGAGGTAACTGGCCCAGGCCAGCGACGACCCCACTGCATCGCCGTCGGGCGACTTGTGGCAACAGATTACTACGTGCGAAGAGTTGTCGAGCAATTCTTCAAGCTTCGACAACTCTTCGGTGGATAACAGGAAAAGGTTATTGGTTTCCAGTGAGTTCATAAATCAAGTTACAGGTTGTTCAAGCGGTATCAGAACAGCTTGTTGGGATAAACGCCCTCGTCGATGAGGCGCTGGATGCGTGCCACTACATCGTCGCGGTCGGCAGCGTAGGTCACTCCGAACCACTTGCTCGTGGTGTCGAGCACCTTTACGGTGGCGGTGCGCTCGTTGATAAGCTTGTTCACCATGAGCGGAATGAAGAACTCGGCTTTCAGGTTCTCCATGTTCTTCGGGTCGCTGAGGAACTCGCGGAAGTAGGCTTCGCTGTGCTGGAAGTAGTCGGGAGTGAATCCCCACATATTCATGCTGACGGGAGTGTTGTCGTCGATGGCTACCCACTCGCCCTTCTCGTCCTTATAGCATACCGGGCCGTCAACGCGCTGTATCTCGGTGCGCTCAACCACGGTGGTCAGGTTGCCAGCATCGTCGGTAGAGCAGATGCCGCGTGCAACGGTTCCGTTCTCGCTCAGCGTGTTGCCAACGCGGAATCCCACCATAGCATACTGGTTGGTGGCTCCCTCGGGCAGGCTGCTCAGGAACTTGCCGATAACCATGAAGGCGTCACGATTGTAGAAGTCGTCGCAGTTAATCACGCAGAATGGCTCCTTGATAACGTCCTTGCCCATGAGCACGGCATGATTGGTGCCCCATGGCTTAACCCTACCTTCGGGGACCGAGAAACCCTCGGGCAGTGCGTCGAGTCCCTGGAAACAGAGCTCGCATGGTATCTTGTCTTCGTATTTCGATAGTATCTGCTCGCGGAACTGCTGCTCGAAATCCTTGCGGATCACCCATACCACCTTGCCGAAGCCGGCCTGTATGGCATCGTAGATTGAGTAGTCCATGATTGTTTCACCATTGGGGCCGAGTCCGTCAAGCTGTTTCAGACCTCCATAACGGCTGCCCATACCGGCAGCGAGTAGGAAAAGTGTAGGTTTCATAATACTTTTTATTTATACGTTAGTTAACATTTAGTTGCCTGCGCAACTGCATAGAATGTGCAAATGTAGCAAAATTAGTCGTCTGAAACGACTTTTTACGAAATGTTAACGCTTTGTTCTGCATCTCAACTGTTAGAATGGCAGGCCTATGGCAAGGTGCAATGCCTGGGCATCCTTGAAGTGCCTGATGTTGTAGAAGCCGCTGCGCCCGGTCTCGTAGGGCACGTGCAGGCCGATACCCCAGTCAAGACGGAGGATGAAGAAGCCCACGTCGTAGCGCAGGCCGATGCCTGTTCCCACGGCCATTTGCTTGAACATATCGCCAAACTTGAAGCTGGTGTCGTCCTGTTCCATGTAGTTGTCGAGCAGCCACACGTTGCCAACATCGAGGAACACGGCTCCATAGAGGCTGCCCACGAGGTGCGGGCGATACTCCAGGTTGGCCTGGAACTTCACGTCGCCCACTTGCTCCACGTAGCTCCACGTCTTATTCTCCGACTTATACTTGCCGGGGCCTATCGCACGTGCGTTGAAGGCTCGGATGCTGTTGGCTCCACCCACGTAGAACTGCTCCGAATAGGGTGAGAATGTGGAGTTGCCGTAGCTCCAGATGACGCCTCCTCCCACGTGGGCTGCCAACGTCGACTTCTCGCCTATCGACCATATCTTCGTCAGGTTGGTCTCTATCTTCAGGAACTGGGCATACGGGTTCTTGAACATCTCCTTCCCGTGTTCGCTCCATTTCCTGCCTGCTACCATATAGCCGAGCGACAGCAGGTTGGCCGACTCGCTCACCGTGGTCCACCAACTGATGGGGTTGCGGTAGTTTGCTGGGCTGTGATATGAATACGAAAAACTCATCTTGGGTATGAAGCGGTTGTTCATCGTAGTGGCGAGATAGGGATGCTCTATCAGCAAATCTATATATTTGTCTGTGACATTGGTATTATATTCATAGGTGAGCGTGAGCGGAGAGAACTCGAACGACGACTGTTCGGAGGTGCGCCAGTTGTATCTGAGCTCGCCCGTCACAGCATGGCGCTTGAAGTATTCTGGACGGTTCACCACGTTTGTCGATGCCTTGATGGTCGTTGTGGGCGTATCGAAATAGCGCACTCGCCGCCCGCTCACGGTCTTTCCTTTCTTCCGGGCGCGGGCTATGCGCTTTCTGAGCGACATACGCAGCGGATTGAATATCCTCGGGAAGGTCAGCGACACCTCTGCTCCATAGCTGTAGGAGTTCAGCTTTGTCTTCGAACCCTCGGCAGAATGGCCCGTCTGCCATTCATACGAGCCGTGGACGTTCACGTTGAGCAGCTCGCCACCACGGAACGCGTTGCGCCGCGTGAGTCCGACGATAATCTCGGGGCCCAGTTTGCCGCTGGTCTTGCCTTTGGCATAAGCCTCAACATAGAAGTCGTAGGGTTTGTCGAAGGTGCAGTCGAGCTTCAGGTCCAGGGTGCGACAGCTGTCAGTGGTGTCGCGAGGGGTGAAAGTGAAGTTCGTGCGCGTGAAAAGTCCCGTGGCAGAGAGCTTCTTGAGCGACTCCTGAACGGTGCTCTGATTGTAGAGCTGGCCCGAACGCAGCTTCATTCCGTTGAGGAAGGCAGCCATCCTTATCGGCGGGCGCTTGCCGTTATAGTAGAGCGAGAAGTTCTTGTAGTGGCGGAAATGCCTCACGCTGTCGAGCTGCTCGCCCATGCGGTTGCGCAGGCTGATGTCCACCTTGCCTATCTTCCACTGGCGCAGGGCACGTTTGTCCAGGTTGTTGGCCACGTGCAGCTGCAGCCTCACCTTGCCGCGGTTGGCCAAGGTGTCGGCGAGGAACGAGCTGTAGTTCTTTTCATAGAAGTAGTAGCCGTTGTCGCGGAAGAGCTGCGCTATGCGCTGACGTTCGTTCTCGAGTGCTGCCACGTCGAAGGGGTCGCCCCGGTGCAGGTAGGTTTCGTCCATGTTGGCCTCCATGAGGCTGTCGGTCGATGCCGGGAAGTTGTGGTAGCTTATGCTGTCGAGGGTCCACAGGCGGCCCAGGTCAACGCTGTAGGCCACCTTCTGCTTCTTGGGATGCTTCTGGTCGATGATCTCGAAGTCCACCTTTCCGTCGAAATAGCCGCGCTTCTTGAGAGTGTTCTCTCCCACGAGGGCATGGAGCTGCGGATTGACCTTGCTCATTAGCACGGGCTGCTTGCCGAAAGCCTTTACCATCCAGCGCGAAAAGCCGGTGCTGTCGCGCGAGAAAGCGTTCCATATCCACAGGCCGATGGGCAGTGGCGAGCGTATGCTCGAGCTGCCGAAGAGCGAGCCGTTGGGCTTGGTTGCCAGCACCACGTCCATCTCTTCCTTAGTCTGCGCGAAGTGGTCGTTCTTCTCGTAGTTGGTGTATTGTGTGGGCTTGAGTCCTATGAAGAGCTTCTCGCCGTCGGGCAGCGCGCTCGTGGTCGAGCAGGCAGCCACTGCCACCATCAGCACCACCGCCACGATGCCTGCTGCAAGGCGGCGGAACAGTCTGGGCAAGGGTCTTATGCTGTTGTCGGGATGCTTTTCCATCTTGTTGTTCGGTTATCGGTTTGTGTGCGTCTCTTGCCGCACGGGAGCTGCCGACGGCTGTTGATGCCGGCTGCTGTCAGCTCTCTGAGCGGCTGCCGAGTCGCCCTGCACGGGGCGTGGGGCATACTGCTGCTGCGAGGAAGACTTGAAATTGAAGATGTCTATCAGCCTGCTCAGTTTGCGCCGCCACATAAATCCGGCTCCATACTCGCTCACGTTGCCTTCCAGCCAGTCGTAGGAGTCGCGCTCGTAGAACAGCTTCAGGTATTGCGTCTCTCGCGAGTTGAGGCGGTATTCCAGCGAGAAGTTGTCGAAGAAGGCTCCGTTGCTCTGCTCCACGGAGGAGCCGGTAGAGACCCTGCCGCCCATGATTATGCGCAGGCGGTTGTTCCACAGCCGCTTCGAGAACTTGAAGGTGTAGTCGGTGTGCAATGCTCCTGTCGCATCGGTTGCCGACTCCATGTTGGCCGACAGGTCCAGACCCATCGAGCGAAGCGCATTGCCCGTGATGTTGTTTATCTCGCTCTGCATGAACGATGCCAGCGCACCGTTCATCGCCGAGTTTGCGGTGGCCGTGCTCTCGTCGAGATACATTCCCGAGGCAAGCATCGACACAGCAAGCTTTCCGCGCTCCTCGATGCTCTTGGTGTTGAGCTCGTTCTGCACCTGCATATCCTCAGGGGCTTCTATGATGAACTGTATCTGCGGCTTCGACAGTGTCTCGGTAATGTTCACTCCGCAGTTGAAGGTCACTATCTTGCCCGACGACGTTCCGTCGGCAACGTTCGCCCGCAGGCTCTCCATGGCTGTGATGTTAAGCCTCGGGTCCATCACGTCGCCCACGAACTCTATGTAGCTGCCACGCTGGATATTGAACGTGCGCAGCGGAATTACCGGCAGGGCATACTTCATCTCGCCGCTGTTGAGCGTATAGCGGCCTTGCATCTGCACGCTGTTGGTGGGATCGTAGCTCATGCGCAGCGTGCCGCCGCCTATCAGGTCGATATAGTTAGAGTGGTCGGCATTGAGCGCACACACTATATGTGCCGCCTCGTCGATGTTCAGGCTCAGGTCCATCTTGAAACCGGAGATGTCGGGACGCGCCACCACCGTGTTGGCAGTGCTGTCGTTAAGGTCTACGAACTTCACGAGCTCGTCCATCTGGTTGTCAGTGACCAGTGCCGACTCACGCAGCACGTATGTCATGTCGGTTTTGCCCAGCACGTCGAGCCTGCCACGCATATTGAGCTCGCTCAGCGGGCCCTGCATACGGGCGAAGAAGTTGACATACGCCTTGCCGTAGGCTTGGCTGCGGATGTTCTCCTTGGCATCAATGAGCAGGAAGTCGCGTGCCCGCATGGTCATGTTCATGGTCATGCGGTCCATGTTCGAGAAGTCTAAGTTGCCGGTAATCTTCATCGGGCTGCCGTTGTTGGCATAGAGAACGAACTCGTCGAACAGCACTTTGCTGTCGGTGATGGTCAGCGGTTTGTCGGCGAAACGCATCTCCACGCCGTAGGGTTCGCTGAAGATGTATGCGGAGTCGAGCATCAGCTTGCCGTCAATATCGAGCTTGCTCAGCGGTCCGCTCACGCTCAGCTTGCCGTCGCCGGTACCGCGCAGGCCAACGATGCGGTCGGGCACGAATCCGTTGATATAGCTCAGGGGGAACTTCGTCATGTCGAAGTGACCGTCGAGGTGGCCTTCGCCTTCCGACTTATACACACCAGTGAGCGTGCCCACCTCCATATCGTCTTTCATTATGAGCGCATCCACGTAGTGCGAGCCGTCGCTGCGCGGTATGTAGACGAGCTGCGTGCCCACGTTGCCCATCTTGTTGCCTTCGTAAATCATGTTTCTCACCGTCATGTCGCTCGAGACGGTCATGCTGTGCTCGGCCTGTATGAGGTGGAAGTCGCCGTCGAGCAGACCCGACACTCGCGGTGCGAATGGTATCACCGAGGTCAGCTCGCCCAGCTCGAAGCGGTTCACACTGAGCGTGACGTTCTGCAACGAGGTCATGTCCTCGTCGTCGGTGTAGATGTGCAAGCCCGCGCCGTCGGCGGCAATGAGCTTCATCTGTCCGCTCACGCGGTTGTCGTCGCCTATGAAGACGTAGTTGTCGGGGTTCACGTCGAACGTCTTGTAGCCCAGCACGGCCTTGTCCGACACCACTTTGATGCGTCGTCCGCGCTCTTCGAGTGCTGCGCTCATGCCGAGGTCGAGGGCTGTCTTGCCCGCAGCATCGGCCACATCGAGGTTGGCCAGCAGCCCTTTCTCGTAGAGGCTGCCGTCGAGGTTGGCGGTTATGGGGTATGCGTTGCGGGCATTGTTGGCCACGCGCAGCTTGTAGCGCAGCTTGTCGTCGTCGGAGTTCAGGGTCAGTGCCACGCTGTCGAGGCGTATGCTGTCGTCGGTGACGACGAGCGAGCCTATCTGTCCCGTGCCGTTGAGTCCCGTCTGGGGCGAGAAGGTGAAGTCCATCTGCGCCTTGCCGAAGCTGCATCCCATCTGGCGGAGCATGGTGGCAAGCAGGTTGTTGGCTCCCGTGCGCAGGCTCAGGTGGCCGTTGGGCAGGTGCTGCCACAGCTGCCGCTGGTCTATCAGCTTGTTGGCTATCTGCTTCTGCAAGGTGGAGGTGAGGCGGTCGGTCTGTCCGAGCAGCTGTTTGTAGCCGCCGCTGGTCGACAGGTCGAGGGCGAGGTCGCCGCTCTGCACCGCTGCGTGGGTTGTGTCGCGCCGTGTCAGCACGTCAAGGTCGAGGTCGCCGGGTCGGTAGCTGCGGTCTTTCTCACTCACGGCGAGGTTACACAGCTTGCCTTCGGCGCGGTAGTAGTCGTCGAGGTTGCTCTCCACGAGCAGGTTGGCACCGAACGAGGCCATGAAAGGATTGTCGGCCAAGCCCATTCCGTGGAAGTCCACCTTGCGCATCATGCCGTCGAAGTGGGCGTTCATAGCCTTGGGACGCATGGCAAAGTCGATGTCGAAGTCGCCCTGTGCCAGCAGCTTGCGCTGACTGCCAACGTTCTCGTGCAGGAAGAAGTCGCCCACATGACCGCTCACAGAGTGGCTCTGCTTCATGTCGGAGCGCAGGTGCAGGTCGGCATCGGTGCTGACGGTGTAGTTTCGGTCAATGATACCCAGCCGCCGCAGGTCAATATGGCTCAGCAGACCTTTCAGATGCACGTCGACAAGCTTCTCCGAGAGTGTGCCGTCAACGGTGAAGCGGCCACCGAGCATGGGGTTGGTGCTGTTGATGCGTGCATGGATGTGTCCCTTGCCAAGGGTGATGTCGCCTCCCAGTCCGTCGAGGGTGTAGCCGGCATAGCTGAAGCGGTCTATCCTGGTGTTCAGGGTGATGCCCGTAGAGGGGCTAAAGGGGTCGGTGCCGCGTCCGTTCAGGCTTATCTCGCCGCTGAAGGGGCCCACTCCCATCGTGGGCAGGAAGTGTTGAAGCTGCAAGTTGCGGGCCTTGGCGGTGAGGCGGTAGGCCATGGTGCGGGTGTCGATGTTGGCAAGTGCGCGCACCGTGCCGCCTCCGTGGCCCATCAGGAAGTCGGCATCATAGGTGCTGCCGTTGACCTTGAAGGTGCCGTCGATGTCGATGCCGCGCGGCAGGTTCACCTGCTTAGCCACGTCGGCAGGCATCATCGAGGCCACCATCTGCAGGTTATCGCTGCGCCCTTTCAGCCGCAGGTTGGCACGCATACGCGACGGCTCGGTGAGATTGGCTATGAATCCCGAACCGCTCAGGCGCACCACGGTGGGCAGCTCGGCGTTGAGGTCACGCAGCGTGAGGTATTGCAGGTTGCCCTCGGCCCTGCCTTTCACGACAAGCTGGCGGTTGGGCCAGTGGGCAACGACTGGTCGGGGCAGGTCGGTGACAAAGCGTTGTATGTCACCCAAACCGAAAGCTCCGTCCACGGTGACGTAGAAGCGCCCCGGGTTATGGTCGTCGAAGGCGTTGAGCTCCATCTCGAAGTCAGCCTTGGCGCGGCTGCGGGTGGTGGTGAGGTCGAGGTCGGGCAGGTGCAGACGCTTGTCGTCCATGGAGAAATGGGTGGTGAGGTGCTTTGCCGTGAGCCCGCTCTGCTCGGCAAACGAGGCTTCGCGTATGGCAAGCGACAGGTTGGGTGCGGCAAAGTAGAACGAGTCGGCCCTCAGGTGCAGGTCGGTGAGGTGTATGTGATTGCCGTCGAAGCCGCGCTGGGGCTTGGCGTATGGCCGGTCGTAGGCCAGCGAACCGCCCTGCCAGTCCACGGCTGCCACGCTGTAGCGCCCATCGCGCAGCAGCAGGTGCGTGTCGTCGACGCGCAGACGGGCGAAGTCGGTCTTCACGGTCATGCTGTCGCCGGGCAGATGCAGCGCAAACTTGGTGTTGCGGGCACTGACCTGCCGCAGGTCTATCTTCCAGTCGGCCTTGCTCTCGGTGGTGTCGGGGGGCACGCTGTCGCGCAGGGCCACGTCGATAAGCGAGTTGTCGATCTGCGCCCGGTCCACGGTGACGTGCTCGCGGCGCAGGTCTATGCCGCGGCTCACTACGTAGAGGCGCCCCACCCTGCCACTGATGGCTACAGAGGCTATCAGGTCCTGGGTGTTCACCTTGCCGTTGTTGAGTTCCAGTGAGTTCACCTCAACCTGACTCTTCAGCAGCGGCAGCAGCGACACGTCGGCCACGAGGCTCTCCAAGTCGGCTATGGTGTCACCTGGCTGAAGGCTTCCTGTGGGTGGTTTCTTCACGAGCAGGAAACTGTCGAGCTGCAGGTCGAGGGGGAAGCGCAGCCGTACCTTGCCCACGCGGGCGGTCATGCCGGTGGTGCGGCTCACATACGAGGCCACACTCTCGGCAGCCCACTGCTGCACGGGGGGCAGATAGATGAGCACCGCAAGCAGCAGCACCAGCGCCACGGGCACCAGCACAACCCAGAGTATGGTCTTTATGGCTGTCTTCATTACTCTATATAACAAGGAGAGCGAAGCCCACGCTATCGTCATCGGCTTATTCTCCAAATGCAAAGTAAAAGAAAAAAAACGAAAGGCACAAGCCTGCAGTGAGTTTTTTAGGCGAGAGGGGGCTTTTGCTTTGGGGTTAGGGAGGCCTGACGGCAAGCTGTCACACAGCAACTCCACGGCAAGTTTTTCCCAACCGCTCCGTAAACTTCTTCCAACAGCCCCGGAGCTTTGTTACAGCTATCCTGGAGCATTGTTACAAAGCATCTGTAACAAAGCTCCGGGGCTGCTGGAGAAAAGTTACGGCCTGCCGGAGCATCCCGAAAGGGGTGCGTGCGGAGACATTTTCAGCCCAAAAGCGATCGGAAAACGAGTTTATGGATGCAAAATACTCGCGTATCTGGGCACGGAAAACAATCCGGCGGCAAATACGCGAGTATCTATCATATTGCTGTTAGGATATTTCGCAACTGTCAGAGACCTCAGAGGTCATTTCCTAATGGTGTCGTTCTCGGCCTGCTTCTTGGCCGCCTCAGAAGCCTTTCGGTTGGCCTCGACAGCATTTATCTGCCTGTGATAGCCAGTGACAACACCATTGTGCTTGAGTGCGAGGCTGTCGGCAGAGAGGAATACCAGCTCCATGGTGTCCCTGCGCACGCTTCGCTCGGGCAGCCTGTGGCGCGTCTTGTCGAGCGTGTCGCCACGAAGAATGAGCTTGCCGTTGAAGATTGTCCACCCCGTATAGCGCACCACGGGTGGATATTCGACGAGCGACTCATGGTCGAGGCTGTTTCCACGGTAGACCGCCCCCACCGAACTGGCCTGATACTGGCGCTTCAGAGTGAAGCCATATTCGCGCGGCACGAAGAGCAGAGCCTTCATCGAGTCGGTCAGTTCGGCTGTTATCTCGCCCTTACTTTTCAGTGCGTTTTCCTTCAACGTAGGTATCACCTGATATGTCCAGGTGCCTTTCAGCATATCGAGGTCAATCACCTCGAGAGCCTCGTGGGGGTTCTTGGGGTTGACGAGCACCGCTATCCAGTCGCCGATGGCAGGTGTTCCGAACACCTTGTGGTTGCGCGCAGCCTCGATTATGTTGTAGGTCACGGGGTCGCTGCAGTCGGCAGGCAGAAAGACCACAGCCGTGTCGGAGCATCCGTCGCACGCCAGTCCGTAGATAAACTTGTCGCCCGGTGCCGGCACTTCGTTGCCGTTGCCGTGCGTGGCCTGCTGATTGCCGTCGCTGCTGCATCCGCACAGCACCACGGCAGCAGCCAGAAGAAGAAGCCTGAATGATTTGATTGCCATATCGTCAGAGTGTGATTAAGTCCGTGCAAAAGTAGCAATAAATATCCACAAAAAGCCTTTTTCGCCGATTTTATAGTCGGCAAAGGGCACAACGGCAGCCCAAATACATCAATAAAACAGCCCCGTAAGGTTAAAAATGAATAACAATACTGTCGGTGTAGATTATTTTGTCTACCTTTGCCGGGTAAAAATCGCAACATGGATATTACTGAAACATTATAAAAAACGCTTATTGATGAAAAAGAAAATCCAGTTCAGTCTCGTATATAGAGATATGTGGCAGAGTTCGGGAAAGTTTCAGCCGCTGAAGGCTCAGCTCGAACGCATAGCCCCAGTGATAATCGAGATGGGATGCTTTGCCCGCGTTGAGACCAACGGCGGTGCCTTCGAGCAGGTGAACCTGCTTGCCGGCGAGAATCCCAACGAGGCGGTGCGCGCCTTCTGCAAGCCTTTCAACGAGGTGGGCATCAAGACCCATATGCTCGACCGCGGCCTCAACGCGCTGCGTATGTACCCCGTGCCCGACGATGTTCGCCAGCTGATGTATAAGGTGAAGCACGCACAGGGCGTTGACATACCCCGTATCTTCGACGGTCTGAACGACGTTCGCAACATCATCCCCAGCATACGATGGGCCAAGGAGGCAGGCATGACACCGCAGGGAACGCTCTGCATCACCACCTCGCCCGTGCATACGCTCGAGTACTACACAGCCATTGCCGACCAGCTTATCGATGCCGGTGCCGAGGAAATATGCCTCAAGGACATGGCCGGCATTGGTCAGCCCGCCTTCCTCGGCAAGCTCACCAAGCTGATAAAGGACAAGCACCCCGACATCATCATAGAGTATCACGGCCACAGCGGACCCGGTCTGTCGATGGCATCTATCCTCGAAGTGTGCGAAAACGGTGCCGACATCATCGACACAGCCATCGAACCGCTGTCGTGGGGCAAGGTACATCCCGACGTTATCTCAGTGCAGTCGATGCTGCGCAACGAGGGATTCGACGTGCCCGACATCAACATGAGCGCCTACATGAAGGCACGCTCGCTCACACAGGAGTTCATCGACGAGTGGCTGGGCTACTTCATCAACCCCGGCAACAAGCACATGTCGTCGCTCTTGCTGGGCTGCGGACTGCCCGGAGGCATGATGGGCTCGATGATGGCCGACCTCGGAGGCATCATGGGCACCATAAACAACATACGCCGCAAGCGTGGCGACGAGGAGCTGTCGACCGACGATATGCTCGTGCGCCTGTTCAACGAGGTTGAATACGTATGGCCGCGCGTGGGCTACCCACCATTGGTGACTCCGTTCTCGCAGTATGTGAAGAACATTGCACTGATGAACCTCCTCACCATGGAGCAAGGCAAGGGCCGCTTCGTGATGATGGACGACTCGATGTGGGGCATGATACTGGGCAAGAGCGGCAAGATACCCGGCACGATAGATGCCGAGCTGGTGGAGCTGGCCAAGAAACAGGGCCGCGAGTTCACCACTGCCGACCCGCACACGCTCATTCCCAATGCCCTCGACGACTTCCGCCGCGAGATGGACGAGAACGGATGGGACTACGGACAGGACGACGAGGAGC
>ODAJ012094283.1_pt1 | contig 16480 bp, 31 predicted proteins | sample 1539241 | NCBI WGS metagenome assembly ODAJ01 (sample SAMN02144231, study PRJEB22623) | gut metagenome | biome: sheep rumen | host: Ovis aries | place: New Zealand
ATTGTATTAAGGTAATCAGCGCCGCAGGCTCTTGGCTCCCCTTTAGCGCAGCGATCAGGCGTGTGCCGCTTTAGCGGGAGCTGGCAGCCGAAGGCTGACTGAGGGGTTTACGGTTGTTCTAAAAATTGGTTTTGTGCGTTTTGACCGAAAATCGGGTTTGAATTTTGTAAATTTTGTAAAAAATTTCGGGTCAAAAACGAAAAAAAGTGCTTGAAATCGGGTGTTTGATAGTGTATAATAAACGTGTTGTGACATTAAGAGCGATGATGCGGGAGGTTGCCGAAAGGGTTTTTCCGCGGAGCAATGTCCGGTTCAAGAAAACGGGCGACAAGGTCACTGCATAATAGTGCGCGGTTTTTAAAGGCCATTTCGGTCGGAGTTGCAAAAGGAAACGCGCGGATGTGTGTGCAGTCACCACTTGTCGTACTGACTAAATTCAGAAAAGTGCGAAAAGGAGGGGACTTTTTTTATGGCTAATCAGAAGATTAGAATCAGTCTCAAGTCTTACGATCACAAGTTGATCGACCAGTCTGCTGCTCAGATAGTTGAAACAGCAAAGAAAACAGGTGCTAAAATCAGCGGTCCTATTCCGTTACCCACAAAGAAGGAAGTTGTTACTATCCTCCGTGCGGTACACAAGTACAAGGACTCCAGAGAACAGTTTGAGCTCAGAACACACAAAAGACTGATTGATATTCTTATGCCTACAGCAAAGACAGCCGACGCTTTAAGACGTCTTGATTTGCCTGCAGGTGTAGATATTACATTAAAAGTCATGTAATTAAGAATCACAGATTCACAACAAAAGAAATTAACCCAACAAAATGGTTTATATAGGTAGATATAGATTCTGACCGGTATAAACTGTAGAATGATCGTTCTTTAAGAATGATCCGCTGTAAAGTTTATTATGGAGGTAAAGTTATGCAGAAGGCAATAGTTGCTAAGAAAATTGGTATGACACAGATTTTCGCTGAAAACGGCTTACTTATTCCCGTAACCGTTCTGGAAGCAGGCCCTTGTGTTGTAACACAGAAGAAAACAGAAGAAAACGACGGATACAATGCTATCCAGGTTGGCTTTGGCGAAGTTAAGGCAAAGAAAGTCAACAAGCCTATGAAGGGTCACTTTGAAAAGGCAGGCGTTGTTCCTACAAAGGTTCTCAAGGAATTGAGACTTGACGACACTTCGGCTTACGAAGTCGGCAGTGAGATCAAAGCAGATGTTTTTGCAGCAGGCGATAAGGTCGATGCAACAGGCATCTCAAAAGGTAAAGGCTATCAGGGTCCTATCAAAAGACATGGTCAGTCAAGAGGTCCTATGGCGCACGGCTCCAAGTACCACAGAGGTGTAGGTTCTTTAAGTTCCGCAACAACACCCGGTAAGGTAAAGAAGGGCAAGAAGATGGCAGGTCACATGGGTTCGGTTCAGGTAACGGTACAAAACCTTGAAGTTGTTCGTGCAGATGCAGAGAAGAACTTACTTCTTATCAAGGGTGCTGTTCCCGGCAGCAAGGGCTCTGTGCTTGTAATCAAAAACAGCGTTAAGGCTTGAGATTACGTAAAGGAGGATAAACCTAATGGCAAATGTTAAAGTATTCAACATGAGCGGAAGCGAAGTTGGTTCTATAGATTTGAATGATGATATTTTTGCGGTAGAGGTAAATGAACACGTAATGCATCAGGCAGTTGTTCAGTACCTTGCAAATCAGAGACAGGGCACACAGAGTGCGCTTACACGCGCAGAGGTTCGCGGCGGCGGCAGAAAGCCCTGGAGACAGAAGGGCACAGGCCGTGCAAGACAGGGCTCTATCCGTGCTCCACAGTGGACAGGCGGCGGCGTTGTATTCGCTCCCAAGCCCAGAGACTACTCCTTCAAGTTAAACAAGAAGGTAAAGAGACTTGCTCTTAAGTCTGCTCTTACAACAAAGGTAAATGAGGGCAGCTTCGTAGTTATCGACGAATTAAGTTTCAAGGAAGCAAAGACAAAGGAATTTGCGGCAGTATTAAAGAATGTTAATGTAAACAAGGCACTCGTTGTTGTTGAAGACGGCAACAAGAATGCAGTTCTTTCCGCAAGAAACATCCCCACTGTTAAGACAGCTTCCGTAAATACGATAAATGTTTACGACATTATCAAGTTTGATTCAATGGTTGTTACAAAGGCAGCTGTTGAGAAGATGCAGGAGGTGTACGCATAATGGCAGATATAAAGTATTATGACGTTATTTTAAAGCCCGTTGTTACTGAAAAAAGTATGAACGAGATGGCTGACAAGAAGTACACTTTTTATGTACACACAGATGCAACAAAGATCCAGATCAAGCAGGCTGTTGAGAAGATGTTTGAGGGTACAAAGGTTGCAAAGGTAAACACAATGAACCTTAACGGCAAGACAAAGAGACGCGGCTATACTGTTGGCAAAACAAACAACAGAAAGAAAGCTATCGTTCAGCTTGCAGAGGACAGCAAGGAAATCGAAATTTTCCAGGGTTTATAATATAAACCGAGATATAGAGTTATTGCACGGCAGTGCAGAGAATTAAAAGAAAAGGAGTGTAACAAATGGGTATTAAGAGATTTAAGCCTTATACACCTTCAAGAAGACAGATGACAGTATCTGACTTCAACGAAATAACAAAATCTACTCCCGAGAAAAGCCTTACGGTACACATCAAATCCACCGCAGGCAGAAACAATCAGGGTAAAATAACTGTTCGTCACATCGGCGGCGGTGCAAAGAAGAAATACAGAATCATTGATTTCAAGAGAAACAAAGACGGTATCCCCGGCAAGGTAACAGCTATCGAGTACGATCCTAACAGAACAGCAAACATCGCGCTTGTTGTTTATGCAGACGGCGAGAAGAGATACATCATTGCTCCCAACGGTCTTAAGATCGGTCACACTATCATGAACGGTCCCGATGCCGAAGTAAGAATAGGCAACGCTCTTCCTATGAGAGCTATCCCCGTCGGTTCCGAGATCCACAATATCGAAATGAAGCCCGGTGCAGGCGGACAGCTTGTACGTTCGGCAGGTAACGTTGCTCAGCTTATGGCTAAGGAAGGCAAGTATGCAACAGTAAGACTTCCCTCCGGCGAAATGAGACTTCTTCCCCTTGACTGCCGCGCAACTATCGGCGCAGTAGGCAACGGCGACCACGAGCTTATCAACATCGGTAAGGCAGGTAAGAAGCGTCACATGGGTATCAGACCTACAGTAAGAGGTTCTGTTATGAACCCCAACGATCACCCTCACGGTGGTGGTGAAGGCCGCGCACCTATCGGTCGTCCGGCACCTTGTACTCCTTGGGGCAAGCCTGCTCTTGGTTACAAGACAAGAAAGAAGCATAAGGCCAGCGATAAGATGATTATCCGCAGAAGAAACAAATAATGGAGGTCATGGATAAATGAGCAGATCACTTAAAAAAGGTCCTTTTTGTGACGATCACCTTATGAAAAAGGTTGTTGCACAGAATGAGGCAAACACAAAAAATGTTATCAAGACATGGTCTCGTCGTTCTACTATCTTCCCCGAAATGATCGGTCACACTATCGCCGTTCATGACGGAAGAAAGCACGTACCCGTATATATCACAGAGGATATGGTAGGTCACAAGTTAGGCGAATTTGCTTTAACAAGAACTTACAGAGGTCACGGCAAGGACGCGGAGAAGAAGTCCAAAGTCAGATAATTTTCACAATTAATTTGTAATTAATTTATATAGAAGAAATTAATTAATTTCGGAAGGAGGAGCCTTAAAATGGCAAAGGGACACAGAAGCCAAATTAAGAAGGAAAGAAACGAACAGAACAAGGACAGACGTGCTCAGGCACACGCAAAGTTCGTTCGCGTTTCCGACACAAAGGCCAGAATAGTTTTAAACCAGATAAAAGGTAAGGGCGTTGACGAAGCAGAAGCTATCCTTGCTTACTCTCCCAGATACGCTGCTGAAATAATAGCAAAGGTTTTAAAATCTGCAATCGCTAATGCAGAGAACAACTTGGAGTTAAACAGAAACGATTTGTATGTTGCTGATGTTGCAGCTAACCAGGGTCCGACTCTCAAGAGAATCCGCCCCAGAGCTCAGGGCAGAGCTTACAGAATTAACAAAAAGACTGCTCACATTTCAATATACTTAGATGTGAAATAAGGAGGTTAAAGCCAAATGGGTCAGAAAGTAAATCCACATGGTTTAAGAGTCGGTATCATCAAGGATTGGGATTCGACATGGTATGCCGATAAGAAGGATTACGCAAACTTCTTGGTTGAAGATAACAAGCTTAGAACTTTTATCAAAAACAAGTTAGCTAACTCTGGTGTTTCAAGAGTAAGCATTGAAAGAAATAACGAAAGAGTAAAGATCACTATCTATACATCAAAGCCGGGTATCATCATCGGCCGCAACGGTGCTTCCATTCAGGAACTCAGCACAGAGCTTCAGAAGATGACTACACAGAAGGTTATGATCAATATTGAAGAGATCAAGAAGCCCGAGCTTGACTCTCAGCTTGTTGCAGAGGATATAGCAAAGCAGCTTGAAAACCGTATCACTTTCCGCCGTGCGATGAAGTCTGCTATGAGCAGAACAATGAAGTTTGGCGCAAAGGGTATCAAGACAGCTTGTTCGGGTCGTTTAGGCGGTGCCGAAATGGCAAGAAGCGAAAGCTACCATGACGGTACTATACCTCTTCAGACTTTAAGAGCAGATATCGACTACGGTTTTGCGGAAGCTAACACAACTTACGGTAAGATCGGCGTTAAAGTATGGATCTACAAGGGTGAGGTTCTTCCTGCAAAGAAAGCAGCTAAAAAGGAAGGGAGTGTTGAGTAATGTTAATGCCAAAAAGAGTTAAAAGACGTAAGCAGTTCAGAGGCCGTATGACAGGCAAGGCTATGAGAGGCAATAAGATTACTTACGGTGAATACGGTATCGTAGCAATGGAGCCCAGCTGGATCACTTCCAACCAGATAGAGGCTGCCCGTATTGCTATGACAAGATATATCAAGCGTGGCGGTAAGGTTTGGATCAAGATCTTCCCTGACAAGCCTATCACAGAAAAGCCCGCTGAAACACGAATGGGTTCAGGTAAAGGTTCACCCGAGTATTGGGTAGCCGTTGTTAAGCCCGGCAGAGTAATGTTTGAGATCGCCGGCGTAAGCGAAGAAATTGCAAGAGAAGCTTTACGTCTTGCGGTACACAAGTTACCTATCAAGTGTAAGATCGTATCTCGTGCTGATTTGGAAGTGGAAGGTGAATAATAATGAAGACTAAGAATTTCGTAGAAGAACTTAGAAGCAAGACTATCGAAGAGTTAAATCAGGATTTAGTCGATGCTAAAAAGGAATTATTTAATTTAAGATTTCAGAATGCTACAAACCAGTTGAGTAATACAGCAAGAATTTCCGAAGTACGCAAGAACATTGCAAGGATCCAGACAATAATTACTCAGAAGACTAACGCATAAGATTTTAACACGGAAGGAGGACATCTAAGTGGAAAGAAATCTTCGTAAAACAAGAATCGGTAAAGTAATCAGCAACAAGATGGACAAGACTATCGTTGTAGCTGTTGAGAATAACGTAAGACATCCGTTATACAATAAGATCGTTAAGAAGACTTACAAATTAAAGGCACACGACGAAAACAATGAGTGCCAGATCGGCGACCGTGTTAAGGTTATGGAAACAAGACCTCTCTCAAAGGACAAGAGATGGAGACTTGTATCTATCGTTGAAAAGGTTAAGTAATTTCTTCGGAAATCGAGACAGGAGAAAGCACTTGGCTTTCTCGATAAGGAGGATTTTAAATGATTCAGCAGGAAAGCAGATTGGTCGTTGCCGACAACTCGGGTGCTAAAGAATTGTTATGTATCAGAGTTCTGGGCGGTTCGACCAGAAGATATGCAAACATCGGTGATGTTATAGTTGCTACTGTTAAAGATGCAACACCAGGCGGCGTTGTTAAAAAAGGTGAGGTAGTTAAGGCTGTTGTAGTTCGTACCGTAAAGGGCGCTGCAAGACCCGACGGCTCATACATCAAGTTTGATGAAAACGCTGCTGTTATTATCAAGGATGACAAGAACCCAAGAGGTACTCGTATTTTCGGACCTGTAGCAAGAGAGCTTCGTGAAAAGCAGTATATGAAGATATTGTCTCTTGCTCCCGAAGTATTATAAGGAGGTAAGGTTCAATGAAAATTAAAAAGGGCGATAAAGTTCAGGTAATTGCAGGCAAGTGCAAGGGCGAACAGGGCAAGGTGCTCAAGATCGACCATGAAAAAGGCAAAGTTATCGTTGAAGGCGTTAACATGATAAAGAAACACACAAAGGGCAACGCACAGCAGGCTGGCGGCATCGTTACAAAGGAAGCTGCGCTTGATGTATCCAATGTAATGTATCTTTACAAGGGTAAGCCTGTAAGAATTGGTTATACGGTTGAAGTTGTTGACGGCAAGAACGTGAAGAAGCGTGTTGCAAGACCGTCAGGCGATCTGATCGACTGATACCGAAGGGAGGCAATCAAACAGTGAACGCATTAAGAGAATATTATGAGAGCGAGATCGTTGATGCAATGATCAAGAAGTTTTCATATAAGAATAAAATGGAAGTTCCCAAGATCGAAAAGGTTGTTATCAACATGGGTCTTGGCGAAGCAAAGGAAAACGCAAAGGCAATTGAGAGCGCTGTTGGCGATATGACTATCATTGCAGGTCAGAAGCCCATCGTTACAAAGGCTAAAAAGTCCATCGCTGCCTTCAAGCTGCGTGCAGGTATGCCTATCGGCTGCAAGGTAACATTAAGAGGCGAGAAGATGTACAGCTTTGTTAACAGACTTATCAATCTTGCACTTCCCCGAGTTCGTGACTTCCGCGGCGTAAGTGCAGAGAGCTTTGACGGCAGAGGCAACTACACACTCGGCGTTAAAGAGCAGCTTATGTTCCCCGAGATCCGTTACGACAAGATCGACAAGATCAGAGGTATGGATATAGTATTCGTTACAACCGCTAAGACCGATGAGGAAGCAAGAGAGCTTCTCAGATTATTCGGTATGCCATTTAAGAAATAAGGGAGGAGAAATAAGGTTATGGCTAAAACATCTATGAAGATCAAGCAGGCTAAAAAGCCTAAATTTTCCACTCAAGCATATACACGCTGCCGTATCTGCGGCAGACCGCATTCTGTTTTAAGAAAGTTCGGCATTTGCAGAGTATGCTTCCGTGAATTAGCTTATAAAGGTCAAATCCCCGGTGTCAAGAAGGCAAGCTGGTAATTGAAAGGAGGTTTTTTTAATGTCAATGAGCGATCCTATTGCAGATATGCTTACAAGAATAAGAAACGCTAATACTGCAAAGCACAATACAGTAGACGTTCCTTCAAGCAAGATGAAAGTTGCTATAGCTGACATCTTAACAAAGGAAGGCTATGTACAGGGTTATGAAATAATTGAAGACGGCGTAAAGAAAACTATGCGCATCACATTAAAATACGGTAAAGATAAGAATGAGAAGGTAATTTCGGGTATCAAGAGAATTTCCAAGCCCGGCCTTCGTTTCTACACAAGTTCAGAAGATATGCCGAGAGTACTTGGCGGTATGGGTATTGCCATTGTTTCAACAAACAAGGGCGTTATCACCGACAAGGAAGCAAGAAAGCTTGGCGTCGGCGGCGAAGTTATCGCCTACGTTTGGTAATAAGGAGGGTTTTTGAATGTCACGTATAGGTAAATTACCCGTTGCCATTCCCGCAGGCGTTGAAGTTAAGCTTGAAGATGGCAATGTAATTACTGTTAAGGGCCCCAAGGGTACATTAACACGTAAGTTGGTAGATGATCTTGAAGTAAAGGTTGAGGGCGCAGAAGTTATCGTAACACGTCCCAACGATTTAAAGAGAAGCAAGTCACTTCACGGCTTGACCAGAACACTTATTGCCAACATGGTAGAGGGTGTTACAAACGGTTACAGCAAGGTGCTTGAAATAAACGGTGTCGGCTACAGAGCTGCAAAGGCAGGCAACAAGCTTACTTTAACACTTGGTTACTCTCACCCCGTTGAAATGATCGACCCCGAGGGCATCACAACAACAGTTGAGAACAACAACAAGATCACTGTTTCCGGTATCGACAAGGAAAAGGTTGGTCAGTTCGCAGCAGAGATCAGAACAAAGAGACCTCCCGAACCTTATAAGGGCAAGGGCATCAAGTATGCTACGGAAACTATCAGACGTAAAGTCGGTAAAACAGGTAAGAAGTAAGAATTAGGATAAAGGAGTGAGATCTCTATGATTAGAAAGCCATCAAGAGCAGATGCAAGAGCTAAGCGTCACTACAGACTGCGCAACAAGATCTCCGGCACAGCTGAAAAGCCGAGGCTTGCAGTTTTCAGAAGCAACTCACACATCTATGCTCAGATCATTGATGATACAGTAGGCAACACACTTTGCGCAGCATCCACAATGGAAGCTGACATAAAGTCAAAGCTTGAATATACAAACAATGTTGAGGCTGCTAAGGCAGTTGGCGAAGCTGTTGCAAAGAAGGCAGCAGCAAAGGGCATTACAACAGTAGTATTTGACCGCGGCGGATATATTTATCAGGGCAAGATCCAGGCATTAGCCGAGGCTGCCAGAGAAGCCGGTCTCCAATTCTAATAGGGAGGTAAATTAATCGTGAGAAATAAAATCGATGCAAGTACCCTTGATTTGCAGGATAAAGTAGTTACTCTCAAAAGAGTAACAAAGGTTGTTAAGGGTGGTCGTACTTTCCGTTTTACCGCATTAGTGGTAGTTGGCGATGAGAACGGTCATGTTGGCGTAGGCTTAGGCAAGGCAACCGAAATTCCCGATGCTATCCGCAAGGGCAAGGAAGATGCAATGAAGAACCTTATCTACGTTGAAAGAAACGAAAACAACAGTATTTACCATGAGATCTACGGCAAGTTCGGCAGCTCAAGCGTATTGCTTAAGCCGGCTCCCGAAGGTACAGGTATCATAGCAGGCGGTCCCGCACGTGCGGTTATCGAGCTTGCAGGTATCAAGAACATCAGAACAAAGTCCCTGGGTTCACGTAACAAGAAGAACGTAGTTTGCGCTACACTTGAAGGTCTTTCAAATGTTACATCACCCGAGACAGTAGCAAGACTTCGCGGCAAGACTGTTGAAGAAATAATGAGCTAAGGGGGATTATTGAAATGGCATTAAAAGTTACTTTAGTAAAGTCTACAATAGGTGCGATCCCTAAACATAAAAAAACAGTTCAGGCACTTGGTTTAAACAAGCTTCACAGCAGCGCAGAGCATCAGGACAATGCAGCTGTAAGAGGTATGATCAAGCAGGTGCAGCATCTTGTTAAAGTTGAAGAGATTTAATAGGGGAGGGCATCAGAGATGAAATTATATGATTTAAAGCCTGCCGAAGGCTCAACATCAAACAGCTTCCGCAGAGGCAGAGGCCACGGCTCGGGCAACGGCAAGACAGCCGGCAAGGGTCATAAGGGTCAGAACGCACGTTCAGGCGGCGGTGTAAGACCCGGCTTTGAAGGCGGTCAGATGCCTCTTTACAGAAGAATACCCAAAAGAGGTTTCCAGTGCATCAATTCAAAGGATATCGTAGCTATCAACGTAGGTCTTCTTAACAGCGTTTTTGAAAGCGGCGATGTTATCACTGTTGAGGCACTTCAGTCAAAGGGTCTTGTTTCACATCCCGGCGACGGTGTTAAAATTCTCGGCAACGGTGAGGTGACAAAGAAGTTCACAGTTCAGCTTCCCGAGATCAAGGGCAACAAAACCCCTAACGAAAAGAAGAACGCACACAGAAAACAAGTATTCAGCAAATCTGCAATAGAGAAAATTGAAGCAGCCGGCGGAAAAGCTGAGGTGATCTGATTTGTTCTCTACTTTGATAAATGCGTTTAAAATAAAAGAAACAAGAACAAGGCTTTTATATATGCTTCTTGTTCTGTTCATTTTCAGAATAGGTACACATCTGCCGGTACCCGGTCTTGACCTTTCAAAGGTTGGCGAAATGGGCAACAGCAGTTTGTATCAGATGATAGCCGGCGGTAATTACGGCACGGTGTTCGCTATGGGTATCGGACCGTACATCAACGCATCTATCATTATGCAGCTTTTGACGGTTGCTATTCCAAAACTTGAACAAATTAACAAAGAAGGCGAAGAAGGCAGAAGAAAGATCAACCAGTACACTCGTGTTGCTGCCGTTATACTTTCGCTCCTTCAGGGCTGCGGTCAGGTTTATACCGTACGCACAGCTTTCGTTCATCAGAACTTCTTTGTATATATCATGGCGCTTGTTACTATGGTAACAGGTACTATATTCGTAATGTGGATGGGTGAAAAACTCACGGAAGTCGGTATCGGTAACGGTGCTTCCTTCCTTATCTTTGCAAATATCCTTTCGGGTCTTGCAAGCGGTGTTGCCGCCCTCTACACTGTCGGCGCCACAAACGGCGCAGCAGGCTGGGTAAAGGTTGCAGCTATCATTGCCATACTTCTTGTGGTAATGGTATTCGTTATCTTTATTCAGGACGGTGAAAGACGTATCCCCGTACAGTATTCCAAGAAAATGGTGGGACGCAGATATATCGGCGGTCAGAGCTCTTATATCCCCATCAAGGTAAATATTGCGGGCGTTATGTCCATCATCTTCGCGATCAGCTTATTACAGTTCCCTTATACTATCAATCAGCTGTTCCACATTCCTGCGCTTGAAACGGTAGCAAGATATTTAAGCACATCACATCCCGTTGGCGCAGTGCTTTATGTAATTTTGATCTTCTGCTTTACATTCTTCTATACGGGCTTTGCTTTTAATCCCGTTGAAGTTGCGGAAAATATCAAAAAAGGCGGCGGTTTCGTACCCGGTATCAGACCCGGTAAGCCAACCTCCGATTATATACAGAACGTAGTTGACAGGATATCTCTTATAGGTGCTTGTGCATATGCGTTTATCGCGCTTGTGCCCATCCTGCTTGAAAAGATATTCAACATCAACGTATCTTTCGGCGGTACAACACTTCTGATCGTAACGGGTGTTGCGCTTGAAATAGTTAAGCAGCTTGAAGCTCAGATGCTTATGCGTCACTACAAGGGCTTTTTAAGTTAAGCTTTTGGCAAAAAAGCCGCAAAAATAAATTGCATTTTAGGTATATGTTTTTTCGCACAGGCTGCGAAAAAACATAGCCTGTTTTGAAAGGAAGTAACGGCTATGAAACTTGTTCTTATCGGCTGCCCCGGTGCAGGCAAAGGAACACAGGCAAAAAAACTTTCCAAATATTTTAATATTGCACATATCTCCACAGGCGATCTTTTAAGAGAGCAGATGAAGCAGGGCACGGAGCTCGGCAAAAAAGTCAGCGAGATAATGAATGCAGGCGGTCTTGTATCCGATGATATAGTTTCTGCTATGCTTGCAGAGCGCATCAAGGAAGATGACTGCAAAAACGGCTATATCCTTGACGGCTACCCCAGAAATGTTGCACAGGCAGAAGGTCTGGGCGCTATCACGGGCGAGCTTGACAAGGTAGTTTGCTTCAATGTTGACGATTCTGTAATCGTTGACAGAATGACAGGCAGACGCGGCTGCCCCAAGTGCGGACAGATGTTCCACATCAAGTATAATCCGCCAAAGGCAGAGGGCGTGTGCGACTCCTGCGGTGAAGCACTTATCCAGCGTAAAGACGATAATGAGGAAACAGTTGTTAACCGTTTGAAGGTATACCATGAAACAACTGCTCCGGTAATAGACTATTACAAGAACAAGGGCATCCTCGTTGAGGTTGACGGCACAGGCGATATCGACGAGATATTCAAAAAGGTCGTTGCAGCTCTTGAGGCGTAAAAAGTCTGTTGCCGTGATAAGTTTGCAAAAGCCGCTGAATCATTTGGTTGCATACGGCTTCGTGCAGGGATAAATTTTGCCGTTTGGCCCGCGGTAAATATGACACTCATTAGCAAATATTTATATTTTTAAAAATATTTAAGTAAATATTTAAGGGAGGAACATATTTTGTGTACAAAAGGTCAAGTGGTATTTTCTAAAAGCGGACGTGACAAGGCGCTGCCATTTATTGTGGTCGATTGCGACGATACCTATGTGTATCTTGTCGACGGCAGGCTGCGCAGGCTTGAAAAACCAAAGAAAAAGAAAAAAATACACGTTCAGATAACCAAAAATGTCGATATGACAATAAACCGTAAACTTAATGATAATGAATATCTGCTTGATGCCGATATTCGTAAGGCGTTAGAAACTTATCGAAAGTAGGAGGTTATAAGCCTTGGCTAAAAACGATGTAATAGAAGTTGAGGGCACCGTCCTCGAAAAACTTCCAAATGCTATGTTTCAGGTAGAGCTTGAAAATGGACATAAAATTCTTGCTCATATTTCCGGTAAACTGCGTATGAACTTTATCAAGATAATCCCGGGCGACAAGGTTCGCGTTGAAATGTCACCCTACGATCTGTCCAAAGGCAGGATTACCTGGAGAGATAAGTGAAAGGAGAATAGAAATGAAAGTCAGACCATCAGTTAAACCCATGTGCGAAAAGTGCAGAGTTATCAGAAGAAAAGGCGCAGTTAGAATTATCTGCGACAACCCCAAGCATAAGCAGAAGCAGGGCTGATCTTTGCCGCATAAGGTATTGATATAATTAATTTTTAATATTAGAAATTAAAAAGAGAGACCTCCGCACGGGGGTCTCTTTTTGCTTTATCGAAGTATGCTCGTTGTCGCATAGCGACAACATCGCCGGAGAAACGCAGGCTTTTCTCCGTTTTGCAGTCGCACTGACAAGACTGCAAATTTGGCGAAAAGCCTGCTTTTCGCCAGACAGGCGAGCGCAGCGATGCCGCAAGCCACTAAATATAGTCTGCCCTGTGTCACATCTTGTTATTTCTTGTTCAATGTGGCAGAAATTACCTCATTTTGGGGCAAAAATTCGGCTATTTTTGGTAAATTTTTTTTGTAAAAAATGAAAAAAACACTTGATTTATGCTGTCCCGTTTGGTATACTATAAATTGGTTTGACATCAAATAAATTAATATGGTTTTGAGGGGTCAGATACCCCGATATGCCTTGGGTACCGAGGCAAGGGCTTCCGAAATGGCTCTTGCTCACACTTGTTTCAAAGGAAGCGGCTGTCCGATGAAACGCATTTGATAACAAATCTCGACGCTGCGGTCGGTCAATCGCAGCAGTAACGATCGTGCCGTTAAGACGGCGTAAATTAAACCAGGAGGTGCAATAAGTATATGGCTCGTATAGCGGGTGTAGACTTACCGAGAGAAAAAAGAATTGAAATTGGTCTTACTTATGTTTACGGTATCGGACGCGCAAGCTCAAACAGAATACTTGCAGAAGCAGGCGTAAACCCTGATACAAGAGTAAGAGACCTTACAGATGAAGAAGTTGCGAAAATTCGTGACGTCATCGCTGAAACACAGACTGTTGAAGGTGATTTAAGACGTGAGATCGCTCTTAATATCAAGAGATTGGTTGAAATCGGCTGCTACAGAGGTATTCGTCACAGAAAGGGTCTTCCCGTAAGAGGACAGAAGACAAAGACGAACGCTCGTACACGTAAGGGTCCCAGAAGGACTGTTGCAAACAAGAAGAAATAATTAACCGATTCAATTTGATTTAGGAGGTAAATTTAAATGGCTAAGAAAGCAGTTAAGAAGACTGTCGGACGCCGCCGCCGTGACAAAAAGGTCGTTGAACGCGGTGCTGCACACATTCAGTCAACTTTTAATAACACAATCGTAACGATAACAGATGCCGCAGGCAATGCTCTTTCATGGGCAAGCGCAGGCGAGCTTGGTTTCAGAGGTTCAAGAAAGTCCACTCCTTATGCTGCACAGATGGCAGCCGAGAAGGCAGCAGGCGCTGCAAAGGATTACGGCTTAAAGACAGTTGAAGTTTTCGTAAAGGGACCCGGCAGCGGACGTGAAGCAGCTATCCGTGCTTTACAGGCAGCAGGTCTTGATGTAACAATGATCAAGGACGTAACACCCGTTCCTCACAACGGATGCAGACCGCCTAAGAGAAGAAGAGTATAATTGTTACAGTTTAATTTGTTTTAGGATAATAACGGAGGTACTTATAAATGGCTAGAGATATGGGTCCTATCCTTAAAAGATGCAGATACTTGGGCATTGAGCCTGCTGTTCTTGGTTCAAGCAAGAAAGCAAGCCGCCGCAAGAGAAATATGCGTAAGTTAAGTGAATATGGCGTTCAGTTAAAAGAAAAGCAGAAAGTTAAGTTTATATACGGCGTTCTTGAAAAGCAGTTCAGAAACTACTATGTGAAGGCTGAAAAGATGCACGGCATCGCAGGTGAAAACCTTCTTATGCTTCTTGAATTAAGACTTGACAATGTTGTTTACAGACTTGGTTACGGCCGTACAAGAAAGGAAGCAAGACAGATCGTAAGACACAATCTTGTTACAATAAACGGCAGCAAGGCTAACATCCCTTCACAGCAGGTTAAGGTCGGCGATGTTATCGAGATCAAGGAAAGCAAAAAGGATCTTCAGAGATTTAAGGATGTTCTTGATGTAACATCTTCAAGAATAGTTCCCGAATGGTTAACTGCTGACCATGACAAGCTCAGCGGCAGTGTAAACGCACTTCCCAAGAGAGAGCAGCTTGACTTGCCTGTTAACGAAACACTTATCGTCGAGTTGTACAGCAAGTAATATCCCGCTGTGTTTAACAGTGTTTATTGATACTTTTTTATTAAAAATGACTATTAGGGAGGTTGGACAGAGTGTTTGAATTTGAGAAACCTCGCATTGAGATTACAGAAAAAGACACCAACTACGGCTGCTTTGTGGTAGAGCCGCTTGAAAGAGGCTACGGTACCACACTTGGCAACTCTTTGAGAAGAATATTGCTTTCTTCCTTACCCGGCGCTGCTGTAAGCAATGTTAAGATAGAAGGCGTCCTGCACGAATTCAGCACCATTCCCGGTGTTAAGGAAGACGTGACTGAGATCATCCTCAATCTTAAAAATCTTGCTATCAAAAACAACAGTGACAGCTCCGAGCCCAAGATCGCTTATATCGACGCTACGGGCGAGTGTGAGGTAAAGGCAAGCGACATCAAGGTCGATGCGGATATCGAGATACTTAATCCCGATCTGCATATCGCAACTTTGAGCGGCGGTCCCGATAGCAGGCTTGTTGTCGAGATCACCATTACAAAGGGCCGCGGCTATGTTGATGCGTCTAAAAATAAAAGGTCGGATCAGCCGCTTCGTATGATCCCTGTAGATTCTCTTTATACTCCTGTCAGACGTGTTAACTTCCGTGTGGAAGATACACGTGTAGGTCAGATCACCGATTATGACAAGCTTACATTTGAGGTTTGGACAGACGGTACTATCGCACCCGATGAAGCAGTCAGCCTTGGCGCAAAGATTTTGAACGAACATCTCAATCTTTTTGTTGACTTGTCCGACAGCGCAAGAAATGCCGAGATACTTGTCGAAAAAGAAGAAGGCAAGAAAGAAAAGGTGCTTGAACTCAGCATTGAGGAACTTGACCTTTCGGTACGTTCTTACAACTGCCTGAAGCGTGCCGGTATCAACACTGTTGAAGACCTTGCAAGCAAAACAGAAGAAGATATGATGAAAGTACGTAACCTCGGACGTAAGTCACTTGAGGAAGTACTTAATAAGTTGGCCGAGCTTGGCTTGAGTTTAAGCCCGAGTGAGGAATAATTAAGGAGGTTTACAAATGTCTGGATACAGAAAGCTGGGACGTACAGCAAGCCAGCGTAAGGCATTGCTTCGTAACCAGGTTACTAATTTATTATACCGCGGCAAGATCGAAACTACCGAGGCAAAGGCTAAAGAGATCAGAAGCATTGCCGAGAAGCTTATCACTCTTGCTGTTAAGGAAAAGGATAACTTTGATGAAGTAACGGTAACTGCAAAGGTTGCTAAAAAGGATGCAGAAGGCAAGCGCGTTAAGGAAGTTGTTAACGGCAAGAAAGTGACTGTTTTTGATGAAGTTGAAAAGACTATCAAGAAAGATCAGCCCAGCCGTCTTAACGCAAGAAGAAAGATCCTTGCTTACCTTTACCCTGTAACAGAGGTTCCTGCCGACGGCAGAAAGGTAAGAAGCAACACAGTTAAGGTAGATATGGCTAAAAAGCTTTTCGAGGAGATCGCTCCCAAGTACGCTGACAGAAACGGCGGCTACACAAGAATGATCAAGGTCGGCGCAAGACGCGGTGACGGCGCAGAGACAGTTATTCTTGAACTTATCTGATAATAATTATGATAAAAAGAGTGAGTTCCTTTCGGAACATCACCCGCGTAATAAAAAGACGGAGAACATTGCGTTTTCCGTCTTTTTTTATGCGGTAATATTTAACAAACTAAGGAAGTCCCCCGCTTCTAAAGCGGGGGTGCTTACTTAAAATTCAGTGGGTCAGCACTTTTGCTGCGCAAAAGC
>ODAJ012118904.1_pt1 | contig 16472 bp, 8 predicted proteins | sample 1539241 | NCBI WGS metagenome assembly ODAJ01 (sample SAMN02144231, study PRJEB22623) | gut metagenome | biome: sheep rumen | host: Ovis aries | place: New Zealand
GTTTTTATTGGTTTTTGAAAGGCTACGGGTAGGCGAGCTTGCTCGGGAATGAAGACGCAGAGCGTTCAACCAACTGTCTCTTTTAGTATAATACACCGCATGAGATTCGCGCAAAAGCCAACAACAGTGCAGGCGGACGAAAATACGGCCTGTATGAAACGGTAAAATGGTAGAATATCTTTACATTTTCTGACGAACAAAATGAACTCTTGAGAGAAAAGGCATGAATTTTTTGAATTGGAATGTAACTTTTTGCCATTTCATTCGTTATATAAAAGCTTGAACCATCTGTTAAAACGTCGGTATTTGACCCCAAAAAGATGCTGAATCATGCAAACGAGGAAACAAAATGAAAGAAGACACGCTGCATTTAACGTTTTTTAAACGCAAAAAATCGAGTCTTGGAGATACAACCTATTGTATTTTTTTGTAATTTTGCATCGTTTTAGGAACCATATTCGATATATCAGCTTGGTTTTCAGGCAATTAGAACAGATTTAAGGTATTAAAGGATGAGACAGCTAAAAATTCAGAAAAGTATTACGAATCGCTCGAGCGAGGCGTTGGACAAGTATTTGGTAGAAATCGGCCGTGCTCCGCTCATTTCCATTGATGAAGAGATAGAACTCGCCCAAAAGATTAAAAAGGGCGGTCGTGAGGGTGAAATAGCAAAAGACAAACTCGTAACCGCTAACCTGCGCTTTGTGGTGTCGGTGGCCAAGCAGTATCAGCATCAGGGGCTGACGCTTACCGACCTCATTGACGAAGGTAACATCGGCCTGATAAAGGCTGCCCAGAAATTTGACGAAACGCGTGGCTTCAAATTCATCTCCTATGCCGTGTGGTGGATTCGCCAGAGTATTCTGCAAGCCATCGCTGAGCAGAGCCGCATTGTGCGCCTGCCGCTCAACCAAGTGGGTTCGCTCAACAAGATCAACCACGAAATCAACAAGTTTGAGCAGGAAAACCAGCGCCATCCGTCTGTGTCGGAACTTTCTGACGCCACCAAACTGGACGAAGAGAAAATCGGCCAGAGCCTCATGGCCGACGGCCACCATGTGAGCATCGACGCTCCGTTCCAGGATGGTGAGGACAACTGTATGCTCGATGTGATGGCCAGCGGCGACGACAGCCGCACCGACCGTCAGGTTGACCATGAGAGCATGGCTCAGGAGTTGAACTCTGTGCTGAATAAGGTGTTGAAGGAAAGAGAGATAACCATCATTCGCGAATGTTTTGGTATAGGTTGCCACGAAAAAGGTCTTGAAGAGATTGGCGACCAGTTGGGCCTCACTCGCGAGCGTGTGCGCCAGATTCGCGAAAAGAGCATTGCCAAGCTCCGCGACAGCGGCAACGCCAAGATTCTGATGAAATATCTCGGATAGAAAGCTGCCCCACCCCCACTCCATTTCGGTTTGGGAACAGCAAATAAGCAAAACCTCCCTTGATTTCTTTGAGAATCACGGGAGGTTTTTGTTTTGCCATTTTTCTGCCATCCATCTTTGGTTGCAGAGTTTTTTTAAGTTTTGTAGAAGTATTTCAAGTTTTTTTCGTACTTTTGTCAGCTAAGTGAGCAAGTTGACAAATTTAGTGCGCGTTTATGCGCTCGTGGCCGTTCTGTTGACAGCTGTGGGCGCAGAGGCAAAGAGCCGCATTCTGCCTGCGGTTCTTCACCGCACGTTTGTCTATAAGCAGAGTGTTAAGGAGGATGTCCACGGCACTTCAACGAACGTCTATTCGCGCTACTCGCTCATTACCGAACGGCGCAACCCCATTCTGTTTGCCGTGCCGACCATGTATGTGGTGGCCCGTGGCGGACGCGAGTTCATTGGCGAGAGCTACTCGCGCATGGTGTTCAAGGACATCGACAAATACGACGCCTTTCGGCAAGTGACCGTGGGCACCTTTCCCCGCTACCGCAGGACCATGCCAACACTGGTGCACTATATGACGCCCAACCTGTATAACGTAACCTTGATTCAAGACCATCTGCTCTCTCCTTTCCATGCAAAGAACGCGAAGTGCTACAAGTACAAGGCCGAGGCACAGACAGACAGCACCACGCTCATCATCTTCAAGTCGAGGACCAAGAACACCCAGCTGGTGAATGGGGAGGCGCTGGTTGACAACCGGACGGGCCGCATCATCTCCACCGTCATAAAGGGCGAGTACGACATGATAGACTTCACCATCGAACTGAAGATGGGCCCCGATGGGGTGGCCTCTCTCCTACCCTTGGTGTGCGACCTCAAGGGAAAGTTCTTCTTCCTTGGCAACCGGCTGCGCTTCAACCGCCACTCGGTATATGGGCTGGGCACCTTTCTGCCCGACAGCATACGCGACAAGCACGACCGCAACCTGATGAACCAGCTGCGCCCCGATAGTCTGAACGCCGAGGAGCGAGCCATCTATCATGCCTACGACAGCATTGAAGCCGCAGAAGAGGCCGCACGGCGTGAAGCCGAGCTGTTGAGGGACACAACGGTGAGAAAGAAAAAACACGACTTTGTGAAGGATGTGATGTGGGACATCGTGGGCGACAATCTGGTGAACCGCATCAGTGGCAGTTTCGGCGGCAAGGACAAGGGCTACTTCCGCATAGGCCCCATCTTCAACCCGCTCTACTTCAGCTACAGCGACCGCCGTGGACTGGTCTATAAGTTCGACGTGAGGGCTGAATACAACTTCACGCCCAACCGCTATCTCTACATGCGCTACAAGCTGGGATATGCCATGAAACTGCGCCAATTCTACTTCAATTTCCCCATAGAGTTCATGTATAACCGCAGGCGCAACGCCAACCTGCGGATGGAAATCAGCAGCGGACAGCGCAGCTACAACTCGAGCATTCTGGACGACATCAGGCGCACACGACAATACGACTCGCTCATGCTGGACACCATGCAGTTGGACTATTTCCGCGACACGCGTGTGTCGCTCACCAACAACTACGACATTTCCGACAAGTGGACCGTTCAGGGCGGTTTCGTCTATCACCGTCGCTCAGCCATCGACAAGAAAGGATTCAAACAGTTGGGGCGCCAGTACAAATACCACACGTTTGCCCCCATGCTGCAAGTGCAGTTCCGACCGAAGGGATGGAAAGGCCCAGCCCTGACAATCAACTGGGAGCGCTCGTTCAGAGGGCTGTTCAAATCGGACATGGAATACGAGAAATACGAGGCTGACGCTTCGCTCATCCGCCGGTTCCACCGCATGCGTTCGCTGTCGTTCCGTGTGGGTGGCGGCGCCTACACGCTGAAAGCGAAACGGTCCTATTTTCTCGACTACAACAACTTCCACGACGAGTACATTCCGGGCGGATGGAACGACGACTGGTCGGGAGAATTTCAGGTGCTCAGAAGCGAGTACTACAACTCGTCCAACTACTACATCCGCACCAACACCACCTATGAGTCGCCGCTGATGCTGCTTTCCCATCTGCCCTTGGTGGGCAAGTACATGGAGATGGAGCGCATCTATGTGAGTTCGCTCCTTTCCGCCGACCTCTTCCCCTACATCGAGTTTGGCTATGGTTTCACCAACCGATGGTTCTCGCTTGGACTGTTCGTGGGCACCAAGAACCTGAAATTCGACCGATTCGGCATTGAGTTCGACTTCGAACTGTTCAGGAAATGGTGATGCAAAAGAGTAACAACGAGCCAAGGAAAACAAGCAGATGAACGCCTACAGCTGAAAACTTCATGTAAGACAATCACGATTCAGAAACTTAAAGGATTAACACAATCATATCTTTAACATAGTCATTCGCCATGCCATTGCCACTCACAGTATATAAAGCCAGTGCCGGAAGCGGAAAAACATTCCGACTGGCCATTGAGTACATCAAACTGCTCATTGTCAACCCCACCAGCTACCGCAACATCTTGGCCGTCACCTTCACCAACAAGGCTACGGAGGAAATGAAAATGCGCATTCTGAGTCAGCTCTACGGCATCTGGAAACAGTTGCCCGACTCGGAGCGCTACATGCAGCGCGTGGTAGAGGAACTGCATGTGAGCCGGAGCGTTGCCAGCGAGAAAGCGGGCGTTGCCCTGGGCATGCTCATCCACAACTACAGCTACTTCCGCGTGGAAACCATCGACTCGTTCTTCCAGAGTGTGCTGCGCAATCTGGCCCGCGAACTCGACCTCACGGCCAATCTGCGCGTAGGGCTGAACGACGTACAGGTGGAGGAGCAGGCCGTTGACCAGCTCATCGACTCACTCACCTACAAGGACAAAGTGCTGCAATGGATATTGTCGTACATCTCCGAAAACATGTCCGACGACAAGAATTGGAATGTCATCGGGCAAATCAAGAACTTCGGCAAGACCATCTTCCGCGACTACTACAAAGAAGAAAGCGAACAGCTCAACCAGTTGCTCGCCCAACCGAAATTCTTCGAGCAATACACGCAAGACCTGCGCAAACGGCGCAAACATGCCATCGACACCATGCACCAGTATGCCGAACGGTTCTTCAAGTTGCTCGAAGACAACGCCATCACGCCCGACATGCTGGTTGGCAAGGAACGTGGCATCTGCAGCTACTTCAACAAACTGCGCGGCAACGACTGGAGCGACAAGAAATGCGTGACGGCCAACCTGACCAAAAGCTTGGAGTCGGCAGACAACTGGGTGACCAAAACCAGTCCGCATAAAGCCACCGTCGTGCCAGTGGTCAACGACGTGCTGCTGCCCCTGCTGCTCGATGCCGAGCGCGAACGTACGCGGCAGTGGCGGCTCTACCTGAGTTGCGACCTCACGTTGCGCCACCTCAACCAGCTGCGCCTGCTGGGAACCATCGAACAGCGCGTGCGCCAGCTGAACGCCGAGGCCAACCGATTCTTGCTGAGCGACACGCAGCAGTTGCTTCACGAACTGATTGGCGACAGCGACTCGCCCTTCATCTTCGAAAAGACAGGTGGTCTGTTGGAGCACATCATGATAGACGAGTTTCAGGACACGAGCACCGTGCAGTGGAAAAACTTCCGTCTGCTGCTGCTCGAGACCATGAGCCACGGCGGACAGAATCGCGAGGGTACCTGTCGCAACCTCATTGTGGGCGACGTGAAGCAGAGCATCTACCGATGGCGTTCGGGCGATTGGCGGCTTTTGAACGACATCAACGGCCAGTTCCAGAACGCCGGGCAGACGGTATGCCACAAGCAACTCAATGAGAACCACCGTTCGGCGCAGAACATCATCCGCTTCAACAACCACTTCTTCAGCGAGGCCGCGCGCACGGAGTATGAAGCCGAACAGGCCGTCAGCGGCGACGATGCCGTGCAACTGAACAATGCCTACAAGGACGTGGAGCAAATCATCCCCGACCACAGTGACGACACTGGATATGTCAGCGTCAGCCTGCTCGATGCCGAGGACTACCACGAGCGCACCCTGCAGTTGCTGGCCGACACCATCAGCCAATTGCTCGCCCAGGGCGTAGAGGCCAACAAGGTGGCCATTCTGGTAAGGGTCAACCGCTACATCCCCGAGATTGCCGACTACTTCATGCAGCATCTGCCCGAGGTGAAGCTGGTGTCCGACGAGGCTTTCCGGCTGGATGCCTCGGCAGCCGTCAACATCATGGTCTTGGCGTTGCAGTGGCTCGCCCACCCCGATGACATGCTCACCAAATCCACCCTCGTGAAAAGCTACCAGCGCGAGGTGCTGCACAACAACATGGCCGACAGCGCCATGTTTGAAGACCTGGCACAGCTGGACACACTGCTGCCCCCATCTTTCGTCGCTGCGGCAGACGAGTTGACCTTCCAGCCCCTCTACGAACTGTGCGAACAACTTTACGACATCTTCGACCTGGCCACACTCCACGACGAGAGTGCCTACGTGTGTACCTTCTTCGACATCGTGAGCACCTTCGCCCAGGAAAACACTGCCGACATCGACTCGTTTGTTGATGCTTGGAACGAGGATTTCCACCAGAAAACCATCCAAAGCGACGAGTTCAACGGCATACGCATGATTTCCATTCACAAGAGCAAGGGACTGGAGTTTGACAATGTGCTCATTCCCTTCTGCGACTGGCAGCTGGAAAAGACCAGCGGCAACACCCTCTGGTGCAAGTCTGACGAGTCGCCTTTCAACGAACTGCCCTTGGTGCCCATCGACTACAGTTCGCGGCTGCTCGACACGGCCTATGCCGACGACTACCGCGAAGAACATCTGCAAAACACCGTTGACAACCTGAACCTGCTCTACGTGGCCTTCACCCGTGCCCAGCGCAACCTCTTCGTTTGGGGACAGGCCAAGGCCTCGAACAGCCGCTCCACGCTGCTGCAGCAAGTGCTCCCGCGGTTGCCGGAGACTCTCGAAGGAGCCGAAGTGAGCGAAGAAGAACACATGCCAATCGTATTCACCTACGGGCAGCTGGAGGCAGTATTCCCCCAGACAAGCACCCCGACGAAAGATTCCCTTTCGGACGAGGCTCCCGTCAATGTGTTTCTCGCTCCGGTCTCAGCCCAACGCATCAGCATAGAGACCTATGCCAACAAGGCAGAGTTCCGCCAGAGCAACCGAAGCCGCGACTTCGTAGAGTCGAACACAGACACTCTCAGCCCGCAGCGCACCTACATAAAGATGGGCAACGTGTTGCACAACTTGTTTTCTTCCATCCGCACTTTGGCTGACATTGACAGTGTGTTGCGCCAACTGGAGTTCGAAGGCATACTCTATGGCGAGGACATCTCCGCCGAGCGCATCCGCGAGATGCTCAACCGGCGGCTGAGCCATCCACAGGTGGCCAGTTGGTTCGACCCCCATTGGACTCTCTTCAACGAGTGTACCATCCTGAGCACCGACTCAGATACGGGTGCTGTGGTTGAACGCCGTCCCGACCGCGTGATGACCGACGGCAAGCAAACCCTCGTGGTGGACTTCAAGTTTGGCAAACCCTGCAGCGACTACCATGACCAGGTGCGCAACTACATGAGCCTGCTCACTCGAATGGGCCATCCCAACGTGAAGGGCTACCTATGGTATGTCTATTCAAACAAAATTGAAGAAGTGAAGGATTGAACAAAACACGACAAACGATATGAAAACTTTTCTCGAACATGTGGCATCCGACATCGTCGGCAAATACGGATACGACCTCGCGCACACGGCCGTGGTGTTTCCCAACAAACGCGCCTCATTGTTTCTCAACGACTATCTGGCCCATCTGGCCGACCGCCCCCTGTGGAGTCCTGCCTATGTCACCATCAGCGACCTCTTTCGGCAGCACTCGAACCTCACTGTGGGCGACCCCATCAAGCTTGTCTGCGACTTGCACAAAAGCTTTGTTCACTGCACGGGCATTGACGAAACCCTCGACCATTTCTACGGTTGGGGCCAAGTGTTGTTGGCCGACTTCGACGACATTGACAAGAACATGGCCGATGCCCGCCAAGTGTTCACCAACCTGAAGAACCTGCACGAGCTGGACGATGTGTCCTACCTCACAGCCGAGCAGAAAGCCGTCCTGCAGCGTTTCTTCAGCAATTTCACCACCGACCATGACAGTCGGCTCAAACAGAAGTTCCTCGACCTCTGGAGCCATTTCTACGACATCTACTCCGACTTCCGCGACCGTCTGCGCAGCCAGGGAATCGCCTACGAGGGCATGCTCTACCGCGACGTGGCCACCGACTCGGACATACTTTTCCGCTACGACCGCTACCTCTTCGTCGGCTTCAACATGATGCAGAAGGTCGAACAGACGCTATGCCGACACCTCATGCAACAGGGAAAGGCCCGTTTCTACTGGGACTTCGACCACTATTACCTTCACGACGGCGAGGCCGGGCACTTTGTCAGCCAGTATCTGCAGCGTTTCCCCAACGAACTCGACAACACCGACGACACTCTCTACAGTCAGCTTGCCACCCCCAAGGACATCACCTACATAAGTGCCCCCACCGAAAACATTCAGGCGCGATATGTGAGCCACTGGCTTCGCCAGAATGGGCGCATCGACGCCGGACGCCGCACGGCCATCGTTATGTGCAACGAAGGACTCCTGCAAACAGTGGTCCACTGTCTGCCTCCCGAAACGGGCAAGGTCAACATCACCACGGGCTATCCCCTTCAGCAATCACCAGTCTGCTCGTTTGTCGCTCATCTCGTTACGCTTCAAACCGTTGCTTTTGCACATCACGGCGACCGACTGCCCATGCGCTACGTCAGTCCTGTGCTGCGCCATCCCTGCGCTCGCTTCATCAGCAAGCAGGCACCACAACTGCTGCAGCAGTTGCGCGCCGCCCACCGCAACTTCCCCACCCTCGCTGAGCTCCAGGCCGACGAACCGCTCACGCTTCTCTTCACCCCCGTGGGCGAACCCTTCAACCAACGGCTCACCGAGTGGCTGCTCCGCCTCATAGGCGTCATGGCGGCTTCAGATGGCGCTCTCTCGTCATCATCGGAAGGGAATGACGGCACACAAGCGTCATCTCCCGACGAGAATGCGGCAGGCGGAGCTTCGGGGGGAGCTTTCCTCCAAGAGTCACTTTTCCGCCTTTACACGTTGCTCAACCGCCTTCACCAACTCATCCTCAGCGGCGATCTCAATGTTGACGCCATCACCTTGCAGCGACTCATGTCACAGCTCATCCAGTCGGCAACAATCCCCTTCCATGGCGAACCCGCCGAGGGCATACAGGTCATGGGTGTGCTTGAGACGCGCAACCTCGATTTCGACCACGTGCTCGTCCTCTCCTGCAACGAAGGCAACCTGCCCCGCGGTTTGCACGACAGTTCGTTCATCCCCCACTCCGTGCGCAAGGCCTTCTCGCTGACCACCACCGACCATAAGGCGGCCATCTACGCCTGCTATTTCCACCATCTGCTGCAGCGTTCCACCGATGTCACCATTCTCTACAACAACTCCACCGAGGATGGACGCACTGGCGAAATGAGCCGATTCATGCTCCAACTGCTTGTGGAGAGTTCGCACACCATACGGCGCGCCGCGCTTCAGGCTGGGCAGACGCCCACCCCACGCCATCCTGCGCCCATACAGAAATCGCCCCGTGCTGTCGATGTTCTCAGCCACATGTCCTACATCTCACCCTCTGCCATCAACCGCTACCAGCGGTGCCAATTGCAGTTCTTCTACAACTACGTGGCGGGCATCACCGAACCAGAAGCCAACACGGACGACGAAATGGACAACCGCGTCTTCGGCAACATCTTCCACGAGTCGTGCCGCATGCTCTACAGCCGTCTCACTGAGCGTAGTCCATTGGTTCAGGCTGATGCCATTGACCATGTGCTCAAGCACCCTGCCCTCATCTACAGCGTTGTTGACGAAGCCTTCCGCACCCAGCTGTTCAGGCAGGACCAGGCGGTGTCTCATCCGAAGGCTTATGAAGCTTCACTCAATGGGCTGCAAACCATCAGCCGCGAGGTGATTGTTCGCTACGTCACCCAACTGCTGCACATCGACCGCCAGTTGGCCCCTTTCACCATTCTTGGACTCGAGCATCCCGTCAGGGCGCAGCTGAACGTGGGCGACCGAACTGTCACCGTTGGGGGCACCATCGACCGCATTGACCTTGTCGCTACTCGCGGAAATCCCCCCCGCATACGCATCATCGACTACAAGACCGGGCGCGCTCCTCACAAGGTGCCGTCATCCATCGACGACATCTTCGACCCTTCGCTCCTCCATGCCTGTCATACAGACTACTATCTGCAGACCCTCTTCTATTCGCTCATTGTAAGTCGCGACCCTGCTCAACAGCATCTCAAACTGCCGTCAGGAGTGCCAACCACAGCCTCCTGCCCCGTTCCCGTCAGTCCGGCTCTGCTCTTCATCCAGCAGACCCATGCTGAAGGCTACGACCCCACCCTGCTGCTGGGCAAACAACCCATCGCTGACGCCGAGGCCTGCCGCGCCGAATTTGAAGCCCACATCAACCGCATACTCAACGACATCTTTGACCCATCGCTTCTCTTCTCGCCAACCGACGACCGCTCTGTTTGCCAGTCATGTCCATATAAAGCCCTCTGCCATGGATGATTTCAACCATTCGCGATTGCTCAAACGGTTTATGAACAAGAAAAGAAACAGAGGAACCCCAAAAAGTAATGATCGGGGTGACAAGAAAAAAGGAACAACCCACGGCAGGGTCATCATTTCTAGGTATTTTTTAGAGGAAGAAGGTCAATGCAACTCGTTGCAGCGTTTTTTTCCGTATCTTTGCATGCAGAAAACGAAAAGGAAAACTTGGAATGAAACTTTCGGAACTTAAGACAGGCGAAAGCGGTGTCATCGTAAAAGTGCGGGGACACGGGGGCTTTCGCAAACGCATCATCGAAATGGGGTTCATCAAGGGGCAACGTGTGAAAGCACTGCTCAATGCCCCGCTGCAAGACCCTGTGAAATACAAACTGATGGGCTACGAGGTGTCGCTCAGGCATGAGGAAGCCGAACTGATAGAAATCGTTGGATCGGACGGCTATGCTGACGTGCAAGAACGCGGCGGCGACGTGGAACAAAGACAACAGCCGGCGACCGAAACTCTGACGGGTGGCGACGCCATCGTTGACAAAACCAACGAGGCCTTTGTGCGCGAACGCCACACGGTGAACGTGGCTCTCATAGGCAACCCCAACTGCGGCAAGACATCACTCTTCAATTTTGCCAGCGGCGCACATGCCCGTGTGGGCAACTATTCGGGAGTGACGGTGGATGCCACCGAGGCACACGCTTCGTTCGAAGGCTACGAACTGAACCTGACCGACCTGCCTGGCACCTATTCGCTCTCGTGCTACAGCCCCGAAGAGCTGTATGTTCGCGAGCACTTGGCCGAGAAACGCCCCGACGTGGTCATCAACGTGCTCGATGCCAGCAATCTGGAACGCAACCTCTATCTGACGACGCAACTGGTAGATATGAATCTGCGCATGGTGTGCGCATTGAACATGTACGACGAGTTCGAGAAACGCGGAGACACCGTGGACTTGAGCACACTGAGCACTCTGCTGGGTGTGCCCATGGTGCCCACATCGTTCAAAACGGGCATGGGTGTGAACGAACTGCTGCGCGAGGTTATCAGCGTTTATGAGGACCAAAACAAGACCACGCGCCACATACACATCAACCATGGGCATGAGATAGAGGACGGCATACGCCATATCCAGCAATACCTGAAGGCCGACGAGAAGGTGAGGCTGCGCTACTCAACGCGTTATCTAGCCATCAAGTTGCTGGAAAACGACAAGGAGGCAGAACGTTATGTGTCCAAGCTAAAGAATGCCAACGAAATCATGAAGGCGCGAGACTATGCTGCCCACCGTGTGAAGGAGGAGACGACGGACGACTCCGAAACAGCCATCATGGATGCCAAGTATGGATTCATACACGGAGCTTTGGCCGAGGCAGGTTTCAAGCAGGGCAACAAGCGCGACACCTATCGAACGACGCACCTCATAGACGATGTGTTGTCGAACCGTTACCTGGGATTCCCCATATTCTTCCTCATTTTGTACGTGATGTTCCAGACAACGTTCTCGCTCGGACAGTATCCCATGGACTGGATAGAGACGGGTGTGGAATGGCTGGGCGACCTGGTGAGCACCGCTTTGCCCGAAGGTCCATTGCGCTCGATGCTGGTAGATGGCGTGATTGGGGGCGTAGGTTCGGTCATCGTTTTTCTGCCGCAAATATTGATTCTTTATTTTTTCATTTCCATCATGGAAGATTCGGGCTATATGGCCCGAGCGGCCTTCATCATGGACAAACTGATGCACAAGATGGGGTTGCACGGCAAATCGTTCATTCCGCTCATCATGGGATTCGGATGCAATGTGCCCGCAGTGATGGCCACACGAACCATTGAGAGCCGCAGGTCACGGCTGATCACGATGCTCATTCTGCCCTTCATGAGCTGTTCGGCACGGCTACCTATTTATATAATGATAGCTGCCACTTTCTTCACGGTGAAGTATCAGTCGCTGGTGATGATTTCGCTCTATGCTTTGGGCATCGTCATGTCGGTGATCATGAGCAAGCTGTTTGCTGTATTTGTGGTGAAGGGTGACGACACGCCCTTCGTGATGGAGCTGCCTCCCTACCGCATGCCAACAGCCAAGGCCATCGGACGACACACGTGGGAGAAGGGCAAGGAATATCTGAAAAAGATGGGCGGCATCATACTGGTGGCCAGCATCATTGTCTGGGCATTGGGCTACTTCCCCCATGACGACAGTCTGCCCAACCAGCAACAGCAAGAACAGTCGTACATAGGACGGATGGGCAAGGCCATTGAACCCGTGTTCCGCCCGCAGGGCTTCAACTGGAAACTTGACGTGAGCCTCATAGCGGGTGTGGGTGCAAAGGAAATTGTGGCTTCAACCATGGGTGTGCTCTACAGCGGCGACGATTCGTTTGCCGATGACGACACCGTGAGCGAGGACACCGAGAAATACACGCGCCTGCGCCGCCAGATGCTCTCAGAAGGCATCACTCCCTTGGTGGCCTATTGCTATCTGATCTTTATCCTGCTCTATTTCCCCTGCATTGCCACCATTGTGGCCATCAAGAACGAGACGGGACAATGGAAATGGGCTCTGTTTGCCGCATGTTATACTACCCTGCTGGCCTGGGTTGTCAGCGCGGCGGTCTATCAGGTGGGTAACATGTGAGTTCAGAATTCTGAGATACGAGTTCAGAGATAAGAGTTACGAGTTCAGAGATAAGAGTTCAGAGTTATGATTACATTTGCAAATGGGAATAACTTACCCACGCAGACATTGTAATCATAACTCTGAACTCTTATCTCTGAACTCGTAACTCGTATCTCGTATCTCTGAACTCTCAGGACTATAGAATCTATTCGTAGTCGTCAATGACGGCATTGGTGAAGTCCATCATAGGCTTGCCAACCTTGAACACCTTGACCATTTCGTCCAGCCAGCGGTCACCTTCGAAAAAGGTGTCAGGCACTCGTTTCCAGCAGCAGTAGTTCTTTAGCCGCAGGTAGTCAATGTGCTCGTAGTCACGTGGAAAACCTGCGGGAGCTGTCTTGAGGTATTCCAGGCCGAAGCCCTTGTCGCTGTCCCAGTTGCCCTGACAGGGCTTACCGAAAAGTTTCAGAAACTTGGGATTCTCCACGCATTCGCGCCAACGGTCGATGTTGGCCATGATCTCGTTACGGCAAGAAGTGAGAATGTTGGTGGGCAACCAGTAGTTGCCGCACGAGAGCAAACAGTGGCCGGGCTCCAGATGGATGTAGTAGCCGCCGTGGAGTGCTTTCTTCCCATGAGCGGCAATGTAAGCTCCCAGGTGGTTTTTGTAGGGCGACTTGTCTGTCGAAAAGCGTGTGTCGCGATAGAAACGGTAGGTGGAGTCCTTCACTGTGATGTGGGCTATGGAAGGGTCGAACTCGGCAATGCGGAGAATGGCCTTGGCAATGCCTTCCTCGAAGTCGGCCTTCACAGCCAGGTATTCATCTTTGTGTGCCTGAAACCAAGGGCGGTTGTTGTTGGCTCTAATGTCGCGTAGAAACTGAAGTATTCGTTTTGCATTCATAAACCCAAATCGGTCATTAGAATTTCTCGGTGCTGTATGGCAGTGAGAAATCCTTCAGTTTTTCCCATATGGAAAGGAAGGATAGTCGAGTCTTCAGTGACCTAGCCAAGTACAAGATGTGCTTATCCTTTGTTTTCCCCAAATAGGCAGGAGTGGAGATTAGTTCGTATCGGATGGTCTTTAGGAACTTCTTTTTGTCGGAGTTGATCAAGGCATGGCGGAACAGGGACATGAAATTGTATGCCATGACGATGAAGTTTCCACATGCCTCGGTCGCCCAGAAGTTGTGGGACACGAAGTCATCTATTGAGAAGTCGTATTTCAGTTCCTTTATCCTGTTTTCCGAGTCTGCCCTGCCACGATACGAATCGTATACGATCTTGGCTGGTAGTCCAAGGTCTGTGACAAAGCAGCTGTATCTGTATTTTCCGAAGTCCTTCTCATCCTCAAACAGTTCCAGCTGCCTGACCTGCTTGCCTGCCGCCTTCGGGCGTTTCTCGACCTCCTGCCTTACCATGACGATGCGCCTGGGCTTCTCCCAACCCTCTGCCTGGTAAGCCGTTTCTGCAATTTCCAAACCGTCTGCGACTTCAGTCCAGACCGTCTCATGCGTCAGACTGTACTTGATGCGGTTGTTGAAGCGGCAGGCAACGATATAGTGCAAGTGCTTCTGTTCCAGGTATTCAAGTATGCTTCCGGAAAAGAAGCCGCTGTCCATGCGGATAAGTCCAACCTTCTTGTCCCGGAGACGCGACAGCGTATCTTCCAGGAAGGCGAGATAGTTTGTGCTGGCAGAGGTGTTGCCGGGACGCAGCCAATAGTTCGCTATCATGCGCACATCCGAGACAAAGGCAAGGAGCGGATGATGGGACGGGCGGCCGGGACGTTTCGGATTGTATCCCTTGACTGCCCCTTCCTGATTGCCCTCGCGAACCATGACAGTGGAATCAAAGTCAAGCGTATAGTTGTCGAATATCAACTCGGAGAAGAACCATCTGAACAACTCACTGAACACACGCTGGTTGACGGCCTGTGAGAACTTGTTGAAATAACGCTGGTAAGCCCTGTGGTCTGCTCCACGCTTCCATCCGAGAAGCTTGCACAGGGCTGCATCATACCGGACTACGTCAAGGTGCCCGAAGCAACTTGCACCACACCATACTCCGGCAAACATGCCCAATATCAGCTGTAAAGGCTTGTAACCCCTGTTGGAACCCTGGGACGGAATACCGCACATCTCCAGATGATCTGCAAAATGGCATCTCTCAAGCATCTTCAAGAACAGTGAGAGACCGCCAAACGGAGTAATCTCCTTGTTAACGAACTTTATGTCATAGTCACACATCATCGTATATCAATTCTATTGTGTGGCAAAGGTAGCAACTTATTGTGAATAAACTGAGTACAATTGGCATTTTCTAATGGCGGTCATTAGAAAATGAGATAATTAAATCTCTAATGACCGATTTGGGATAAATAAGGTACGGATTGCGGGAGTTTTTTTATGGAGTTGGATGTTTTTGCAACTCTGCAGAGGAGTGGCTAAATGTTTTTGGGACAGAGGTCATTGAATACGCATTTGGTGCAGTGAGGGGCACGGGCGGTACACACGTAGCGGCCATGCAGGAGCAGCCAGTGGTGAGCCTTGGGAACGATGTCAGCAGGGATGTTCTTCATCAGCTCCATCTCCACCTTGTAAGGCGTGGTGGCACTTTTGCTGACCAGGCCGAGACGGTGACTGACACGGAACACATGGGTGTCAACAGCCATGGTCGATTTGCCGAATGCAACAGCCTGAATGACATTGGCCGTTTTGCGCCCTACACCAGGCAACCGCGTGAGGTTGTCGAGACTGTCGGGTACTTGTCCGCCAAATTCGTTCTGCAGCATGCGGGCCATTTCCACCAGATGACGAGCCTTGGAGTTGGGATAAGAAACACTCTTGATGTATTCCAACACCTCGGATTCTTCGGCTTGAGCCATGCTCCGTGCGTCGGGATAACGACGGAACAACTCGGGCGTCACCTGGTTGATGCGCTTGTCGGTACACTGGGCACTGAGCATCACCGCCACGAGCAGCTGGAACACGCTGCCGAACTGCAATTCTGTGTTCACTTCGGGCATTTGGTGACGGAAATAGTCAAGAACAAATTCGTAACGTTGTTTGCGATTCATGGTGAATGGTGGTGAAAATGGGTGCGAATGGAAAGAAACAATGAACTTAAAGCTGCAGACCGGGTTGGCTGGTGGCAGGTGGTTCAAAGAAACAGGAAAGGAGGATGCAGGGATTGCAAAACCATCCGAAACATCCTCCTTGGCGTTTGTTCGTTTTATTCGATTTTAATCTCTCTCTCCTTTTGCTTCTGGTTGGTGAACCAACCGATGGAAATGAGGACAAGTTACTTCTTGGCAGGTTCTTTCTTTTCAGCAGCTTTCTCCTCTTTCTTTTCCTGAGTCTTCAAGGGAGTTTTCTTGTAGGCCTTGTTCAGTCCGGCAATCACCTCGGTGGTGATGTCGTAGCCCCGGTCGGCATAGAGAATGTTGTCGCCCGCTTTGCTCAGTATGAGGGCATACTTCTTGTCCTTGTTGTATTTGGCAAGGAAGTGCTGAATGCTGTCGCGCAGCGCATTGTTGAACTTCTCCGTCTCAGCCTGGAACTCGTTGCCCAGACGTGTCTGGAGTGCCTGGAGGTCGGCTTGCTGTTTCTGCAGGTTGTTGCTGATGGCTTCAGCCTGCTCGCGGGTATAAGCGTTCTGCTGTATCTTTTGCTGGAAGTTGGCAGCAGCAGCCTGCAAGTTGTTGCCTTTCTGGTTGATGGTGTTCTGGATGTTGTTGCTCTTTTTCTGAAGGATGAGCGAATACTCTTTGCAGAACTCATACTGCGACATGATGGAATCGACCTCAACATAGGCAATCTTCAGGTCTGAGCCACCATT
>ODAJ012042295.1_pt1 | contig 16470 bp, 12 predicted proteins | sample 1539241 | NCBI WGS metagenome assembly ODAJ01 (sample SAMN02144231, study PRJEB22623) | gut metagenome | biome: sheep rumen | host: Ovis aries | place: New Zealand
GGTCCTTCTCGTTCAACTCGCCGTTTGGCGCGTGCCCGACGTGCGGCGGACTCGGGCAGCTGTACTTCTTCGACGAGGACCTCGTCGTTCCCGACAAGACGCTTCCGCTCGAACAGGCGATCCATCCCTGGCGCCGCATCGGCGGACAGATGGCGATACTCTACCACAAGGAGCTTCTTTCGCAGATCGCGCGACAGAACGGAGTGAAGCTCTCGACGCCGTACAACAAGCTCCCTGCCGCGTTCCGCAGGGGGCTGATGCACGGCTTCAAGGAGGACCTCTACCTCAGCTGGCGCCGCGACCAGCGGCCGTTCGAGGGAATCCTCGCGAACATGAAGTACAAGATGGAGGAGACGGAGGACGACGAGGTGCGCGCGAAGTACGAGGCGTACCAGAATTTCCGCGTCTGCCCGGACTGCCACGGTTCGCGCCTTCGCCCCGAATCCGCCGCGGCGACTATCGCCGGCAAGACCCTCCCCGAGATAATGTCGATGCCCGTCACGGAATCGCTCAGGTTCTTCACCGGACTCCAGGACAGGTCGCCCGGCCGGGCTAAACCCGACCCTGCCCGGCCCGATTCGACTCTGCTCGACCCTAATCTCTCCGGACTGCGCGACATACTGGGCGAGATCACGAAGCGACTTCGCTTCCTTGTCGATGTCGGACTGGACTACCTTACGCTCGACCGCGCCTCGGCGACGCTTTCGGGCGGCGAGATGCAGAGGATACGCCTCGCGACGCAGATAGGGTCCGGCCTGACGGGCGTCCTCTACGTCCTCGACGAACCGACGATCGGACTCCATCCACGCGACAACGAGCGGCTCATCACGACGCTCAGGGAGCTGCGCGACCGCGGCAACACGGTAGTCGTCGTCGAGCACGACGCGGAGATGATGAAGTCCGCGGACTGGATAGTCGACCTGGGGCCCGGTGCGGGACGCGAGGGCGGCAGGCTCATGTACCAGGGTCCGTACAAGGGACTCCTCAAGGCGAAGAGCCTTACCGCCGACTACCTTACGGGCAGAAAACACGTCGGCCGCCCGCCAGCCGCCAGCCGCCGGCCGCCAGCCACCTTCCTCACGCTCTCGGGCTGCCGCGAGCACAACCTCAAGAACATCACTGTCCATATTCCAGTCGGATCCTTCACCGTCGTCACGGGAGTCTCGGGATCCGGAAAGTCGACGCTCGTAGACGAGACGCTGAAGCGCGCGCTGATGAAGCACTTCCATGGATCGAAGGAGCAGCCAGGCAGATACACGAAGCTCTCCGGCGTGGAGAACTTCGACAAGGTGATCGAGATAGACCAGAGTCCGATCGGCCGTACTCCGCGTTCGAATCCGGCGACTTACGTCGGCTTCTTCTCTGAGATACGCCAGCTCTTCTCGATGACCGAGGCCGCCAGGGCGCGCGGGTACAGCGCCGGGCGCTTTTCGTTCAACGTGAAGGGCGGCAGGTGCGAGGTGTGCGGCGGCGATGGACTGAGGAAGCTCGAGATGAGCTTTCTCCCGGACGTCTACGTCACCTGCGAGCAGTGCGGCGGCAGGCGCTTCAACGCGGAGACGCTCGAGGTGAAGTACGGAGGGAAGACAATTTCGGACGTGCTGGAGATGACCGTGGACGAGGCGAGCGAGTTCTTCGCGAAGGTCCCGTCCCTCGCGCGCAAGATCGGAGTGCTGAAGGACGTCGGTCTCGGCTACGTCGCGCTCGGACAGTCCGCGACGACGCTCTCCGGCGGAGAGGCCCAGCGCATCAAGCTCGCGACCGAGCTTTCGAAGCGGTCGACGGGAAGGACCCTTTACCTTCTGGACGAGCCGACGACGGGTCTTCACTTCGACGACGTCGCGAAGCTCATGAAGATTCTGTCGGGACTGCGCGACCAGGGCAACACCATAGTGGTCATCGAGCACAACCTCGACGTAATCCGCAGCGCGGACTGGATCATAGACCTCGGGCCCAATGGCGGCGACGGCGGCGGCCGTCTCGTCTGCGAAGGTCCTGTCGGGAAGATTCGCGCATGCAGGGCGTCCGTAACCGGCCGGTTTCTTTGATAGTCACCGATGGAAGGGCGAAAGAAGAGCTGCGGAAGGAAGATCTGGCGGTGGAGCGTCGCCTCCATCCTGCTGCTCTGGCTCGTCTTCTGCCCGTCGTTCATAGGGCGGTGCATAGTCGAGAAGATTGCGCTCTCCTGGCTCAACGATCCCGGACTCGGACTTTCCTGCGAGTCGGTGGACGTGAAGTTCGGGTACTTCCAGGTCCTGAAGGAGCGTCGCGTCTCGCGGTTGGAGATTCGCGGACTTCGCATGGACGCCTCGAAGTACCTGACGGGAGCGGCGACAAATCTCGTTGAGGACAGGACGATTCTCCTCGACAAGGTCTTTCTCGACGGCGATGCGCGGTCCGGGCGGAGCGGGATGGATGCAGGATTCTCCGGAAGGATACTGGACTGGCCTGCGTTCGCGGACGGCGTCGTCGACGTCAAGAAGCTCCTGTCTCCGGCCGCGACCGGCGACTTCACCATCTCCCTGATGGAGCGCGCCGCAGGAACCGTCCGTCCGGACTACGTCTTCAGGGCGGACTTCGGCACGGAAGGAGGGGAATGGTCCGCCCGTCTCGGAATGGACGAGGCGGCCTTCGACGAGACGGACCCCGTGCTTGGCGCGGTCGTTTCCAGGCTTGTCGGCGGGACGGTCTCCAATCTCGTGTTCGGGGGCTCGGTCGCGCTGGACGCCGCGGTGCGCAAGACCGAGAAGGTGCCCGTCCCCGTCTGGAACGTCACGGTGCCGGTCCGCAGCGTATCGCTGGGCGGGGAGCTCGGCGGCAGGCCGCTTGCACTCGACGGACTGAAGCTGGATCTCGCGGCGTCCGGCATTGCCGATCATTTTGATGTTGCCCCGCTCAATGTTCGTGCAAGATCCCTGGAGTTCTACATCTTCGCCGCATCCAACCTGTACGCGCAGGTCCGCAAGGATCCGACCAGCTTCATCGTCACCGAGGCGGGGGCGCGTCTTTGCGGCGGATCCGCAAGGGTGTATTCGCTCGCACTCGATCCCGAGACGCTCGACACCGGCCTCACGCTGATTGTAGACGACCTGGACGCGGGGCAGGTGTTGTCGATGGTGCCGGGCTTTCGCGGCACGGCCACGGGAAGGGTGCATGGGAAGCTCCCGTTCTCAATCCGCGACGGGGGGACCAGCATCCGCCTGCGCGACACCTTCCTCTACTCCACCCCGGGCGAGACAGGACGGCTTCAACTGGACGATCCGGCGGTCATCGTCGACAACCTCAGGGCCGCCGGCGTCACGGAGGCCGAATGCAGGAACCTTTCCAAGGCACTCAAGGCGCTCGACTACTCCGTGCTCAAGCTTCGCCTCATCCGGGAGGACAGGCACAACCTCGCGCTCAACGTGAAAATCGAAGGAAGCGCCACCAGCGGAAAGACCACCGTGCCGGTGTCCTTCGAGGTGACGTTTCACGGAGCCATAGAACAGCTTTTCAACTTCGGTCTCAGGACCGCAAACCTAAGGAGTAAAAAACAATGAAATCCACAGCCCTGATATTCCCCGCCGTCCTCGTGCTCGCCGCCGGCTGCATCAACGTCAAGACGGAAAGCGAAATCAAGCCCATCCACATCACCATGGACGTGAATCTCAAGGTGGACAAGGAGCTTGACAGGGTGTTCGCGGACGAAAACGCCCGCAAGCCGAACGGGGACTTCAAGGTCGCGAAGGACCTTGTCGACCGCAAGGCGGCCGGATTTACCGAACTCGCCATGCTCGAGGCGCGCGAGGGCGCGTCCGAAGACGACCGCATCTCCATCGCCGAGGAGAACCAGCGCCGCCTTCGTCGTTTCCAGGACGTCGCCAGTTCGAGCGGTGCGAGCCTCGAGGCCGTCCAGCGCCGTCGCGCCCGCCAGATTCGCGAGAAGCTCTCCCCCGGCGCCTGGTACAAGGACGACTCCGGCACCTGGCGGCAGAAGTAGTCGTTTGACATAAAGCACATAAAATTGATATAATTTCCCGTGTTTTGTCCAAGATAGGAAAGAAAACATCATGAAAGAGATAAATGGTGCGCTTACGGCAACGGGCATGAAGGTCGCCATTGTCGCGAGCAGGTTCAACAGCTTCCTGGTGGAGCAGCTCGTCAAGGGAGCGCTCGATGCATTCACGCGCCTCGGCGGAAAGGACAAGGACGTGACGCTCGTAAGGGTCCCCGGCGCATACGAGCTGCCGGTCGTCGCGGCGAAGCTCGCGGCGGGCGGCGCGGACGCCGTCGTGTGCCTCGGTGCGGTCGTGCAGGGCGCGACCCAGCATGCCGGGCTCATCAACTCGACGACGAGCGAGGCGTTCTCGAAGATCTCCCTCAAGACCGGCGTTCCCGTCCTTGACGGCGTCGTCGCGGCGGAGAACCTCGAGCAGGCTGTCGAGCGCTGCGGCACGAAGCAGGGCAACAAGGGATTCTCGGCCATGCAGAGCGCGGTCGAGATGGTCAACGTAATGAAGTCCATTTGAAGAAAGGCAGAAGAAAAGATGAAAGAAGTAAAGAAAGTTGCGTTTCTGACGGCTGGCGGACTCGCTCCGTGCCTCAGTTCCTCGATAGGGTTCCTGATCGACGAGTACAACCGTGTCGCGCCGAACATCAAGATGATCGGCTATGTCAACGGCTACATGGGACTCCTCAAGGGCGATTCCATCGAAGTCACCGACGAGGTGCGCAAGAACGCGCTCGTCCTCACCAGGCACGGCGGCAGCCCCATCGGCAACAGCCGCGTCAAGCTCACGAACGTCAAGGACTGCGTCAAGCGCGGACTTGTCAAGCCCGGCGAGGACCCGCTCAAGGTCGCGGCCGACCAGCTCGTCAACGACGGCGTCGACGTCCTCCACACCATCGGCGGCGACGACACCAACACGACCGCCGCGGACCTGGCCGCGTACCTTGCGAAGAACGACTATCCGCTCATCGTCGTCGGACTCCCCAAGACGATCGACAACGACGTCTATCCGATCAAGCAGTCCCTCGGCGCCTGGACGGCGGCCGAGGAGGGTGCGAAGTTCTTCATGAACGTCGTCAAGGAGAACAGCGCGAATCCGCGCGCCCTCACCATCCACGAGGTCATGGGCCGCAACTGCGGATGGCTCACCTACAAGACCGCGCAGTGCTACCGCAAGATGCTCGACAAGACGCGCTTCCTCCCCGGGTTCATGCTCACGCGCGAGCGCCAGGACGTCCACGCCGTGTACGTCCCCGAGGCCAAGATCGACTTCAAGGCCGAGGCCAGGCGCCTCATGCCGATCATGGACAAGTACGACTCGGTCAACGTCTTCGTCAGCGAGGGCGCGGGAGTCGCGGACATCATCAAGGAGATGAAGGCCCGCGGCGAGGACGTCCCCGTCGACGCGTTCGGACATCCGCGGCTCGACAAGGTCAACGTCGGCCAGTACGTCGGCAAGCGCCTCGGCGAGCTCCTCCACGCCGAGAAGGTCCAGGTCTTCAAGTCCGGCTACTTCGCCCGTGCGGCGGCGCCGAACAAGAAGGACCTCAAGCTCATCGAGAAGTGCGCGAAGAAGGCCGTCGAGTGCGCCATCAAGGGCGAGTCGGGCGTCATCGGTCCGGACGAGGACAAGGCCGCGGAAATCCGCGCGTGCGAGTTCCCGAGGATCAGGGGCGGCAAGCCGTTCAACGTCCGCAAGGGCTCCTTCCGCAAGATGCTTGCCGAGATCGGCCAGCCCTATCCCCGCAAGAAGCGCACAGTGAAGGCGTAAGAAAGGAATCACAGAAATGGCCGAAGAGACAGCAATGAAGAAGGGCGTCGTCGTGGAGTTCGACTTCGCGGCGATGAACGGGGCCGAGCTCCTCTACAGGACGACGGAGAAGATATTCAAGGACGGGGACATCCCGTTCGACGCGGTCGCCGAGGCGCGCTACCTCGCGGGCGGCAACCTCCAGGGCGCGCTCGCCGAGTATTTCGCCGCGGTCAAGACGAAGAAGACGGCCCAGAAGGCCGCGAAGGACATAACCGACGCCTTCCGCGCCGCGCTCTGCACGGCGATTCCGAAGGCCGTCACGCCCGGATTCAAGGCGTTTGTCAAGGCGCTCGTCGACAAGGGGCTCAAGGTCGTCATCGCGACCCGCGCCGACATCGAGGCGGTCAAGCCCGCGTTCGAGGGACTCCTCTCCGACGCTGTAGTCCTCCACCAGGAGACGTCCGTCACGTACGGCAGCGTCAAGTGGGATGCCTGGAAGCGCGCGTCGATCTCCAACAAGCTCAGGAACTTCCTCACCGTCGCGGTGACCGGTTCCGGATACGGCGTCAAGAGCGCGCTCCTCGCCGGGATGGGCTCCATCGCCGTCATAAACGACCACGTCGCCTACCAGGACTTCGGCGGCGCGGACTACGTCGTCGACAAGCTCGACGCCTCAGTCGCGCAGAAGATCCTCGACATGCTCAAGGTCAAGTAGGCGATGACGGGAATCGAGCGCCTGCATTCGATAATGGTCCGGCTTAGGGACCCCGAGAAGGGGTGTCCGTGGGACCGGGTGCAGACGCTTGAATCTCTGAAGCCCTGTCTCCTGGAGGAGACCTACGAGCTCCTCGCGGCGATGGATCGCCCCGAGGACAGGGAAAACTACATCGAAGAGCTCGGCGACGTCCTCCTCCAGGTGATGTTCCAGAGCGTGATGGCCGAACAGGCCGGCACGTTCTCGTTCGACGACGTCGCGAATGCGATCTCCGACAAGCTCGTCCATCGCCATCCGCACGTCTTCGGAGACGTCAAGGCGGACGATCCGGCGACGGTCCTCAGGAACTGGGAGCAGATCAAGCAGCTCGAGCACAGGAAGGAGTCGCGCCATTCGGCGCTCGACGGCGTACCGGGCACGCTCCCCGGACTCCTCAAGGCGCAGCGCACGCAGGAGAAGGCCGCGCGCGTCGGATTCGACTGGAAAGACGCGGACGGTCCTCTCGCGAAGATCCGCGAGGAACTCGCCGAGCTCGAGTCCGAGGTCGCCAGGCGGAAGAGCGATGATCCCGCGGACTCCGGCCGCGTCAAGGAGGAGCTCGGAGACCTGCTCTTTTCCGTCGCGAACCTTGCGCGCCACCTGAAGGTGGACGCGGAAAGCGCCGTCGAACTCTCCACTTCGAAGTTTTCGCGCCGGTTCCGGACCGTCGAGGCCGGTGCCAAGGCCCGGTCGAAGTCCCTCAAGGACATGTCCCTGGAGGAAATGGACGCCCTATGGGACCAGGCGAAGTCGTCATCCTGAATCCGCACGGATTCTGCGCTGGCGTCACCGGCGCGCTGAGGAAGGCCCTTTCGCTTCTCGGGGATCCTTCGCGCAATCCTGCAGTCCCGGTCTACTGCCTCCACGAAATCGTACACAACGAAATCGTCGTCGGCGCACTCCGCGACAGGGGCATGGTCTTCACCGATTCACTCTCCGGCGTCCCCGAGGGCTTGACGGTCCTTTTCTCCGCCCACGGAGTCGGCCCCGCCGTCCGCCGCGAGGCCGCGATGCGGCGACTCAGGGTGGTGGATGCCACCTGTCCGTTTGTCACGCGCGTCCATACCGCGGCGCGTTCTTTCGCCTCCAGGGGCCTTCCCGTCGTGGTCATCGGACATGCGGCTCATGCCGAGGTGCGCGGCATTCTCGGAGAGATCGAGGACGTCGCAGGTTCCGCAGCGGTCGTATCCAGCCCGGACGACTGTTCGACTCCGCCGCTTGACGGATGGGGCAGAATCGGCGTAGTGTCCCAGACGACGATGAATTCGGACGACGTCCGGTCGATAGTCGAGGAGCTCGGGAGGCGCCATGCAGTCGAAACTACGGCCGAAACATGCCGCGCGACCAAGGAGCGCCAGGATGCGGCAAGGGCATTCGACGGCGATGCGCTCCTGGTGCTGGGCAGCGCGAACTCCTCGAACACCCGCAGGCTGTGCGAAGTCGCGCGGACTCCGCGCGTCTTCCGCGCGGCTGCCATCGAGGAGGTCCGCGCAATCGATTTCTCGGACGTGCGGCGCCTCGGCGTCACGAGCGGCGCATCGACGCCTGAGGATTTCTTCAACGAGGTCGTGGCTTTTCTCAGAGGAGGTGCGAAATGAGGTGTCTGGTTCACGGATTGCTGTCCGCCGCATGCGTCGCGATGTTTTCGGCCTGCGGATCTTTCACCGCCGCGGCGAACGAGACGAACATCGTCAACGGACACATCTGGGTCTGCACCGACGACGGACTCTGCATGGACATGGGGCCCGTCCCCGCGCCCGAAACCCGGCTTCCCGCCGCAGAGACACCGGCGCCCGCCCCCGCGCCCGCACCATCGTCGTCGCGCCTGATCCAGGGATACCTCTCGCCCGGCGAGCTCATTGCGTTTCTCGACGGACGCGAGCCCGAGTCTCTCGTCGGCAGGTCGTTGTGGCTGGTCCTTCTCCTCGCGCTCGCCGGGGGATTCCTCATGAACTTGACGCCGTGCGTCCTTCCGATGGCGCCCGTGAACCTGATGGTCATCGGACGCTCCGCGAAGCGCGGTGCACTGTACGGACTCGGCATGATGCTCGCCTACGGACTTCTGGGAGTCCTCGCCTCTCTCTTCGGACTTTCCTTCGGCGCAATCCAGGGCAATCCGTGGTTCAACTCCGCGATCGCCGCAGTCTTCGCCGTCCTCGCCGTCGCGCTCTGGGGCGCGTTCGCAATCGACCTCTCGAAGGGGCGCAGCGGACTCGCACGGCTCAGGACCGGACTCTGGCCGGGGTTCTTCGCGTTCCTGATGGGCGCCGTCTCCGCGGTTCTCGCCGGAGCGTGCGTCGCGCCGGTCCTCATCGCGGTGCTCGTCTATTCCTCCGCCGTCGCCGAGACCAACATCGTCCTCGCGACCGCGCTCCCGTTCGTCCTCGGACTCGGCATGGCGCTTCCATGGCCGCTTGCGGGAGCGGGACTCAAGGTCCTGCCAAAGCCGGGCAGGTGGATGGATCTCGTCAACAAGTGCTTCGCCGCCGTCGTCCTCGGACTCGCCGTCTACTACGGATACCTCGCATACCTCGGATTCTCCGCGTCGTCGCATCCCGCCGACTCCACGACCGCCGGTACGGCCGGCCATCTCGTCGCGCGGCCTGCGACGATCGCCGCGCTGCTGGAATCCGCGAAGCGTCCGGTCTTCGTCGACTGCTGGGCGAAGTGGTGCAAGAACTGCCTCGCGATGGAGGAGACGACTTTCCGCGACGAGGCGGCGAAGAAGCGGCTCGATGGCTACACGGTCATCAGGCTCGAGGTGACCGACGACATGGAGGAGCTTAAGAAGGTCCCCGGATTCGAGTCGATCGTCGGACTTCCCGCCTACATCGTCTTCGAGTAAAATGGTATAATACTTCCATGTCACAGGAATGGAACATCAGGTCCCGTGGACACTTCTGCAGCATCTGCCAGAAGCCGCTCGTGGACCACGCTCCCGTAATAAGCGCGCTCAAGGAAACGCCCGAAGGATACGAGCGCTTCGACTGCCACCCGGAATGCTGGAAGACGGCCGAGCGCGACTGGGAGCCGTTTTCGCAGTGGGACGGAGTCTATTTCGCGCCGGTCAAGGTCGAGAAGAAGGAGGCCCTCAAGAAGGAGGACGCCGGGGAGCTCCTCAGGAAGCTCATGACGCTCGACGATCCGGCGATGAAGAACGTCGTCTACGTCCTCGCCGTGATGCTCGAGCGGTCCAAGATCCTGGTCGAGCGCGATTCGAAGGAGCAGAAGGACGGCACCATACGCCGCGTCTACGAAGACCGCCGGCAGGGCGACACTTTCGTCATACTCGATCCGCGCATCCGTCTCGAGAACATAGGCGAGGTCCAGCAGCAGGTCGTAGCGCTTCTTTCCGGAACCAAGACCCTCGGAGAAGTCTCCAGCGAGGAGGAATCCTCGGAGGCTTCCGAAGGGTCCGCGGAGTCCGGAGGAGCGGAGACGGCCGATGCGACTGACACCACGACAGCGTGAGGCCCTCGAACTCATTGCGGACGGGCGGATGTATCCGACCTTCGTCCGCGAGGAGGACGGCTGGCACGCCCGCTGGCGCGCGCTGGGCGGCGGCAATCCATGGGTGGACACTTTCGTCCGCGAGGCGGCGATAACGCCGCTCTCCCGCAACGCCGAGGACCAGAGGCACGAGACTCTCCACGACGCCTGGCTTGTGGCGCTGAGGAGCGAGACCGGACTTGTACGCTGGGACGACGCGGAATGTGAATCTTTCGCCGCGGAGATAGCGGAGTGGAACGGCGCGGCGGACGACGGGGAATCGGCCAGGAGGTCGCTCGTCTTTCGCTTCGAGGCGAAGGGGGAAGAGGATTTCTCCATAACCTGCGAAATCCCGAAGGGACGCCGCGCCCTGCGCGCGCTCGGCCAGGCGACCTACGTCTTCGGTCCGCTCAGGGCGATGTCGGGAAGGGGCGGACTTCTCTCGGTCGCGCTCTCGCGCGCCGAGGCGGAAAGCTTCCTCCGCCGCGGTGCGCGTGAACTCGCGCTCGCCGGATATGGCGTCGAGGGAGTCGACCTGTCCGCACTGATCGAGGCGGAAGTGGAACTCGAGTCGCAGGAATCGGCGGCGGCCGGATCCGAAGTCTCGGCAAGGCTCGTCGTCCACGTGGACGGCGAGGCGGTGTCGGCGGAGGAGATACGATTCCTGCTGGAACAGAAGTCGACGCTCGTGTTCTTCCGCGACCGCTGGATAGAGGTGGACCGCAACATCCTCAAGGAGGCGCTCCGGGCGCTCGAGAAGAACGAAACCCGGAAGCTCTCCGTCAACCAGGCACTTGGCTTTGCCTGTGGAATCGGCGCCGTCGGAAGGATGGCGATCGACAAGGCCCGGGCGCACGGATGGCTGCGCGGACTCGTCGAGGAACTCCGCCGGAAGATATCCGCGGCGTCGGAAGGGAAACCCGTCCGCGACAGCGTGGCGGAGATCCCGGGACTCGCCGGTTCGCTCAGGCCGTACCAGCGCCGCGGCGTCGCGTGGATGCGGTTTCTCACGGAGTGCGGATTCGGCGCGCTTCTCGCGGACGACATGGGCCTCGGCAAGACGATACAGACAATCTCGTGGATCCTTTCCGGACGGCGCGCGAAGGGCCGTCCCTGTCTCGTGGTCGCGCCGGTCACGCTCGTCTCAAACTGGAGGCACGAATTCGCCAGATTCGCCCCCGGGCTCAAGGTGATGGTCCATCACGGCGCGACCCGCGCCACTGAAACTCTCTTCAGGCGGGAGTCCGCGAAGGCGGACGTCGTGCTCACGGCCTATTCGCTCCTGGTGAAGGACTACCAGATGCTTCGCGGCGTCGAGTGGGACGGAGTCGTCCTCGACGAGGCGCAGGCGATAAAGAATCCCGACACGCGAGTCGCGCGCGCGGCATGCGCACTTGGCGCGCCGAGGCGCATCGCGCTCACCGGCACGCCCGTCGAGAACTCGGTCGTGGACGTGTGGAGCATCGAGAACTTTCTCAATCCGGGATTCCTCCCGGACCGCAGGTCGTTCGTCGAGCGGTTCGTCAGGCCCATCGCGGCGGATGAGAAGTCCGCCGCGGCGAAGAGGCTCCGGCACGCGCTCGAGCCGTTCGTCCTCCGCCGTCTCAAGAGCGCGCCCGAGATCGCCGCGGAACTCGGCGAGAAGCGCGAGATACGCGAGTACTGCGCGCTTGCGGCGGACCAGCGCCGCGAGTACGAGGAGGCGCTCGCGGACTACCGCGCGACGGAGCGGAGCCGCGGCGACGTGTTCGCGCTCATAACGAAACTGAAGCTCGCGTGCGACGGCACCGGAAAGATCGAGCGGCTCCTCGAGCTCGTCGAATCGATTTTCGAGGCGGGCGAGAGCGTCCTCGTGTTTTCGCAGTACGCGAAGGTCGGCGCGAAGCTCAAGGTGGTCCTGGACGAAAGGTTCGGCGGGCCGACTCCGTTCCTCCACGGCGCGCTCGCGGCGAAGGACCGCGAGAGGGAGATCGAGAGGTTCAACGAGGGCGGGCCCAGGGCCTTCGTCCTGTCTCTGAGGGCGGGAGGATTCGGACTCAACCTCGTGAAGGCTACGCACGTCGTCCACTTCGACCGCTGGTGGAACCCCGCCGTCGAGTCGCAGGCGACGGACCGCGCGCATCGAATCGGACAGACGAAGACGGTGTTCGTCCACACGTTCATAACCGAGGGGACGCTCGAGGAGCGTGTCGACGAAATACTCGAGACGAAGTCCCGCGTCGCGGGGACGCTCGTCGCGGGCGGCGAAAGCTTCCTGATGGACCTGAAACCCGAGGAGCTCGAGGAGGCGCTGAAGCTTGAGTAGGAAGAAGCGGTATCCCATTAGGATTCCGAGGTCCGCCTCGGGGATCCGCGCGCAGGAGACGCGCGGCGGTTCGGCTCGCAGCTGGTGGGCGAAGAAGTGGCGCACGGCGCTCGAGCGGATGGGCGGACTCCTCGGCCGGTTCGGCCGCGGCAGGAACTACGCGATGTCCGGACAGATCGTGTCGCTGGGCATGGAGGGTCCGCACGTAGAGGCGACGGTCGTCGGCAGCCGTCCGGATCCGTACAAGGTCACGATCAGCTTCCGCGCCCCGGACGACGCGGCGCACGACCGGATCGTCGCGGCGCTGAGGGCGGAGCCGATGCTCGTCGCGCGGCTTCTCACGGACGACCTTCCGCTGGAGGTCGAGGCGATATTCCGCAGGGAGGGCTTCGACCTCTTCCCGGGGGGGAAGATCGCCGAGAGGGTCTACGACGTGACGACGAAGTGCTCGTGTCCCGACTGGGCGAACCCCTGCAAGCATTCGCTCGCGGTCCTCTTCATTCTCGGCGAGGAATGCGCCTGGCGTCCTGCGACGCTGCTGGAGCTTCGCGGAATTACGATGGAGGAGCTTTGCGATGAAGATTGAGTCACCGGTCCTAAAGCGCCTCGGCCCCGTTCCGTTCTGGCGCGGCGAGTCCCGCTGCCTCGACTCGCTCGAGGCCATCTACAGGCGCGCCGCAGAAAAGGCGCAGAAGGCCCTCGCGAAGAAGGATGCCAGGCAAAGGGGAAAGCCATGAATGTGCGCCGTGCCGCTCCGCTGTGCGGCGGGACGGAAATTTGATAGAATATGTCCATGGAAAAGTCTCAAGACGGAAACACGCGCAGCCTCGACGCAGCGGCGACTGCGCGGGTCGCGCGCTGGACGCAGAAGCTCCTCGACCTTTCGGCGCGCAACAGGCTCCTCAACATCCCCGCGAAATCGAGCGCCATTCTGCACCTCGCGCCGATCGACATCGCGAAGCTCGAGGACAGCCTTGCGGCGCGCGAATCGACCCCCGTCCCGAAGGTCGCGGAAGACCTCGACGAGAAGACCGTCCAGAAGCGACTCCTTTCGCTCATGCGCGATTCGCGGCGCGCGATGGAGGAGACGGGCTCCAACACGCTCTTCCTGACTCTCGGCGAACTCGAGTGGATGGAGGAGGCGTCCTCGTCCAGGGGCAAGGTGCGCCGCGCCCCGATCCTGCTCGCTCCGGTCCGTCTCGAGCGCGCGTCCATCGCCGAAGGCGTGAGGATGCGGCTTCTCGACGAGGAGACGGTTCTCAACGCGACGCTCGTCGAATTCCTCAAGGCGCAGTTCTCCATCACGGTCGAGGGACTCGATCCGCTGCCGACGGACGATGCCGGCGTCGACGTTCCGCGCGTGATCGAGACGTTCCGCAAGGCGGTCCAGGCAAAGCCCGGCTGGTCCGTCACCGAGGACGCGACGATCGGACTCTACTCCTTCGGCAAGTTCGTCATGTGGAAGGACCTCACGGCGCGCGAATACGAGCTGAGGCGCAATCCGCTGGTGAACCACATCGCATCTGGCGGCGGACGCTTCGACGACGGAGTGAAGGTTTTCCCCGCCGAGGACATCGCGGCGAACATCACGCCCGGCGAACTGTACTGCCCCGTCGCCTACGACTCGTCGCAGCTGACGGCCGTCCTCTGGTCCGGACTCGGCAAGACGTTCGTGCTTCACGGACCGCCCGGCACCGGAAAGTCCCAGACGATCACGAACATCATATCCCACAACCTGGCCCGCGGCCGGCGCGTCCTCTTCGTCTCCGAGAAGAAGGCGGCGCTCGACGTCGTCAAGAACCGCCTGGACAGGGTGGGCCTGACCCCGTTCTGCCTCGAGCTCCATTCGACAAAGGCCGAGAAGGCCGAGGTCTACGGACAGATCAGGGAGGCGCTCCAGGTGAAGGCTTCGGAGATGCCCCGCGCCTGGAAGACGCAGATCGCGGAATTCGATTCGATCGAATACGCGCTCGAGGGATACGTCGGCGAACTGCACAGGAGATATCCGAACGGCATGACGCCCTACGACGCACTCGCCCGCGCGATCTCTCGGCAGGGGAGCGGCACCGTCCCGTCGGGTCTGATCGACGTCGACCTCCTGGCGCAGTCGGAGTCCGCGCGCATCGCAATGCGCGACGCGCTGTTCGAGCTCTCCACGGAACTCGCCGGCGTTTCCGCAGGAGCGCTTTCGGCGACGCCGGAACTCAAGGCGGCGGACTGGACTCCGATTCTCGCGCGCGATCTCGCGCTCGCGCTGGATGCGTTCGCGAAGGCTGCCGAGAAGACCTCCGCTCCGGACGACGTCTTCGGACAGGCGAAGGCCCTGGCGGCGGAGCTTGCGGAATGCGAAAAGTCGTTTTTCGCGGTCCGCTTCTTCAGGCGCCGCGGAATCGAGAAGAGGATTGCAGAGCTCGACGCGAAGACGGGCGCCGATCTGAGAAATGCGAAGGCGAGGCTCGCCGAATTCGTCGTGCCGGAATTCTTCGAGGGCGGACTCTCCGACATCGCCGGGCGCTGCCGCGCGTTCGGTCCTGTCGCCGGCGAACTTCGCGCCGTCATGCGCGCGCGAAAGAGCCTCGCGGCGGCGCGCGCTGCCGGAGCGGAAAAGATGGCGGAGTGGCTCGTCGCGAATCCGGATCACGGAGACGTCGGCGAATTCTTCGACGACGTCTATGCGGCGCGGATGCTCGAGCAGGTCCTCGCGTCGACCCCCGTCCTTTCCGGATTCGCCGGACTCTCCCAGGAGAAGCGCATCGAGAGGTTCCGCGAGCTCGACGCGAGCGGAAAGGAGCTCGCGAAGAAGGCCGTCTTCTCGAAGCTCGCGGCAAGGATAACGACGCTGATGGGCGGGGCCGGCCCCGCGGCGAAGGAGCTCGCCGTCCTCAAGCGCGAATGCGAGAAGAAGCGTCGGCAGAAGCCCGTGAGGACGCTGCTCTCGGAATGCCGCGAGCTGCTCCCGACGCTCAAGCCGTGCTTCCTGATGAGTCCGCTTTCCGTCGCCCAGTACCTTCCCGTCGACGCCGCGAAGTTCGACCTCGTCGTCTTCGACGAGGCGTCGCAGATTCCGGTATGGGACGCGATCGGCGTGATCGCGCGCGGCAGGCAGCTCGTCATTGTGGGCGATCCGAAGCAGATGCCGCCGACTTCGTTCTTCCAGAAGGGGGACGCCGAGACCGAGGAGGTGATGGACGACGACGACCTGACGTTCGAGGACCAGGAGTCGATCCTGGACGAATGCCTTGTCGCCGGCGTCGCGCCCGCATACCTGAGCTGGCACTACAGGAGCCGCCACGAATCGCTCATCGCGTTCTCCAACGAGCACTACTACGAGGGGAAGCTCTCGACCTTCCCGTCCGCGAGCGACTCGCCGCGCCTGGGCGTCAGGTTCGTGCACGTCAAGGACGGACGCTTCGACAAGCTCAGGAAGGGTCCGAAGGTCAACGAGGTCGAGGCGAAGGCTCTCGTCGACTACATCGCGACGGAGGTCAGGAAGCCGGACTGGAAGAAGCGCTCCATCGGCGTTGTCGCGTTCTCCATCACGCAGCGCAAGCTTATCGCGGACCTTCTCGAGGAGCGCCGTGCGGAGGATCCGGAGCTCGAGAGGCTCATCCCCGACGACGGGACGGACGAGGGATGCTTCGTAAAGAACCTCGAGAACGTGCAGGGCGACGAGAGGGACGTCATCCTCTTCTCGGTCGGCTATGCGCCGGATTCCGCCGGACGCTTCGCGATGAACTTCGGTCCGCTGAACCTTGCGGGCGGAGAACGCCGCCTCAACGTCGCCGTCACGCGCGCGAAGGAGCAGATCGTCGTCTTCTCGTCAATCCGCGCGGCGGACATCGACGCCGGCGAGGGCGGACGCGCGAAGTCCGTCGGCGCCGGACACCTCAAGGCCTTCCTCGAGTACGCCGAAAAGGCCGACAGGCAGGGATGGACCGCCGCCGCGGGAGGGTCCGCGGGAGGCGACGGACAGTCCGAATTCGCGGACACGGTCGCGAAGTTCATCGAGTCGAAGGGGTGGACCGTCGACCGCAACGTAGGTCGCTCCGGACTCAGGATCGACATCGCGGTGCGCGATCCGGACGACCCGACGCGCTACATCCTCGGCATCGAGTGCGACGGCCCGGCCTACGCGCGGCAGAAGACCGCGCAGGACCGCGACGTCAACCGCATAGGCGTCC
>ODAJ012191538.1_pt1 | contig 16449 bp, 13 predicted proteins | sample 1539241 | NCBI WGS metagenome assembly ODAJ01 (sample SAMN02144231, study PRJEB22623) | gut metagenome | biome: sheep rumen | host: Ovis aries | place: New Zealand
ATGAGGTTGACTTTGATCTTGATCGACGAGCCAAACTGGCCGACGGGGTTGATGGTTTCCACCTTGTCGACATAGTATGCCCTGGGAACGATATCCACCGTGTCGTGGTTACGGATGGGGGTGCTGGTAGCATCGTGAATGATGCGGTCGATCAAGTCCTTGGTGATGGGTTCGGTGGAACCTACGCTGCGGTTCACCTCGCTCAGGCTGCTGTGCAGCGAGCGGCCGCTCACGCCCATATAGACCTGCGTGATGCGTCCGTCCACCATACCCTCCAGGTTCTTGAGGATGCGGTTGACGCTGCTCTTGATATTTTCGACATTCTGCACGATACCATACCTGACACTGTTCAGGTGCCTTTCCTCCTGCAGATGCTTTACACTCAAGTATCCAGCCGAGGTTTTCTCGGCAATGGCTCCAACAATCTTAGAGCTTCCGATTTCAAGTGCTACAATGTACTGGTTCTTTTCCATAAAACTGAAGATGTATTATAATTCTTTCTATTGTTTTTTGTTGTTAATTACTCTTCTTTTGATCCTTCTTTTGGTCGTCTTTTTTTGCCTTGTCCTGGTCGGGCTTGGCGGCCTCAGGCTTGGCGGCCTTTTCCTGTTGCTCGGCAAGTTTGGCGTCGTCGGCGCTACCCACGGTCATCGTTTGGATATCGGGCGGCTGTTCATCGTCGTCAGGCGCCTCGATGACGGTCTGTTGCACGGCCTTGACACGCCTTGTGGCCACAATCTGGTGGTTCCACTTCACCGAGATGGTGTCAAATGTGTTCCACCCCCTCTTGGGCATCACTTCCTTATAGAACAGCTTGAGCTTGGCAAACTTGTTCTCCAGCCCCGAGACATTGCCTATATTGATGACGTGACCGCTGATGGCCGGCACCAGGATGATGTTGTTGGTGTCACGCACGGTGTACATGGTCACCAGCGAGCGCAGCAGCGTGTCGCCCTCGACATAATCGATGAGCGGCAGCAGGCGCGTGGGCGGGTACTTGCGGGTGAAGTGTCCCTGCACCACGGGCACATCGCTGTGGTAATACATAGACGCCAGCATGCGCTTGCCCGCACGGTTCACATAGTAGGACTGCTCGCCGTCAAAAACGCGGAACACGGGTGCCAGCTGACTGACACGTATCAGCAGCTTGCCGCCCTGACACTTGACGATGTCGGCACTCTCCAGGTAAGGCGAGAGCCTGAGGGCCTCCTCGATATCGGAGGCATCGATGTCGCCCATGTGCTTGCCCACCACTTTGATGCCCTGTCCCTTGAGGTCGTTGAGCACGCCCTCGGGGGTGACAAACGACGTGCTGTCGCCGTTGACGACCTGCACCTCGATGCCCGTGCACAGCTCACCCCGCGACTTGTTTCTCGCCCACAGGATACCGATGACGAGAGCTATCGCGAGTACCGCCAGAATACTATTTTGTATCAGTCGTTTCAACGTTGTTGTTTCTTGAATTCAGAGCATATTTGTGGCAGCAAGTTGGCGATATCGCCGGCACCTGCTGTCAATAGGACGTCAAAATTACTCAATTCTATTGACTTAATCAAATTTTCTTTAGAGTAAATGCATTTTTTTGTGCTAGTGACCTGATTGAGGATGATTTCGCTCGTCACTCCCGGGATGGGTTGCTCACGCGCCGGATAGATGGGCAACAGGATCACCTCGTCGGCCAGCGACAGCGCTGCCGCAAACCCTGGAGCGAAGTCGCGGGTGCGGGTGTAGAGGTGGGGCTGGAAGATGACTGTCAAGCGCCTGCCAGGGTACAAATCGCGCACCGATCGGATGCTTGCGGTCAACTCTCCGGGATGATGGGCATAGTCATCGATCATCACCCTACCCTGATTGCCGGGTTCCTTAATCCAGAACTCAAAACGGCGCTTGGGACCCTGGAACGATGCCATAGCCCTGCGCATGGCATCGGCTGGCACGTCCACGAGGCAGCAGGCCGCCATGGCGGCAATGGCATTCTCGATATTGATATCTACCGGCACGCCCAGGCGGACGTCTGCCACGGTCTGCCACGGGGTCACCAGGTCAAAGGTAATCTCGCCGTCCCCCTTGCGGATGTTAGCGGCGTGAAAATCGCCCTCATCGCGGCTATAGGTATAGGTCTTTACACCCTCGGGCACGCGGGGACGCATTTCGAGTCCGGTGTGCATGATGAGCGCCCCTCCGGGCTGAATGAGTTCGGTGAAGTGGGCAAAGCTCTCCAGATAGGCCTCGGCCGTGCCGTAGATGTCCAAGTGGTCAGGCTCGGTTGATGTCACCACGGCAATGTGGGGACGCAGGTGATGGAATGAACGGTCAAACTCATCGGCCTCGATAACCGAGTAGGGACTGGTTGCCGACAGCAGGAAATTGCTGTCATAGTTGCGCAACACACCGCCCAGGAAGGCGTTGCAGCCGATGCCCGAGTCATGCAGCATGTGGGCCGCCATGCTCGAGGTCGTGGTCTTGCCATGGGTTCCGGCAAAGCACAAGCCCTTGGAGTGAGAGGTCACAACTCCCAGTAACGCCGCACGCTTGAGTACCTCAAAGCCATTGTTGCGAAAGTAGGTCAAGCCCTGGTGCTCGGCAGGAACGGCGGGAGTATAGACAACCAGCGTGCGCTCGGGGTCACGGCAGTAATCGGGAATAAGCGCAGGGTCCTCGTCAAAGTCGATGTGTACCCCTTCCTGTTCCAGCGCGCGGGTCAAGTCGCTGGGTGTGCGGTCATAGCCAGCCACGCGCTTGCCCTTAGCCAGGAAATAGCGCTCCAGGGCAGCCATGCCGATGCCCCCAGCTCCCACAAAGTATAGTGAATCAAACTCTTTCATTACATCATCTATTGTATTGGTTATCAGGCTTTCTTGTTCTCGATAATCTTTTCCACCTCATCAACGATGCGCTCGGCAGCGTCACGCAGGGCCATCTTCAGGACGTTGGTGCCCAGCGAAGCGGTCTTGGCCTCATCGGCAACGGTCTCCAGCATCGTATTCACGAGCTGTGCCGCAGCATCGGCATCGGTGACCATGATGGCGGCGTCACGGGTCGAGAGAGCGAGGGCGTTCTTGGTCTGATGATCCTCGGCCACATTGGGCGAGGGCACCAGGATAGCGGCCTTGCCCAGCAGCTGCAGCTCGGAAATGGAGCTGGCGCCGGCACGCGAAACCACCAGATCGGCAGCGCGATAGGCCATATCCATATTGCTGATAAAGGCCATCTGTGCCACATTCTTCACGCCCGAAGCGTCAAGGGCCTCACGACACTGCTGGTCATAGATTTTACCCGTCTGCCAGATGACCTGTACGTCACCGGCCTCGCCTATTCTCTTCAAGCCATCGATGATCGCGTTATTGATGGTGCGGGCGCCCAGGCTGCCGCCGATGATGAGGATGGTCTTCCTGTTTGGATCCATGCCCATGGCCTGGCGAGCCTGCTCCTGCGTGGCACCACACTCCAGCAGGTTGCGCCTGACGGGATTACCGGTGAGCACGATCTTCTCACTGGGGAAGAAACGTTCCATGCCGTCATAGGCGACACAGATCTTGTCGGCCTTGGCAGCCAGCAGCTTATTGGTCACGCCAGCATAGGAATTCTGTTCCTGCAAGAGCGTGGGGATGCCCTGTTTCTGAGCCTCCTTGAGCATTGGTCCAGAGGCGTATCCACCCACGCCGATAGCGATGTCGGGCTTAAAATCCTTGAGGATCTTGCGCGCCATGCCCATGCTCTTGTACAAGCGTGCCAGAACCTTGAAATTGCGCAGCAGGTGCTTGCGGTCAAAGCCGCTCACGGGCAGGCCGATGATGTTGTAGCCAGCAGCGGGCACTTTTTCCATTTCCATGCGTCCCTGCGCACCGACGAACAGTATTTTGGCCTCGGGGTGGCGGCGGCGCACCTCGTTGGCGATGGACAAGGCGGGGAAGATGTGTCCACCAGTACCTCCACCGCTGACCAGTACATTGAGTTGTTGATTATTTCCAGACATTTTTAACAGGTATTTCGGTTGGGTTTTCGGCATCAAGGCCCTCGATCACGGGAGTCTCTTCGACCTTATTCTTCTTGTTGCCATAGTTGGCGATAGTGCGGCTCACGCTCAGCATCACGCCAAAGGCGATACTGATCACGAGAATCGATGTGCCGCCCTTGGAGATGAGCGGCAGGGGCTGGCCCGAAACGGGGAACACGCCCACGTTGATGGCCATGTGGAACAGGGCCTGGAAGGTGATGAACGACGCCATACCGATGACGAGCAGCGACGGCAGCACACGCTTGCTGCGCCGCACGATCATCGCGGCACGCCCCAGCAACGACAGGTAAAGCAGCAGCACAAAGATGCCGCCCACAAATCCCCACTCCTCGACAATAATCGAGAAAATATAATCACTGAAGGCCAGCGGCAGGCGGCTGCACTCCCTGGACTTGCCCACGCCGAAGCGGATGATGCCGCCATTGGCCTGAGCCATGCGCGAGAACATCTCCTGCTGGTTCTTGGCCGTGATGGGCTTATGCACCAGCGAGTCGCTGTTCAACCATTCATTCACGCGTTTCTTCCATGTACCGGAGCGGGCCACTTCCTGACGGGCGTCCATGCCCGATGGCATGTCCTCCTGCAGGCTGTCGTTGGTGGCGGTGTACTGCATCTCCTTCTGGGAGTCCTTGAACATCTCTTCCTTCTTGTCGTTACTGCTCTTGATGATGACAAAGAAGCCGAACATGATGCCAAAGAAGAGCATCAGGATACCGATCTTCTTGAACTTGGCGCCACCGATGAGCAGCATCGAGCCGCTGATGGCGATGAGCAGCAGCGTGTTGGTCAAGCCGCTCCTGATCATCAAACCGCCATACAGGGCCACCACCACAGCGGCCCCGATGAGGCCGTTGGTGCTGATGTCCTGGTTCTTCTGTGATTTGGCAAAGATATAGGACAAGATGGTGACAATCGACAGCTTGGCCAGCTCGGCCGGCTGCAGCGTGACGCCAGGCAATATCGTCATGGCACGACGGGCGCCATTGATGATTTCGCCAAAGAACATGACATAAATCAGGCAAAATACCGTAATCACGGCAAGGCCCGGAATCATCGCATAGAGGAATGCCGGCTTGTTGTAGTCAACACGCTGCAACAGCACAACACTCACCGCACCCACAGCCAGGAAGAAGCACTGCTTGAAGATGGGCATGTAGATGCCCTGCGATGCGATCTCGCGGCTGGATGCGCTGTAGCTCTCCACGATGGAGATGATGAGCAGCATGATGTAGATGCCCCAGATCCACGGGTCACCGTACTTCTGGGATATCTCGGTGTATTTATTTGTCTTTGGGTTGGGAGACATATCGTTGTCTTGAGATTAGTCGGGTGAATTACTGGCGTGACTTCATCTGCTTGACGCACTCCTTGAACTGGTTGCCACGGTCGGCCATGCCGTTGAACAGGTCAAAGCTGGCGCAACACGGTGAGAGCAGCACGGTGCTGCCCTCATGAGCCAGCGAGCGGCACTTGTCCATGCACTCGGCCATGCTGCGGGCATCGGTCACAACGGGCACCTTGCCGTCAAAGAAGTCATGCAGCTTGTCATTATCCTTGCCCAAGCAGACGATGGCGGTGACCTTCTCCTTGACCAGCGGCTCGATCTGGCTATAGTCATTACCCTTGTCGATACCTCCCAGGATGAGCACGCAGGGCTCATTGACGCTCTCGAGCGCATACCAGCAGGCATCCACATTGGTGGCCTTGCTGTCGTTGATATAGCGCACTCCGTCAACGGTATCGACATACTCCAGGCGGTGAGGAACGGCCTCAAAGTCGGTCAGCGCCTCGCGGATAACGTCCTTGCGGATGTCAAACACCTGGGCCGACAGTCCCGCCGCCATGGTGTTATACACGTTGTGCAGGCCCTTGAGCGACAAGTCATCGCGGGCAATATCCCAGTGATCGCCATCGACGTTGAAATTGAGCATGCCGTCGTGAACCCACGCGGCGTTACTGTTGTCGTCATCGCCCGTGAAGCTCAGCAGGCGTGACTCCAGGTGGTGCTGACGCAACTGGGAAGCGATGATGGGGTCATTCTGCCAGAAGATGAAGGAATCCTCGCCGGTCTGGTTCTGGGTGATGCGGAACTTGGCGGCAGCATAGTTCTCCATCTTGTAGTCGTAGCGGTCGAGGTGGTCGGGCGTGATGTTGAGCAGCACGGCAACGTTGGCCTTGAACTCATACATGTTGTCGAGCTGGAAACTGCTCAGCTCGATGATGTACACGTCATGGTGCTCGGTAGCCACCTGCAGGGCCAGGCTGCGGCCCACATTACCGGCCAGGCCCACGTTCAGGCCTGCCTTCTTGAAGATATGGTAGGTGAGCTTGGTGGTCGTCGTCTTGCCGTTGCTGCCGGTGATGCACACCATCTTGGCATCGGTATAACGGCCGGCAAACTCGATCTCGCTCACGATGGGGATCTTGCGCTCGATGGCCTGGGCCACCATGGGAGCCGTGTCGGGGATGCCAGGGCTTTTCACGATCTCGTCGGCATTGAGGATCTTCTCGGGTGTGTGTCCACCCTCTTCCCAATCAATCCCATACTTGTCGAGCAGGTCCTTGTAGGTCTGCCCGATGTTGCCGGCGTCGCTCAGCCACACGTCCATGCCTTTCACCTTGGCAAGCACCGCAGCTCCCGCTCCGCTCTCACCGCCGCCCAATACTACTAGTCTTTTTGCCATATATCTTGTTGTCAGTTAGTCAAATGATTGTTTTTATCTGATTTTGAGTGTCACAAACGTCAATGCTGCCAGCAGGATGCTGATCAGGAAGAAACGCATCACGATCTTGGCCTCGGGAATGCGGTGGTCAGGTGTCTTGATCTTGTAATCCCAGGTCAGCTTCGCGGGGTCGGCCGTGAAATGGTGATGCAGGGGCGTCATCTTGAACAGGCGCATGTTCTTGCCCTTGTGACGCTTGACATACCACACCTGCATGATCACCGACAACTCCTCGATGAGGAAGATGCCGCACAGCAGGGGGATGAGCCACTCCTTGCGGATGAGCACGGCAAACACGGCGATGATACCACCCAGGCACAGGCTACCCGTGTCGCCCATGAAGACCTGGGCCGGATAGGAGTTGTACCACAGGAAACCGATGGTCGCGCCGATGAACGCCGCGGCATACACTACCAGTTCGCTGCTATCGGGGATGTACATGATATTCAGGTAGGATGAATAGATGACGTTACCTCCCAGATAGCACATGATCGCTAGCGCCACACCGATAATCGCCGATGTACCCGTTGCCAGACCGTCCACGCCGTCGGTCAGGTTGGCACCGTTGCTCACTGCGGTGATGACAAAGATTGTCACCAGGATGAACAGGATCCAACCGCCCGTCTGCTGGTGCTTGCCCATCCACTTGGTGAAGTAGGCGTAGTCAAAGTTGTGATTCTTGACAAAGGGCAGCGTGGTCTTGGTGGCCTTCACAGCCTGCGACTTGTGAACCTCGACCAGCTCAGGCGTCTCGTTGCGGTTGGTCACGTGAACGTTCTCGTTCATCACGATGGCGGGACTCAGATACATGGTCAAGCCCACGATGATACCCAGACCCACCTGGCCCACAATCTTGAACTTGCCCTTGAGGCCCTGCTTGTTGTGGTGGAAGACCTTGATGTAATCATCGGCAAAGCCCAGCGCGCCGCACCACAGGGTGGACACGATCATGAGCAGCATGTACACGTTGTTGAGCTTGCCCAGCAACAGGCACGGCACCAGAATCGAGATGATGATGATGATACCGCCCATGGTGGGGGTTCCCTGCTTGGCCGCGTTGCCGCCCAGTTTCTCCTCGCGCTCCTTGTCGCACATCTGGCGGCTCTTGAGCTTGAAAATGATACGGCGACCGATGACGATGCCAATAAACAACGACAGGATAAATGCAAATCCCGACCTGAAGGTGATGTACTCAAACAAGCGTGCACCACTCACGTCATACTGTTGCAGGTAATGAAAAAGATGATATAACATAATCGTTATGCTATTTTGTTGGTTAATAATCGGTTAGGATTGCGATTCGCTGGCAAACACCTCTTGAACCTGTTCCCGGTCGTCGAAGTGATGCTTCACGCCCATAATTTCCTGATAGTCCTCATGACCCTTGCCGGCAATGAGCACCACGTCACCGGCCTGAGCCAGCTGACATGCCGTGCGGATCGCCTGGCGGCGGTCGGTGATGGTCAGCACATGGGGGCGCGTCTCGTCGGGCAGGCCCACCTCCATCTGCCGCAAGATCTCGTCGGGATCTTCGGTGCGGGGATTGTCGCTGGTGAGCACCACGCGGTCGCTGCGCACGGCAGCCTCACGTGCCATGATGGGGCGCTTGCCCGCGTCACGGTCGCCACCGCAGCCGCACACGGTGATGATGTGGCCAGCGGTTCCCACGACCTCACGGATGGTGTCGAGGACATTGACCAGCGCGTCGGGCGTGTGGGCATAGTCCACGATGGCGGTGTAGCCACGCGGTGAGCGCAACGTCTGGAAGCGGCCTGCGACAGGTTCCAGCAAGCTCATCTTGACAAGCGTCTCCTGCGGGTCAAATCCCAGCAGCAACGAGGCGCCATAGACCGACAGCAGGTTGTAGGCGTTGAAACGTCCCGTGAACAGCACCTCGACCTGGTTGCCGTTGAGCTCGAGGGTGGTGCCATCGAGTCGTGACTCCACGATGCGGCCCTTGAAATCGGTCATCGAGCGCAACGAGTAGCGGTACTTGTCGGCGCGCGTGTTCTGCAGCATCACCTCGCCCACCTTGTCGTCGGCATTGACCAGGGCAAAGGCTCCGCTGGGCAGCGCGTCAAAGAACATCTTCTTGGCCGCGATGTAATTGTCCACCGTCTTGTGGAAATCCATGTGGTCACGCGTCAGGTTGGTGAAGATGCCGCCCGCAAAGGTGATGCCCTCGATGCGGCGCTGCACACACGAGTGTGAGCTCACCTCCATGAAGGCATACTCGCAACCGGCCTGCACCATCTCGTGCAACAGGCGGTTGAGCGTCAGATGGTCGGGCGTGGTCTGCTTGGCCGGCGTCCTGACGGTGTCGATGATATTCTCGACGGTGGACAGCAAGCCCGCCTTGTGGCCCATGAGCCGCGCCATCTCATAGAGCAGCGTCGCTGTCGTTGTCTTGCCGTTGGTACCGGTGACACCCACCAGCCGCAAGTTGCGGGAGGGGTGGTCAAACCATTCGTCGGCAAGATGGGCCAGCGCGATGACGCTGTTCTCGACCTGAATGTATGTTACAGACTGGCTCAACGTCTGTGGCATTTCCTCACACACGATAGCACGCGCACCGGCAGCGATGACATCGGCAATGAAACGATGGGAGTCAACAGCGACACCCTTGACAGCCACAAACAGGACGCCCTCACGCGCCTGGCGCGAGTCGTTGATGAGGTCGATGATATCGACAGCAGTGTCGCCCACCACCTGCAGTGGCTGGATAGACGTGAGCAGTTGTGATAATTTCTTCATGATAGTTTTATGATTGGTTTTGATTGGTTTTTAGATGTTTCTTAATCTCAAGTCGATGCGCTGGCCACGGGCATAATGGCTGCCCGCGGCAAGGCTTTGCCCCGTCACCATGCCGTAGCCGTAGATGTTGACCGTCAAGCCGGCATCCTCGAGCACCTTGATGGCCTCGCGGACATTGAGCCCGATGACGTTGGGCACGCCCTTCTCGCTCTTGCCGGGTCGGGCATAGGAGTGCGGTGCCTGGATTCCCAGACCGCGGCGAATGTTGGAGGCCTTTCTGTCGCTCATCGAGGCAAACAGCGTGGGATAGTTCTTTCCCTCGCCAGACTTGCCTGTCGATGACTGGGCATAATCGGGCAAGTTGCCAAGCAGGCCATGGGCATACATCTTGAGAGCGATGTTCTTCACCACCATACCGCTGCTGGCACCGGCGCCTCGATCGGCACCCAGCATGAGCACGATGCAGGAATACTTGGGCTTGTCGTAGGGGAAGAAGCCGCAGAAGGCCAAACGCTTCTGGGCGCCATACTGGCCGGCGGCATTGGTGAAGGCGGTACCGGTCTTGCCTGCAATCTCGACCCGCTTGTCCTGTACCCAGTGGCGTGCTGTGCCATGACTGCCCCACACCACATCACGCAACATGATGCGCAGCTTCTGGGCATTCTCGGGTGAGCACACCTGCTTGCGCACGTAGGTCACAGGGATGATCGAGTCGGGCTCGCCATCCCGCGACAGTTTCTTCACCAGGTGCGGACGCACAAACTTGCCATCGTTAGCAATGGCATTGTACATCGCCAGGGTGTACAGGGGCGGAATGGTCGTGGCGTAGCCGTAGGCTTGACGCGTGAGCGACAACTTGTCCCATATCTTGTTGCCCAACACGGGAAAGTTGGGCGTCGTTTCGCCACCGATGCCCGTATTGAAAGGCTCGAAAAAGCCCATCTCCTCAAGACGCTTGCGGAAACCGCCGGGATTCTGGCCATAATCCTTGACGATGAGTTTGGCCATTCCGATGTTGGACGAGGTCTCGATAATCTCACGGGGAGTGCGCGTTGCCGCGCCATGCGGCCTGTCGCTGATGTTGCGGCCGGCATACATCCAGTCCGATCCCGTGGCAATGGGGGCGTTAATGTCGCTGACGACGCCGTCTTCCAGCGCCACCATCATCGATATGGTCTTGACCACCGAGCCGGGCTCATAACCCAGCACGGCGTGGTTCACGCCCTCGACATACTCGCCAGTGGTCTTGCTGCGCTCCAGGTTGCTGATCGCCTTGATCTCGCCAGTGGCCACTTCCATGAGGACGCAGGTGCCCCACTCGGCTCCTGTCTCCAGGCACATGTTGTTGAGTTCGTTCTCGACGATGTCCTGAAGCTGCACGTTGATCGTCGTGGTGATGTCATACCCCTTGACGGCGGGCACACTCTCGGCCCGAACGATGCCGTTGGTGAGCTGGATGCTCTGGGCCTGTCCCGGCTTGCCATACAGCAGCGAGTCCAGGGCCATCTCCAGTCCGGAATGGCCACGGATGCTGGAGCTGGTCTCACTCTGTCCCACGTTGCCGATACTGCGTGCCGCCATGTCACCATAGGGCTTGATGCGGCGGTTGTGCTTCTCGTAGTAGAAGCCGTTCTTGTTCTTGGCCCGACGCAGGAAGGGGAACTGGCGCACGCGCTCATACTCCTTGTGGGTGAGCATATAGGGGAAGAGTCGGTAAGCACGGTTCTTGCGCGCCTTCTTCCCAGGTGCGGGATGGTTGGCGGCATCCATAATGGCCTTGCGGTCCTGCAGCAGCTTCTTCTTCCACTGCGAGGCGTCCATCGAGTCGTCAAACTTGGCCAGGCTGTCACACAGCGGGCCGATGTCCTTCATCAGCGTGTCGGTCTTGATGCCGTCGGTAAACCAGTCGATGCGCACCACATAGTACTGCAGGTTAGCTGCCAGCACCGTGCCGTTGTCGGCCAGCAGTTTGCCGCGCTCGGGCTCGATGGGCACGGTATCGGTGAGTACCTTTTCGGCCTTGGCGTTCCACTCGGCGGCATGAATCACGGTCGTCTTGAAAAGATTCCAAGCGATCATGGCCGAGAACAGCAGCATGATTCCCACTACGATGGCATAGCGCATCAGGATATGTCGTTTGTTGTTTTGCTTCATTGATGACAATGGTCTGGCAGATTATTGTTGCGGCTTATTGTGTAACAGCAGTATCACTTTGACTTCAACTCGTAAGGAGGATCATCGGGCGCGGCGAGGTCGATGTGCTTCTCGCGCATCAGCTTGGTCATCTCGCTCTCGCGTATCATCGAGTTGTAGCGTGCACTGGCATTGACCAGGTCGGTCTGTGCATTGGCCAGCTCGGTCTTCAGCCCGAAGACCTCCTCCAGGCTGCTCTGGCACACGAACTTGTTGGCAATATAAGCCAGCGCCATGATGACCATCGCCACGATATAGACGGCGTTGCGCTTAAAGAAGTCCAGCGACAGGAAGCGGCCCTGGATGATGTCCTTGCCCGCCTTCTTGCCCTGGGATGACGCAGATTTCTTTTTCTCGCTCATGAGTTGTTGTGATTGTATCAAGTGAATTAGTGTTTGCTGTTCTCGTTTTGGGGACGCGCGATGAGCTCGGCCACGCGCAGCTTGGCGCTGCGTGAGCGGGAGTTGCGCTCCACTTCTTCCTCGCTGGGAACGATGACCTTGTTGTTGACCATGCGCCACGGCGTGTTGACACGGCCATAGAAGTCCTTTTCCAGACGGCCCTCGACATTGCCCGCGCGCATGAAGTTCTTGACCAGGCGGTCCTCCAGCGAGTGGTAGGTGATGATGGCCAGCCGCCCTCCCGGATTGAGCACCTCGAGCGACTGCGACAACAGCCGCCGCAGGGCATCCAGCTCACCGTTAACCTCGATGCGCAACGCCTGGAACACCATCGACAGTTCCTTCTTTTCCTGGCTGGCCTTGATCAACGGGCGCACGGCATCGACGAGCTGGCCTGTCGTGGACAGGGGACGCGACTTGATGATCGCGGCGGCCAGGCGACGCGACTGCCGCAGCTCGCCATAGAGGTAGAGCACGTCGGCCAGCCGCTCCTCGCTGTAGGTGTTGAGCAGATCGGCGGCGGTGAAGGCGGCCGACCGGTTCATGCGCATGTCCAGCGGGGCATCGGCACGGAAGGTGAAACCGCGCTCGACGGCGTCAAAGTGGTGAAACGACACACCCAGGTCGGCCAGGATGCCATCAACGCCGTCAACGCCATAGTAACGCAGGAAATTCTTGACATAGGCAAAGTTGCCGTGTGCAAATGTAAACCTATCGTCGTGCAGGCGGTTCTCCCAGGCGTCCATGTCCTGATCCATGCCGATGAGTTTCCCGTCGGGGCCCAGGCGTTCAAGGATGGCACGGCTGTGACCGCCACCGCCATAGGTGACGTCAACATAGGTGCCATCGGGCTTGACCGCGAGACCCGCCATGGTCTCATCGAGCAGCGCAGGTATATGATATACAGGTTGTTCCATTGCTATCTGTAATACTATCTGGTGTTCTTCCTCTCCCCACTTTTTAGGGACTTCAAAGGTACTGCTTTTTTTTGGATAATTTGCAATCCCAAACCAAGTTATTTACAAAATAGAAAATAAAAATTGTTAACAGGCCCTGTTAATAACCTTAACACAGCTATTATTCAGATAGTTATGACAACTATTTACGAAATTGAACAGCAGGCGTTTTTAGGGCCGAAACAAGGGATTTTAAATATTTTAATAATTATCTACACTTTTTCAATGTTATTTTTAATACTTTTGCCCTGCGAAACGGGCAAGAGGCGTCGTCACGCGTCACCCGATGTATTTGATTTCAGGTATAGAAAAACTAAGAAATATGACTACGGCTTTACACGGCTTTGAGATGAATATTGTGGAGCAGACCTCCACACCGTTCTACTACTACAACATGGATATCCTGCACGATACTTTGCGGGAGATCGACCGCCACATCAGCGGCCATCCTTTCGTTGTCCACTATGCCGTCAAGGCCAACGGCAATCCACACATACTCAAGGAGATATCACAACACGGGCTAGGCGCCGACCTGGTGAGCGGACATGAGGTGGAAGCCGCTCTCGCAGCGGGATTCCAGGCAGAAAAAATGACCTTCTCGGGAGTGGGAAAAACCGACTGGGAAATCAAGCTGGGCATCCAGCACGGCATCGGCTGCTTCAACGTGGAATCGGTCCCCGAGCTTGAGGTCATCAACCAGCTGGCAGGCGAGATGGGCAAGACGGCCAACATCGCCTTGAGGGTCAACCCCGACATCGACGCCCACACCCACAAGTACATCACCACAGGCACCGCCGACAACAAATTCGGCATCGGCATCGAGGTTCTGGAGCAGACCGTCAAGCAGGCCCTCTCGCTGCCCAACATCCACCTGCGCGGCCTGCATTTCCACATCGGTTCACAGATCACGTCAATGACGCCCTTTGCCATGCTGTGCGACACAATCAACGACCTGCTCGACCACTATGAAGGGCAGGGCATCCACTTCGAGATGATTAATGTGGGAGGCGGACTTGGCATTGACTACTCCGAGCCCGACAAGCATCCTCTGCCCGACTTCGAGAGCTACTTCGGCACATTCAAGTCCAGCCTCAAGATAAGGGATAACCAGCAGATTCACTTCGAGTTAGGCCGATCTATCGTAGCCAGTTGCGGGTCCCTGATTTCCCGCGTAGTCTTCGTTAAGGAGAGCCGCAACAAGAAGTTCCTCATCCTGGATGCCGGCATGACCGACCTGATCAGGCCCGCGCTCTACCAGGCGCACCACGAGATACAGAACCTGACGGCCGCCGGCAACGGCATCGACAAGCAGGTTGAGCAGTATGACGTCGTGGGCCCCGTGTGCGAGTCCAGCGATGTGTTTGCCCACAGCCGCAAGTTGCCCATTTCCCGCAGGGGAGACCTGATTGCCATCCGCTCGGCAGGCGCCTACGGCGAGTCCATGTCGTCCCGATATAACATGCGTGCACTTCCCGCCAGCGTTTTCGCTTACAAAAAATAACGCCTTATTCGCCTATAAAACAACACATTAGCTATTTTTGCCTTAAAAAAATCAAAAAATAATTACCGAAACCTATAGCAACATCAAAAAAAAGCCTTACATTTGCAATTAGTTTTCAAAAGTAGGTTTTCATGGAAAAGATTGACACTCTAGACAAGAAAATTCTGGAAATTGTGATGAATAACGCCCGCATTCCTAGCAAAGACGTTGCTCAGGTGTGCGGAGTATCGAGGGCAGCAGTCCATCAACGCATCCAGCGGCTCATTGACGACGGCGTGATCACCGGTTCGGGCTACAACGTCAATCCCAAGTTGCTCGGATACTCAACCTGCACATTTATTGGCCTGACCCTTGAGCGGGGCTCGATGTACCGCACTGTGGTCCCTGAACTCTTAAAGATCAAGGAAGTGGTCGAGTGCCACTTCACCACTGGCCACTACACGATGATGATCAAGGTGTATGCCCGTGACAATGAGCACTTGATGTCGCTTGTCAACGACCACATCCAGCACATCGAGGGTGTTGCCGCTACCGAAACGCTCATCTCGCTCGAACAGAGCATCAGCCGCACGCTGCCCATCTACTTTGAGGATTAACCTCCCCAACAGTTTTGATCATCCTGCACCTCAATATACCAGATTCCCCCACCGCTTTCCCAACGGTGAGGAAAGCCGTAATGTGCTACCGATGCGTGACAAATATTATGCCCAATAGATAACTTATATCACTTTTTTGCCTTATCTTTGCCATCCAGTAATGATGGCATCAACACCATGGCTACAATCGCAACACTATCAACAAGATAACACTATGAACAGCAACCGATACTGCGTGATCATGTGCGGCGGTGTGGGCAGCAGGTTCTGGCCCTTCAGCAAAGCCGCCCGTCCCAAACAATTCATCGACTTCTTTGGCACCGGACGCAGCCTGCTGCAGATGGCCTTTGACCGCCTGCAGGGCATCGTTCCCACCGAGAACATCATCCTGCTCACCAACGAGAGCTACGGCTCACTCATCAAGGAGCAGTTGCCCGAGCTCAGCAGCAGCCAGATCCTCATGGAGCCTGCGCGCCGCAACACGGCTCCCTGCATCGCTTGGGCCGCCCATCACATCCAGGCCATCAATCCCGAGGCACTGATGATGGTAGCGCCCAGCGACCACCTCATCATCAATGAGGAAAAATTCAAGCGCAGTGCCATCAACGCTTTCAACTTCATCGAGACGAGGGATGCCCTGGTGACCATGGGCATCAAGCCCACCCGCCCCGAGACCGGCTATGGCTACATTCAAGTAGGCGAGCCTGTTGAGGGCAACTTCTCCAAAGTGAAGACCTTTACCGAGAAGCCCGACGAGGACCTCGCACGTGTGTTCCTCAAGTCGGGTGAGTTTTTCTGGAACTCGGGAATGTTCTTCTGGAGCGCTGGCAGCATCATCAAGGCGCTGGACAACTGCGCTCCCGAGGTGAACGCCGTGTTTGAACAGGGAAGGGAATACTTCGGCACCGACCAGGAGGTTGAATACATCAACGCCAACTTCCAGGCCTGTCCCAGCATCAGCATCGACTTTGCCGTCATGGAGAAGGCGCCCAACGTCTATGTCGAGACGGTAGAATTTGGGTGGAACGACCTGGGCACATGGCGGTCACTGTATGACCACTCGCCCAAGAACAGTGAGGGCAACGTCACACAGCAGTGCAAGGCCCTGATGTTCAACAGCCACAACAACATCGTTGCCGTCAAGGGCGACAAACTGGTTGTTGCATCGGGACTTGAAGGATATATCGTTGCCGATGTGGACGACGCTCTGCTCATTGTTCCCCTTGACGAGGAGCAAAAGATCAAGACCTATGTCAACGAGGTGAAGTCCAAGTTTGGAGACAAGTTCCTGTAACCCTCTCCCACCC
>ODAJ014772541.1_pt1 | contig 16445 bp, 13 predicted proteins | sample 1539241 | NCBI WGS metagenome assembly ODAJ01 (sample SAMN02144231, study PRJEB22623) | gut metagenome | biome: sheep rumen | host: Ovis aries | place: New Zealand
ACCTTTGTGGCAGTATTTCAAAACAAAAATATAACTTTTGTTTCGCATTTCCGAGATTTTCACTACCTTTGCAACAAAAATAAAAGAAGGTGAACTTAAATCATAATGAGCATGAAGAAAGTGATAGGATTTTGCATGGTATGCCTGATTGTTTGCATCAGCTACTCATGCGGTAACGGCGGAAAGGCTGCTGAGGCAGGAGAAGTCGAGACAGACTCCCTTGTCAAGCCCAAATATGCTACAGGCTACGAGGTAAAGGACAGTGCTGGCGTACGACTGGTGAATGTGGGCAGTGACTACCACTTTGCACTGGTCACGACTGACGAGACGAATGTCCCTGACGGCTATACAAAGGTAAAAGTGCCTATCAAGAGTACGATCTGTATGACGTCCCTGCAACTATCGAACTTCACCATCCTAGATGCCCACGATATGGTGAAAGGGGTGACGGGAACGAAGAACCTTTTCAACAAGGACATCCGTGCAAGGGTAAAGGACGGGCGTATCGTGAAGATTGGCATGGAAGGAAACTTCGACAACGAAATGGTGCTTGCAGCAAATCCTGACATTATCTTCATATCTCCCTCGAAGCGTGGAGGTTACGAAGCAATTAAAGAAACAGGAATCACACTAGTCCCCCATCTGGGTTACCAAGAGCTCGACCCGCTGGGCCAGGCAGAGTGGATTAAGTTTGTGGGGATGTTTATAGGCAAGGAGAAAGAAGCCAGCGAGGTATTCGCAGGCATTGAAAAACGCTATAACGACATGAAAGCCAAATGCCAAGAACTAACAGCCAAAAGCCAGAAGCCAACGGTATTCAGCGGCGAGATGCACTATGGCAACTGGCACGCTGTGGGTGGAAAGAACTATCTGGCACAGATATTCCGCGATGCTGGTGCAAATTATGTCATTAACGACGAAGAAACGGCGGGCGAGAACCTGGAATTTGAGAAGATGTATTCATTGGCTGCCAATGCCGACTACTGGCGCATCCTGAACAGCTATCCCGGCGAGTTCTCGTACGACGCATTGAAAGCCTCAGAACCCCGCAACGAACTGTTCAAAGCGTTCAAGGAACGGAAGGTCATCTACTGTAACATGAAGCAGACGCCCTATTACGAGATTTCGCCTGTACAGCCCGACTTGCTACTCAAGGATTTCGTGGCTATCTTCCATCCAGAACTGGTGGAGAAAGACTATCAACCCACCTTCTATTATTTATTGAAATAATGAGACAAACGCTGCCAAAGATTATCATCCTGACAGTGGCAATAGTGGTATTGGCTATTGTCAACCTGCTCCTTGGCTCCGTAGATATTCCCTTGAAGAATGTCTGCCAGATTCTGCTTGGCAATACAGATCAGCCTGAGATATGGCAGAACATCATCTGGAAGTCGCGCCTGCCACAGGCGCTGACGGCAATCGTAGCTGGTGCTGGTCTGGCAGTCAGCGGACTACAGATGCAGACCGTCTTTCGCAATCCGCTGGCAGGCCCCTCTGTGCTGGGTATCTCGAACGGTTCTGCCCTCGGTGTGGCCTTCGTAGTATTGCTCTCAGGAAGAATCGGAGGGGTGGCTCTTAGTCGCTTAGGCTATCTGGGCGAGGCAGCTATGAGCGTTGCAGCCATTATCGGCGCACTGGCCGTGATGATGCTGATTGTATGGATATCCCAAAAGGTGAAGGGCAACGTCACCTTGCTCATCATCGGTGTGATGATTGGTTATCTGGCCAATGCCATTATAGGTGTCTTGAAATTCCTGAGTCCGGAAGAGGATGTGAAAGCCTTTGTCGTTTGGGGATTAGGCTCGTTCTCAAGGGTATCCGGCGACGAGATGATTCTCTTTGTAGTCCTGATGTGCATCCTGCTGCCTCTGGCTTATCTGCTGGTAAAACCCATGAACATCCTGCTGTTAGGCGACCGCTATGCGTCTAACCTGGGACTTAACGTGAAACAGGCCCGTATGATGGTGATTATCTCGTCAGGTGTACTGGTGGCTATCGTCACGGCCTATTGCGGTCCTATCATGTTCATCGGTCTGGCAGTTCCTCATCTGGCACGCGCCATTTTCCATACCAGCGACCATCGCCTGCTAATGCCTGCTACGGCTCTATGCGGAGCAGCATTAGCACTGATATGCAATCTGATTGCCCGTATGCCCGGCTTCGAAGGTGCCCTGCCTGTGAATTCTGTGACGGCCCTTGTCGGTGCGCCAGTCATTGCTGCCGTATTGTTCAGGAAGCGTAAAGGTGAGGTCGGAGAGTAGGGGGCATCAGAGTATCGACATGATAGAGCCAAGCGTCGGAACGACAAAGGTGACCGTCTGTGGAATATCTGCTGAAGGGACCTGCCAGCGATTAAACAACATGGCATCAATGCCGGCATGAAGGGCACCGAGGATGTCGGTCTGCAGATTGTCACCAATCATCAGCGTTGTTTCACGACTGGCTCCTGACTTTCTGAGGGCATAATCGAAAAAAGCTGGCGATGGCTTGTTGGCACCTGCATCCTCGCTCAATATGATGGTGTCGAAATAGTCGTGCAACCCGCAGGAAGCCAGTTTCTTGTATTGTACCTCATGGAAGCCGTTGCTGGTTATATGCATCCGATAGCCCCAACCCTTCAGATAGTCTATCAGCTCGTGGGCACCGTCGATTACCCCTGGTTTCGATGCACAGAAGTCAAGAAAACGGTCGCTCATCTCCAGGCAAAGCGCATCGGTCACCTCCAAGCCCTTGCCAGCACTAAGTGGGCGTCGGAAGCGTTCTACAATCAGATAGTCGCGCGTTATTTCACCTTTCGAGTAGCGTCCCCACAGATCAATGTTTGCCCACCAATAGGCATCGTAAAACTCCTGTGGGTCATTGAAATAGCGCTCCAGGCGAAACAACTCAAACGTCTCGCTCAGCGCAATCACCGCATTGCCGTGGGTATCATAGAGCGTGTCGTCGAAATCAATAAACAGGTCTTTATATTTCATATATTTTTCCATTGTCATCAATTAGCAAAATAATGAGGTTACCGTTAGGAAGCAGAGGACAACAATGCTCCGCACAATGGCGTATTATTGTCGTGGCGAAATCCTGAAGTTTATGATGAGGTATCTTGTCCCAAAGTTCGCGAGCCAGCGTGATATTACTCATGTCTATCAAAACATCCGATTCTGTCAGCATCTGCTGGATGAACGCCTTGTCCATCGTTGTCTTCCGACTGTGCGTGTCAAGGTGACCAGCAGCCAGTTTTACGGCTTTGCCTAACATCACGCCAAGGGTAACATTCTTGATGTCGAGTTCATTGGCTATCTTCAGCGTTTCTCCGATATAATTGCCATATTCCACAAAAGCCTGTGGGGGCAAATCCGGATAGAGTGCCTTCACAAAACGTTCGCTCTTGCCACCGCTGTTGATGACGACACGACTGGTGCCGCTGGCTTGAGCAACATTCATGCACTTGCGGATGCTGTCGATAAAGGCTTCTTCAGAGAATGGCTTGACAATACCTGAGACACCAATAATGCTTATGCCACCCTCGATACCCAGACGGGGATTGAAAGTACGTCGGGCAATCTCAGCACCATCAGGAACAGAGATGATGATACGCATATCTTCCTTGATATTCTTGCGAATCATCTCGCGTGGTGCTTTATTAATAGCAGCCTCACCAGGGGGATAGTCGAAGCCTGGAAGTGTGAAGCGCCCTACCCCTTCGCCCCCTATAATCTCAAACGTATCAGCAGGTTTCACACTCGCTCTCACTTCAATCCCATTGGTTACATCAGGGTCGTCGCCTGCATCCTTGATGCAATAAGCATAGTCCATTCCCGCTGACGCGCCTACCCGTAGCCTTTCACCATAACCAACAGGAACTTGTATCGTTTCGCCATTAGGCAATAAAACAGGAACCTCCTTGGGTGTCTCATTCTTCAAAAGCCGTATTGTAGCGGCTATGGCAGCAGCCGTAGCACAAGTACCTGTTGTCAGTCCACTATGCAAGGGATAGAACTCAGGCAGCAACTTCTCCACAGCTCTCCGCAGTCCGTAAGGTCCATTGACTGTTTCTATGTGGACATTCTGTGGATTGGGTGTATGTGGCGGATAATTGGGACGTTCTACCACGAAAACTTTGACACCTGCTTGTCTGGCAGCTTCCACCTTTTCTGTAAAACCTCCACTTAGTCCACTTTCTTTGGTGATAATGGCTTGTGGTTGAAGGTCACCAATAAGATCTTTAGTGTCGTCTGTCTCATAATATACAAGCCTCTCTTCTGGAAAACGATTAGCTTTGGCTACAAAATGCGAGGCACGACGATTCAGAATACGAAACCAGCAATCTTCGCACTTCTGCCAATAAGGGCGCAATCTTCCTATTGTGTTGACGCCTGTCAAGGCTAATAACCGTTCTATACCATTGGTCTCTAATTGTTGTATTGCGTCGTTATAATCCTTACACCAAATGAGATCTTTGTCGTGTGGTGGATAAATTCTGTCATATCTGATAATGGGCGCTTGAATGTGTTTAGCCAAAAAGACCAGATTACGATGCAATTCTTCAGCAAAAGGGTGGGCAGCATCTATGATGAGACGGATAGAGTGCTCTCTGCAACACTGTATCATCTCTGGCACTTCCATGCCTCCAGTCAGATGGATTCCATGCACTAATTCTATCTTCTGCCCATCACTGCGGGTAGAATAATAGTAAGGCAAGCCACCTTCCTCCAGCACATCTACAGCCTTACGGCCTTCCGTTGTTCCTCCGAATACCAGTATCATGAAGCAGTGTCGTCGCCTTTCCTGAACAGGTGAGTGAAATGTTTTGAATAAAGCTCGGAGAGTCCCTGGCGATTGTCGATGGCCTCACCAACGACAAGCATCGTGGTGAGAGTTAGTTTGTTGTCGTGGACTATCTTCGCCAGATCTTTCAGCTTGCCTCGATAGATCTTCTGATCAGGCCAGGTAAGGTGATAGCAGGCAGCAACAGGGGTATCCTCTGGATATTCCATCAACAACTCCCTTTGCACATCATCGACAATGGCAGCAGAAAGGAAGATGCACATCGTGCACTGGCTTTTGGCAAGCAGATGCAACTGCTCTTTCTCGGGCATAGGAGTCCGCCCCTCACCTCGCGTCAGGATAATGGTCTGTGTGCGCTCAGGTATCGTAAACTGGCTCTGCAACTCGGCAGCTGCTGCGAGGAACGACGAGATGCCTGGCGTGATGTGATAGTCCATGTGGTTTTGATCAAAAAATGCCATCTGTTCCTGAATGGCTCCAAAGATACAAGGGTCGCCCGTATGGAGGCGGACAATGTACTTACCTTGGTCGTAAAACTGCTTCATGAGTTCACATTGTTCTTCAAGTGCCATATCAGCAGAGGAGCGCACCACAGCACCAGTCTTGTGACATTCTGTAAGGGCCTTTGGTACCAGTGAGCCAGCATAGAGAATCAGGTCTGCCCGCTCCAGCATCTTCCTGCCACGAACACTCACCAAGTCTGGGTCGCCAGGACCAGCACCCACAATCTCGATATGACCTTTTTGTTCACGCAAATATTTATAGTCGATGGCGAGGGCTGCTGTCCAGTTCTTACCTTTCACCTTAGGAACGATCAGTTTTCCATTGTTTGCACCAAGGATAGCAGCTGCTTCACAGACAGACGGCGTCCCCACATGTTTCTCGACGGTCTTGCTGGGATTAGGAACCTCGACCTTAGCAAGTTCCTCAGCCGTATAGAATACCACTTCCTCGTCAAATTCATCTTCGAGCATGGCGCAAAACTCCTCGTCCTGCTTCACATCGATGGTGCAATAGCGCTTGTAGCAAGGCAATATACCTATCTGGCTCATGGTCTCGTCAATTTCGTCGTAGATATACTCATAGTCGTCTGGATGACTGGCGAGTCCAAAGCCCAAAGACGCTATCATGGGCACGAAATGCAACTCGAACACACCGTATGGTGCGCTGAGGTTGTAGGGTGTCACCATGATGACCAGCTTAAACTTCTTGGGATCAACCTCTTCAAGGCTTTTGACAACAGTCACATGCTCAGGCAGGGTCTTCTCCAAATAGTCCGTTCCCTCGTCGCAGACTTCCATCAGCAGCGCTGTAGGTTCACGATTGACAAAGGCATAGATGCACTCATTCATATCATCGTCGCTGGCGATGGCCCAATGGAATCGATCAGCCAACGTGTCGAGGGCCCACAGGCCGGTATTGTCGCTTTGGGTGGTAATGACCTCACGGGCACCAATCATCGCAGCAATGTCACGCGTCAGATTGTTGGCACCACCGATATGTCCGCTCAGCACGGAGATGGCATTCGTTCCTAAACTATCGACACACACCACAGCTGGGTCTTCATGCTTGTCTTCAACATAGGGGGCAATAGTGCGAACACAGATACCCATCGCACCTATGAAAACGAAAGCATCTTGCTTCTTCCATTCCCTACCCACCTCTGAGCGCTGGACCACTTTGGCTTTCAGCTCCCTTTTGAGTATCGAGGCTATCTCACTGCCTGCCTCGCTAATTTGTATGATTGCTATCTTCTGCATTTCAATATCGTTATTGGGTGATTATCATTTAATTGGATATGAATCGGAGCATCCTGTTTCAAAGCAAGTTCCTCGCAGGCCTCATCCCATAGTTTCTGGCTGTCTGTCAGTACTTTTGGCGCAACAACGCTATTGAAGACAATAATTCCGTCATCATCTATTACAGTCAACACTTTCTTCATGATTTCCTTCAGTTTTCCACCATGTCCACCGATAAAGACGGCATCAGGACGAGGTAATGAAGCGATGTCCGTTTTGAGGAAGTCACCCATGTGTACGGTGATGCCTGGGGCACCAAACTTGCGAGCATTCTCGTGGATGATAGCCTCGCACTCAGGACGAATCTCGAAGGCTTCTATCCGCAGGTGTGGGAATTGCAGAAGAGCCTCTATCGAGACGCTGCCCGTACAGAATCCGATGTCCCAAAGCACTTTCTTTTCAGGTAGTTCAAGAGCCTGCAATGTCAACAGACGAATCGGCATCTTGGTTATCATCTTTTCCCGTCCGTCAAGAAGGGTGAACTTGGAGTCGGGAATCCCGAAAGGAGGTCTGAAGGCTGAGGTCTGATGGCTGACAGCATCAAGAATGACACAATTCGGCATCGCAAAGTTGCGTTGTGTTGCCTCTTCAAGCGACAGGGTGGTAACCTTTTCGAGTTCAGGATTTCCAAGATGCTCACCAACGTACATGGTATAATCAGTATAGCCGTAATCCAGCATCCTTTGAGCAATGGCAGCAGGGGTATGTTCTTTATCCGTCAGAACACCAATTTTCTCTGCTCGCTCAATGAGGGCTTTGTCAAACTCAGGCCAAGGGCGACCTGTCAATGAAACAACACGCATGTCGTGATAGGGCATCACCAACCGATGCGCCAACATCTGCAGGGAATTAAACGTAGGATAAACCACGATTTCAGCCTCCGGCATCTTCCGTTTGATAGTGTTCGCAAAACCGAAGAACAGGGGATCGCCAGATGCGAAGACGATGATGTCAGAGGTGAGAGATATGTATTGTGCGAAGACGTCGTCAAGGGGAACGGTGATATCAATCCATTGGGCATCAGCAGGCAGCAGAGATGCTACAATCTCGTGATGGCGCTTGCCACCCGAGAACACTCTACCCTGTCTGATGATCTCAATCACCTCAGGAGGGAACCAGGGATTGGGATTGTCGGTGATACCTATAACGATAAACTTCATAAGTCTCTTCCTGGTTTAAGTTGGGCAGCATCGTCAAAAGTCAGGATGGCATTACAAAGGGTAGCTGCCAGATTGGAGCCTCCCTTTCGTCCCTCGATGATGATTTTGGGAATATTGCGGAAAGGTTTCACCATGTGTTTGGATTCTTTGACATGCACAAAGCCTACAGGAGCCGCAATGATGCCTACAGGATGGGCTTTTCCCTTGCGTATCAGGTCGCAGAGTTCCATCAGTGCTGTGGGTGCATTTCCAAAAGCAAAGAGTGCATCAGGATGTTCCTCTACAGCCAGACGGATACCCGCCTGAGTGCGTGTAATTTCCTCTTCCAAAGCCATGTTTGCAACTCGTGGGTCAGAGAGGTAACATTTTGCTTCTATACCCAGTCGTTGAAGTGCTCCTTTTCGAATGCCACTGGTCACCATAGTCACATCCGTCACGATGGTTTTCAGCTTGCCTTCTTTCACCATGTTGTATAGTTTCTCTACTGCCCCTTCGTCTGTATAGAGAATATCCTCCATATCGAAATCAGCCGTTGTATGGATAGCATGCAGCAAAGCCCACTTATGGTCAAGCGGATAATCCCTTTTCAATTCGCTGGAGATGGTACGAAACGACTCCATCATTATCTGTTGTCCAGGAGACGAAATCATTGTAGGAGGCGTGTCTGTCCCCCTTCCAACAAGAGAGGGGTTAGGGGTGGGTCCATAATACCCTCGTGGCGTAATAAACTTACCATCAGCTATATACGACTGCGAATTACCAATCAGTATGACTGTAAACATATCGATGTCTTCAGGGTCAAAAGCACCTAACGTGGTGAGGTGAACTGTTTGTTCCTCGCGTCCTGCCTGACGAACATAACCAACAGGCGTATCAGCAGAACGTTCCTGCAAGAACAGTTCTACGAGACGATACAGTTGCCAGTAGCGTCCATGAGATTTGGGATTATAGATAGCAGTCACGAAATCGCCCGTTGCAGCAGCCTTGATGCGTCGCTCTATCATCTCCCAAGGGGTCATCAAGTCGCTAAGCGAGATGATACACATATCGTGACCAATAGGGGCACCAAGTAGCGAGGCGGCCTTCTGAAAAGCAGAGATGCCTGGCAGTGTTTCTATTTCAACATCCGACTGATGTGCTTGTTTCATTTCATAGATAAGCGGAGCCATACCATAGATACCAGCATCACCAGAGGATATGACAACGACGGTCTTGCCTTGCTCAGCTATCTGAAATGCCTGTTCTGCCCGTTCGCGTTCTTTCTTCATTCCCGTATCGACACACTCACATCCAGGCTTCAGATATTGCTCCACAAACTGGAAATAATACTTGTAACCTACGACGACATCAGCCTCACCAACAGCTGTCATGACAGCAGGTGTGATGTCCTCACGACTGCCCGGTCCAATTCCTGCTACAATAATTCTTTTCATATTGTTTGCAAAGTTACAAAATTAATTCATAATTCATAATGCATCATGCGAAATTATTTGTAATTTTGCAGCACAAATCAGACGAAAATCAAAAGTGAAGAGAAAAATCATTCTAATAACGGGTGGACAACGCTCTGGCAAGAGCCGACAGGCTGAGGAATTAGCCCTAAGTCTTTCAGAAAATCCGGTCTATTTGGCTACTGCACATATCTGGGACGATGAGTTCTGCGAAAGGGTCCGCAAGCACCAAGAACGCAGAGGTCCTCAGTGGACAAATATAGAGGAAGAGAAATACCTTAGCAGGCATGACCTTACCGGACGTGTGGTGGTAATAGACTGCGTAACGCTATGGTTAACTAATTTCTTCTTTGAGACGTCAGATGTTGAACAAACGCTGGAGACCGTCAAACAGGAGTTCGACCGTTTTACTGCTCATGATGCCACCTATATCTTTGTAACGAATGAGATAGGCTGTGGTGGTGTGAGCGAGAATGCCCTACAAAGGAAGTTCACCGACTTGGAAGGCTGGATGAACCAGTATATTGCCTCCAAAGCAGATGAAGTTGTTTTAATGGTTAGCGGTATAGCATTACGGGTGAAATGAGAAATGATGAATGAGATGAGATCATTTAAGATAGATAAACCTAATGAGACACTATGCCCTGCGATTCAGGCGAAGATTGACAACTTGAACAAGCCCAAGGGCTCACTCGGACGATTAGAGGAGTTGGCGATGCAGATTTGCCTGATTCAGCAGACTCTGGAGCCATCGTTGGAACATCCTTGCCACCTGTTGCTGGGTGGCGATCATGGCATTGAACGAGAGGGGGTGAGTGTATCGCCTCGCGAGGTAACTTGGCAACAGATGATCAACTTCACCCGTGGTGGTGGAGGCGTCAACATGTTCTGTCGTCAGCATGGTTTTAAATTGCGTATCGTCGATGTGGGCGTTGACTATGATTTAAGCAATATTCCAGGCATTATCAATCGGAAGATAGCCCGTGGCACGAAAAACTTTCTATATGAACCAGCAATGACGGAGGAAGAGTTCAACCGAGCCATTCAGGTGGGTGTTGATTTGGCGGACGCCTGTATCAACGAGGGGTGCAAAGTGGTGAGTATTGGAGAGATGGGCATTGCTAACACCTCACCTTCCAGCATCTGGATGAGTCTGTTTGGTGACATTCCACTGAAAGACTGTATCGGAGCTGGTGCAGGACTCAACAATGATGGTATTCGTCATAAGTACGAAGTTCTCTCTAAAGCGTTGTCTCGCTATCATCAACTCTTCCCTCATCCATCTTCCATCAGTCCTCACATGTACTTCGGTGGCTTTGAGATGATTGCTGCCATCGGAGCCATGCTGCGAGCAGCAGAGTGCCACCTTATTATCTTAGTTGACGGCTTTATCATGACGGCCTGTGCACTGGCTGCTATCCAACTCCATCCGGCCTCACAGGACTATATGATATTTACCCATTGTGGTGATGAGAGTGGACATCGGATGATGCTGGACATCGTGGATGCAAAACCATTGCTGAGTTTGGGATTAAGACTTGGTGAAGGAACGGGAGCACTCTGCGCCTATCCTATTATTGAAAGTGCCGTTCGCATGATCAACGAGATGAACAACTTTGATAATGCCCAAATTACAAAATATTTCTGAACGATGGAAATACAATTAGACCAAACCCGTTGGTATGACCGCATCTGGGCGGCTTTCATCTTCTTTACCCGCTTGCCCTTCTGGCGACTACACCAGCCATCCAAGGAGTGTTATAAAACCGTGGTGGAGCATTGGCCTTTGACGGGATGGTTGACAGGTGGCGCGATGGCTGCCACACTCTATTTCGGTAGTATGGTACTGCCCTATCTTGTTGTAGTCGTTGCTGCCATTGTCGTTCGTCTGCTCATCACAGGGGCACTTCATGAAGACGGCTTGGCAGACTTCTTCGACGGCTTTGGAGGGGGTGGTACGGACCGTCAGCGCATTCTCGACATCATGAAGGATTCGCACATCGGCACTTACGGGGTGCTAGGGCTCATCCTATACGAACTGCTGTTAGGAGCCACCCTTTTTTCGATGCCTGCAGAGTTGGCTGCACTGATGATTCTCGCTGCTGACCCCTATAGCAAGATGGTGGCTAGTCAGTTGATTATCATGATGCCATACGCCAGAACAGAAGAAACGGCAAAGAACAAGACCGTTTATCGGAAAATGGAATGGAAGGCGAGAGTCAGTCTCGCCATTCAAGGGTTGAGTTGCAGGCATCCTCATACTCGCTGAAAGTGGGTTGCGGAACATCAGTTTGCAGGGGAAAAGCCTGAGCTATCAGGTAGATGGCCTCGGTAGCGCCATTGGTGACTATAACCTCGTCGGGGGTTAAACCGTGTTGTTGGGCTATCAGCTCCTCAAGCGACCATGCCTCTGGTTCCGGATAATGACTAATCAGTTCCGGACATGCAGCCAAATGAGCCATCAACACTTGATGACTTTGATGCGCACAAATGTTCGACGAGAAGTCCGTCTCAATGTGCGGATACTGATATGAATCGTCGCCGTGTCCTTTAATCATCGCTGGATAGGATTTGATAGAGTTTGTCTATGTCCACATGCTGGCGAACATGGTCAGCCAGCTTGTCGTATTGCTGTTGTTTGAAGTCGGCATAGCTGAGAGCGGTAGCCAATTTTTCACTTTTATCTTTTCCCTTTTCACTTAATATATACTCAATGACTGGTGCATTGTCGAGGAACCCATGAATATAAGTCCCGATGCAATGGTCTGTCTGCATAATGGCCTTGCTGGTGTCGCTGACGCCTTGGTGTATCTCGTAGCCTTGACATGCCTGACCTTCAAACTGGAAAGAAATCTGTTCCGTCTTTTTCTCAGCAGTCATTGTGGTGTGGATAGGTAACAAACCAAGGCCTGGCAGGCGGGCTATCGTGCCCTCGATACCATCAGGGTCTTCTATCGTCTGACCTAACATCTGGTATCCGCCACAAATGCCAATCACCATCTTTCCGTCACGATGGGCACGCTGTATAGCCTGAGCACAACCATTTCGACGGAGTTCCAACAAGTCGTCCAAGGTGGATTTCGTTCCTGGCAGGATGATGATGTCGGCGCGACTGATGTCTGCCACATTGTTGGTATAGAAGAGGTTGACACGGGAATCGCGCTCCAACGTGTCGAAGTCGGTGAAGTTGGAGATATGGCGCAACAGTACGACAGCCACATTCACCTTGCCCTCAGCCAGTTCGCGTTGTTTCTTTTCAAGGCTCACCGAGTCCTCCTCTTCAATATAGATATCTTTGAAATACGGTACAACACCCAAGACGGGGATGCCACAGATGTCTTCCAGCATGCGTCGCCCCTCATCGAAAAGACGCATATCGCCACGGAACTTGTTGATGATAATACCTTTGACGAGCTTCCTATCTTCTGGCGTCTGTAGGGCGATGCTGCCATAAACGGAAGCAAAGACGCCGCCTCTGTCAATGTCACCCACCAAGATGACGTCAGCATCAGCGTGACGTGCCATAGGAAGATTCACAAGGTCAGTATCCCTCAGATTCATCTCTGAGATACTGCCTGCACCCTCCATCACGATGGGATTGTATTTTGTTGCGAGACGGTCAAAGGCCTTACAAACCTCTCCACGAAAGTCAATCTCCGAAGTACCGCGTCGCCAATAGTCATACGCATTCTTATTGCCAATAGGCTTACCATTGAGTACAACTTGCGAGGTATGGTCAGAGTTAGGCTTCAAGAGTAGCGGATTCATATCCGTATGACAGGGGATGCCCGCAGCTTCTGCCTGTACAGCTTGGGCGCGTCCTATCTCCAAACCTTCAGGAGTGGCATAGCTGTTGAGCGCCATATTCTGAGCTTTGAAAGGAGCCGGATTGTAGCCATCCTGCTTGAAGATACGACAGAAAGCGGCAGCAAGAATGCTCTTGCCTACGTCACTGCCTGTACCAGCCAGCATTACGGGATGTAGTTTAGCCAATGATTTCATACAGATGCGTATAACTTGCTAAAACGTTTTTATACTTGAACACAGGCGTGTTGACAGGTTCCCCTTTGGCGTTATAAACCTGCACAATACTTGTTGGCGTTTCGCCCACTGAATCGACTTGCCGCTTGCTATCGGAGGGACGCAAGAATTGTGTGTAGTGGAACTCATGTCCACGATATTCTTTTCCGTCGAGCACGAAGCGCCGATAGCCTAATGAGAGTTTTCTGTCTGCCTGACGGGCTGTGATATTATAGGGCAGCACGCCACACATGGGATACTCGCCATTATCTGTCACAATGGCTTTGCAGAGATACATCATTCCTCCACATTCAGCCACTATCCTCCCTCCTTTTTCAGCATATTCCTTGATGGCCTTTCGACATGTTTCGTTAGCCACGAGCGCTTCCAAATGTTTCTCGGGATAACCACCAGGCAGATAGAGCAAATCGACATCGTCAAGACAAGGCACATCCTTCTCCGGATCGAAAAAGCGGGTCGATGCAAAAGCATCCATTCTTTCCTGATAGAGAAAAGCAAAGGAGTCGCTGTTGCGAGCTATCAATGCATGCAATCCATTGCAATGGAATTGACAATCCATTGCAATGGAATTGACAATCCATTGCAATGGATTTCTTAATTCAGTTAGGGCTTGCCAATCGACATGTGACTGCAACAAATTAATGAGTTCGCAGCTCTCTGCCTCTTTGGAATAATCAAGACCAAGATAGCGCGAGCCCTGCTCCAGCGCTGTTTGCTTGGGCAGATAGCCAAAGCATGTGATACCCAGGTCGTCGCAAACTTGCTGTAACATTGCGAAGTGCTTCTCTGACCCTACTCTGTTAAAGATGACACCAACGATTTGCACATCCTTGCGGAAATGGATAAAACCGGAAAGCAACGCTGCCGTTGAGTATGCTGCCGATTTTGCGTCAACCACCAATACAACAGGAATATCCAACACCTGTGCGATTTCCGCAGAAGAACCCTTGTCGCGATCGTAACCGTCGAACAGTCCCATCATACCTTCAACGATACATATATCAGCATCTGCACCATATTGGGCAAACAACTCGCGGACATGCTGAGGTGTCGCCATGAAAGTATCAAGGTTGATGCTTGGTCTGCCACAAACCGCCTCATGGAATTTCGTGTCGATATAGTCAGGACCGCACTTAAAGGGTTGCACCCGATAACCTTTGGCTGTCAACAACGCCATCAGGCCTCGGGCAATAGTGGTCTTGCCAGAGCCACTCGTAGGTGCTGCTATAAGGAAACTTGATTTCATGGGGACAAAGATACCTAAAAAACTGAGATAGCAATGTGGTTAGTTACTTAAATCGCACCTTTAGTCCTACCACCAGCATACGCCCAGGAGAATAGAGCGCATATTTGCGCGTAGAAGAGTCAATACGGTTATCAACTTTGTCAAAGATATTATCCACACCTATGCTTGGTTCAAGATATGCCCACTTCACCATATCGAAAGAATGGGTGGTATTGAGATTCCACAATCCGAATCCGGGAGCATTCTCGTAGCTTCCAGTATAATAGGTCTTTGATCGCAAACGACCATTCAGATTGACGTTGAGACCATATTTTCCCCACGAGTGATGATAATTGGCAACTATCGTAGCCGCATGTCGGATGCTACGTTCCAGCATATCCCACTCTTCACCACTACGGGTTCTGGCATAAGTATAAACATAGTTAGCCGAAAGATTGAAACCACTGAAAATATTTGCCGACACATTCACCTGCATTCCCTTCACATCGCCTTTGTCGCTATTCTGATAGAGTGCATAGCTTACCATCTTGTCTGCCTGATCTTGAGTCATCTCAGGGAACTCAGCCATCAGCATCTTTCTGCTGGCATCATCAATATCGATATTCTGCTTGACTACCATATCGTTGATACGATTCAGATAGCCCGTCACACTGACTGCAATAGTTTGTGTGCGATATTCGGCATTCAGCGAGAAGTAATTGCTCTTCTCAGGTTTCAGGTCCTTATTGCCAAAACTGATTTGTGCCTTTCCACGATTCACTGAGAAGTAATGGTAATAGAGTTCGTCGAGACCTGGAGCACGGAAACCGGCAGAATAGGTAAAGCGGAATCGGAAGTTGCCAGGAGCATACATCAGTGTTGCTTTAGGTGTGAGATGCTGATTGAAGGTCTCATGATGCGTCAGTCGTAAACCTAACGTTGCCGTAAAATCCTTCAAGAATTTCATCTCGTGCTGGGCATAGGCAGCCAACGAATATACATGCTGATCAATATTACCACTTGAAGCAGTAAGGTAATCCTTGCGCCAATTGGCTCCAAAGATGGTGGTAGAATTTGTCGTGAGGCCCAGTATCGCCTTCAACTGCCCTTCCATCATGCGCTGTTTCTTCGACTGCACATAATCACCATTCTTGTAAATATTCGTTTCCACATCGTATTCCTTGCCATAGCGGAAACGATCTACGACGAAATCAGCCTGTAACGAATTCCTTGAGGTGAATTTATAGATACCTCCAATATTCCAACGGAACCCTTTATAACGCATCTCATAATCGGTTCCTCCCGTAACATCCTTACGGGTTCCTGGTCGGTCCGTGATTTTATATGAATAGTCTAAGCCCGCATTCAGTGCCAGATGCTGACTGGGGGCATAGGTGAATTTCTGTCCTATTATGCTCGATCGATAACCTGTAAACAGCGGTGCTATCGATACTTGCGTTTCTGTATCAGAACCTTTTTTATATTCCAAATCGTTGTTACGATAACTGTCTGCCTTATCGTAGGAAAAGGATGTATAGGAGCCAAAGCCGTTCTTATAGATATCCAGTCCTACCGATTCCGTCAGCACTCCATGTCCAGAGACACGGGTATCTGATGTAACACTGATGAAATCTTGTGTTGGCTGATCGGTAATGATATTGATAACACCAGCAATAGCATCCGACCCATAGAGCGACGAGGCTGCTCCGTCAAGAACCTCGATACGCTTGACACGCAACATGTTAATGCGATTCAAATCCACATTATTAGATATGTCACCAGACAACTTCTGTCCGTTAATCAGTATCAATATGTATTTGTTCCCCAGGCCGTTCAACCGTAAAAAGCTACCCATACTGCTAGGTGCCATCGATGCTTGTGGCATCATACGTGTCAGGGCACCATCAAAAGTGGTGATACCCTGTTCGTGAATCTCCTGACTGGAGAGGACCCTCACTGGCGTCGCTGTGCTTTTCAGTCG
>ODAJ012181563.1_pt1 | contig 16429 bp, 16 predicted proteins | sample 1539241 | NCBI WGS metagenome assembly ODAJ01 (sample SAMN02144231, study PRJEB22623) | gut metagenome | biome: sheep rumen | host: Ovis aries | place: New Zealand
AGACATTCTTTGCTGAGCAGGAGGAGAAAATCAACAAGCAGCGTCAGGAGGCCGGTAAGATGGCTAAGGAGGCTGGTGAGAAGTATTTGGCCGAGAACGCCAAGAAAGAAGGCATTATCACCTTGCCAAGTGGTCTGCAGTATCAGGTACTGAAGGAAGGCAATGGCAAGAAGCCCAGCGCCAAGGACTCTGTGAAGTGCCACTACGAGGGTTTCCTCATCGATGGTACCGTCTTCGACAGCAGTGTTCAGCGTGGTGAGCCTGCCGTCTTCGGTCTGCAGCAGGTTATTGCAGGCTGGACTGAGGGTCTGCAGTTGATGCAGGAGGGTGCCAAGTATCGTTTCTTCATTCCCTATCGTCTGGCCTATGGCGAGGGTGGTGCTGGTGCCTCAATTCCTCCCTTTGCAGCCCTGATTTTCGACGTAGAGCTGATTCAGGTCATGTAATTGAACATTGATAATTAAACATTATAATTATAAAATATTAAAATGAAAAAGTTTACTTTTGCTGCTATCGCAGCTATTGCAGCCGTCATGATGTATTCTTGCGGCAATGGCACTCCCAAGGCAAGCCTGAAGAGTGACATCGACACTGTCAGCTATGCCATCGGTATGGCTCAGACACAGGGCTTGAAAGATTATCTCGTAGGTCGTCTGGGTGTTGATACCGCTTATATGGACGAGTTTATCAAGGGTCTTAACGAGGGCGCCAATGCCGGTGACGACAAGAAAAAGGCCGCCTACTATGCTGGTATCCAGATTGGTCAGCAGATTAGCAATCAGATGGTGAAGGGTATTAACCACGAGCTCTTTGGTGATGACTCTACCAAGACCATCTCTCTGAAGAACTTCATGGCAGGTTTCGTAGCTGGTACCACTGGCAAGGAAGGTCTGATGACTGTCGACTCTGCTTCTCAGGTTGCTCAGGAAATGATGCGTAGCATCAAGGCCAAGGTGCTGGAGAAGGAGTTTGGTCCTAACAAGAAGGCTGGTGAGGACTTCCTGAAGGAGAACGCCAAGAAAGAGGGTGTCGTTACATTGCCCAGCGGCGTACAGTACAAGGTCCTCAAGGAGGGTACTGGTGCTATGCCTAAGGATACCTCTCGTGTTAAGGTACATTATGAGGGCCGTACCCTCGATGGTAAGGTTTTCGATAGCAGCTACAAGCGTGGCGAGGCTACCGACTTCCGTGCTAACCAGGTTATCAAGGGTTGGACAGAGGCTCTGACTCACATGCCTGCCGGTTCTATTTGGGAGGTTTACATTCCTCAGGAGCTGGCTTATGGTGAGCGTCAGCAGGGCACCGACATCAAGCCCTTCTCTATGCTTATCTTCAAGATTGAATTGATTGAGGTAGATCCTAAGAAGTAATGAAAAAACTGATTATAGTGGCACTCGCTCTCGTAGCGGGTGCCTCTTTGTCTACTATACAGGCAGGCAAGAAGAACAAGAAAGCTCCACAGAACACCATTCAGCTGGTCAGTGGCAGCGACTCACTGAGCTATACCGCTGGCTACGTTTTGGCTGACATCGTACGTGACCGCTTCCTGGCTGGTCTGGCTAAGGAAGTCAGTGGCTCGGCAGATACCCTGCAGATGCATCTGGCCTATCAGGGTCTTTTCGATGCCCTGCGTGGTGACACAACACTTTTCAAGGCTCGTCCTGCCGAGGAGTTCCTGAATAGCCGTGTCAATGCTATCCACAAGGCTAAGGAGGAGAAGCAGAAGAAGGCTGGCATGGATTATCTTCAGGACAATGCCCAAAAGCCTGGTGTCGTCGTTCTCCCAAGTGGTCTGCAGTATAAAGTGCTGAAGCAGGGTGATGGTGCCATTGCCAAGGCTACTGACAAGGTAAAGGTGAAGTATGAGGGTCGCCTCATTGATGGAACAGTATTTGACTCTACCGACAAGCATGGCGGTCAGCCTGCCACCTTCTCACCTAATCAGGTCATCAAGGGTTGGACAGAGGCTTTGTGCATGATGCCTGTCGGTTCCAAGTGGCAGCTGTATATCCCCTATGATTTGGCTTATGGCTCGCGTGGCGCAGGTAGCGACATTCCTCCCTATAGCACGCTTGTCTTCGACGTCGAGGTCCTCGAAATAGAGGCTCCAAAGGAGGCAAAGACTACTGAAGAGGTCAAGCCTGCCGAGGAGGTTAAGAAGGACGTAAAGCCTGCAAAAGCCCCCAAGAAAAAGAATAGCAAGAAGTAATATATGCAAGAAACAAGACAAAACAAGATAGCCCGTCTGCTCCAGAAAGAACTCTCATTGATTTTTCAGGAGCAGACGCGTGCCATGCATGGTGTAATGGTCAGTGTGACACGTACGAAGATCTCTCCCGACTTGAGTATCTGTACGGCCTATCTGAGCATTTTCCCCTCTGAGCGTGGTGAGGAACTGTTGCAGAACATTACCCGTAACGAGAAGCAGATACGCTACGAGTTGGGTACACGTATCCGTCACCAGATGCGCATCGTTCCAGAACTGCGTTTCTTCATCGATGATTCGCTGGACTATATAGAGCGCATTGATAAGCTCTTAAAACCCACCCCCAACCCCTCCCATACAGGAGGGGAGTCTGAATAGTTCTTCCGAATTTTTCGATATGGGGTTGTTGAGTGTGTTGACTAATTTTATCCCCCTCCCGTTTGGGAGGGGAAAGAGGTGGGTGTCATTTTACATCGCGCGTCGCTACCTCTTCTCCAAGAAGTCGACTCACGCCATCAACATCATCAGCGGCATCTCTGTCATAGGTGTCGCCGTTGCTGCTATGGCGCTGGTCGTCACGCTGTCGGTATTTAACGGGTTCCACGACCTGGTGGCGTCGTTCTTCACGAACATGGATCCGCAGCTGAAGGTGACGCCCGTTAAGGGCAAGACCGCCTCAGCCACAGACCCTATCCTCATCAAGATTCGTCAATTGCCTGAGGTGGAGGTTGCTACCGAGTGCCTGGAGGACCAGGCGCTGGTCGTCTATGGCAATAGACAGATGATGGTAAAGCTGAAGGGTGTACAGGACAACTTCGACTCGCTGACCCATATCCGTGAGGTTATCGAGGGCGATGGCGAGTTTGAACTGCATGCAGCTGACATGCATTACGGCATTCCCGGTTTGGGTATTGCCTACCAGTTGGCGTTAGGCTATACCTATCAGGAACCGCTGAAAATCTATGCCCCTCGACGGGAAGGTCAGCTGAATATGGCCAATCCCACTGATGGCTTTAAGGAGGACGAACTCTACTCGCCGGGTGTTGTCTTTTGCATCAAACAGCCCAAATACGACAGACAATACATCCTCACGTCGTTGGACTTCACTCGCAATCTCTTTGACCAGCCCGGCCGCCTGTCGTCCCTGGAATTGCGCCTGCGTCCCGGCAGCAATTTCGAGGCTGTAAAAGAGAAAATGACACAATTGGCTGCTGGGCATTACTATGTCCACGACCGCTATGAGCAGCAGGACGACACCTTCCGCATTATGAAGGTAGAAAAGCTCATGGCATACATCTTTCTCACATTCATCCTCGTCATCGCCTGTTTTAACATCATCGGTTCCTTGTCTATGCTCATCATCGACAAGCGCAATGATGTCGTCACCCTGCGTAACCTGGGCGCTACGGAGCGTCAGATTACGCATATCTTCCTCTTCGAAGGTCGTATGATTTCCACCTTAGGCGCCGTCCTGGGCATCCTGATTGGACTGTTGCTCTGTTGGCTGCAACAAGCCTATGGTATTGTGCGCTTAGGCACCAGCGAAGGGTCCTTCGTAATCGATGCCTACCCCGTCAGTGTACACCCCACCGACATCCTCCTCATCTTTGTCACCGTACTGGTCGTGAGCTACCTCTCCGTCTGGTATCCCGTACGCTATTTCGCCCGCCGCCTACTCTACTAATTAGGAACAGATTATCAACGAGATAAAACAGAATCTCTCCTTTTCATTCCTGATTTTTGGATTCACATTCCTTCGACTTCCCTTGCGGTGGGGCCAGTAATCTCTGTGTAGTCCGCGACGGCAATTATTACCAAATATCTGAAAAAAGTTTTGAAAAGTTTGGCAATGTAAAAAATTACTTGTATCTTTGCTGCCGCAATTTGTATAAATTGCACATCTTATATGCTCAATTTCCGCTCGAACTACCACCTCGACATTGGAAAGATGAAGAGCAAAGTCATAATCATTGAAGTATGCGTTTAAGCGTAGACTTCTCAGTATGATTATGAGGGCTGTGGTAGGCCTGAGCGGAATACGACGAAGGCTGCGCTTTCTTTATGCCCAAAAAGTTAGTGCTCAAAGCCTGTTGAACCGAGAAAAAACTAGAAAGAGAAGAGTATTAACAACCTACAATTACAAGCATTATGAACAAACATTTTTCTTTTATTATGGGTGCCTTCGCAGTACTACTGTTGGCATCATGTGCAAGCATCCTAAGTGGTTCAAAAGCTAAAGTGACAGTAAGAAATGACATTGCAAAACCTGTCACTCTAAAGTATGACAACAAGGTAGAGCATAATGTTTTTCTGCCTCACCAAATCAAGCTAAAGCGCGGATTTAAGGCTTCTACGATTACAGCGACTGCTGATGGCTACGAAGATAGTCAGGTAGTTGTGAAGAAGAAATACAACATGACATCTCTCTTGAACATCTTATTAGGAGGCATTGGTCTCATTCCTGGTTCGGCTATTGATGCGGCCACTGGAGCCATGATGAAACCCGAGAGCAAAGACATCTATATCCCCATGAAACCCAAAGACTATACTATTGAACCGATGTTTGAAAAACCTGCCACGCAGCAAACTGTAACTCGCGACAATGGTGGTCGAACCTCACTTGATCGTACCATCATCCGCTGGTATTTCGATTCTGATCCGCAAGGAGCCCGCATCTTCTGGCGTGTCATTTCCAACGTACCTGATGAGGTAAAGAATACCAACGAGTTGTGGTTGGGCAGTACTCCATTTGAGGAGACCCGTGCGTTCAACGTCCAGGGACTGACATACGAGAACTCACAGAACGTGCAGATAGAAATCAAGGTAAAGCGTAAAGGATATATTGACCAGAACAAGCGCTTTAATGTCCGACAGGCAATAGACCAGCAGGAAATCAGCAGTTTCTTCGATATGGTAAAAGAATAACAAGTAACCCAAAATTATATGACAATGAAAACTTATCATTACTTAGCAATAGCAGCATGGCTGTTATTTACACCTTTTCAAAAGGTCTCAGCTCAACAGGCAGTGATACTGCCCGAACAATATGCGACGGTGAACTTGCAAAGCGAACCATCTGGTGCCAAAGTATATTGCAATGGCAAATTAATATGCACCTCGACTCCTGCCACGGTTCAAATACCTTATCGTGGAACTATCATGCCTGGTAAAAAGAAAAACACAGCCGAGCGAATGAGCCGTTCCGCAGAGGCCAGCAGCCTTTCTCTGACATTCGTCTTGGATGGATATCGACGAGGCGAAGAAGTGTTGACACCCACCATCACAGAAAACAAGAAATCATACTTCTTTACATGGCCCAAGTCTATCATTCATGAGTTCCAGCAAGATCGTCGACAGGCAGCTCAGCGTAAAGACCCCACTATCCCCCAAGGTGCGGCTAACGAGCGTGTCAGCCGAGACAATCCTGGACAGACTTCGTTGGAGCGTACCATCCTTCGCTGGTATTTCGACTCATCCCCCCAAGGTGCTCGCATCTTTTGGCGTGTCATCTCCAGCGTACCGGCAGAAGTGAAAAACACGAATGAAGTTTGGCTTGGAAGCACCCCATTTGAGGAGACCCGCGCGTTCAACATTCAGGGACTGACCTACGAGAACTCGCGAGACGTGCAAATAGAAATCAAAGTGAAGCGCAAAGGATATATTGATCAGAACAAGCGCTTTAATGTCCGACAGGCGATAGACCAGCAGGAGATTAGCAGTTTCTTTGATATGGTAAAACAAGACGAAGACGCAAATTAGTATTGATGCGGCCCATCCACACGGAGGGCCGCTTTTTTGAGCTACTGCGACTTTGATTCAGCTCCAGTCACCCTTCAGCCAAGTACGACATTCTCCACCTCAATATTTTCGTGGAGGAATATCTGGGCCTGCTCTTTAAATCTTTCGGGATTCTCTGTAGTCAGATAACGGGTCTGACCATTCTTTGTGCATCGCTGTTCCATCTCTGGATGGCGCACAAAGTATTGCTGCAGCGAACTCGCTACATACTCTCCCTGGGCAATGATACGGATGCCCCGTGGGATGTATTTGTGGATTTTGGGCAATAGGAGCGGGTAGTGCGTGCAACCTAAGATAATGGTGTCTATCTGCGGGTCTTGGCGCAACAACTGGTCTATGCGTTTCTTGACGAAATAGTCTGCACCCGGTGAGTCTGCCTCGTTATACTCTACCAATGGTACCCAGAAAGGACAGGCCACACCAGTTACTTGTATGTCAGGGTATAGCTTATGTATCTCCAGGTTATACGACTCACTCTTGATGGTTCCCTCTGTAGCGAAAATGCCTACGTGCCTATTGTGGGTCAGGGAACCGATGATTTCGGCCGTAGGACGAATGACGCCCAAGACTCGACGGGTAGCGTCGAGCTTGGGCAGGTCATTTTGTTGTATGGTTCGTAGCGCCTTTGCTGAGGCTGTGTTGCACCCTAAGATGACGAGGTGACAGCCCATCTCAAATAGTTTCATTACAGCTTGGCGTGTGAACTCATAGACGACTTCGAATGAGCGTGTGCCATAGGGCGTACGGGCATTATCGCCTAAGTATAAGTAGTCATACTCAGGAAGCAGCTGGCGGATACCATGAAGAATGGTCAGACCGCCATATCCGCTGTCGAAGATGCCTATCGGTCCCGGCTGTGTCGGCAATTGCCTGTTGCCCATTATTGCTGCAACTGTTCTTTGACGATTGCTGTGATGTCTTCACCCATAGCTGGATTCAGCCAAAGAGTAGCCTTCTCGTCGGTATTGACGATAAAGGCATAGCCACGCTCCTGTCCGATGGCGTTCAGCACATCAGTCAGACGGGCTTTGATAGGTGCCATAGCATCCTCTTCAGCCTGCTGCAGCAAGCGCAGGCTCTCCTTCTTGAAAGCCACGTTCTTGTCCAGCATCTCCTGCAGCTCGCTCTGGCGCTTCTGAAGGATTGTCTTGGGGAAGCTCTTCTGGCCATCCAGAAACTCTTCGTACTTCTTGTTGAAGTCGCTCTCTACGCGCTTCTGCTCCGCCTCATACTTCTGATACAGCTCTGCCATATCAGATTGTTTGGTGGCGTATTCCGGCATGCTTCGCAGTGCGGCTTCATAGCTCAGAAAGCCGAATTTCAGTCCGCTCTGGGCCATGGTGGGTAGCGCAGTCAGCAAGAGGAGGAATAGGATGAGTTTCTTCATAGCTTATTAAATGCCAAGTTTCTTCTTTACATCAACGGTAACGTCGGTAGACAGTGTTGTTGAGATGTAAGGAATGCCACCGGTGGTATCCATAATGTATATGTAGCCGCCAGCCTGTCCTACAGCCTTGATAGCGTCAAGCACCTTGGCGGTGATGGCATTCATCTTCTCCTGCTGTTCCTTGGCCAATGCCTGCTGGTTGTCCTGGTAGCTCTGCTGAATCTTCTGGTACATCTCCTGCAGTTCGGTCTGACGGCGCTGCTTGATATTGTCGGGCAGGGTAGCCTGCTCCTTGTCAAAAGCCTCTGCCTTCTTTTGCAGTTCGTCCTGCATTGACTTCAGGTCAGCTTCATACTGCTTGGTAAGTGCCTCAATGTCGGTACGTGCCTTGGCAAACTCAGGCATAGCCTGGATTATTTCCTGTGAATTAACGTGTCCGAACTTCTGTGCATTGGCGGTAGCGAGACCGCAGATTGCGCAGACTGCGCAAAGAATTAATTTCTTCATAATTGTTTACTAATATTAATTTTTTTATTTTTATTCTTTCATCTTTTATCTTAGTTCGAGTATCCTAACTTGGAGAGCACCTCGTTGGAGATGTCCACTTTTGGTGAACCGAAGATGATGCCTGTATCGCTGGCACGGTCCAGGATGAGTTGATAACCACGCAGGTCTGCAATGTCTTTCACTGCGTTGTACACCTCTTCTTGTATAGGTGACATCAGCGCGGTACGCTTCTTAAAGAGTTCTCCCTCCGGACCGAAGTATTTCTTCTTCAGGTCGGCAGCCTCTTTCTCCTTGGCAACTATGGCATCCTGCTTGGCCTTCTTCTGCTCCTGAGAGAGGAACACCACCTCGTTCTGGTAGTTCTTGTACAGTGTCTGTGCCTCTATCTGGATGGCCTCCACTTCAGCCTGCCATTTCTTGGAGATCTGGTTCAGCTGTTCGTTGGCACGCTCGTAGGCAGGAATGTTCTTGAAGATATAATCCATGTCGACGAGTGCAAACTTCTGAGCATGTAGCGACAATGTAGCCACACACATTAAACATATCACTAATAACTTTTTCATTTTTGTCTTTTTTTAGGGTTATATCTCTTAGACGCGGAAACTCAAGAAAGGTTTCAAGTTTTTACAACTCTTAACTCTTAACTCTTATCTCGTATCTCTTAACTCTTATCTCGTATCTCTTAACTCTTAATTATATCAGAACTCCTGTCCCAGTATGAAGTGGAACTGACTGCCACCCTTGTTGGTAGACGTGCCGTAAGGTTTGTCGAAACCATAGGCCCAGTCGATACCCATCAGACCAACCATTGGCAAGAAGATACGTACACCGATACCGGCAGAACGCTTGATGTCGAACGGATTAAACTTGCCTGCATCTGTCCATGCGTTACCACCTTCCAGGAAGCCCAGTCCGTAAATGGTGGTGTTACCCAGCAGAAGCGGATAGCGTAACTCCAGTGTGAAGCGGTCGTAAGCATAACCTTCAGCACGATAGGGAGTCAGTGAACCATTCTCGTAACCACGCAGACCCACGGTCTCCTCCGCATAGCTGGAGCTGTAGCCACTCATACCGTCACCGCCGACATAGAAGGTCTCGAAAGGCGACTTGTTATACTTGTTGTAAGAGCCCAGCAGACCCAGTTCTATGCGTGTCATCAGCACCAGACACTTCTGTCCTTCTGTCAGTGCTGTGAAGGTCTTTGTCTTAAACTTCCACTTGTGGTACTCAATCCAACGGTACTTATCCTGCAATTCTGCATTGTACACATCGATGTTCTTCTGGTATGTCTCTGATGTAGCGAGGTTCGCATAGTCCTTGCCGTTAAACAGTGACCAGGGTGGCGTCAGCGTTACAGACAGCATAAATTCTGAACCACGACGTGGGAACAGCTGGTTGTCTGTAGAGGTACGTGACAGTGTAATACCCAGGTTGATGTTGTTACAGTTACCATTGGAGATGAGGAAGTAGCTCCAATCACGCAGCATATAGCGGGTGTATGCCAGTTGCGTAGACAACTGGAAGTAGTCGTCAGGCCAGCGCAGGCGCTTGCCCCAACCCAGTGATACGCCGAAGAGCTTGATGTACTTGTCCTCGTCCATCATAGATGTATAGTCATAGTAGCCGCTGTTATATGAGCCGTAGCCACCATAGTAGTTGTAGTAGTTATTCATCCATGCCGAGTTGCGGTAGGTACTGGAGATATCGCTCTGCTTTGAGTAGAAGGCGCTGATGCTCAGTGCATTCGGGCGCTTGCCACCAAACCATCCCGTTGAGTAACCTGTAGATATTGAACTGTAGTAGCTACCGTTCGACTGGAACGACAGTGACAGCTGCTCGCCATCACCGATAGGCATGATGCCGCGATGCATCTTGTTCTTTCCGAAGAGGTTACGCATGGAGAAGTTGTTCAGCTTGACACCGATACGTCCGATGACACCCGTCTGTCCCCAACCCAGTGAGAACTCCAGCTGGTCGTTAGACTTCTGTTCCAGTTCCCAGTTGATGTCTACCGTGCCATCCTCGTAGTTAGGCTTGATATCGGGGTTCACCTTCTCGGGGTCGAAGAAACCTGTCGAGGCAATCTCTCGGGCAGAACGCTGGATGGCATCCTTAGAGAACAGGTCGCCGGGCTTGGTACGCAGCTCACGGCGTACGACCTCTTCATACAAGCGGTCGTTGCCATAGATGCGTACATGGCTGATATGGGCCTGTGTGCCCTCCTGGATACGCATTTCCAGGTCGATGCTGTCGCCTACGATGTTTACCTCGGTGGGTTCCAGTTGATAGAACAGGTAACCGTTGTTCCAGTAGTAGTTACCTACGGCATCCTCGTCCTCTGACAGACGTTTCTTCATCTGCTTCTGGTTGTAGACGTCGCCCTTTTGCATACCCAAAGACCTGTTCAGGTAGTCTGAGGTCACTACGGTGTTACCCACCCATGTGATGTTACGGATATAGTAGCGCTCACCCTCTTCAATTTTCACATAGACATTGACGTGTTTGTCGTCAACAGTCCATACAGAGTCTTCCAGAATGGTGGCGTCGCGGTAACCCAGTTCATTATATTTCTCGATGAGGGCCGTCTTTGCTTCGTCGTAACGCTCGGGGGTAAACTTCTTGGCTTTAAACAAGTTCTTCAGCTTACCGGACTCATTAATCTTACCGAAGGAGCCCTTCTTAAACATCGAACCAGTCAGCTTGCTCTTCGACAGTTTCTCGTTGCCGACGAAGATAATCTCACGAACCTTCATCTTCGACTTCTTGTCAACGCTGATATCGAGGATGACCTGGTTCTTACCGGTGACATCGTCACGCTGGGTGATGTCTATCTCGGCATTCTTATAACCTTTGTCTTCAAAGTATTTCTTGGCCAGAATCTGAGCACGGTCAATCATGTTTGGCGTAATCTGGCTGCCTTTCATGATGCCCAGCTTCGACTCCATATCCTCTCTTTCCGACTTCTTCAGACCATAGTAGTTGATGGCACTGACGCGTGGACGTGTAGTCAGGTGGATGCAGAGATACACCTTGTTACCCACGATAGAGTCGGCAGAGATGGAGGCATTCGAGAACAGGCCATGCTTCCAGTAACGTTTCACAGCTTCTGTAATCTGTGCGCCAGGAACGTCGATGACCTGTCCTACCGACAGTCCCGATAGTCCTGTCAGCACATAGTCTTCATAGCCTTCTACACCTTTAACGGTCAGACCGCCAATCTCACAGCGGCGTGGTGTGCCGGCATACGAGATGTCGGGGTTGACGATGACGTCCTGAGCGCTCGCGGAAATGAAGAATGAAGAATGAAGAATGAAGAATGCTGCGCATAACAACACTCTGTACATTCTACTCTTCTTATCTCTTACATTTCCGCTTAGTATATAAGCGGTAGCAAATTTTTCATTCTTCATTCTTCATTCTTCATTTTGGTTTTCAGCCTCTACTTGTTCTTCCGTCTTTCCAAAGCGGCGCTGGCGCTTCTGGTAGCTCTCGATGGCCTTGTGTAATTCAGCCTCGTTGAAGTCGGGCCAGTAGGTGTCGCAGAAATACAGCTCAGAATAGGCTATCTGCCACAGCAGGTAGTTCGAGATGCGCAGCTCGCCACCCGTGCGGATCAGCAAGTCAGGATCTGGCATGAAGCTGGTAGCCAGATGTTTGCTGATAGTCTCTTCCGTGATGTCCTCAGCACGTATGCCACCTGTCTTCCAGTTTGTCAGGATGTTCTCCACCTTCTCTTCCATGTCGTGGACCTCGGTGACAATCTGTTTGACGGCCTCCGTAATCTCCCAGCGACTGCTATAGCTCAGTGCTATCACCAGTGTCATGTGGTCGTTCTTAGCTGTATGCTCTTCCGTCTCGTGCAGTTTCTGCTGTACGACGTCGGGCAGACGCTTGATGTCGCCTATCACGCGGAAGCGCACGTTATTCTTCATAAATATCTCGTCCTCCAGCGAGGTGAGTACCAAGCCCATCAGGGCTGCTACTTCATCTGCCGGACGTCCCCAGTTTTCTGTTGAGAACGTATACAGCGTCAAGTATTTGACCCCAAGGTTGGAACACTCCGTTGTGATGCGGCGCACAGCCTCTACGCCAGCCTGGTGGCCGTAGCTGCGCTCCTTGCCTCGTTCGGTGGCCCAGCGCCCGTTGCCGTCCATGATGATGGCAATATGCTGGGGGATGTTATTTAATTCGTCAATCATAATTCACAATTAATCTCTGTCATTGTGACACGTTTTACATTTCGCCCATAAGTCGTAGCTCACCGACAGTCGCAGCATGCTGTAACAGTCGGTATTCTTGAAGAGCCCGGAGCTCTTGATGCCATAGGGACTGTCAACGCCGTCCAGACGGTCGGTTGCTGAGAAGTGCATAGCCCACTCCAGCGTTAAGTTCACGCGGTCGGCGGCTTTGTACTTCACACCGAGACCCAGCGGCACGTTCATAGCCACCTGCGGTTTGTCGGTCTTGTAGACGGTAGCGCCCAGTCCTATACATATATATGGTGTAAGCCGTTGGGCTCCACGATATTCCATTCCTGTACCGTATGGCCAGAAGTTGTATTCCACCCTCACCCCGACATCGCCGGTCTTTCGTTTGAAGGAGTAGTCCTGCCATGGTGTCGGCATATACGATGACACGTCTTTTGCCGAGCCTTTCAGTTTCATGTAGGTCATATCAAAGGCCAGTGCTACGCGCGGGTTGAAGCGATATTTGGCCATGAGCGATACACCTACCTGTGGATTCTTGAAGATGTTGCCATTGAAGTCGCCTTCGTAGGAAACCATACCGATGCCTCCACCGACCTCCAGTCGGTACTCTGGCTCCGTCTGCGCCACTGCGTGGCTAATGAATAGTGAACAGTGAATAGTGAATAGTATCACTACTACGTATAACCGTTTCTTCATGACATTCTTCATTCTTCACTCTTCATTCTTCATTTCTCCCACGCTACTCTGTTCAGCTGTCCGCGCCATACTTCTCCTGTATCAGCACAGACTATCCAGATGTAGCCGTTGCATACTGCTGCCGAGAAACTGCTGGTAGACAGGTCGAAAATGCTTTCGCCGTCTTTCGGAGGCATGGCGTAGTCATTGTCTGCCTTCCACGTAATGCCGTTGTCACGGCTCTTTAGGATGCCTGTCATGGGCTCTATGGTTTCTGTCCGTCCCTTGCCGCCGAAAGCCAGCAGAACGTCGTCGTACCATACTATCTGGACGTTCTTCAGAGCAGGCAGTTCATAGCGATGGTCGTTGCCGCGGTCCAGATAGGTCCATTTGCGTATCCACTCAGGATAGCTGTCTTCATCCTGTATGATGGTTGCGATATATTGTTTCAGCAGGCTGATAATGCCCGTTTCGCTGTAGTCAACGATGCGGCGCCAGCTACGACTGCTCCATTCGCTACCATCAAACTTATTGCCAGCCATCAGCACGTAGTCTGTGCTGTCTGACAGGTACATCGGGTAAGATACTATGGTAAGGTCCTCGGTGGGCAGTTCGCCGAAACTGCTCTCTGTCTCATCCTTGGCTTCTACCCATATAGACAGTTCGTCGTCACAATATTTGGTTACCAGCGAGCCATCAGTGGCTTGTGCATACACCTCTGTGGTGCTGGCACCTAACAGACGCTTCAGCGTAATGCCGTCAGGCAGTGTGCTCTCGTCCTTTGTCCATGTCTGTGCGTCACTTGAACGGTATATCGCTGTACCATCCAGAATGTATAGCGAGTCGCTGTTGGCTACGGCGTTTTCCCAAGCGTCGGCCTGAGTCAGGGCGGGCAGTGTGATGGGGGTCCATTCCTCGCCATTCGCTGTCTTGTAGCCTTTCGTCGTTCCTCCCTCGTTACCGAAGAGGTAGATGTGCTCGCCAAACTCTATGATGCGCAGTGCTGTCATAGTGGGTGCATTGCTCATCTTCTTCCAAACGAAGGCCTCAGGGTCTTGCTTGTGAACGTTGACCTTGATGGTATAGTCGTTGTAACCATTGCCACTGCTGGCGATGACGCGGAACTTGCGGGGCTTGGTGAAGTCTATACTGTCCGTTCCGTTATAGTACGTCATGGTAGTCTCGTCTTCACTGATGAGGAAAGCACCGCTGTTGTTGTAGGTTGCTATAGAACATACCACGCGACTGACATCGCAGCCTACGGGCAGCGAGTCTGTGTTGTAGATGGTGCGTGTCATCTGGTCGATATGGAAAGAGTATGTGCTGCCGGCAACGGTGCTCTTCACGCCATTGACTACGCGCTTCACGTTGCCCAACGTAAACGAACCGATGGCAGCATCATCATAGAGCGTTACCGTCGTGTCGTCCGTTTTGGAGCATGCTGTCAAGCCTAAAAGTATGGCTATCAGCAGGTATGTGGTCTTTATCTTCTTCATTCTTATGAGACTTTTTTCCAAAATTCCGTGCAAAGTTACGCACAATTCCGCAATTTTGAGCATTTTTCTTCCTTTTATTAAGTAAAATATAATATAAAAGGTGATATTTTAGGTTTTTAAACAAAAAAAGAGCACGGTATGACTCACTCACTCCGTGCTCTATTACTTTGTTAACGGACTTCAGTATGCATCAGTGTGATGATGCTCAGCACCGTGGCTAAAGCCACCATTGCCACTGTTACCGTCGTTTGAAAATCTAATAACATAATCTTTACCTTAAATTCAAATTACTACTAACCTAATGAAAACAGCAACCATCACGATTGCGAGTGCAAAATTACTGCATTATTATCGATTTCCACAATAAAAAAGACGCTTTCCTGCGAAACCGCCATTTATTTTGATATAGGTCAAAAAATGCTTATTGACAACATAAGGTGCTTGGTTTTAGAAAAAAGTTGTACCTTTGCACGTGCAAAGATCTCTATTTCATGGATTGGGAAACTTTTGAGAAACACAAAGCGTTTGCAGGAGAGAAGAAACCTTCTATGCTCCGCCGACGTGTCGGTCACGACTATGAGTCGCGACAGGTTTACCTGATAACGATGACGGTGGAAGGACGCCGTCCCCTCTTAGGTCGTCTGGTAGGAGACGCAGAGGCAGAGAAAGGTAGCCCTGAGGCGCCTAGAATAGAACTGTCGCCGTTAGGCGAGCAGGTCAGAGATTGCTGGATATCCATTAGCAGCTACTACCCCGAGGTGAAAGTCTTGAGCACTATGATTATGCCCGACCATCTGCACGGCATCCTTTTCGTGGAGCAGCAGATGGCGCAGCATCTGGGAATGGTCATTAAGGGCTTTAAGGCAGGCTGCAACAAGGCCTACCGCAGCTGGCTGTCAAACCTGCCGTGCTCGTCTCGGCTTCCATCGCCCCTGCCGTCATCCCTGCCGTCATCCCTGTCGTCATCCCTGTCGTCGCCGCTGCCGCCGTCGCCGCAGTCATCTATGCTGCAACATTGTTGCAGCAAAGGAGACGGAAGGACTCACGGCTACCTGTTCTCAAGGAATTACAACGACCACATCCTTGATGGCGCCGGAGAACTGGAGCGCTGGTTCGCCTACCTTGCCGACAATCCTCGCCGGCTGGCCATCAAGCGCCAGCACCCAGAACTATTCACCATTGTGAGCCACATAATCATAGGGGAATGGTCGTGCCAGATGGTGGGCAATCGGACTCTTCTCTCCTATCCCGAGAAGGCTGCCGTCGTCGTACACAGAGCCTACAACGACGATATCTTCGAGAAATACAAGCAGGAATGGCTCGCCGTGGGAGCGAAAGGCGGTGTACTGGTGAGCGCAGCGATATCCCCAAGAGAGAAAGAAGTGATGCGCGAAGCCATGAATCGTGGCTATCGGCTCATCGTACTCCGCGAAAATGGTTTTCCTCCGTTGTACAAACCTGCCGGAGAGTCTTTTGACGCTTGCTCTAAAGGAACGATTCTTCAGATCAGTCCCTGGGAATATCATATGCAGAGAAAGACTATCTCGCGAGAGCAGTGCCTGCAACTCAACCGGTTGGCTGAGTATATTGCATCACTCTGAGACGGGTCTATCAACGCCAAAAAAATGGCTGCACCGAAAGGTGCAGCCATTAATTATGCATTATGCATTCTTAATTATGCATTTTTTACAGCTTTGGACCTGCAAGCTTTGCCCTGCGTAGGGCGAAGTTGCTTTCGGTCTAAGTTTAAAGCTTAGGACCTGCAGCGACCAGAGCCTTACCGGCCTCATTGCCCTCGTACTTCTTGAAGTTCTTGATGAAGCGGGCAGCCAGATCCTTAGCCTTCTCCTCCCACTCAGCGCGGTTCTGATAGGTGTCGCGCGGATCGAGGATACCCCATGCCACACCGTCGAGCTGTGTGGGCACTTCGAAGTCGAAATAAGGAATCTTCTTGGTAGGAGCCTTCAGGATAGCACCACCCAGGATAGCGTCGATGATACCACGAGTGTCGCGGATAGAGATACGCTTGCCAGTACCGTTCCAACCAGTGTTGACGAGGTATGCCTTAGCGCCGCTCTTCTCCATCTTCTTCACGAGCTCCTCAGCATACTTGGTGGGGTGCAGCTCGAGGAATGCCTGACCGAAGCAAGCA
>ODAJ012174558.1_pt1 | contig 16428 bp, 8 predicted proteins | sample 1539241 | NCBI WGS metagenome assembly ODAJ01 (sample SAMN02144231, study PRJEB22623) | gut metagenome | biome: sheep rumen | host: Ovis aries | place: New Zealand
GTCGTACCTTTGCAATGTGTTTTTCATAGTATTAGATTTAAGGTTAACAAGGTTGGTGTACGGCGGTACACCATTTTTTTTGCCCTTTTCGCTGCTATGAATGCCCGCACTCTCCTTTTTTATTATTCACGCCAATGGTCAGGAAGGACGCGCGAATGTCTCCCCAAAACCTTTTTCGGCCCATTCAGTTCCACCCCGCCAGCCCACGCGGCGCCGTGGGAAAGAAAGCAACTCGTGCCGGGCGTTTTTGCCGCCTTTCTCGGCACGGAAAAAACAACGCCCGGCATTATTATTCTATTGTCGGGAAATAAAAAAATATCTCCCGACGATAATTTCGCAGCGTCGGGAGATAATTTTCTACTGTCGGCTTTTTAGAAAAACAGGGAAAAACCAGTTCTTTTTCTTATCGAAGGTGTGGTGGGTTTTATCGAGGGGGCGTGGGTACGAAGGTGCGGGAGTACGAGATTAGCTTTGCAGATGGAAACCCCTTCGCTTTATAATGCATTCGCGTACCTCCGTACCTTCGCACCCTCGCACCCTCGAAAAGATAAAAAGAAACGTACAGATTATTGGTTTTTCCCTGTTTTTCTGGTTTTTCTCGGTTTTTCTAAAAAATACATCAGGCGGGGAATGCTCGCTAAAGGAACCACGAAAATATCTCCCGAGAACACGATAACATTTTCTATAAAAATTCATTCGCGAGGCGGTATTTTACGCTCAGCGCCAGATCACAAAGCCCTGAAAGGGCGAAAGACCTTAGACGGGGGTGTGAGCCCCCGGGCAAAAAGGACGACAGACTGAATCTGCATGCTACTCTGCCGCCCTTCCAGGGCTTTGTTTCCACCGTCATCCAAATGAATTGTTCGGAATTAAATGACAACCGACACCCAAAACGGAATGACAACCGGCACCCAAACGCAATGATAACCGCCACCAAAACGTGATGACAACCGACACCAAAACGTGATGACAACCGACACCCAAAACGGAATGACAACCGCCACCCAAAACGGAATGACAACCGGCACCCAAATGAATTGTAGGGAATTTAGCTTGTCTAATTCCCATGGCACGACAGTGCCAATATCATCGAACCGAACATTCGGTGCTGCGCACCGACGGAATTAGACAAGCTAAATTCCCTACATAAACAGGAAGGCCATTCCAACAACATACGCACGGAAAAACATTCAAATAACGTACGCACGGAAAAACATTCAAATAACAGACGCACGGAAAAACATTCAAATAACGTACGCGCGGAAAAAAACAGAGGCCTGACGCCACGGTGGCGACAGGCCTCGATAGGAATGTTGACGGTTACCTACCTGCAAAAGGGGAATCCGCGGTGGAATGCTCCTTTACTTAACCACCACTTTCTTGCCGTTGACAATGTAGATGCCCTTCTGAGTGGGCTTGGCCATCTTCACGCCCTGCAGGTTGTAGAACACGTTGGCCTCCTTCTTGCTGTTGATGGTGCTGATGCCGTCGTCAATGGTCTTGTAGATCATCATGGGCCAGTAGATTTGCAGATAGGTGCGTACGCTGGTAGGCTTGACGGAAATGACCATGAGTGTGGTCTCGTTGGTAAGTGTTTGGTTCTCCTCGTCATAGGTGTAAACCAAGTCGCCAATCTCGGGTGCCCCAGTACTCTCAGTATTCTCAGCACTCTCAATGTTGAGTCCCAACAAGAACATGTCGTATTCGTAAGTCTCGCCGCTTTCCTCGTCGGTCTCGCTATATACGCCCAGGTACTGGCCAGTGGCAAATGTCACCTTGCCGTCGGCGATGGTGCCTTTCACCCAAGCTTCGGGGAAAATGTTGCTCAGGCCTTGTACGTAGAAGTCGCTGCCGTCGATGATCACTTTGACGGGATACTCTTCGGCTTCGCCAGGAACCATCGTTTGTTTCTCCTCATCGTAGGTTAGCTCAACGCCACCCACAACCCAGTCTTCTTCCTCGCCGGCAGGAGGTGTCACGAGTTCGGGAGCTTTTTGGCTGAGGGTGAGTCCCATCCAGTAGCCCCAGATAGCGAGTTCGCTCTGTTTGCCATTCTCAAGCATGGCAATGTTGGGGTCGAGCGTCAGCAAGCCTTTCTCACTGTCGTATGCAAACTTAATGTCGCAAAATGCCTTCTTTGACATGTCATACCCCACTAGGTATTCATCGCCATCTGAGTCAGATCCTAAGAACTGGCCAGTGGGAATGGTGACGGTGGAGCCGTCGATGGTGCCTTTCACCCAAGCATCTTTAAAGTATAAGGCAAGCCCCTGAAGATAAATGTCGTTGCCGTCGATGATGACGCCGATATTCTCAAAAAGTTCAGCTACATCTATCGTCTCACCTTGATAGCTCACGTAATACCCTCCATCAAAAATATACCACTGCTCGGTTTCCTTTCCCGATGGGGGAGTTACCAGCTCGGCTGCTTTGCGAGGTGCCTTGCGCTGGGTGCTGGTGGCAGCGCTACGGTCGAGCATCTGCACATTTTTAAAGATGTTTTGCTTCACGGGCATCCGCTTCAGCTGCGAGAAATCGATGTTGCGCTGAGCGAAGCCCATCGTGGCGATAAGAACCAGTAAGGAAATAAGTGTAAATCTTTTCATGATAATAATGTTTTAATTAGTACTTAATATAAAAATATAATATGGGGCAAAGATACGAAAAAAAACGGCAAACGGACGAATGAAAACGAAAAAAAATAAACCACGTGGGCAAAAAACGGGCAAAAAAAGGCAAATTGACAGTGGCAGGGCGGAAAAAGGGGCAGAATGTAGGCGGGGTTTGTGAAATTAGTTGTATTTTTGTATCCGTAAACCTTTGCGTAGTGACAATTATCATCTTAAAAACAGCTATCAACATGAGAAAACGAATAGGAAACCTTCTGCTAGCCCTGATGCTTTGCGCCACGGCTTCGGCTCAGCCGTCGGGCTCGTTCCGCAACCCCGTAATTGCGGGCTTCCACCCCGACCCCAGCGTATGCCGTGTGGGCGACGACTACTATCTGGTGAACTCGTCGTTCCAGTATTTTCCCGGTGTGCCCATCTTCCACAGCCGCGACCTGGTGAACTGGCGCCAAATTGGCAATGTGCTCGACCGCGAGAGCCAGCTGCCGCTGAAAGGGGCCACGTCGTGGCTCGGCATCTACGCGCCCACCATACGCTATCACGAGGGCACCTACTACATGATAACCACCAACGTGGGCGGCGGCGGCAACTTCATGGTGACGGCCACCAATCCGGCAGGCCCCTGGAGCGAGCCCATCTGGCTGCAGCAGCAGGGCATCGACCCATCGCTCTACTTCGAGAACGGACGGTGCTACATGGTGTCGAACCCCGACAACACCATCATGTTGTGCGAGATTGACCCCAAGACGGGCCGACAACTCACCGAGAGCCGCCCGCTGTGGCAAGGCACGGGCGGACGCTACCCCGAAGGGCCCCACCTCTACAAGAAAGACGGCTACTACTATCTGCTCATCAGCGAGGGCGGCACCGAACTGGCCCACAAGCTGACCATCGCGCGCAGCAAAAAGATTGAAGGCCCCTACACGGCCAACCCCAACAACCCCATACTGACCAACTGCTCAATGAAAGGGCAAGGCAAAAAAATACAGGGCACGGGCCACGGCGACTTGGTGCAGGCCAAGGACGGCTCGTGGTGGATGGTGTTTCTGGCCTACCGCAACTACGGCGGCTCGTACCACCACTTGGGCCGCGAAACTTGTCTGGCACCCGTGGAGTGGAAAAAGGGGCAATGGCCCGTGGTGAACGGCGGTGAGCCGATAGACGAAACCTCGTCGGGGGCTGTTGGGAGAACTACAGAGAAATCGGAGCAATCAGAAAAATCGGATTATTCTGAAAATTCTGATAATTCAGATTATTCTGATAATTCCGAGGCCTTCCTCTCTTTCGTCCCCTCGTCGTCGGGCAAGCCGTTCGAGCTGGGACCCGAATGGGTGTTCATACAGAATCCCGACTCGTCAAAGTACGACCGCCACGTGGTGGTGGACCCACAGACAGGCCGTGCAGTGGGCGGTTCGCTGCGCCTCTTCGGCGGCAAGGACCTGAACGCCAACGAGCGGCCCACCTTCATAGGCAGGCGACAGGAAAGCGCGCGCATGACGGTGGAGACCATCGTCAACAGCAACGACGTGGAGGCGGGACTGAGCGTCTATCAAATCAACGACGGCCACATGGACCTCTGTGTCAACAACGGCTACGTGGGGGTGAAGTGCAAACTGAAGAACATACACTACGTGGTCAGCGAGCAGCCCGTGCGCAGTGCCGCCGTGAAGCTGCGCATCCGCAGCGACGGCGAGCAGTATGTGTTTGAGTACAGCGACGGTGGCAAGCCTTTCCGCAAACTGTGCGAGCTGGCCTGCTCGCTGGTGAGCACCGAAGTGGCTGGCGGTTTCACGGGGGTGGTCATCGGATTGTTTGCCCAAGGACAAGGCTACGCCGACTTTGGCTACTTCAAAATGAAGAACCAGTGAATGAAGCTTTTTTGTAAGTAAAAACTACTTTTTTGTAGAAAATTGTTGGAAGTTAACGAAAATTTTTATATTTTTGCCAACAAATGTGAAGAGAAACATCATTATCTTTTAAAACACAACGAATATGAAAAAGTATTTAGCTGAAATGGTAGGTACGTTCGTACTTACGCTTCTCGGTTGCGGTGCAGCCGTCAGTTTGAATTGTGGCGTCGATGCCGCATCAGTAGTTGGAACAGCCGTTGCCTTCGGTCTGGCCGTAGTGGCCATGGCCTACACCATCGGTGGCATCAGCGGTTGCCACATCAACCCCGCCATTACTCTGGGATGCTATCTCACGGGCCGCATCGATGCCAAGGACTGCGGCATGTACATGCTCTTCCAGGTGATTGGCGCCTTCATCGGAGCCGCCGTGCTCGCAGCCATCGTGGCCACTTCTCCGGGCCTTGCCGAGGGAACCACCACGGGTGCCAACGCCTGTGCCGCCTCGCAGACCAACGGACTGATTGTTGAGATTGTGCTCACCTGCATCTTCGTGCTCGTAGTGCTTGGCGCCACCGCCAAGACCAACGGCGCCACCAACAACTTCGCCGGTCTGGCCATCGGTCTGTCACTCATCCTCATCCATCTCGTGGGCATCCACTACACCGGCACCTCGGTGAACCCCGCCCGTTCCATTGGCCCCGCCTTCTTCGAGGGTGGCAAGGCTCTGGCCGACCTCTGGGTATTCATCGTTGGTCCGTTCGTAGGTGCAGCCTGCGCCGCTGGCATCTGGAAGATGATTGAAACCGAGAAATAATCAGTTTATAGTTTACGGTAGATGGTTTACAGCCGTTTACGGTAGATGGTTTACGGTTTACGGTTTACAGATGAAATGTTTTGCCGTTTGATGCAATAGCAGAAGTAATCATCTGTAAACCGTAAACCGTAAACTGTAAACTGTAAACCGCAAACCGTAAACTGTAAACCGCAAACCATCCCAAACAACATTCCTTCCGTCATGAAACAAAAACTTACAACCAAGGAATATCTCGTTCCTTTTCTGCTCATCACCCTGCTCTTCTTCCTTTGGGGATTCGCCCGCGCCATACTCGACGTGCTCAACAAGCATTTCCAGAACCAGCTCGACATCAGCATCACCCAGTCGGCCTGGATTCAGGTGACCACCTATTTGGGCTATTTCCTCATGGCCATTCCCGCCGGACTGTTCATCAACCGCTACGGCTACCGCCGCGGCGTGGTGTTCGGTCTGTTGCTCTTCGGCATGGGCGCGCTGCTGTTCATTCCCTGCTCCGAAGCCGGCACGTTCTACGCCTTCCTGGGTGCGCTGTTCATCATCGGTTGCGGACTCACCTTCCTTGAGACCGCCGCCAACCCCTACGTCACCGAGCTGGGGCCCTCGGAGACCTCCACCAGCCGACTGAACTTCTCGCAGTCGTTCAACGGACTGGGCTGCCTGTTCGCTACCTTCGCCGTGGGACAGTTTCTCTTCAGCCACTCGTCCGGCGGAGCCGCCGACGTGAAGGTGCCCTACACCGTGCTGGGCATCCTCGTACTCATCATTGCGGTCGTCTTCGCCCATGTGCGCCTGCCCGAGATTCACCACAACGACGGCATGGAGGAGAAAGCGCGCTACGGCCGCGAACCGTTGCTCAAGATTTGGCGCCACCGCACCTTCGTCTATGGGCTCATTGCCCTGCTGGCCTACGAAGTGTCCGAAATCAGCATCAACAGCTACTTCATCAACTTCGTCACCGGCCAGGGATGGATGTCCGACCGCACGGCCTCGGTGGTGCTCACCGGTGCGTTGGCCTTCTTCATGGTGGGCCGCTTTGTGGGCAGCTGGCTCATGCAGCGCATCGAGCCCGAGCGCATGCTCTTCGTCTGCGGCATTGGAGCCGCCGTCTGCACCATGATTGTGCTTTTCAACTTCGGGCAGTTCTCGCTCGTCGGTCTGCTGGGCATCTATCTGTTCGAGGCCATCATGTTCCCCACCATCTTCTCTCTGGCCGTGCGCGGCCTGGGAAGTCTCACCAAGAGTGCCTCGTCCATCCTGATGATGACCCCCGTAGGCGGCTGCGGATTCCTGCTCATGGGCATCGTGGCCGACGCCACCAACCTGGTGGTGCCCTTCATCATCCCCCTGCTGGGCTACATCCTGGTATCGCTCTACGGCTTCGGCCTGCTCTATAGCCCCAAGCGCGGCAAGTACCCACGGTAGCAACAGGCTGCCAACAGATTGCCAAACCAAAAAGATGTCGCCAAAACCCGCTGTTGGGTTTTGGCGACATCTTTTTGGTTTATACTGGCTCGTTTAGTCCTCCCAGACGTTGTAATGGGGCTTGGCTTCGGGGTCTTTTGTTCCATCATCGTCAGTGCCACCATATCCGATGGTTTCGCCGTCGGACGTTTCTCCTGTCACACCACTGGCAGCGAGCGGTTCGGCTTCAATTTCTGAAACAAACTTTGTAATGGGAAATATATACTCTTTCTTCATTTCTTTTTTCTCCTTTTTTATCTATTCAACATACCGTTTATTTCACCACGAACTTCTTGCCGTCCTTGATATAGACACCTCTCTTGAGCAGCTTCTCGTTCACGTTCTTGCCAACCAGCTGGCCACCCAAAGTATAGACTGCACCGTCAATATATCCGTTGTCGGCAGTCAAACTGTCAATGCCGTCTGTAACACCATCAACAAAGAAGGATATTTTGGCTCCAGCATTTTCAACACTCGCTAGGACATCAAGAAAATCAAAATAGGCACGGAAACCCTTCATCTTGGTATTGCCAACTGAATAGTAGAACTTATTATCGCTCAAAAAAAGTGTGTTCTTTTCAAGCACCGTTCCTGCAACATAGTTGCCATAAAAACCGCTATAAACAACTCTCCTTGAACCCGATTTGCCATTGTCATATTCAATGCATGCATCTTCATCTGGATTTACATCCACATTTTTTACGGAGAACTTCGTTACAGGCTCCATAACCTTAATAATATAAGGGTGGTTGGCATCCATTGATTTGACACTCTCGAATGAAGCTTTAATGCCAATAACGTTATCATTCTCGTCCACATCGCTCTCTGTTCCTATGAATTCTGCAATCTCTACACCAGAGCCGAAAGCCTCGGTGCATTGGAGGTCGTTCATGGCAAACGGCAGGCAGATGGTACTCCACGAGCCAGCTTTGATGGTGCGCTTCACCGTTACATTCGTTCCCGTGGCGTTCGGAGGCATTGTCGTGGAGTTCTCATCGAGAACAACACCTGACTCACCAATGGTGATGGTAAAGGGTATTTCCCCCTCTAAACTTTCACTGGAGCCGTTTGCTCTGGCAAATTCTATGTTTTTCAGATAGCCAGTCAGTTCTTCTCCTGTAGAGAGCGTTTCGTCGGCCTGAATGCCTATTTTGATGAGTGTTCCTGTCGTACCTGTCATTATGTCGCCATCAAGTGAAAGACACGCAACCACATAATTCTTTCGGTCTTTATTGTATCCAAGGGTAAAAGTATGAGTTTCAGAGTAGCAGTCACCCTTTTCATAGTCATACTTTCCAGCGGTATTCTTTGCAAGCGACAAGCCTTCGGGTAAGGATATGTCGATAGAATAGCCAGCATAGGTAACTGAAGAATCAAACTGGTAATTTATTACCAGATAGGCCTGCCCGTTTTGCGGAACAGTCACATTCTCTGCGGTCAGAGAAGTTTGAGCCAGCACATGTCCGAATGTCATCAGCAGTGCTGCAATTGCAAATAGTTTCTTTTTCATATTTTTGATTTTTATATTTTTACCAAATAAAATCATTACTTATTCAGGGTCGAGATCGTCCCATTCCATACTCTTGGCAGAAGAAGCATCATTGTCACTATCTCCGCCAACCACCAAATTGACAATGGTCACAGCATCTGCGATAGTCTTCTTGTTATCATTATTGATATCAACTGCCTTTTCTATGAATACGACATTGGGATTTCCCACAATCCAGTTAACGATTGCTACAGCATCTGAAATACTCACTTTGCCGTCACCATTCACATCACCCATCAAAATGCCAGTTATGTTGATAGTGCCGGATGTGTTGGGCATCTCTACATCTGTACCGTCAGGTGTCGATGCACCTACATTGCTAATGCTAACAGGATGACTACCCAAACTGATGTCGTCAGGAATGCTTAGCGAAATATTCATTATCTCACCATCATTACCAGACAGGGCTGCATCATTACCAAACTTAATGACGCTGATACTGTAGTGGTCTCCTTGCTTATTTGCAATAATAGTATGGTCGGCGTGTCGGTCAGACAGGCTAATCATATATTTTCCTGCCTCATTTTGAATGATTTCAACGCCCTCGGGCAGAGTCAAATCAAATGAGTAAGCACCTATTTCAGTGGTGTTCTTCAACTTCACGGAGATGGTTGCTCCTACTGCACCTTGCAGAACACTTTGTTCTTCCACATAGATGGCGTTGTCGAGCTGGCTGATGCCTGGCACCTTGATGGAGAGTGTGATGTTCGACGGGTCTGCACAGTTGAGGGTGAAGGTGTAATCACCGGGCTGATCGGCCATGAAACTATATGTTTTCTCAAAGTCATAGCCAATGAAATCCAGCGGCAGGTTGGTCTGGTCGGATGTGAGGGTGATGGTGTTCCCTTCGTATCCGTAGAAGCCAGTATTGTCATAAACGCTGAAGGAATAGCCTTGGTATTGTTCGATGGCGGCAGCAAGTGCCTCTTCGGTTACGTTGATGGTTGCCGTATAGGTGTGCCCATCGTCGCCCATGGTAAAGTACTTGCTGGGGTTCTCAAAGCCGTCAGGCATTGTCGCCATGAGGATGAAATTCCTCTGAGGCCTTACAAACGTTAGCTTTTGCTGCTGCGGGTCGAAGGTAATGGTGTATTGGCCAATCTCGTTGAGGTTAAAGTAATTGTTGACGTTGAGAAGTGAATTTACCTTCCTCACATCCAGTCCCTGACAATTGTCCTCGGTGACGAGGGTTCCGCTATCTTTGGTGCTGCCGTAGAAATAGCCAGTGCCGCTGACAAGTACAAGGCTATACAAGTGCGGATCTAGTCTTTCCATATACTCTCTGGTTACATTGACTTGGCTGACGAACGTACCATCGCTGTTTTGAGCCATCGCTGACATGCCGCCGATTTGATTGCGAATGTAGTAGCTGTTCTCTGCATCCTCTGGCCACGTAACGGTGAGTTGTGTGCGGTCGCTGCTGATGGACAGCTTGTAGGTGCCGGGAGCGAGCAGGAACTCAGCGTCACCCGTGGTGCTTCCTTGCAGGGTCACCGTCGGTTCGTCAGCATGCAAGTAATACTGAGTGCCGTCGTTCACTACGCTGTACTTGATAGCCTGGGGGAGTTCATCCCAGGTAGCCGGTCTGCGGTCTAAGAAGAGGATGCCTGCATTTCCGTCGGACGTAAACTCATATTCGTATGCGTTGGTCTGCGGGTTGAACGGCATTTCCTTGACAGTTTCACCCACCTGCCAATAATTGACAGAGCCCATGATGTACAAAGGTTGGTGAGTGCCCCAATCCAAAACGCTGAGGGTGGGTGTGCCCGTTTCGGTGTTGGTGTTCAATTCAAAGGTATAGGTGCCCAGTGGCATCTTGAACCGACTAACACCTTCTCCGCTGCCATCTTCAGGGAACAGTACCAATGGAATGTTCTGGCAATTGTTTTCGTCAATAACGAAGAACGAGCCGTCAGTCTTGGAACCGCCATAAATACTAATTTCGGTTTCGTTTCTCCACTCTGAAATTTGGAAAACACTCTCGCTGCCTTGGAAGATGGGTTCCTTTATTTCTGCGGTGAGCGTATAGACACCAGGCTGATTCTCTTTCTCGACAAACTTGTAAGCGTCCATCTTCTGGAACGACATATTAGAGCCTTCTTCTCCGGTGAACGTTCCGAGAATATAGAAATCTGTCTTAGCCAGGGTGTTGCACGTCACGGTCATCTTGAGCGTCTGTTCGTCGATGACGAAGTCGTATTCGCCTGCCTCCTCAATGCGCATCTGGTAGCCGTTAGCTATGAGGTCAACCACTCCGCCCTGGGTCATGTTTTGCTGTTCAGTGTTTGCAGCCGAGTACGTGATGTCGCCATTCTTCACGCGGAAGCGGAACAACTCGCTGGCCATTGCTTCGGTGACAGTCTGGTGGTTGTAGTATGTGCCGTCCTCGCGCAGCTCGAATGCACTGGTTTCGCTGTCATTAATGAGCAGCACGTATTTCGGTTGCGCCTTTGCCACGGTGAGTTGGAGCGTCTGCGGGTTGAAGGTCACATCGTATTCTCCCGGCGCTTTAATGCCCAGCATGTAGAGGCTGCCCGAGTTGACCAGCGTGATCGTTCCTCCCTGTGTCAAGTCACCCTGTTCATCGCTGGTAGCGGCGAAAGCGACGTAGTCCTGATCGGTAATTTGGAACCGGTAGCTCACCATGCTTTCGTCGATGGCCAGTCGGGCTTCGTAGTTGCCGGTGTCGGGGTTCTTGCTCATGGGCAAGTATCCGTCTCCGTGCTGAATGCTGAAGGAGACTTTCTTTGCCGTGAGCGTCTTGTTTATCATGTCGAGGGTGAAATTGTAGTCGCCCGTCTGCTCGACAGCGAATCCCCAAGTATCCACCTCGCCATTAACCAGTTGGATAGGCAGCTGCCAATGTTCCGCGTTGAAGACAGAATTTGACTGTGTACAGGCATATTGGGCGTTGTTACTGTCAAAAACAGCGAGTGAAAGATCTGAGTTTTCCTCTTCCATGTGGATATTGTTGGCGGAGTAAGTGCCGTCGCCATTGTTGACAAAATCAATTCTTTCTTGATTTACGTACATGTGGAACTGGAGGTTGTCGTATTGCGACAGCCATGTGACGCTCAGAAGCCCCAGTTCGGGATTGATGGTCACCTTGTATCGGCCTACCGGCAAGGGCAGGTTCATGTACTCGGGAGCACTTTGGAAGGGTCCGAACGGCATGTTCTGCATCACGTCCTGCGAGAGCGTGTTGGCCTGGAAGGCCTGGTTGAACTCAGGAGAGTACTTGACGCCGAACTGTACGTCGTCTTCGTAGGTTGTGGTGAAGCAGTAACGATTGCTTCCCATGTCCTCCTGTTCCACTTCGATGGTGGCCGAGTAGGTGCCGTCGCCATTGTCGTCGAACTTGTAGCGCTTTGCGCCCACCTCTATATTATATTCTGTGGGCAGTCCGTCGATGTTCATGTAGAGTCCGTTGGGGGTTTCTTCCAGATGGAAGGTGAGGTCGCCGCCCGAGGCGATGTTGAAGATCTCTCCGCCAGACGCCAGCGTGATGCCTTGCGAATTGGTGCGGCTGATGGTGGTCTGCCCCCCTTGCGGAGCTCCGAAGGCTTCGCCGGTGTCAGTGTTTGTAATCCAGAAATCCCAGCCCTCTGTCAGCTGCTGCTGCAGGGTGTAGGTGCGCGTCATCGGGTTTTGTTCGAACGGGATGGTCGTAGGCAGAACCGACTGGTTGTTGGGGTCGCGCAAGTTGAGCGAATATTGCTTGATGGGCGCCAGTCTGACCACATAGCCCCTGTCATTGCCGTTGGGGATAAGCTCAAGGATATAGGTTCCGGTGGAACTCACCTCGAAGCCCTTTGCCCCCTCGTCGTTCCTTGGGGCATAATACATGGCTGTCACCTCGGCTTCTTCGCTCGTTGCATCGATGACTTCGTTCTGGTCAGCATATCCGAACTTGATGAAACCGCCGTAGGTGGTGTCTTTGAAATAGAATGGCTCGTTGACATACAACATAACCTGATCCCTGTAAGTGCCGGTCTTGCTATCGTAGGTCAAGTTATATTCATAGCCGCCGGCAACCGTTTGGATTTGCGGCTGCGGCCATACGTTTTCCTCGCCACGGCGGACGTCGAGCGACATTCCGTTTTCGTTGGGCGTCAAGACGAAGGTGTAGTTTCCCGGGAGATTCAGTTGGTAGTTGCCACCTCCAGCCTGAAGCGTCAGGTTCTGATGGTTGCGGTTGTTGACGAATCCGTCGTTGTCACTGTTAACGCTTGCCAAGACCGTCCTCGTTTCGTCCTCAATCCAGAATCCGCTGGGTTCGTTTTCGGGGTTGTATGTCTTGGTCAGCTCGTAGGTGCCGTTCTGCTCGTTGCGGGTGAACTTTTCTTCGGTACTCTTCCAGTAGAAGCCCGTCAACTTTTCCACGTGGAGCGTAAGCTCCTGCGGATTGACGGTGAACACATACGCGCCAGGCACGTTCATGGAGAAACGGGGAGCGTCCTCCTTAGGCATCAGCGAGAAGTCCTGGCTGTCAGCAGTACCTATCCAACAATTCCCTTCTGGAGCGGACAGTTGGAGCGATCCGCCACCCCGTGCGTCAATGAAGCTGACGCCAATCTGCCCATTAGCGTCTAGGAATTGCTGCGTGAGAAGCATCTTCTTGCTGAAGGTTCCGTCGCCGTTGTTTGTCATGACAAAGCTGTTGCCAACGATGGGGAAAATGTCACAGTCGGATGTAATCCTCATGTCAGGCTCCGGCCATCCCGTTACGGTGAGCAAGGGCGTCTCGCCGCTGTCGTTGATGGTGTAGGTGAGTTCACCATTCCACTCTGCGGGAAGTCCAACTTTCAGGTCGCCCGTAGAAGCGCTTTGCGGCCGCAGCTGTACGTTGGTGCAGTTGTACCACCTCAGATTGATGTTGCCGTTATTGTCCGACGGGCCATACAGCATGGTCTCCACGCCACCGTCGTTGCACACAAACCAGAAGCCTGTTTGGCCGGCCAATGCGTGTGTGAGCACATACTCGCCGTTGTCGTTCTTTACAAAGGGGACTTGCTGATCAGTTCCGTCAGTATAACACAGATAGTAGTTTTTGGGCCAGTTGCCGCTGAGAATCTCACCTGTCTGCGCGTTGCTCACTCCCCCCACGAAGATGAGGAGCAGCAAGGATAGTAATAGCCTGAATTGTTTAGTCATTTTGAATGTGATGCTTCTAATTGTGAACGTTCTAAAAAAAGTGAAATATCTTAGTTATATTAATAATGTGTATTATTTGTGTGCAAAAATAATGGTTTTCCAAGAAATCAACAAGCATTTGCGTGTTTTTTTGCAAAAGCATGTCCATTTTTTCAATCTTACACATTTTACGACTCCCCCACCCGCTGAATAATTGTGCTGATTCAAGTTTCGCTTGTCGGGAGTTAGCAGGAGTTATCGGAAGTTAGCAGTCTTTGGCTTTCTCTACGGCCGCCGTTTTTCAATTCAAAAAACAAAGAAAAACAAAGAAAAACAAACAAAAACAGGTTTTTGTTTGTAAAGCCCCCTTGTTTTTGTTTGTTTTTCTTTGTTTTTGTTGGTTTTTTAAAGACGCAGAGCGTTCAACCAACAGGACGCTTTCAGCGTCCTGTTGGTGGTATCTTTGCGGATAATCATATAATTTTTTATTGTCGGGAGATAGAAAATTATTGCCGTGAGATAAAAAAATTTCTCCCGACGCTACGATTAAATTTTCTAGATAATTTTTCCGCTTCCGCGAGGACCGCCAACGGACAGCCGGCAATGCCACATTTTTCTTCGAAATCTGCCGGGATGTTTTCGCGCGTCAGAGCGTCTGTGACATCGGTGGAATCAGTGTGAGTTTATTGAATTCCGAAAAAACGAAATAACAAAAAACACGAAAATCTGTGGCATCCGCTTCGTCCGTGTTCGCATTGCTGCTGCGCACGGAATGGAATCCGTGTAATTGGTGGAATCTGTGTGGCGGGAGGGCGGAAAAGGGGCAAAACAGAGGAAAATTGTACGCTTTACACCTCTATATCGCGTCCACTCTTTTAAGAATTGCAACAAAAGTCAAACCGTTGTAAAACAGCGCGTTAAGAAAAATGAGCGCTGAAGGAAATCCACTTTTTTGTCTTACATCGGTCGCATGGACTGTTTTTTCATCTATCTTTGCACCCAAAGCCGCACCTATTGTCATGAGCGAACGTGACGGGAACCTAAAACCAAAATACAAACAACAAAAACCTAAATATAAACAACTAAAAACCAAAGTATGAAAAGAAGCAGGTTATTATTGATGCTATTGGCACTCATCGTGTCGGTGGCGACACATGCCCAGAGCATATCGGGCAGTGTGACCGACGAGCTGGGCGACCCGGTGATCGGGGCCTCCGTCGTTGAGAAAGGCAACCCCCAGAATGGTGCCATTACGAATGTTGACGGCCAGTTCACCATCAAGGTGAGCGAGGGCCGCACACTGTTGATCTCGTATGTGGGCTACACCACCCAAGAGGTGGCCGCCCGCCAGGGCATGTCCATCGTGCTGAAAGAAGACGCCCAGACGCTGAACGACGTGGTGGTGATTGGCTACGGCGTACAGAAGAAGAGCGTGGTGACGGCCTCCATCGCCAAGGTGAGCGCCGACGACTTGAACGGCAAGACGCCCGTCCGCATGGACAACGCGCTGAAGGGTTTGGCCGCCGGTGTGAACGTCACGTCGTCGTCGGGCCAGCCCGGCGCTTCGCCCAAGGTATTGATACGTGGTACGGGTACCATTAACAACAGCGACCCGCTCTACATTGTCGATGGCATGCCCATCGAGGGTGGTCTCGACTTTGTGAACCCCAGCGACATCGAGAGCATCGAGGTGCTCAAGGACGCCGCCTCGGGAGCCATCTACGGTGCGCGCGCCGCCAACGGCGTGGTGCTGGTGACGACCAAACGCGGCAAGGTGGGCAAGACGAGCGTGAACTACAACTTCTCGCAAGGCTGGCAGACGGCCTGGCGTCGCCGCGACGTGACGAGCGCCACCGACTATGCCATTCTGCAAAACGAACGCGCCGTGAACGGCGGCCAAGCTCCCCTCTTTGCCGACCCCTACCACCTGACCGACAGCAACGGCCAGGCCATCAACGGTTTCGGCACCAACTGGCAGGACCTGGTGTTCAACGACAACGCGCCCGTGCAGAACCACGACCTGAGCCTCAGCGGCGCCTCGGAGCGGCTGAACTACTATCTGTCAATGGGATACTACACCCAGGAAGGCATCGTGGGCGGCAACAAGGGCCATTCCAACTACGAGCGTCTGTCGCTGCGCTCGAACAACATCTACAACGTGTTCGACGCCACCAAGGAGCGCAATTTCCTGAACAAGCTGGACGTGACGGTGAACATGGCCTACACCCGCGTCAAGAGCACCGGCATCTCGGAGAACACCGAGTACGGCTCGTGGCTGGGCTCGGCCCTCTATCTGGCCCCCACGCTGGCTCCGACGGTGCTCGACCCCACGCTGGCCGCCCAGTACTACCGCAACTACGAGGATCCCAACGTCTATAACGACGCAGGCGAGGTGATTGGCACCAAGACCGCCCGCGAGCTGCGCCAGCTGACGCGCGACGAGAACGGCTACTACTACACCATTCCGGGCTTCGCCGGCACCTATCAGGAAATGAACAACCCGCTGGCCCTGATGGCCCAGAATCCCACAAAGAACTGGAGCCACAAGTTCGTGCCCAAGTTCTCCATCGACCTGGGACTGTGGGACAACCTGAAATACCACTTCAGCTACAGCGCCGACCTGTCGTTCTGGGGATACGACGCCGCCACGCTGACCAAATACCAGCACTCGGGCAACAGCTACTCGGACCACACGAGCGCCGAGTCGCAAACGTCGAAGGGTGTGAACTGGCAGGTGGAGAACACCCTCACCTACGACAAGGTGCTGGGCAAGCACACCGTGGGCATCGTGCTCGGACAGTCGGCCATGAAGAACAAGAGCGACTACCTGGGCGTGAACCGCTGGAACCTGAACAACACGGAGAAGCCCTATCTGAACAACACCACCTCGACCGTGATCTACAACGTGACCGAGGACGGCAAGCTCGACGGCACCCCCTACGCCGAGTTCAACGGCTGGGGAGGCATCGGCGTGGAGCACCGTCTGTCGTCGCT
>ODAJ012019489.1_pt1 | contig 16427 bp, 12 predicted proteins | sample 1539241 | NCBI WGS metagenome assembly ODAJ01 (sample SAMN02144231, study PRJEB22623) | gut metagenome | biome: sheep rumen | host: Ovis aries | place: New Zealand
CTGCGTGTGTCGGTGCGTCCTGCCGGGCCTGGCATTACGTTCGCCAACGGCGACGGCTTCACGTTCGTCCGCAGTGCGGGCGCCAGGGGAGAGGGGAGCCGGAGGCCTGAGATTGTCGGCTTCCGTGGCGACGTCTGTGAGGATACCCTTATTATATGCAAGAGGGTTGAAGGCCTGAAGCCCGGTGTGCGGCTGTATCGCAACGTGAATGCCGCTTTTGAGCGCGAAATCGAGTCGCGCGCCCCCCGCCGTGAGGTATCGGTCGATGTGGACGTCACCGTCAGCGGCGACTTCGTCATCGATCTGGACGCCGTTGCCGAGGGCGGGCGCAAGGTGACGAGCCGCTTCAACGCCGATGTCGAGAAGGCTGGGAACCGCGAGCGCGCCGAAGCCATGCTTCGCGAGCAGCTGGGCAAGCGCAGCGACGTCTATGCCTTCCGCGTGCGCTCGTTGACAGTCGATACCCCGGGCGGCGCCCTTCCGCTTCTGAGCGCCTCCACCATCAACTCCATGCGGCGCTGCCTGGCTGAAGATCTGTCTTCGGCCCCGCTGTCGCCCCGTGCCCTGCAACCTACTGACAATCAGCCCCTTGCTGATAATCGATTGGGTAAAAGCGCCCAATCGGTTTCTGGTAAGTCGCTGCAAGACAGTGACTTGGGCGCCAGGGGAAAAGGTGAGCTGATGCGGACGAAGTACTGTATAAAGTATGAGCTGGGTATGTGTCCCAGATACCAGAAAGCCCCTGCTACGGGGCCCCTGTTCCTTATGAACAACGGGCGCCGTCTTGCACTTGGCTTCGACTGCGCCCGCTGTGAAATGACTGTGGATAAAGCTATTTAGAAAGCTTTACAAGCTCCTTCTCGCTCACCACCCTGCCTTTCTTGTCTTTGGTGACGACCTTGACGTCGCCGACGCCCTTGGCTATCCACTGCTCGGTGTGATTCTGTGCCTTGAGACCCATTACCTTGTCGGTGGTGTCGTATTCCAGGCACCAGCAGTCGAATTCTCCGGCTGCTACGCTTATCTTCTCGTGCCTGGTGAACCGCACCTTGGTATACTCGCTGGTAAGCATCAGCGCGTCTATGGAAACGCTGCAGTTGCCCAGGTCGGCGCCTATTTCGGGATTCTCCGGAAGCAGGGGGGCGTTGCCCTTAGCTGTCATGCCCTCGCCGAACTGGCCCAGGGAGGCGTTGATGTCGGTGTGGAAGAGACCGCCTTCGGTCCAGACCTGGCAGCCGGGTGCGGTTATGCCTCCCGGCATCACCACGTCGAAGGTAATGGTGGTTCTGCCGCCTGCTTCGGCCTTGTCTTTAATGACGTACTGGTAGCTGCCGCCTTCCACTACGCCTTTGGAGTCTTTTCTGATGTAATCCAGTTTGGTGCCGGCTTCGCCGCAGAACCAGGTGTTCTGGGCATAGGCGCCGGCACAGAGCGCACAAAGCGCCACAAGAGTCAGATAGATATGTTTCATATAATGGAATGTTGCAAAAACAATGCCTGTGTGCAGGCTGTTGCCGGCGAGCGCTATTTTCGGCCCTTGTAGTGTTCTGCCCGCTCTATACTGGACTTCCAGATGCTGGGAGTCATGCCGGTAACCTTCTTGAAAATATTGTTGAACGCCGAAGCGCTCAGGAATCCGCACTTCTCGGCTATTTCGGTCTGCTTTGCGTTGCGGTTGTTGAGTATGTATTGCTCGGCGTAGTCAACCCTCAGGGTGTTGATGAGTTCCGGGAATCCCATGTTGTAGGCGTTGTTTACCAGCCTGGATACGTAGGTCTTGTTGGTGCCGAGGCGTTCTGCGACGTCAGTAAGTGTAAGACTGGGCTGCAGGAACAGCTTCTCTTCCATCATCAGCTTCTGGAATCTTGGAACCAGGGTGTCGTCTTCCCAGGTCTGCCCTACAGAGGAGAAGAACTGCTGGTTGATTGTCGGAACCGACAGCATGCCGTGCACCAGGCCTCCCTGGTCGGCGTGGGTGTCTTTGCCTATTCTTTTCTGGACGTGCTTTATCGTCTCTTCATCGGCATCGTCAAGGATGGAGTCAAGCAGGCGTTCGGCGACCTCCGTCTTGTTGGAGTCGTTGTAATTGTAAATCCAGCCGACGGTAAGCTCGGAGAGACGGAGCGAAGGCTTGGGGCCGAAGATCGCGATGTAACAGAAAAAGAAGACAAGCACGCTTGCTATGGATGCAAATATTGCCATCGCCCACGGATGGTTGTTGACGAAGTCCTTGATTAAAGGCGTCTTGGCTACAAGAGCTAAGAAAACTATGGTGACGTTGAATAGCTGGATATGATACGTTTTGGCCTCACCCTTCTTGAAGATAAAGCGCCATAGGACGCCAAATCTGCAGCGCCCCTTGATCTTGTAAACAATCAGATATATTATCATCCATAATATCTCAATATAGTTTACAATGCGGTAGGCGCCGAATGTAGATACGAAGAAAAGACGCAGGGGTGTCCCGCGGCTTGCCTCCAGCGAACTCCATCCTTCGGAATAGAATCTCTGCAGCGCAACCTCGACCTCGGGAATTCCCGCCAGGAACAGGAGGAGAATGGCTGACGTAAGAAGCGCGGCGGGGGCTATTATCCAGAGCATCTGCAGAGGGTGCCGTGTGGAGGTTCCCCTAAGCTTGCGCAGGTAGATGATTATCATCGGAACCAGGCTTGGCGTGGCGGCCTGGGCCACTATTATGGAAAGAATCTGGAACTTGGTAGGGGCAGAGGCGTCGGCATAGGTGCAGTCGTAGAACAGGAACAGGGTCATGATGGCCATCAGCCCCGCCAGTGAATGGTTGGTATCCGACCGTGAACATAACAACCGGTGCACCCCAAACCAGATTATACTGGTAAAAAACGGGAGGAATATGATCAGTGTGCGTATCAAAAGTCCTCGTTGTTTTCGTAGATGCTTGTTTCCCAGTCACCGACAGATGGAGCAAAGGTAATGGCGGTGTAAACCGAGCTGAGGTCAAGTCCTATGTGGAAGGTGTATTGCTTGCCGTAAACGAAAATATTGTTGGGAAGCAAGCCGTAGAGCATGAACTTGCGCACCTGGTCTTTAAGGGGCTTGTAATAGAAACCGTGGTGCTCGAAGCCTTCGACGTCGAAGACCACTTCCACGCACTGCTTGCCTACCTCTATATCGTCGGGGATGGAATAGTAGCGGTGACTGTCGGCCATACGGTCCACAAGGGTGTCCCTGCCGACGAATTTTTCGTTTTCGCTGCCCACGCCAACCTTGGCGTCGCCGTCAAACACCACTACTTTGCGGTAGTAGCCCTGTTTGTGCCATACGCCGTTGCTGTTGAGGACGTCGTTCACGAACACTCCGGCGGAAGCCACGTTCGTGGCGGTGAGCTTGCGCAGGTGGATGAGCCCCTGGAGATTTTTGTCGGGGGTGATGTCGCATATCTTGTAACCTATGTCGTTGGTGATATGCTGGAACACCAGGGGAACCATGTTGAGCTGGTCTATAGCCCTTTCCACGGTCTTGGAGACAAGCGGGCCGGCCTCGGTTTCGTTTATCGAATAATTAATAATATAGTTCTCGAATCCGTCGCCGTACATGACGTCGTCCACATAGGGATAGTAGGCGCTTATACTGACCTTGTTGACTCCGTTCCACATGTAACCGTCGAACGAGGTGCTGTATGACCCGCCGGAGTTGCCGACCTTCATGTTGTCCAGCACCAGCTGGCCTTTTTCGAAGTCGATGGCAACCAGTCCGAACGGAATATCCTCGTCCATGGTTGCCAATTTGTCACTTTCTTCCGCGCCGCTCCTGGTAAGCGGAGTTCCGTCGCGCGTGACGGAAATGTCAAAGTTCATTCTCCGGTTTTTGAGCGAGGGCGAATCATCGTCCATGGCTGAACAAGCAGCCAGGGCGGCAAGGGCCGCAATACTCATTGCTAATCGAATACAAAATTTGTTCATAAACCGGTTAATAACTTTATAATTGTTGCGTTTTATTTACAAGGCAAATATAAGTACAAAATTTAAGAATCCAAAAAAATTTCAAAAAAAATTATTGCTTAATCGTATATATGCACCCAAAACCGAGGTAATATTGATTTCAAAATCCCAAAAAATTACAAAAAAACGCCAAAAAATTTTTGAAAGATAAAAAATTGGTCTTATATTTGCACCTGGTTTCAGAAAGAGATCACCGGAGCGGCAGCCCGGACATCCATCCTAGGGGAGTTCAGAAGGCGGTTCCGAGAGAATCTCGGAAAAGTAAAGAAATGCTAGTGACTCGAGTATTCAACGGTTCTTTAGCCAATCCTGCGGCGGTCGTCATGTTCGCCGTGGTTTTACTGTCCTTGGTGCTCGGGGGTTCTTTTTCTTTACGCGCGCAGGCGTGTGACACGCTTGCCGCCCACCGCTGCGACTCGCTTGACACCTGCAAGTGCGACTCTCTCGACACCCTCAGGCTCAACACCGCTTTCGCAGTCAAGACCAACGTCCTCTATCACGCCGTCACCATGTTCAACGCCGAAGTCGAAGTTCCTGTCGGCAGGCGTTTCTCTGTCGTCGTCGAGGATGTGTTCCCCTGGTGGGAGACCGGTTACAAGTATTGCCTCCAGATGCTCGAGATCGGAGTCGAGGGCCGTTTCTGGTTCAACCGCTGGGAGCGCCGCGGAACCGACAAGCTCGTCGGCCCGTTCGTCGGAGTTTACGGAATGTCCGCCAAGTACGATTTCCAGTACATCACCGACATCGACTATCAGGGCGAGTACTGGTCTGCGGGTATTACTGGCGGTTGGAATTTCAACCTCGGCCGCGAGCCCTGGGGCCGCCTCGAGCTCAGTCTCGGTCTCGGCTACCTGCGCTCCGACTATCGCAGCTACCTGCCAACCGACCAGTTCGACAAGCTCATCCGCAACCCCTACAAGGTCGGCGTCGCCGAGTATTTCGGTCCCACCAAGGCAAAGGTCAGCATCGTCATCCCCGTCAATTTCAAAACCCGGAAGAAGGAGGTGAGCCATGAATAAGCGCATTTTCATCCTCCTCCTTGCCGTGCTCACCGTGGCCACCACCGGTTGCGTCCGCCGTGCCCTCGAAGACATGATCGAGCAGATCGCCATCCGCGTCGACGTCAACGTGAAGGCGGTCGCCAACGTCAGCTGCGACATTTACAACGAGAACATCCCCATACCGAGCGTCAACACCGACATGATGCGCGTCATGGTTTACGATCCCGCCACCAAGAACCTGCTTACCCAGTCCTTCATCTCCCAGAAGACCGAAGAGAACGGCGACCAGGTGCTCAGCGGCATGCTCAACATCAGCTACGGCAACTACGACTTCGTCATCTACAACTTCGATACGCCGACCACCCAGGTTACCGGAGAGAACAACGAGAACAGCATCCTCTCCTTCACCTCCGAGATTCCCGACGCTCTGCGCACCCGTTATCTCGGCACCAGGGCCGGCGAATATGAGAACGTCCACATCAATTACGAGCCCGACCACCTGATGGTAGCCCGCGAAAGGGACCTTCGCATATCGCCGCGCGACACAATGGTGGTGATCAAGACCGTCGCCCAGACGGTCGTCGATACTTATTACATACAGATTCACGTCGAAGGCATGCAGTACGCCTCCAGCGCCACGGCCATCATCAACGGCCTCAGCCCTTCGAACCATTTCGCTCTCAACGAGCGCACCGAGGATCCTACGGCCGCCGTCTGCTTCGAGATGCACAAGAGCCAGGATTTCAGGCTCCCCGGCGCCAACAAGGACGTTCTCTGCGCCGTGTTCAACACCTTCGGAAAGATTCCCGAAGCTACTTCCAACCTCCACGTCACATTCAACGTGCTCGACGTGGCAGGCAACCTTCAGCAGAAAGACATCAACCTCGATACGATTTTCAAGAGCCAGGACGCCATCGAGCACCACTGGCTGCTTATCGACGAAACCTGGACCATTGCCGATCCCGGACAGGGAGGAGGCGGACAGGAGACCGGCGGCGGCTTCAAGCCGGTTGTCGATGACTGGGACGAAATTAACGAAGATATCATACTGTAATGAAGCACAGGCTGTACATAGCGATTCTCGCCGTTCTGGTGGCCCTTTGGGGTTGCACCAGGGTGGAGATGGATCCTGTGCCCGGGAAGAAGGTAACCTTCTCGGTGGGCAGCTATGTACCGCAGACCCGTGCCGTCTCCCTCGATTCCGAGGGCATCACTTCCTTCAGCTCCAAGGGCTACCTCTATGCAGAGGGCGTAAGCGGCGTCCAGGACTTCTTCGGCCCTGCGGGAGAGACCATCTCCTACGATTCCGCCGCTCCGGAATGGGCTCCCAGTCACGACTACTACTGGCCGAAGGCTGCCAGCAGCTACGTCAACTTCGTATCGTGGTGCGATGCCGGTGCCGGCCCCACCACGGCAACAGAAACATCTCTCGTGTGGTCGAACAGGACTATCGGAGCCGACGACAATATTCTGGTGGCAGACGTTGCATGGCGTTACAAGGATAATACAATCAATGCGGCACAATACACAGGAGACGCAATCCTCACCGGCGTGCCCGTGTTGTTCCACCATATGCTTTCCAGGGTCGGAATCAATGTTGCCGCCGCTCCTCTTACGGATCCGGCCAATTCTTCCACCACCTATTCTGTCCAGATCCAGTCCATATCGCTGAATTCAGTGTACAGCCAGGGCACTATGTCGCTCACAAACAGCGACCCCGGGACTGAGGCGACCACCCGTGCCTGGACTCCTGCCAACGCCACTTATTTCTGGGACCGTCAGGGAACCGCAGGCTCCATAGGCATGACTGCTTCCACGCTCACCGAGACTCCCGCTCCGGCTCTCGCCCAGCGCAGTATGCTTCCCCAGCCGCTCAATGAGACCAGCATCGACATCGTTTATACGGTGGTCACTTATTCCAATGGTACTGAAATAATCAGGGAACACGACATCCCTGCCAGCATCAAGCTCAACACCATCAAGAATTCATCGGACCTCGCCATTTCACAATGGCTCCCGAACAGAATATATACCTATAATATTATTATTGATCCTCGCGGAACTGAAATCCGTCTTGCCCCTGTCCTTGAATCCGACTGGAGCGTGATAGGAGTCAGCGCCACGGTAGAGTAGAAACAACAAACAACAAATAAATCCAAACATTATGAACAAGTATTTCATCATTCTCGCAGCTGCAGCGCTTGCATTCAGCGCTTCCTGCACCAAGGTGTCCAACAACGACGCCCCCGCAAGGAAGGTGACCTTCGCGGCCGCCAACTACGTGCCCCAGACCAAGGCGGGAGAGGTTTCCTTCCTCAGCGAATTTGCCGATCCTTCCACGGCACACTTCAACAGCAAGGGTTTCCTGCACGCTGAAGGCGTAACTGGCACCCAGGATTTCTTCGGCGCTGCCGGTGAAACCATCAGCTGGAACGCTACCGCAAAGGAGTGGGCTCCTTCCCACGACTACTACTGGCCCAAGGGCGCAAGCAGCTACATCAACTTCGTGTCCTGGTATGATACCGGCGCCGGCCCCACCACCGCCACCGAGACCTCTCTCGAGTGGAGCAACCGCACCATCGGCACTGGCGACAATATCATGTACGCCGACGAGGCATGGCACTTCAAGGAGAACAACGACCCTGCAACCTACACGGCTGTTGACGGCGTAGCCGAAGGTGTCCCCACCCTCTTCCACCACGCTCTTTCCCAGATCCAGATCCAGGCCCGTGCCACCAAAGTGACCAACGGTACCGCCGACTGGACGATTACTCTTAAGGAAATCAAGGTTAAGGATCTTTACAATCAAGGTACCCTTTCCCTCACTAATTCCGATCCCGGAACCGCCAAGACCACAAAGGCCTGGACGGGCGATTGGACTACCTCCGGCACCAAGGGAAATCTTACTCCTGCAAACCTTGCCCTTACCGCATCAAACCAGACTGTTCTTGCAAACCAGAGCGTTCTTCCCCAGTCTCTTAGCGGAATTACTCTCGATTTCAAGCTTGAGATTGTGACCACTTACTCCAATGTCTCGAATACTGAAATCATCACCAAGAGCATTCCTTTCTATGCTACAAGCGGCGAGGCCTTCAGCTCCACCATCAACAAGTGGGAGCAGAACAAGAAGTATATCTACACCCTCGTGGTCGAGCCTTCCGAGAAGAGAGTGCTCTTCGATCCGGCCGTGGAGACAGATTGGGAGACCGTTACAATTCCTGATTTGACCATCTAAAGACTTTTGGCCCGGGGCGGCTGACCCTGCCCCGGGTCCCCAGAACAATTATTTTGACAACAAACACCAACATTAAAAAACAAAGCATTATGAAAAAGTATTTCGTTCTTGCAATTGCCGCTCTGGTAGCCAGCGCCGCATGCAACAAAGTCGTCACCGATGACGCTCCCCAGAAGGCCATTTCCTTCCAGGTCGCCAACTACGTTCCCCAGACCAAGGCCAATGTGGCTTATGAGGGTACTTCCTTCAAGACCTCAGCATGGTTCCACGCAGATGCAAGTGCAGCCGCACAGGCATTCATGGCTTCCGAGACCATCAAGCTCCAGTCCAACAACACCTGGGCTGCAGACCGTATCTACTTCTGGCCCAAGACCGGTTGGATCAACTTCTTCTCCTGGGCAGGTGCTCCGGAGCCCACGGTGACTGAAGGCAAGGCCGTTTACGGCACTTCTTCCGCCCCTGTTACCATTGCTGTCGATGCAGACGCAATGCTCGCAAGCGCTGCCTACCGTTACGGCAACGCCAACTACGACGCCAACGTCTATACCGATCCCATACTTTACAACGGTGTCGACACCAAGGGTGTTCCCACCCTCTTCCACCATATGCTGGCCCAGGTCAACTTCGTCGTGAAGTTCGACGCCCAGGATATCCCCAACACCTCCGGTTACAAGTGGGATCTCATCATCAACAGCGTTTCCCTCAACTATGGCAACCAGGGTTACCTCGAGGTGAACTTCACCGATCCTTCCGCCACCGGTCAGGCATGGCCCTTCTCCGCCAACACCGTCAACTGGACCCGTACCGCCAACACCGACCTCGCCGGCACCCTCAACCTCGGCGAGTCCAACAAGCAGACCACCGCTGCCGGCAGCGTTTCTGCAGGCAAGAACCTCTACGAGAACGTGAGCGTCCTGCCTCAGGTTATCGGTGCAGCGGGCAGCAACGCAAAGGTCGCCCTCAACTACACTCTTATCAGCTACTACAACGATGTCAAGCACATCGAGGAGACCATCGACCTCACCGGTGCCAACGCCATCGCTATCGCCGATTTCACCAACAACTCCATCTCCGAGTGGGACATGAACTACAAGTACACCTACACCATCAACATCAAGCCCAACAAGACCGTCACCTTCGATCCCGCAGTTGAGGCCTGGGAGGAGAATTCGGCTAGCTACACCTATCCTAACGACTAAATCTTTATATGCATATGAAAAAGGTTTTATTAATCGCGGCCGCTGTCGTAGCAGCTATGACAGCCTGCACCAAAGTCAATCCCACAGGGGACGCCCAGCGTGAGATCAGCTTTGAGGTCGCCAACAGCCTGACGAAGGCCACCGGTTCCGTCTACGACAACGGAGCGTTCGGTTCCTACGCCTGGTTCAACAACACCGACGACTTTATGGTCAACGAACAGGTTGACAAGGTCGGCGGCGTGTGGAAGACCGTGGACCACACTTTCTACTGGCCCAAGACCGGCTCCATCAGCTTCATTTCCTACTCTCCTTTCGCCGGCACTTCCGACACTGCCGGTTCCGTGCCCGCCATCACGAAGAACAGCATCACCTACACCGGCATCACCGCAGGTTCTACCGACCTGATGTATGCCGACAGGGCCACCTGCTCCTCCAACGTGAACGAAGTTACCGACAGCGACTCTGCAGATTCCGGCTTCTCCGGTGTCCCTACAGTGTTCCGTCACGCCCTTGCGAAGCTCAGCTTCAAGATCAAGGCCAACTTCGTCGAGTACACCGACCCTACCACCAACACCAAGACTGAATGGGAAGTGAAGGTGACCAGCGCCAAGATCGGCGGTTTCAAGACCACCGGCGACTGCGCCCTCGCCCTCAATGCAGACGGCAAGAGCTGGGACAAGCCCGTGACCACCGTCGGCACCACCGACTACAATGTGTGGACCAACCTGTCCGGAGCATCCGCAGAGCAGGAACTTATCGATGCCACCACATATCCCAGCGGCGTCACCCTGACCACTGCTGCTCAGGATCTTGCTGCCGCCTCCGGTTATGTGATGCCCCAGGTCCTCGCAGCTGACACCCAGCAGCTCAAGCTCACCGTCCACATCAAGACCACCCTCTCCAACGGAAAGGAAATCAACGAAGATTTCAATCCCACGATTGACATTATGGACATCTCCAGCCTCAAGGCCTGGCAGATGAACGAGAACATCGTTTACACCATCAACATCAAGCCGACGGCTATTGCCGACCCGAACAACAACGATAATCCCAACGATGTTATCATCACCTTCGACCCTGCCGTTGCAGACTGGACTGTCGTGGATGCTAACGCCACCATACAGCTTTAATGATTTTGACAGTTTGTTAATTTCATAATGCTACTTTATATTGCCCGGAGGCGGCTGACCCCTCCTCCGGGTCCCAAGAAAAGATAGAATCAATAACAATGAAGACCAGAATCCTTATCGCAGCCGCGGCTCTTGCAACACTCGCCGCCTGCACCATGACCCAGGTAAGCGGTCCCAGCCAGGAGGTTGTTTTCCAGGTTGCCGGCCATAGCGCCGTGACCAGGGCAAACTCCGACTACAAGGACGGTTACTCCGGAGTGCCCTTCGGCGCCTTCGCCTGGTTCAAGGGTGACGACCCTTCCGACAACACCACTTTCATGGTGAATCAGGAAGTGGCCTACGAAAGCGCAGGCAACCGCTGGATACCTTCTGGTACCACCTACTACTGGCCCAAGTCCGGAACCCTCGATTTCATCTGCTATTCCCCCTTCACGGCGGACGGCAGCGCGGCCCCCAAGCCCGTGGTCACAGAGTCCGGAATCAACTACCCGGCATGGAACGTGGACGCCAACCGCGGAGTGGACGTGATGTACGCCGATAAGGTGAGCGGCCTTTCCGGCAACTCCAATACCTATTATTATAATGGTGTGCCCACCCTCTTCCACCATGCCCTCGCCCGCGTGAGCTTCCAGATCAGGGCCGCGTACCTTGAGAAGACCGCCTCCACCGGCGACAAGACCCGCTGGGAGATCACCGTCAACAGCATCCAGGTCCATGGAGTCCGCACCACAGGAACCCTCGCCCTGACGCTGAACACCGACGGCACCTGGAAGAAGCCCGACTCCAATGTGTGGACCAACGACGGCACCAGCACCTCCTTCAACCTGGACGTATCCGGACTCACCGAGCTTACCACATCGTTCCAGAACCTGGATTCCAACATAATGGTGCTCCCCCAGGCCCTGAACGAGGGCCAGGGCGTCACCCTCAACGTGACCATCAACACCTACCGCGACCAGAATGACGGCAACGGCGAGAAACTTATCCTCACCGAGACCGCCATCGACGTGCCGGCTCTGCTTTCCAGCACCGCCCTCTCCGCCTGGGGCATCAACCAGAACCTCACCTACAAGTTTATCCTGACCCCGAGCACCGGCGATAACGACGATCCTACGATCATCATGTTCGACCCTGCAGTTGCAGGCTGGGAGCAGGTCACAGTCAATACGGAAATCAAATTATAATCAATATGAAAAAGTTATTTGCAGTTATTCTTTCAGCAGCTTTGCTGACTGTTGCCTGCACCAAGGTCATGGTCAACCCTGGACAGCGCGAGATTTCTTTCCAGACCGCATCCTACATCACCAAGGCAGGCATTGACGGCACCGTGTTCCCCAACACCGAGACTTTCGGCGCCTATGCATGGGCTGCCGGTACCGTGGGAACCTACTTCATGGACAATGAAGAGGTATCCTTCAACTCCGGCACCGGCAAGTGGAAGCCTTCGACCACCTACTACTGGCCCAAGAACACCACCGTGGACTTCCTGTGCTACTATCCCTACAACATGCCGGGAATCACCATCAGCGAGAACAAGATCGTCTATTCCGGCATCGACGTCGAGGCCGGCCAGACCGACATCATGTATTCCGACAAGGCTGTCGGTTACAGCGACAACGTGGATGAGGTCAGCGACGGCCTCAACGGCTACAACGGTGTTCCTACCGTGTTCCGCCATGCACTTGCCAAAGTGAAGGTTATCGTGGAGCTCGCCTACAACCACAAGGAGGAGGCCGACGGCACCGTGACCGACTGGGACGTGAACATCAACAGCCTCTCCCTGAGCGGTTTCTATTATGCCGGCGACTGCACCCTCAACCTCGCCTCCTCTCCCGCCACCGGACTCGTGGGCTGGGACAGGCCCGCTGATGCCGACGGCAACTTTGTATGGACTCCTTCCGCAAACACCACCAGCATGGCCGGTACCTTCTCCGGCGCCGTCACCCCCGGGAACGAGTATGATGCAATCGACGAGTTCTTCGTGCTGCCCCAGACTCTTGCCGCCGGCCAGCAGAAGATCAATGTCGGCATGACCGTACAGACCAAGCGCAACGGTGCCGCGTTCCTGAACGAGACCTTCACCAAGAGCGCCGACCTCTACCTTGTGAGCCTTCCTGCATGGCAGATGAACCAGGTGATCACCTACAAGATCTCCGTGGCTCCTACCGCCAGCAACGGTAACGGCGGCACACCCATCGATCCGAACAACCCCGTGGATCCCAACAATCCCGACCTGACGGATGCAGTCATTACCTTCGACCCTGCCGTGGACGGCTGGGACAACGTCGGTGTGGTGGCAACCATCAATATCTAGACCCTTTGACCCGGCGGGGGTGAAACCCTTCCGGGCCGCAAAACAGTATTATATATAAGAACGTGAAAAGAATTTTCTGCTTACTGTCGCTCGCGACGCTCGTACTCACCGCCTGTGATTGGAAGGGCCACTACGACCCGTCCTATGCCGACGAGTACATACACCTCGATGCGACAGAAGGTAGCGGCTCCACCAAGGCATTGCTGGGCAGGAATGACCTTACCCAGAACGGCACGTCCTTCCAGACATACGATTACGTCAGCGATTATACAGGAACCATTTCCGGCCATACCAACGGAGAACAGTTCCAGTACTTCTCCAACTCGCTCACATATAAGTCGGATGCCACGCCCTGGACCTGGCTGTTCGGCAACGTTGCCTCACCCACATCCTATCGCTGGACCCGTACCGGTACGCACAGATTCTTCGGCTGGATGCTTGCGGACGGCCACGATGCATCCACGCTCAACACGTCTTCATGCTTCTCTACGTACAGCACCAACTTCAACGAATCCACCGGAGTCCACACCGCCAGCCTGGGCTCCAGCATCACTGTGGATTCTCCCCAATACGATTTCCTGTACTCCGACATAGTCAACGTTGCGGTTGCCGACGGAATCCCTGACAGGGTCAATCTGCCGATGAAGCACCTCTTCGGAGCCATCGGCGTGAGCATAAGCAACAACTCCGACCTGGACGTCATCGTGTATGGCGTAAGTTTCCGTAACTTCCCCAACACTAATTCGGTGACGCTTGATTACGGCGACCTTTCGGGCAACGTGTCTTTGAACTATCCTGAACCCACCGCAAGCGGTTCGGCTTACCTTCCCAACAAGCTGAGCTCGTCGATTACGCTCTACAACCGCCACCACGCCACGCTGGCGAACAAGACTTATGACGCCATCACCGGTGCGGAGCTGACTGACGATTCGGATCCGTCCTACTACCTCGCATGGCCCATGTTCAGATCCACCCTTGAGCCCACAGGCACCACCTACGACGAAGACGGCAATCCCGTTTACAGCTCAAGCGCTCCCCTCATAGCCATTGACTGCAAGGTCGGCACGCAGGCAAGGAAGGTCCTCACCATCAAGTTCCCCTCTCTCTCTGAGAGTACTTCGTTCGTCGCCGCCGGACGCAAGACCAACCTGGCCCTGCAGTTCCTCAACAAGCAGATCGGCCTGAGTTTCACCATAAAGGACTGGCAATTCGAGAAGTACCCCATGTCCTACGAAAGCGACGCCATCTCCGCCACCCAGCTCAAATTCACGCTCAACACCTACATTGACGGCGGTACGGAAAGAATCAACGGGGTCAATCACTCCGTGATCAAACTCACGTCGTCCTCCACGGCCGGAAATTATATAGCAACCGGTACCTTCAAGGTGTTCACCCCCGTTAACGGAACCCTCTCCGTCGGCCTCGGAGGCAACGCAGACGACTTCATCGTAAGCCTCCAGGGCGGAGACGAAATCACTGGCGGCACGGAGTCAATCACCATCAATCCTTCCCGCAGCGGCGGAAAGATCACCCTGAGCATAAGGCCCAACGGAACACCTGCCCACGGCAGCCGGTGCTTCCTTCACTTCGCAGTTCGAAACAATGGGCGCGACTCCTCTGCCGACTCCGAAATCAACAGGGATGGATTCATCGTAGAATTCCCTTAGAAAGTTACTTAAGCGCATGAAGAGATACACTGTCATATTTGCACTGATAATAGCGGCGGGTCTGTCCGGGGCGTGCGTCGAAAGGATAATCCCTTCCGATGAAGAAATGCTTCCCGGTATCAACCTGCGCTTCAGCCTCGGAGACTTCCCCGAGACCAAGGCAAAGATTGATTCCGCAGGCGTAACGAGCCTCAACGAGAACAAACTGAATTCTGTGGAATACTTCATCTACCCCGACAACGGCACCGGCAACGATGCCGTAATGCACGGTTATCTCTCCAACGTAGTCGCAAACACCAGGGTATATTCCGTCCCCGTCACCGACGACATAGTAAACACAGTGCTCTGCCCCGGCAGTTCAAGATATTTCAAGGTTTACGCAATCGCAAACCACCCCCGCATAATTCCCGAGGCCGCCACAGAAAACCTCAGTCATACCTCTGTAGCCGAGCTTGAGGCTCTCACCAGGGACCTGGACACCGACAGCCAGACCGGCAATATCCTTACCACCCAGAACAGTTTCCTCATGTCCACCAACGGAGCCTTCCGTGTGGGCCCCGTCGAAAAGCGCGCCACAAACGTGGTGTCTGCCAGGATTCCTCTGGAAAGAGTTGCCGCCAAAATAACCATTCTGGTCAGGCTCGAGGAGTCCGTAACCATACCCAACACTGTGGTAATCAATGGTGTATCCGACGTCAGGAACGAAGTCTGGACCCCCCGTCCCTCGCAGATGCAGGTTTATCTCGTGAACACGGCCATCACCGGCCAGGTAAGCGGGCAGCCTGTTGCAAGTTCACCTCTCATGCAGTATCCCACCATGGAGTTCAGCAGCACCCGCACGGAAACCCACAGCTACAGCACTTTCAGCCCGGTACTGGATGGCAACGGCGACGTAACCGACTATACAGAAGTGACTCACGAAGGGCAGTTCACTCCCTGCGAGGCTCCGTTCTACACAAATCCCATCAGCTGGGAATACGGATCCGAGACCGAACCCTACATCAAGCTCATGATCCCCTGGGACCGCCAGCCAGGCGTGAGCACCGGCGGTGTATCCTACGGAAGCGCATCCAAGAACTACTACTATCGTATCTACTGTCCCGGCGACGCCATCGACGGCTCGCATGCCCAGTTCATACGCAACAACTGGTACAAGATCGTGCTTAACGTGGGCGTGCTCGGCAGCGACACCGACGGCGGCGAAAGCATCATCAATGGCAAGTACTACGTAGTCGACTGGCAGGAACGCGACGCAGCCGGCAGCAGTGGCGGCGGCAGCGAAACTGGTGTCAACGACTCCGATAAGGAGGCCGAAATCAAGGGCGCACGCTATCTGTTCATCAACAAGACAGAGTACGAGATGTTCAACGTAGACGAGCTCTCCATACCGTACAACACGTCCGACCCGTGCGAAATCGTTGATGTCACCGGCACTTACTACGATTTCTCCGGTTCCACCAAGCAGACCGGGTCGTTTACTCCGGATCTGGTGCTCTCCTCCGTTGGCGGGGCGCACGTCAAATTCACCCACCCGCTCAACAACGACACTTCGACCAGCAACTACGATACGTCCGAGTTCATAATCACCTTCACGCTGCGTCAGAAGGACGCCCCCGACTACAAGAAGGTCATCACCATCCATCAGTACCCGGCTATCATGATTGACATGGAAAGCAACGACAGTTCTGAAGGAAATGGTCACACATATGTTAATAATGGATCCGTAGGCACTTACAAAACGAATTGGGCTGGACAAATAACATCATATAGCACTTATTTTCTGGGATCTAACGGAGTAACCGGAGGTTCTAATACGAATTACAACATGATTTTAATAAAAACCACCGTATTGCCTCCTAATTCAGATTATATGCTTGGAGACCCCAGATTAGGTTCCATCGATA